>Ga0210377_10004281_pt1 | contig 12050 bp, 14 predicted proteins | sample PLM4_65_b1redo_FD_155480 | JGI IMG/M metagenome (GOLD analysis project Ga0210377, IMG submission 155480) | Groundwater sediment microbial communities from an aquifer in East River, Colorado, USA - PLM4_65_b1 redo | ecosystem: Environmental > Terrestrial > Soil > Riparian zone | place: USA: East... | reverse complement strand
CCGAGAGATAAGGGGCAGACGGTTGCGCTGGCCGCGGCTCCTGGGGCTAAGCCCGAGAGCATCGCCCGTGGTGGGCAGTTATATGACACCTGGTGGAAAGTGGTCCCCGGAGCTAAGGAGCCCAAGGATAACCAGCCCCTGTGGGCATCACAGACAACCAACAAGCGCAAGGGCTCCATTACTTGGCGGTGTAAAGAATGCCACGGCTGGGACTACATAGGTAAAGATGGCGCCTATGGGAGCGGCTCTCACAAGACAGGATTCGCCGGAGTATGGAATGCGGCCCAAAAGAAGAGTGTAGATGAATTGGCTGCTATCCTTAAAGGATCGGCTAACCCACAGCACAATTTCTCTTCCGTTCTTCGCCCGGAAGATATCGCCGACCTGGCGAATTTTCTCAAAGGTGGGTTGGTGGATGTGAAGAAATATGTGGACTACAAGTCAAAAAAACCCATTGGAGGGGACATCGAGCGCGGCAAGGCACAATATGCCCTATGCGGCGCGTGTCACGGTCCGGACGGGAAAAAGCTTAACTTTGGGAGTGATAAAGAGCCAGAATACGTCGGCACCATAGCCAAGGAGAATCCTCAGGAATTTACTCACAAAATCCGGTTGGGACAGCCTGGCAGCAACCCTGCTATGCCTGCTGCTCTTGTTCTCGGCTGGGACATCAAGCAAGTCTTGGATGTTTTGGCCTATTCTCAGACCTTGCCCGAAAAATAGAGTTCGGAGGGAAAGGTTTCTTGCCCATGGTTAAGAAAGATCCATTCACCCACCTTATCGCGCTGCTCAGTGTCCTTCTCTGGTTTTCTTTCGCCCACCCTGCCGAGGTAAAGGAGAAGCGGCCGATTGATGGCATCGCCGATAACAGCTTCCTAATCGAAGAGGCTTATAATCAAGAGCCTGGCGTGATCCAGCACATTTTCACCGCTCAGTATGGTGCGGAGCGGGACAAGAAGCCGAGGGAACGCGGTTGGACCTTTAGCTTCACCCAAGAGTGGCCGATTTTTTCTGAGCTGCACCAGTTTTCATACACCATCCCCTCCTCTCACATACATGGCGGCGGAGAAAGTCAGAGTGGCATCGGCGACATTCTGCTAAACTACCGCCTTCAGGCGCTTGAGGAAAGCGAGCGCCTTCCTGCTTTCGCTCCCAGGTTTAGTTTGGTCCTTCCCACCGGTAGCCGGGACGAAGGAACAGGCAGTGGCGTTGTCGGCTACCAGTGGAACCTCCCGTTCAGCAAAAAAGTAGCGCCCCGGCTGGCGTTCCATGCCAATGCCGGTCTCAGCTATCTTCCCCAAGCGCGCGCTCGGTTAGACGAGGGTCTTTCGCCTAAGCGATCGCTGGTGTCCTATGGCCTCGGAGCGAGTGGTATCTTTGCCCTCTCTTCCCGGGTACACCTCATGATGGAATGGGTTGGCAATTTTGAGGCAAGCATTAACGACCAGGGAAGGAAGAAGCGCGACTTTATCTCGGCGATCTCTCCAGGAATGCGCGTGGCTGCCATAGACGAGGATGATCTACAGGTCGTCCTCGGCCTGGCGGCTCCGATCGGCGTCACCCGGCCGACGAACGATTACGGCGTTTTTCTGTATCTCTCCGTAGAACACAAGTTGCTTTGGTGAACGCTAAGTCCTTCAAAATTGAGGTTCAGACTACATTTTGAAACTACCCCGATTGGAATTGTTCTCTGACCTCATTTCTCTAGGGGCCTTCCGGCTATTACCGATAACGCTGCAAAGGCTTCTCGGGCTGGTGCTTTTAGTGGCCGCTTTGAAGCTCCTTGTTTAGAATCTGAAAGTGAGTTATCTTGACAAGACAGCGCTACTCGGATAATAAAGTCGATCGTCTGTTTCCTCTATGAAAAGAGCTCTCAATTCTCGTCGCCTGATCGGAGCAGTTCTCTTCCTGGCTGTTTTTTTCCTCCCCTTACACTCCCACGCTTTCACTGTAACGGCGCAGCTCAGTAAAGAGTGCAGTTGCGTCCATGGGACTCGAACCCAAGTCGGCTTGGCCCCGGTCACGGCAGATTGGGTGCCAATTTCTCAGCCCTATCTCTTTGTCAGTTACGAACCCCGAGTTTTTGGCTATTCCTCGGTTGATTCTCAGGCCATCCGGGCGCCTCCTGCTATTTAGTCTCTCTAGCTCTCTTTTTTCATCTAAACAAAGTTTTCGTTTTCCCTCCCGTCGAGTGGGAGGGGGAGACCCTTGTTTTTTGGGAGGTAGATTTATGGATGCGTTGAGAAAGAAATTGTGGCTTGTCTCTACGTGCCTGGTCTGGTGTTTCATGGTTTTTTCACCTGGAGTTGGATGGGCTCAGGATTCCACCATCGAGGCCTTGAAGAGGCAGCTCGCGGATATGCAGCAGCAGATGCAGAAAATGATGGAGCGAATTGAGCAATTGGAGCGGGAGAAAGCAGCTGAGCAAGCAAAGTCGGACCCGGCGGGAGCGCCGCCAGCTCAGAGCGCCCCTCAGATAGCTGCCCAGCCCACGGCAGCGAAGGGGGTCTCCTCCGCCTTTAATCCGGCAATCAGCGTGAATGGACTCTTTCTCGGCGGCTATGCCTCGAGCCCGAGGACGACCAGCCGTCTGACGGGGCTGGATTTCCATAACGGCTTTAATCTGCAGGAGGCAGAGTTTCAATTTACCGCCGACGTGGACCCTTATTGGAAGGCGAACTTCATTCTGAGCGTAGATCGGAACGGGGAAACAGGAGTGGAAGAAGGATATGTCACTTCGGAGGAACTCCCCTACGATCTGCTGCCGCAAAATACCAGCCTCAAACTGGGGAAATTTTACGCTACCTTCGGTAAACACAATCTCTTGCACACCCATGCGTTCCCTTTTATTGATCAGCCGCTGATTAATCGCGCGGTATTTGGCAATGAAGGGTTGAAGGAGCCGGGGTTGGGGGTGAACTATCTGCTGCCCGCTCCCTGGTTTTCTGAGCTTACCTTTCAAGGGCTGGCGGGAGAGAATGATGGTCTTTTCCACTTCACCAGCGACGCGAAGCGGCGGGGCGCCTATCTTGGCCACTGGAAGAATTTCTTTGATCTGAGCGATGAAACCACGGTCGAGTTAGGTAATTCCTACATTGCCGGTCGCAACTCCGATTCCGGCCATCGCCTTTCCCAAGCGGCGGGATTGGATCTCACGCTCAAATGGCGCCCGCTGCAAATGGCTACGGAAAGGGGGCTGATCTGGCAGTCCGAGTATCTCTATTTCAGCCGGGACCGGGAGCGGGAAGCGCTTACCAGGGGAGGCGGGCTGTACTCCTCGCTTCAGTACCAGTTCGCCCGGCGCTGGTGGATCCAAGGACGGTACGACCTCCTTGGTATCCCCAATTTTGACGAAGGGAGAAAAAACCGGTGGAGCACCCTTTTGGCTTTTGTCCCGAGCGAATTCTCGGCGATCAGGCTGCAACACAGTTACACATCTCAGGAGAGAGGGAGCCCGGTAAATCAACTCCTGCTCCAGTTTAACTATACCATCGGCTCCCATCCAGCCCATCAGTATTAGGAGGGATCGTGAAGAAAATATTATGTCTTTTACTGCTTTTTTTTCTCCCCGCTTTTGGCTTGAGGGCCGCGGAGCCGCTTTCTGTTGTGACGACAACGCCCGATCTCGCTGCCATTGTCAAAGCGGTAGGTGGGGAACAGGTCAAAGTCGAAAGCATAGCCAAAGGCTTTCAGGATCCCCACTATGTCGAGGCGAAGCCGAGCTACATGCGTCTGGTGAACCAGGCGCGTCTCCTCTTCTATGTCGGTTTGCAGCTGGAAATCGGCTGGCTTCCGCTTCTGGTTCAAGGGGCGAGGAATCCGCATCTCACGCAGGTCGAGCTTTCCCAGGGGATTTCCGTATTGGAGCGCCCCACGGGTCCCATCAGCCGGGCCCAGGGTGATGTTCACCCCGAAGGGAATCCCCACTACTGGCTGGACCCAAGGAACGGCATTCTCATGGCACGAAGGGTTGCCCAGGAACTAAAGGCGCTCGCCCCGACGAATGCGAATTATTTTGACCAGAATTTGAAACTCTTTGAGAGCGATCTCAATCGCCGTCGCCAGAAGTGGGAAGAGCGGGTGACGCCATTTCGCGGAACAGAGGTGGTAACCTACCACAAGGAACTAGAATATATCGCAAAGTGGTTAGGGATCTCGATTATCGATTATGTCGAGGACAAACCTGGAATTTCCCCTTCTCCTCGACATCTGGAAAATCTGATCCAGAACATGCGCCAGCACAAGATCAAGGCCTTGCTGGTATCGAACTTTACCAGCCCCACTATTCCTCAGGCGGTCGCCGACAAAGGGGGAGCGAAGATGATTGTTCTTCCGGTATCGGTAGGGGGTGAAAAAGGAATTGAGAGCTACGCCGATCTTTTCGAAGCGATCACCGGAAGACTGGCCGAAGGGCTCAAGTAAAGGAGGGTGCCGTGAGTGAATTTTTCTCCATCATGGGGCCGGCTCTGGCGGCCTCTTTGCTGCTGACCGCTATCTTTGTTTACTTCGGTCTGCACATCGTGCGCCGGGGTGTCATCTTCGTCGATCTCGCGCTGGCGCAGGTGGCAGCCATGGGTGGCACAGTAGCCTTCTTGTTGGGTTATTCTCTCGAAGGTCAGGGTGCTTATTTCTTTTCTCTGGCCTTCGCCTCTTTCGGTTCGGTGGTTTTTACTTTGGCCCGCTCCAAGGAAGAGATGGTGCCGCAAGAGGCGATCATCGGAATCGTCTATGCCTTTGCTGCCGCGGCCACGGTCCTCCTGGTCGATAAGGCCCCCCACGGAGCCGAGCACATCAAATATCTACTCGTGGGCAACATCCTGTGGGTGAGCTGGAATACGATCGGAGTGCTTTTTGCAGTGAGCCTAGTTGTGGCCATTTTTCACTTCTTTTTTCGGCGCAACTTTTTCCTTGTCTCTTTTGACACCGAGCAGGCTCGCAGGGAAGGCATTTCGGTCGCTCTATGGGATCTCTTATTCTATCTCTCCCTTGCCTGGGTGGTCACGACATCGGTCCAGACAGCCGGGGTACTGCTGATCTTTTCCTTCTTGATTGTACCTGCCGTTTGTGGGGTGCTCCTAAGTAGCCGCTTGAAGATGGGGCTACTGCTGGGTTGGTTGGTGGGGGCAGGGGTGAGTTTGGCAGGGCTCTCTCTCTCCTACAGTTGGGATCTTCCCACCGGCGCGGCTATTGTTTGCACCTTCGGGCTTACGCTGCTCCTCATTGCTATCCTAAAGAGGCTTATTGTAGGCTAAGGAAAGAAGTGAAGGTCCCATGAGAATGCGTGGTTTTTTACTGCTCTCTTTTCTCTTTTTGGTTTCAGGCTGCGGCCCCTTGGTTCCCGGTACCCCTTCCCCTGAGCAACCCCGCGTCACTGCCGAGGGCCAGAAATTGCCCAGGGTCGGCCTGGTCCTGGGCGGGGGAGCGGCGCGGGGATTCGCCCACGTAGGGGTGATTCGCGTCCTGGAGCGGGAGAAGATCCCTATCGATCTCATCGTCGGGACGAGTGTCGGCAGCTTAGTCGGGGCGATTTACGCGGACAAGAAAAACAGCTTCGAGCTCGAATGGACCGCCTTCTCCCTGGAGGAGAAGGATCTCTTCGACTACACTTTCATCAGCCCGACCCAAGGGTTTGTGCGTGGCGAGCGATTGGAGGAGTTTGTTTTAAAGAAGGTCTCGGCGCGTGAGCTGCAGCAGCTGAAGATTCCCCTTGGTGTGGTCGCGACCGATATCCAAAGTGGGGAGGTGGTGGTTCTCCAGACCGGTTCTGTGGCCCGGGCGGTGCGCGCCTCCAGCGCCATTCCAGGAATTTTCATTCCTGTCCGTTATCAAGGAAGGCTCCTGGTGGATGGCGGGGTGCTCAACAACGTGCCGGTGGATGTGGCGCGCAAGATGGGAGCTCAGGTGGTGATTGCGGTCAATCTTGACGGTGGAAGAAAAGCCACTCAGGTAAACAACATCTTTGATGCGATTGTTCAAAGCCTTCACCTTATGGCCATAGAGAGCACGGCGGCGAGGTTGAGAGAGGCCGATGTAGTGATCCAGCCTGCGGTTTCGAATATCGGGCCCATCGACTTTAGCAGGAAAAAAGAGCTTCTCACCCTGGGCATCCAGGCCGCCGAGCAGGCCCTGCCGCGCATCCGCGAGAAACTTTTGGGAGTCAGTGCGGCATCGGCTGTTCGTTGACATGATAGATTTTGAGACTCGTTACGGGGTTCCGGTGAAAACCAGGTCAGGGGCTGTGTTGCAAGGGTCTGGATGCCGTGATATGTGTGACAAATAACTCAATTTGTCATCTGGAGGCATATATGGCAGGGCGCAAAGCAGTGACTGTACGTATTCCAGAGTCGCGCCTGCGGCGTTTGATGCGTGCACGCAAGGTGAAATCGCAATCCGATTTGATCAACAGCTTGCTGGCAGAGGAAGAGGAACGCCTCAAGTCTCATCGAGTCCTTCGAGAAACGGAAGGCACGGCTCGGTTATCTGAGATTCATGATCGCCTTCTTTGATTCTAACGTCCACATCGATTTACTTCTCGGTAGGCTCGCCCTGGATAACATCCTTCGAGAGATAGGCAACCTCCCAGTTCGCCTTTCTCCCGTCGTCGCTAGTGAGCTGCTGCGGGGAGTGTCAGGTCAAGCCGGCAGAAGCGTCGCGAAATTGATCGCTCAACTACTTCCGCTGGAGCCTTCATCATGGCGGCAGTGTTGGTACGACGCCGGCAGGCTCCTCCCCCGGATCTTCCCCACCCACGAAGAGATCGGGCTTGCCCGTTTGCAGAACGATCTCCTCCTCGCCTTAACGTCACGGCATACGGGCACCTTATTTGTAACCACAGATGCCCACTTCGATACCATCCGCCGCTTTATCCCTTTCCGGATGAGGATCTTGCGGGGTGAATGAATTTGTTTTTGAGCTTGAGCCACCGGACACTCAAATTCTCCCCGATGACCTTCCACCAGGCTGCTTGGGACGCCCCAAAGAGCGCGGCAGGAGGGAGCGGCAACGCCCTTATCCCCTATTTGGATCGGACAATATCCGATAATGACGCCTTGTGGCTCCTAGGAGGGGGGCTCCTGGAGCTAAGGATTTCATTCGCGATTTATTACGCTTCGTGAATGTTTCGATGGCTGGAACAAAAGACTTCCTCTATGCTATCCAGCTGGCGATGGCCGACTTCGAGGATGCGCTGCAAAGTGCCGCCGCCGTTGCCCGCCAGGCGGAAGTCATAGCAACACGCAACTTTCGCGACTACCGTAATTCCCCGGTTCCCGCCAGAAGTCCTCAGGCCGTTTTGACAGCGCTAGGCCATTGAATGACAATCCACATAGCAGGAAATTCTTTTTGGGGGGTGAGCCGCCCAGAACTCCAATTTGCCCGCCGACCGCCCCTGCCCGCCTTCTTGGACATTGGCTCCAGATTGGAGTAAGGGGGCTTTTAAATAACCTGGCTGTAGGATGGATCGAGGGTAATCTCTTTGCACGATGCATGGTTCAAGACCTGACGCCGAATGTTTTGCATAGCGGTGGCGAGAAACTCAGAAATGATCTTGGCCTCATTTTACATTGACATTAGAACTCATTGTCAGCTATTTCCGCAGTGAAGCGTGGAACTAAATATGGCGGTGAACGAGGTGAACAATGACTGACGCAAAGGACAAAGGGAAAGAATATTTACAGGGCAGCGAAAGGCAGACAAGCCGCTCTTACTCGCCAGCCGTTATAACCAGAGGAGGGAGAACGGTTTATTTGGCCGGGCATGGAGGTTATAGGGACGAATCCGGGAAAACCCATCCAGGTGATTTTGACGCTCAGGTACGAATATGTTTTGAACGGATGCGTTCAGTCCTCGAGAGTGTGGGCGGCACCCTAAACGACATTGTGTCTATGACAGTATTCATCGTCAACATGGAAAACGGTGACCGGTTCACAGAATTGCGAAAGGAATTTTTTCCTGAAGGCCGTTATCCTGGAAGCGCTCTCATAGGAATTAAGGAGCTAGCTCACCCGGAGATGATGCTGGAGATACAAGCGATTGCTGTCATCAGTTGATCTGGTACGTTGGCGGTTCGGTTACCGCCGCCCGTACATCTTGTCGAAGAAACCAATTTTCTTAAGTTCGTCGAGAAAGCGGAGATCGACGAAATCCTCCGGTTTAGCTTTCGCAGCCTTAGGATCAATTGAGGCCTGAATCTCCAGAATGTTTTTTAACCCCTCCAAGGTAGGATACGTATCTTCAATCAGAAGCTTGTTGAACAAATCGTATCCTCCTTCCAGAGCGGACCTGCTCATTCCTCGGGTATATTTCGTCATGATCTTTAGGACATCTTCTCTCCGGTTTCGATAAAAGTGTAGAGCCTCAGCCATCGCTCTGACGACCGCGCGAACCGCGTCCGGATTTTCACGGATCATTTTTCCTGTGGTGATCGTACACGTGAACTGAAACGGGAGATTCAGCTTCGCCATATCAACGATAACCTTCAGTCCGGCTTTTTCTCCCTCAACTTTCCCAGACCCTGTGACCACAGTAAAGTCCAACTGCCCGGTCTTGACGGCGGCAATTCTTGGCGAAGAGCCCCCCACAGTGACGGCCTTAATGTCCTTGAAAGTAAGGCCAGCAGTTTTGAGCCCAAGTCGGAAAGCAAAATCAGCCGCCGTGCCTGGAAGATGCACAGCGGCGGATCGTCCTCGCATGTCCTCCGGAGATTTAATTTCAGGTTTGCCGATGATGTAGTAAGGAAGAGTATTCCCCAAGCTGTTGATAATTGCAATGTCCCCGCCTGCTAACTTTCCGTTGACGGCTGACGTCCCTCCTGCTGCCGTAAAACTAATGTCTCCAGCGATAAGGCTCTGCGTAGCGAGTACGCTGCTGCTAATGAAGATCAGTTCGACATCGAGGCCATGCTTTTTGAAAAATCCCGCATCTTTAGCCACCCAATAAGGCGCGGATGTGTCGGCAGACTGGGAAATGTAAGCCATGTAAGACTTGGCCGCTACACTTCGATGACCCATGCTGACAAAAAACAGTGAGGCGACAACGATTTGGGCAAAAGTAAATATTCTCATAACCACCCTCCGGGGTTCGTAGCGAAAAATAGTCGATCGTAATTCACGTGTCAATCTAAAGATAAAGAGATAAAGGCGGCATGAGACTAATTGCGTCAGAGACGACTAGCTCCAGCTTTGATCCTGCTGGGTCACTGGTGCGGCTCGGTAGCCATCTATGATTCTATCAGCCGCAATAATTTTCCGGCATTGTCGCCGAGAATACTTTCGGATCTTGGCAGACTGGCGCGATCGAGCGTTCCGAGGGGGTTTTTATCTCCAGTATTATCATAGGGATAGTCGGTTCCAAGCATGAGGTGCTCCGCTCCGACTAGTTGGTACAGAAACGTCAACGCGCGCGGCTCATGGACGATGCTGTCGAAATACATTCGGCGAAAGTACTTATCCGGCGCTTCCGGAATGGTCTGAGTCGCGGGAATGCCGGAATAGCCATGACATAAACGGCCGAGAAGATACGGAAGTGCGCCGCCGCCGTGTACGAGGTAAACGTTGAGGTCCGAATAACGATTCAAAACGCCTCCAAATATCAGCGAAGCCCCCGCTATCGCCGTATCAATCGGGTTGCCTATGAGATTACGAAGAAAATATCGAGAGAGTCTCTCCACCCCCGCTACCGAATCGTGATGCGGGTGAACTTGAACGAACACTCCCAGGTCGCTTGCGCTTTTAAAAAACGGCTCAAAGCATTCTTCATCCAGGTTAGCTCCGTTAATATTTGTCCCGACCTCTACCATGCGAATTCCCAGCTTCTTAACCGCGTAGTCCAACTCCTCTACAGCTGCCCGTGTCGATTGCATCGGGACCGTCGCGACCGGGATGAGTCTTCCCTCCGATTTACGTGCGATGTCGGCATTCGTTTCATTAAAGAGTCTGGATAGAGCCTGAGCCTTGCGCTCTTCCAGGCTGTAGCCGATGATCGTCATTGGAGGTGACAAGACCTGCCTGTTGAATCCGCGGTCGGCGATTACCTTCAGGCGGTTGTCCATATCGAAAAGAGGGGCGGTAAGCTCGAACGGTGTAGTTTCACCTAGCCGCAACCAGACACGTCCACGTTCGTCCTGATCTATACGACACCCATAGGACTCGCCGTTTCGTTTTACGGTTTCAATCCACTCGTTGGGAAGAAAGTGCGCATGGATGTCAATAATCAAGTTTGCCATGCGAAAGAATCTCTTAATCCAAGGCGGCTATTGCGGCTATTTCGATTAACGCGTCGGGGGGCATCAATCCGGCTACAAATATCGTAGCGCCGGGTGGACGGGCATTGCCGAGCATTTCGCGTCGTACTTTAACGCCGCTCGTTCCATATTCATTCGCGGCAGACATGACTACGTAAGTGTCAAGCCTGACAATGTCCTCCATCGTTGCGCCTGCGGCCTCCAGTGCAGACTGCAGGTTAAGATAGGTCTGCCGGACCTGGGCTCCGAGGTCGATCGTGCGGTGGTTTTTAATTTTGTCGTTCGTATCGACCCCAACGATGTTTCCATCGCGGTCGACGGGTATTTGCCCGGCCACAAAGACCAGCTCTCGGGCCGAGACCTTAACCACGTGAGAGTAGGTACCGACGGGTTTGAGCAGCGCTTCCGGCTCGAACTTCTGCTTCATCTTATTATTGCCTCCCTGGATTTTTACCCGCGAGCTCCTTCATGGTCGCCCGGGCAAGACTGAAATCAAATACCTCTTCAGAGGCTACTGGCCGTGTCGTACCGGAAACCTGGCGCTGCTGCTCTATAATGGTGCGCATGAGGTCCTCAGAGAGAGTCCCATCCGAAGTCAACGAGCCCAAGGTGTAATCGTAAACTTGTTCCGCTAGCTTTTCGTCTTCGATCCTCAGGTACTTTCCCAGGATCGGGATAGCAATCTCCCTCTGATTGCGGTAGGCCAGAAACCCTCGGACTGTGGCCCTAGTAAAACGTCTCACCTCGTCTGTTTCCGTTCGAAGCTTCCGGTCTGAGGTGGTAAGGGCCCCCTGTAACGTCTGAAAATAATCGCCGCTATAACCTAGCTTCCTAAAACCGTCTTTGTAGGCCATGAAATTGTAGGAGGGCTCAAGAAGCGTAGCCTGAATTGTGTTTGCCCTAAGCGCCGCAAATCGATCAGGCGTAGCGCCAATGAGAATCATCGTTAAATCCCGCTTGGGATCGAGCCCATTTTTGCTGAGCATCAGCCTGGGAATCTCGATAGAGAACCCACCGAGAGCGCCAAGTCCAAAAACCTTGCCCTTGAGCTGAGCGTAAGATGTGATCTCAGGGCGTACCACAAGGTCATAGAGCGGTCTGTTCGCATAGGCCATCGTGACAAGTACTTTGACGCCCTGCACCGCCGCCGCGACAACTGAGCCCGGCGCCCCAGTATAATCGATGCTACCCGCAACCAAAGCCTGAACTGCAAGCCCAGCTCTCATTAAAATGATTTCAGGTTCGAGCCCCTCTTGGCGGTAATAACCCAGTTCCTTCGCGACAAAGGGAGGCATTTGACTCGATGAAAAAGACGGCACAGCAAGCCTTACCTTCTTTAACCCGCCGCTTGGCGTCTGGGCCTGCGCATAAACTGGACCCGCGAAAAAGAACACAAGAAAAACGATCCATAGCTTATGGCCCAAAAGTGTGCAGATCACCGTAGCAGTCTTCATAATAATGCGGTTGTCACCTGGTGCTAAAATGGAAACTCATCTTTCAGAATCTTAAACCCATCGGCTTAAGAGCAGCCCCTTCATGTCAGACGGCAGACATGTTGTCAATCGATCTGGCGTCAAGAGCCGAATGTTAAATACCGCCTGAATATTATTCGATTCAGGGGACACTGCAAGATCCAAGACTGGAACCAGCTTTTCCTTGACCCTAATGGCTTTTTAGAAATGATAGCAGGAATTTCCTTCTGGGAGTGAGCCGCTGAGAATTCGAGAACTGCCTTCGCGGCGGCCTGCCAGCCCGCATTCGAAAGCCCCACGCGCCTAAGAGGGGGAATCGGCTCGCTCCCATTGGCTAT
>Ga0210377_10004280_pt1 | contig 12050 bp, 8 predicted proteins | sample PLM4_65_b1redo_FD_155480 | JGI IMG/M metagenome (GOLD analysis project Ga0210377, IMG submission 155480) | Groundwater sediment microbial communities from an aquifer in East River, Colorado, USA - PLM4_65_b1 redo | ecosystem: Environmental > Terrestrial > Soil > Riparian zone | place: USA: East... | reverse complement strand
CGGGTGGCACGCCATGCAGGGGGTCGCCCGGTGGGCGCCCTCGAGCGGGAAGCTGAAGCTCTTGTGGGTGGCAACGTCGGTGGTCGACGGCCGAAACGTCCGGGCGTTGTGACACGCCGCGCATCCCGCCGGCCGGGCCTTCGGGCCCGTGCCGGTGAACCGCCCGCGGTGCGGATCCACGTGGCAGGCGGCGCAGTCGGTCTCCACCACCTTGAACAGGAAGCCGGCTTTGCCGACGGTTGCGGTCTTCGGCAAGGGGGGGAGCCCCTTCCGGTCGGCCGCGTGGCAGTCGCGACAGCCGATTTCCCCGTGGCGCCCCTCGAGCGGCAGCCTGAGCTTCGCGTGCTGCGCCGCATCGAACCCGCTCGGCGTCCAGCCCGTCAGCTTGTGGCAGGCGGCGCAGTCCCCCTTGTCGGCGCGCGCGGCGAGCTGCCCGCCGTGGAGATCAGCATGGCATTCGAGGCAGCGCCCGAACCCCGGCCGGATCACCACCTTCGAGCTTCCCAGCCTGGCCGCGAGCGCGGGATTGCTCTCCTTCCGGTGACAGGAACTGCAGGTCACCGTCTGGTGCTTCCCTTCCAGTGGGTACTTCGACGTCTGGTGCCGGGCCACGGTGAACGTGGCCGGGGTGAAGCCGGTCACCGCATGGCATTGGTCGCAGTCGGCCGGCTTCGCCGCCAGCGTGGCCGTCCCCCCGTGCGCGTCGTTGTGGCAGGCTCCGCAGCTCTGGAACGCCGGCTTCTTGAGCGCGGGCGTGGAGAAATCCTTGTGGCAGCCGGCGCAGCGCACCGCCGCGTGCTTTCCCTTGAGCGGGTAGCGGGTCCGGTCATGCTCGAAGTTCTGCTTGTCGATCAGCCGGAAACTCGAGGTCGTGTGACAGCCGCTGCAGTTCGGGCCGAGACGGCCGGCGTGCGGGTCCTTGTGGCAGTCGGCGCAGGACTGGTGCGGCACCGGGCGATAGACCGGGATCGGGCGGCCGGCCGCATCCTGGCGCCGGGCCAGTGCGGGGGTGAGGTGGCATTTGTCGCACTTTACCGCCGCGTGTTTGCTGGTCAGCGGATAGGCGGTGGTATCGTGGTCGAAGCCGGGAGTGATGTTCCATTTGCCGGCATCGTGGCACTTGCTGCACTCGCTGCCCAGGCCGCCGCGATGAACATCCTCGTGGCAGCTGGCGCAGGCGGTTTCCAGTCCGGTCAGCCCGTTCCCGGACTTGCCGGCCGTGAGCCTGGCGGCTTGGGAAACCTGCAACTTCGGCGTATGGCAATCGGCACAGTCCAGCCTGGCGTGGCCCTGGGTCAGCGCCCAGCCCGCCCGCCGATGGTCGAACTTCTCGCGAGATCCATCAGGCCACTTGATCAGCCGGAAGTCCTGGCCCGCGTGGTCGGGGTGGCAGGAGGCGCAGGTCGCACCGCGCACCTCCCGGGCCGCGTGGTAGCCGCGGCCCTGTCGCGCCAGCCAGTCGATGTCGCGATGGCAGCTCAGACAGTTGCCGGACATCGCGTCCTTGCCCCCCGCATGGCACTTGGTGCACTTGAGCGTGCCCTCGAGGTCGGCATGGGCGCGGGCCAGCGGCCCCGGGGAGATCTGCCCCAGGAGACGCGTGCTGCTGCCATTCCATGCCGGTCCGAGCATCAGCGCCACCACGATGAGGGTCGCAAGGCGATGCACCACGGTCTACCAGAACCAGGTCGCGCCCATGGCCACGACGACACCCACATGCACCAGCACCGCCACGAGGGCGGTGATGGCGAAGGGCCGATGGGCGACGTGCCAGAAGCGGAACAGCCGCTGGGTCGCGGCGAGCATCCGGGCCTGCTGGGTCAGGGACATTTCCTTCCGGGCCAGCCGGAGTACCCGTCGGACAGTGCGCCGGTCGGGTCGTACGGCCCCATACTGCGAATCGCACAGCCGGCGCAGCGCCCGCGCCGATCGCCAGCGGGAGATGTCGTCGGTGGCCATGCGGCGGAGGGTGCCCGGCAATCCGAGCCCCTCGCATGGGGTCGGGTCGGAGCGAAGCACCGCCTCGACCTGCGGGGCGGGGAGTCCGGTGGCCTTTGCGATCTCGCCGATCAGCCCCTGCCGCTCGGCGGCGATTTCCTCCGCCGTCAGCTCCAGGCCGGTCGCGCTCCGGGGGATATGCACGTAGAGGTAGCGGCCCACGATCCCGCTGAGCGCCACCACCAGCATCGAGAGGTACCCCAGCCCGATGAGCCCCTCGAACCGCCAGCTGGCGTGCACCGCGGCAAGGAAGGGGAGGATCAGCGCCAGGCCGACGTGGCCATCGAGCCAGCGCGCCATGCTCCCGGTGAAGGCGAGCCAGCGGAATTTCTTGCGCAGCGGGTAGAGCCAGAGAAACAGGAAGATGCCGAGCGAGAGGAGGCCCGCCGTCTGGCCCACGTAGCCCGAGGGACGCAGCCAGGGATGCAGCGGGGAGCGGGCCCGTTCCTCCAGCGGGGCAAAGTAGTAGCCGGCGCCCACGACCGAACTGACGAGCAGGAGCCCGATGATCGTGAAGACGGCGCGGAAGGGAACGCCGTGCGGCTCATGCTGGCGCGGCGCGGGCGTGCCGCCCGCGGGAGAGACCCGCATCGCCGGCAGGCTTCCGGAACTCCGGCGAGCGGGTGAGGTTGGCGGTTTGGCCGCCAGGCTGGGACGAGACATTTCTTTATCGCGAGTAGTTCGGCTTGGTGTGATTCGGGGTCACGCTAGGACGGCACACGCCCTGCAACCGCAAGAAGCGGAGCCGCGCCGTAGTTGTACGGATACGCCTCCGTAAGTCCTTGTCCGCACTGGTGCAGGTATGCCCGTGTGAGCGACGTCACCTCCTCAGCATTCCGCACCGACTCGTTCCAGTAGTAACGAAACGTGGCGGCGGCCTTCATGGAAACGGCTGAATGGACAACCTGATCATGGATGTCGCGCTGGGCCTGGTGCTGTTGCTGGCGCTGACTCGGCACATGTGGCGCACCGAGAAGAAGGAACGCGCGGCGCGGATCTCGGCCGAGCACTCGGCCGTGGGCGACGGGCCCAGGGCCCAGCATCCCCACATCGACATCAGCTGGTGTATCGGCTGCGGGGCCTGCGTGACCGCCTGCCCCGAGTACGACGTGATTGCGGTGCTCGGCGGGAAGGCGGCCCTGGTCAATCCGGCCAAGTGCATCGGGCATGGGCTCTGTGCCGACGCCTGCCCGGTCGGCGCCATCGAGATCGTCATGGCGCCGGCGAGCATGACCGCGGACCTCCCGGCGCTCACCCCCGAGCAGGAGAGCAGCGTTCCGAACCTCTTCATCGCGGGCGAACTGGGCGGGCTGGCCCTCATCAAGAACGCGGTCAACCAGGGGCGGGACTGCATCGACGTGATCGCGGGGCGGGTCCCCAAGCTCCGGCGGACGCGGATCGGGGCCGTGATGGACGTCTGCATTGTCGGCGCGGGGCCCGCTGGCCTGAGCGCCTCCCTGCGGGCGGTGGAGCGGAAGCTGTCCTACGTAACCCTGGAGGCCGAAGAACTCGGCGGCACCGTCGCGAAGTACCCCCGCCAGAAGCTGGTCATGACCAGCCCGGTGGAGTTCCCCCTGCACGGGAAGTTCAACAAGCTGGAGATCGGGAAGGAGGAGCTCCTGGCCTTCTGGCAGAAGGCGGCGCGGAAGGCCGGGCTCAAGGTCAACACCGGCGAACCGGTCGAGCAGATCCGGCTGGAACCGGACGGTGCCTTTACCATCGAGACGCCCAAGGGCCGATACCGGGCCCTGTCCGTCGTGCTGGCGATCGGCCGGCGCGGGACCCCACGGAAGCTGGACATCCCCGGCGAGGCGCTTCCCAAGGTCATGTACAGCCTGCTCGACGCCGAGGCCTACGAGGGCGCGAGTATCATGGTGGTCGGCGGGGGCGACAGCGCGGTTGAAGCCGCGATGGGCCTGGCCCACAAGGGTCTGAACAAGGTCACGCTCTCATATCGCAAGGACGTGTTCAGCCGCCTCAAGGAGCGGAACGACAAGCAGATTCGCGAGTATATGAGAAAAGGGAAGTTGCAGGTCCTGTTCAACTCCCAGCCGATCGAGATCCGGCAGAATGCCGTGGTGCTCCAGGTACCGGGGGGTCGCCGCGAGTTACCCAATGACTACGTGTTCGTCTTTGCCGGGGGGACACCCCCCAATGCCTTCCTGGAGAAGGTCGGAGTCCGTCTCGGCAACCAGGATCTCACTGAGGAGGCGGTCCGGGAGGGGCGGGAAGTCGCCTGAGGTGGTAGATTGAAGGCGAACTCTGGACGGAGATCTTCATGAAGGCGGGACATAAATTCCTGCTCGGCGCCGGCATCATCGTCGGCAGCGTAGCCATCCTCATGGCGCAGGGTGTGAAGCAGTTTGGCCAGTACTCGCTCAAGCCCAGCGAGCTGGCCCAGCGGGTATCGCGCGACCCGAGCCTGTATGAGACCGGCCTCAAGATGGAGGCGAAGGTGGTTCCCGGGTCCGTCAAGCGAGACGCGGCGACCCAGACCATCGAGTTTCAGGTGACCGACGGCGCCCAGATGTACCCGGTCACCTACCGCGGACTCGCGCCGGACACCTTCACCGACGCCCAGGACATCGAGGTGGTGGTCGAGGGCCGGCTGGGGAAGGACGGCGTCTTCCGTGCGACGACGCTGCTCGCCAAGTGCGGATCGCGGTATGAGAAGAAGTATGAGGAGGGGAAGGCGGCGTAAGGACGGACAGCCGGTCAGGCGGACCAGCGGACAGTGGTAACGGATTGAGGGGTGAGTTTCCTTGCGGAACTCACCCCTCATCGTTTTGCACCGCCTGCCCGCCTGCGACCGAGCGCCCTCAGGAGCGCGAAGCGCGACTCGGCGCGAGGAAGTCCTTCAGGGCCCGCCAGCCCGCCAGCCCGCCTGGCCCCCCGCCCGCCGGATCTGAGGAAACCCTCACCCTCGATTCGGCCTCGTTTCATCCCCCGTCGCCAAACGTCGTAACTGGTTGGCTCGCCGCCAAATCGCTGCCGCGCCTCTTTTCTGCGGGTTCCTATGAAACGGGTCGACCGGAGGACATTCCTTAAGGAAGTTGGAGTCGTATCCGCGGCCACCGCCGCATCCGCCGCCCTCCCGACCATAGTGCTCCCCGCCAGCGCCGCGCTGCCACGCGAAAACCAGTCGAGTCCGGTCTGGAAGAAGGCCCCGTGCCGGCTCTGTGGTGTCGGGTGCGGTCTGCTGGTGGGCATTGAAAATGGGCGCGCGGTTGCGGTGAAGGGCGACCCTGACTCCCCAGTGAGCAAGGGGCTGGCCTGCGTCAAGGGCTACAACTCGGTGCAGGCGCTCAATGGGTCGGACCGGATCCGCCGGGCCATGATCCGCCGCGACGGTGCGCTTGTCGAGGTGCCGCTCCCCGAGGCGCTCGACCTGGTGGCGCGCAAGCTGCGCGAGACCGCCCAGCAGCACGGCAAGGACAGCGTGGCCCTCTACGGCTCGGCGCAGTGGACCATTCCGGATGCCTACATCGCGTCGAAGCTGTTCAAGGGGGCTCTGGGGACCAACAACGTCGAGACCAGCGCACGGCTCTACGCCGCGGCCGGGATGGCGGGCCTGCAGAGCAGCTTCGGTCTCGATGGCGCGATCGGGAGCTACGAGGACATCGACCACGCCGACATCTTCGTGCTGTGGGACATCAACCTGGCCGAAACCGACCCGGTGCTCTTCTCCCGCATGCTGGACCGCAAGCGGGTCAATCCGGCAGTCCGCATCATCGACTTGGCCACCCGGACGACGCGCACGAGCTATGCAAGTGACCACTCGGTGCTTCATGCGCCGCACACCGGGGCGGCGATTGCCAACGGCATTTGTTACGAGATCGTCGCCCGGAAGTGGGTGCATCGAGCGTTCCTCGATCAACATGTCGCCTTCAAGCAGGGCCGGACAGAGATCGGCGATGGTCTCAAGGACGAGGCTCTGATGCCGGATGAGGCCGTCGCCGCCACCTGGGACGAGTACGTGGCATTCCTCGGGGGCTACGCGCCGGAGCGGGCCCAGGAACTGTCCGGCCTCTCCGCGGCCAGCATTCGATGGCTGGCGTCGCTCTACGGCGACCCGCTACGCAAGGTGATGTCTGTCTGGGGCCGCGACCTGAACCAGGATGTGCGCGGCACCTGGACGAACAACCTCCTCTACAACATCCACCTGCTGGTTGGCAAAGTCGCTTCGCCCGGGAACGGCCCCCTCTGCATCACGGGGCAGCCCAGCGGCGGGGGCGCTGTGCACGACGCCGGCAGCCTGACTGACACGCTGCCCCGCGGGGTAGTGCAGAACGAAGCGGACCGCCGCCGCGCGGCGGACATCTGGGGTGTGCCGGTGGAGCGGATCGACCCCAAGCCCGCCGCTCCCGCTCTGGGGATGTTCCGCCGGCTCGAACGGGGTGACATCCGCTTCCTCTGGATTATGGCGACCGATCCGATGGTCAGCCTGCCGAACCTCGATCGCTATCGGCGCGCAACCCGCGACGACCGCTTCATCGTGGTCTCGGAGGCGTTTCCGACTCCCACGACGGACGTGGCCGACGTGGTCCTGCCCGCGGCCATGTGGCTTGAGCGCGAAGGCATCTACGCCAATGCCGAGCGGCGGGTACAGTATTTCGACCGGCTGATGGTGCCGCCCGGTGACGCGACCGGCGACGCCTGGCAGCTCATCGAGGTCGCGCGCCGCCTCGGTTTCCAGGATCTCTTCCCGTACGAAGCGCGGCGGCATGTCGAGCAGATCTGGGAGGAGTATGGGCGGTTCCACACGGAACCGGCGAGTGCCGTTCCGCCTCTGGCCGAGCTGCGCGCGCAACCCGGCGTGCAGTGGCCGTACGTGGCCGGTCGGGAGACCCGGTGGCGCTACAACCCCGTCCATGACCCGGCCGCCGACGACAGTCGTGGGGGCTTCGACTTCTACGGTCACCCAGACCACCGGGCGTGGATCTGGCTCAGGCCCTATGAGCCGCCGGCCGAATCGCCGGACCGCGAGTACCCGTTCTGGCTCACGACCGGCGCCGTACTGGAGCATTGGGGTGCGGGCTCGATGACGCAGCGGATCCCGGTGCTGCACACTGCCCTCCCGCACGCCTACGTCGAGATCAACCGTGACGACGCCCGGGAGCTCGGGATCCGCAACCGTCAGACTGTCCGTCTGGTGAGCCGACGCGGCGCGATCGAGCTCGAGGCCCGCATCGACTATCGCTCCCAGCCTCCGCGCGGACAGGTCTTCGTGCCCTCGTTCGACGAGGCCCGGCAGGTGAACCGGCTTACGCTCGATGCCTGCTGTCCCATCTCGGGCCAGCCCGACCCCAAGTGTGCCGTACGCCTGGAGCGGCTGGCGCCGAGGAGCGGTGCATGAGTTCCTCCGACCGGGACCCGACCGCACTTCCCCTCCGGCTGTTCCTGATCATCTCCGCTGTCACGGCGGCGGTCGCTGCGGGGGTGATGGTGAAACGGACCCCCGCGGCCCGTACACCGGCAACATCCCTGTCCGTTGCGCTCCTGAGGTCGCCCGAGGCCCCGATCCGGGCCGAGGCGCAGGTGTTCCGCACGACGCCCGCCATCCTGGCCATCGAGCCCAAGACCCGCCGGGAACGCACGGCCCACCCGCGCACGCTGGCGACAGTGCGCTACCTGCGCGCCTTTCCGGGTGCCCCCCCGCGTATCCCGCACCCGCTCACGGCCGATGAATTCCGAACCGACGCCTGCAGGACCTGCCATGAACGGGGCGGCTTCTCGGTACGTTTCGCGGCCTACGTCCCGGTGACGCCACATCCCGAGCGAGGCATCTGCCTGCAGTGCCATGTGGGCGTCGACTCGGTCATTGGGGCCCCCGCTCCCGATCCCAACTCCAACGCCCGGTGTCCAATGTGCCATGGTCCGAGCGGTGGCCGGCCGCGGCCGGACGCCAGGGTGACATGGTCCACGACTGTCTGGCCGCAGCTGCCCCGGCTGACCCCCGACCGCGACCCACCACCGATTCCGCACGACCTGCAGTTCAGGGAGAACTGCCTCACCTGCCACGCCGGCCCTGGTGCCGTCGCGGAAATCCGGACGACACATGCGGAGCGGGCCAACTGCCGGCAATGCCACGTTGCCCCCGAGCCCGGGGCAGGGGCCTTCACCCGGGCGCCGGGTAATGTCGCCACCGGAGGTGCGCGATGAACCACACACCGACAAGTTGCGCCGCCCTGTGGGTGGCGGCGTGCCTGATCTCGGGGTGCCGCGAGAGCCACCCGGCCGCCTGGGAACGGCTTCCGCCGAAGGCGATAGTGGCGCAGGCGGACTCGGCGACGGCGGCCCGCAATGCGGCGCTGGAACCCGGACTTCTGGCGACCATCCAGGCGATTCCAGTCGAGCGCTGGAAGGGACCAGGCGAACGACCGTTCGAGGTCGCCCTCCGAAGCGCTGCACCGGAGGCCGGGCACTCGCGCATGTTCGGAACGATCACCCTGCCGATTGCGCTCCGCAGCCGTACGGCCGCCATCAGCCAGTACCCCTGCACCTCGTGCCACCTCGGCCAGAAGGTGGTCATGGCCAACAAGCGGATCCAGGACGCGCACAACAACATCCAGCCGGTGCACCCGGACCAGACCGGCGCCGTCTGCTCCACCTGCCACTCGGACGACGATGTAGCGCTGCTGACTCTCAAGAGCGGCGAGCAGGCGACCCTCGATGAGAGCTATCGGTTGTGTGCGCAATGCCACTTCCCCGAGGCAAAGACGTGGGCCGGCGGGGCACACGGAAAACGGCTCGACGGCTGGCAGGGGAGGCGGGTGGTAATGGCCTGCGCCGATTGCCACGACCCACACAATCCCGTCGTCCAGGTCCGCATACCCTTCCGCGCGCCGCAAATCCAGCGCCCCCGAGGCCACGGGCAATGACGACCGACCGGACGGCGGAGGCGCAGACCGGCCCCGAAGACCCCAGCCTGCTGCAGAAGCGGGTCGACCGGCGCGGCGCGTTGAGCATCCTCGTTGGCGGCCTGGCCGCCGGCGCCGCCGCGGTGGGCGCGTGCGCACCGCTCAGCGCCGAAACCGACGAGGAGCGCGAGGTCAAGCTTCTGGCCTGGCGGGAGTACATCAAGGGCAACTACCGGGTCATGACGGAGGAGGAGCGGGCGGAGACGATCGCCCGCCTCGAGCGCCTGGCCCAACTGCAGCGCGGTGTGGATGTCACCATCCAGTCCACCGGGGCGCAACCCGGCGTGTTGTTCGGGTACGCCTTCAACGTTTCGAAATGCAAGGGTTTCCGTCGCTGCATCGAGGCCTGTATCAACGAGAACAACCTCGACCGTAATGCGGACACGCAGTACATCCGGATCTTCGAGATCGAGGACGGCGTCGTCGATCTCGACAGGGGTGACGCGACCTTCCAACACGAGGTGCCGGCGGAGGGCCACTTCTATCTGGGGACGCAGTGCTTCCAGTGCGCGGACCCGCCCTGCGTCAAGGTCTGCCCCGTCGGCGCCACCTGGCAGGAACCGGACGGCATCACCGTCATCGACTATGACTGGTGCATCGGGTGCCGTTACTGCATGGCCGCCTGTCCCTACTGGGCGCGGCGCTTCAACTGGGGCGCACCGGAGGTTCCACCCGAAGAGGTGAACCCGAACCAGCACTATCTCGGCAATCGCGCCCGGAAGAAGGGCTGCGTGGAGAAGTGCACCTTCTGCATCCATCGCTCCCGGCAGGGCCGCCTGCCGGCCTGTGTCGAGGCGTGCCCCACCGGGGCGCGGGTCTTCGGCAACCTGCTGGACCCCGATTCGGAGATCCGCTGGGTGCTGGCGAACAAGCGTGTGTTCCGGCTGAAGGAAGATCTGAAGACCGAGCCGCGGTTCTGGTATTTCAGCGATTGAGGCATCCGTGCACCTGCGGCCATTCCTGCTGAGCGCCCTGAAGTCGGCCACCAATGGTGGCTGGCGCTACCACCTGTGGATGGGCATCCTGACGTCGATCATCCTGCTCGGCGGCTACGCGTACTCCGTCCAGTGGCGGTATGGCCTCGCCGTCACGGGCATGAATGACCAGGTGAGTTGGGGATTGTACATCTCCAACTTCACCTTCCTCGTCGGGATGGCCGCGGCCGCGATGATGCTGGTTCTGCCGGCATACATCCTGGAGGACGTCGACTTCGGTCGGGCGGTGCTCATGGCGGAGGCCGTCGCCGTGGCAGCGTTGGTCATGGCCCTGGGATTCGTGGTGGTCGACCTCGGCAACCCGCAAGGGTCCTGGCACCTGATGCCGGGCATCGGGTATCTCAACTGGCCGCGGTCGCTCCTGGCCTGGGACGTGATCGTGCTGAACGGCTACCTGGCCCTGAATCTGGGGATCCCGTTCTACATCCTCTACAGCCACTACGCCGGCCGCGCGGCCGCCAAGCACAAGTACCTCCCGTGGATGTACATCTCCGCGATGTGGGCGGTGAGTATTCACCTGGTCACGGCCTTCCTCCTGGCGGGCCTCCCGTCCCGGCCGTTCTGGAACAACGCGCTGCTGGGGCCCCGGTTCCTGGCGTCGGCCTTCACCGCGGGCCCGGCATTCGTGATCCTGCTCCTGTATTTCATCCGCCGGACCACCCGCTACGACATTGCCGAAGGCGCGTTCTCGAAGCTCGCGCTGATCACCGTCGCCGCGGCGCAGGTGAACATCGTGATGCTCATCTCCGAGCTGTTCTACAAGTTCTACTCGCCAACCCATCACAGCATCAACGCGCAATACCTCTTCTTCGGGATCGGCGAGCACCACGCGCTGGTGCCGTGGATCTGGACCGGGATCGGGCTCAACCTGCTCGCCACCGTCGTCCTCATGATCCATCCGCTGCGGCACAATCCGCGCTGGCTGATCCCGGCCTGCGCCACGCTCTTTGTGGGCATCTGGATCGAGAAGGGGATCGGGCTGGTGATTCCCGGCTTCATTCCCTCGCCGCTGGGCGAGATCGTCGAGTACACCCCCACCTGGGTCGAGCTGTGCGTGACCGCCGGCGTCTGGGCGCTCGGCCTGTTCGTCCTGACGGTGCTGGTCCGGGTGGCGCTTCCGATCGAGCTGGGTGATGTGCGGAGTCCCTACCTGGAGACCCCGCCCGCCGCACGGGCCGGGCGCCCGCGCAGCACCCGCCCGCGGTACGAGGACGCCCGGCCGGTGCGGACCCGGTGATACGAGGGCTGGCACCGTGCCAGCCGAGGTTACTTCCAATGAGGTGATGGACATGATAAAGCATCGGCCCAACGACACCCGGTATTCGTTCGCTGCGCTTGCCGCAGGCCTCGTTGGTGCGGCCGGGCTGGCCGGCGGACTGTTCCTCGCGGGCATCGCCCCGCCCCTGGCGGCCGTGGCGGGCCTGGCCCTGGGCGTGCTGCTCGCGGCGTCGATCAAGTACACCGACCAGTGGGAGAAGGCGGTGCTGCTGCGGCTGGGGCGGTACCGCGGGCTGCGCGGGCCCGGCTACTTCGGCATCGTGCCGATCATCGACCGCGTGGCCTACACCATCGACCAGCGGATCCGGACCGCGTCGTTCGGGGCCGAATCGTGCCTCACCCGGGACACAGTGCCGGTGAACGTCGATGCGATCGCCTTCTGGATTGTGCGGGATGCCGAGCGCGCCGCGCTGGAGGTGCAGGACTATGACGAGGCGGTGATCCTCTCCGCCCAGACGGCGCTGCGGGACGCCATCGGCAAGCACGACCTGGCGGAGCTGATCCAGTCCCGGGTGGAGCTGGGCCACGGGCTCGAGCGGGCGCTGGAGCAGAAGATGCAGAACTGGGGCATCCACGTGCAGTCGGTGGAGATCCGCGACGTCATCATTCCGGCCGCGCTGGAGGACGCCATGTCCCGCCAGGCGCAGGCCGAACGGGAGCGGCAGGCGCGCATCATCCTCGGCACGGCAGAGACGGAGATCGCCCACAAGTTCGTCGAGGCAGCGGACGCCTACCGTAACCACCCGGAGGCCATGAACCTCCGGGCGATGAACATGCTGTATGAGAGCATCGTCAAGCGCGGCTCCCTGATGGTGGTGCCGTCGGGACTGGCCGACTCGCTCAACGTGCCGTCTCTGTT
>Ga0210377_10004279_pt1 | contig 12052 bp, 8 predicted proteins | sample PLM4_65_b1redo_FD_155480 | JGI IMG/M metagenome (GOLD analysis project Ga0210377, IMG submission 155480) | Groundwater sediment microbial communities from an aquifer in East River, Colorado, USA - PLM4_65_b1 redo | ecosystem: Environmental > Terrestrial > Soil > Riparian zone | place: USA: East... | reverse complement strand
CCGCGCGCTACGACGTGATTGTCGCCATGGCTGAGATGCGGAAAGCGAGGGGACTCGACCTGGGGCCCCTCCTGGACCTCGAGAATCGGGCCGAATGATGAAACAGATCCGAGGCACAGCGGGCCTCCTGGCGATGCTGCTCGCAGGCTGCGGCGGCGACGAACCCGCACCGGCAACTACTGCCATGACCGTGGACGCCGGTCAGCGGACCCTGACCGTGCGCGATACCACTATCACCGCGACCTTCGAGTCGGCCGGCGTGGCCGAGCCATTCGAACGAGCCGTTCTGAGCACCCGGCTCATGGGCAACGTGACCGCGGTGCTGGTTCGGGAAGGGGATCGGGTCGGCCGGGGGCAGCTGCTCGCCCGCCTCGATGCCCGGGAGATCGAGGCCCGTCGCGCCCAGGCCGAGGCGGGCGTCTCCGCCGCCGAGGCGGTCCAGGCGGACGCCCAGACGCATGCCGGTCGTATCCGATCCCTGTACGCCGACAGCGCCGCCACTCGCTCGCAGCTCGATCAGGCGGAAACCGCCCTCGCTCGTGCCGAGGCGGCTCTTCGCACGGCACGGGCCGCGGGGGCCGAGCTGGAGGCGGTGGGGGATTACACCGAGATCCGGGCTCCGTTCGGCGGCATGGTGACCCGGCGGTTCGTGGATCCCGGCGCCTTCCTGGCGCCGGGTGCGCCGATCCTCGAGATCCAGGATGCCTCGCGGCTCCGGGTGAGCGTCTCGGTGCCGCCCCGGGTCACCGCCTCCCTCAGGGCCGGGGCTTCGCTCGACGCTCTCATCGAAGGTCACCCCGCGCGAGCGGTCGTGGAGGGTGTGGTCCCGGTGTCCGGCAGCGCGGTGTACACCGTGAACGCGATCGTACCCAACCCGAAGGGCGAGCTGCTCACCGGGGGATCCGCGACACTGCTGATTCCGGACGGAACCCGGAAGGCGATCCTGGTGCCACGGACGGCCCTGCTGCAGGAAGGCGACCTCACCGGCGTCCGGGTGCGGACTCCGGGTGGAGTTGAGGTGCGCTGGGTCAGGACCGCCTCGCCGGCCGCCGGCCACGAGGTCGAGGTACTCTCGGGGCTCACCCCCGGTGATGTCATCCTTGACGGGAGTCGTTGAGATGGGCATCGCCGGGAAGTTGGCCCACCGGTTCCTGCATTCCCGGCTCACGCCGCTCCTGACCATCGCATCACTGGCGGTCGGGGTGCTGGGCATCCTCGCCACACCCCGCGAGGAGGAACCGCAGATCTCGGTGCCGATGATCGACGTGATCGCCGCGCTGCCGGGCGCGAGTCCGGCGGAGGTGGAGCATCTCCTCACGCGTCCCATCGAGCAGCAGATGCGCGAGCTTTCCGCGGTCGAACACGTCTACTCGATGGCCGGCGAGGGCTACACCCTCGTGACCGTCCGATTCAAGGTCGGCGAGGACCAGGAACGGAGCGTGGTCCGGGTGCATGCCCGGTTGCTCGCCGGAGCGGACCGGTTGCCGTCCGGGGCGCTGCCCCCGATGGTGAAGCCGCATGCGATCGACGACGTGCCGATACTGGCGCTGACCCTCGCCTCCCGTCGCTATGGCTCGAACGAGCTGCGGCTGATCGCCGCCCAGCTCGACGAACTCATTCGTACCGTGCCGGATGTCGCGGAGACTTCGATCATTGGCGGCCAGCCCCGGCAGATCCGGGTGGATCTCGACCCGGCGCGCCTCGCCGCAACGGGCGTGACTCCGGGCGAAGTGGCGGCGGCGTTGAGCGGCGCGAACGCCCGGCTCGAGGCCGGCGAATTCACCAGCGGGGGAACCGGCTGGCGGGTGCAGGTCGGTGCAGCGCTCACCAGCGCGGCCGACGTGGCGAGTGTGGTGGTGAGTTCCCGGGGCGGGGCGCCGGTCTACCTGAGGAACGTGGCCCGGATCCGGGAAGACTTCGGCGAGCGGGTCACCTACGTCAGCCACGCCGGCCGGGACTCCGGCTTGGCCAGCGCCGTCACCCTCGCCATCGCCAAGCGGAAGGGCGCCAACGCCACCACGGTCGCCCGCCAGGCGCTGGCGCGAGTGGAGGAGGCGCGCGGGCGGATTCTGCCGGCGGACGTATCGGTGACCGAAACCAGGAACTACGGCGAGACCGCCCGGCACAAGGCGAACGAGCTGATCCTGCACCTTGGCATCGCCACGCTTTCGGTGACGCTCCTGATCGGGCTCTTCCTGGGGTGGCGGGAGGCGACGGTGGTTCTGGTCGCGGTCCCGGTCACGCTGGCGCTGACGCTGTTCAGCTACTACGCCCTCGGCTACACCCTCAACCGGATCACCCTTTTCGCCCTGATCTTCTCGATCGGCATCCTGGTCGACGACGCCATCGTGGTGGTCGAGAACATCTACCGCCATCTCGCGATGGGCGGCAAGGATCCGGCGGTCGCGGCGGTCGAAGGCGTCGACGAGGTCGGCAATCCGACCATCCTCGCCACGTTCACGGTCATCGCGGCGATCCTGCCGATGGCCTTCGTCCGGGGGCTCATGGGCCCGTACATGCGTCCCATCCCGGTCGGCGCGAGTGTGGCGATGCTCGCCAGTCTTGCGGTGGCGTTCGTGATTACCCCCTGGTTCGCCTACCGGCTGCTCAGGGGGCACGTGAAATCGGGCGGGGCAGCCGGAGGTGAAGAGAGGGGGACCACCGGCTCCCGATTCGGGCGGCAATACCGGCGGCTCATGGACGGGCTGATGGACCGGCCGGGGCGGAGGATGGGCTTCTACGGCGCGGTTGTGGCGCTGCTGCTCCTCTCCATGGGACTGGTGGCCGGAGGGATCGTGCAGGTGAAGATGCTCCCCTTCGACAACAAGTCGGAGTTCCAGGTTATCCTGGACCTGCCCGAGGGGACTACCCTGGAGCGAAGCGCCGCGCTGGGCGCCGAAGTCGCCGCCTATCTGCGCACGGTTCCCGAGGTCAGCAACACCCAGGTGTACGCCGGCACGGCGGCGCCCTTCAACTTCAATGGGCTGGTCCGCCACTACTTCATGCGGAGCGGGCCCAACGTCACCGACGTCCAGGTGAACCTGGTCGACGGGGCGAAGCGCTCCCGGCAGAGTCACGCCATCGCGGTGGCCGTGCGCCCGTCGGTCGATTCGATCGCGAGGCGTTATGGAGCCAGCGCCAAGGTCGCCGAGATCCCGCCGGGGCCCCCGGTACTCTCGACCCTGGTCGCGGAGGTCTACGCCGGCACCGACAGCGCTCGGCTCGCGGCGGCGACGGTCGTGAAGCAGGTGTTCGAGACGACGCCGGGCGTGGTCGATGTCGACTGGACCGTCGAAGCCCCCCAGACCCGGCTGAGTCTCCGGGTGGACCGGGCCCGCGCCGCGGCCGAAGGGGTGAGCGTCGACCAGATCGTGCGGACGGTGTACCTGGCCGAGTCGGGTTATCCCGCCGGCCGCGCGGCCTCGCCCACGGCCCGCGAGGGAATCGCCATCGTCCCCCGGCTGCCGCTCACCCAGCGCTCGACACTCGGGGCCCTGCTCTCGATTCCGATCCCGGGCCGGTCGGGGCCCAGCCCGCTTGGCCGCTTCGTCACCGTCGACACGACGCTGCGGGACCAGGCCCGGCACCGCCGCGACCTGCGGCCGGTGATCTACGTGACCGGTGACGTCGCCGGGAGCATCGAGAGCCCGGTCTATGCGATCCTGGCCATGAACCGGGCATTGGATACTCTGCCGGTTGCCGGCGCCACGATCGCCCGGTACAACGCCGTGCAGCCCGATCGCCTGGATGAAACCGCGCTCAAATGGGATGGCGAGTGGCAGATCACGATCGAGGTGTTCCGGGACCTGGGGCTCGCGTTCGCGGCGGTGCTGCTCCTCATCTACGTCCTGGTGGTCTGGTGGTTCGAGTCGTTCACGATTCCGCTGGTGATCATGGCCCCGATCCCGCTCACCCTGGTGGGGATCCTGCCGGGCCACGCCTTCACCGGGGCGTTCTTCACCGCCACCAGCATGATCGGCATGATCGCCCTGGCCGGGATCATCGTCCGGAACTCGATCCTGCTGGTGGACTTCATTCAGCTCGCCGAGCGCCAGGGTTCAGCGCTCCGCCTGGCGGTCATCGAGGCGGCGCAGGTGCGTTTCCGGCCGATCGCGCTGACCGCCGCGGCGGTGGTGGTGGGCGGTCTGGTGATGGTGCTCGATCCGATCTTTCAGGGCCTGGCCGTTGCCCTGATGAGTGGGGCGATCGTGGCGACCCTGCTCACGATGGTGGTGGTGCCGCTGCTCTACTGGGAACTGCAACGCCGTCACCAGCCGACGGCCGACCGAGGAGGTCACGATGTGCAATGAGATGGTGATTCGCCGGATCGCCGGCACCTTCGTCCTGGTGTCCCTGGCGCTGGGGTGGTGGGTGAGCCCTCTGTGGTTCCTCTTCACCGCATTCGTCGGGTTCAACCTGATCCAGTCGAGCCTGACGGGGTTCTGCCCGCTGGAGCGGATCCTGGGCCGTTTGGGCCTCTTCGGGTGCGTGAGACGGACGGCACAGAGCTGAAGGGTGGCCCGGCGCGGTTCCCCGGGCCGCCCGCGTCAGCGCAGGGATTCACACCGGGCGGGGCGGTGGTAGCTTGCAGGCGACGCAGGTCCTGCCGCTCCCCGCCAACCGATGGAACACCCGCCGATGGATCCAGGCTCAGCGCCGCTGCTGGTGATCAACGCAGGCTCGTCCAGCATCAAGTTCTCCACCTTCCGCAGTGGGCCCCCGCTCCTGCGGGTGCTCCGCGGATACGTCGAGCGGATCGGAGTCACAGCCACCGCCTTCACGGTCTACGATCCCGCCCGCCCGGAGCCCGAGCGCACCGAACTGGGCGACCTCGATGCGGAGGCCTCGTCCTCCTTCCTCATCGACTGGATCGACGAGCAGCTCGGCCTCGCCTCGTTTTCCGCGGTGGGACACCGCGTGGTCCACGGCGGCCCGACCTACAGCGCAGATCGCCAGGTCACCGACCCGCTCCTGGACGATCTCCGCCGGATCAGCAGCTACGCACCCGACCATCTGCCTCTCGAGATCGGTCTGATCGAGGCCCTTCGCCGGCGCGCCCCGGGCCTCCTGCAGGTGGCCTGCTTCGACACCGCCTTCCATCGCGACATGCCGGCGGTTGCGAAGCTCCTCCCGATTCCCCGGCGCTACCACCGGCTCGGTATCGAGCGCTACGGCTTTCACGGGCTCTCCTACACCTACCTCATCGAGGAGCTGTCGCGCCTGGCGGGCACCCGCCTGGCCCTCGGGAAGGTGATTCTCGCACACCTCGGCAATGGATCGAGCCTCGCCGCGATCAGCGGCGGCAAGAGCATCGACACGACCATGGCCTTCACCCCGGCGGCGGGAGTCGTCATGAGTACCCGGACCGGGGATCTGGACCCGGGACTGGTGGGATACCTGGCTCGGACGGAGGGGATGACCGCGGCGCAGTTCGACTGGATGGTGAACCATGAGTCCGGGCTGCTCGGTCTCTCGGAGACCAGCGCCGACATGCGGGATCTGCTCGAGCGGGAGGCCGGGGACCCCCGTGCTGCGGAGGCCGTAGGGTTGTTCTGTTATCAGGTGAAGAAGGGCATCGGTGCCCTTGCCGCGGCGCTGGGTGGAGTGGAGGCGATCGTGTTCAGCGGCGGGGTCGGCGAGAACGCGCCGGCAATCCGGGCGCGGATCTGCGAGGGCCTCGGGTTTCTCGGGGTGGAGCTCGAGCCCAGCCGAAACCAGGCCGGAGAGCCGGTGATCTCGCCTGCCTTGAGCCGGGTGGCGGTGCGAGTCATCCGGACGGACGAGGAGGCGGTGATCGCGCGGGCGCTCGATTCAGCTGTCAGTCGCAAGCCTACTGTCGACAGCTGAGGGCTGAAGGCTCACCGCCCCACCAGCCGCTCCCCCTCCGCCACCTCCCGCTCCACATCTTCGGCGGTGCCGATGTGGCTCTTCACCCGGACCAGTGCCAGCCGGACGTTCTCCAGCGCCGAAAGCACCGCTACTCGCCGGTCGCCCGCCTGCTGGCGCGCCTGTTCGATGTCGTCGAGCAAGGCCTGCTGGCGGTCGCCGGCGCCCGGCAGGCTCGGGGCATTGTTCCGGGCCTCGGTCGCGGCCGCTTCCAGCTCGTGGTCACGTCGCTCCAGCTTTTCCAGTTCTCCCTCCAGCCGCTCGAGAACCGCGCGTGCCTTGCCCAACCGCCGGCGCTCATCGCTCGGCAAGGTGTCGAGCAGGGTGAGGGCGCCCCGGGTGCTGGCTGACCTGGCCAGCGCGGCGGGTTCCTGGTCGAGGCGCCAGGCTCCCATCCGGAACAGGACCTTGCCGATCCGACCGGTCCAGAGCCGGTGCAGGCGGCGGTCGAACCGGCCGGAGGAGGCCAGGGTGGCCGCGGCGAACACGATGCTGCTCATCAGCAGGCAGAGGGCGACGAAGAGGCCGACCAGCGCCGGCATCGGCACCTTGTGGTGTCCCGGTGATTCCTCGTAGCCGGTAGCCAGCAGCAGCGGGATGGCTGCAATCGAGATGATGAAACCGGCCAGCAACAGCTGCCAGCGGCGTCGCCGGCGAGCCCGATAGCGCGGGTCCGCCTGCATCGCGGCGATCACCGCTTGCCGCTCCTCGTCTATCGCGACAATCCCGGAACGAAGGTCGGCGAAAGCAAACCCCTGGCGGGCCAGCTCCCGCATGCCGAGTGGAATCTGGGACCACAACGCGGGAACGACGATCACGAAAATCACCGCGCCGAACACCAGCTGGGCGGTCTGCGCCCCGAAGCGGACAAACTGTGGCATTACCAGTGCCAGGATCAGGCCGTTCCTGAAGAACTGATCGGCCCGGACGGTCCATACTCGGAGCGCCGGGTGGATCTCGACCTGGCGGCCCCGCACCTGTTCCAGCGATTCGACCAGCGCTTCCCCGCTCGGGAAGCGCTGCTCCGGCGCCTTGGCGAGGCACCGGTCGATCGCCTGGGCAAGCGGGCCCGGGAGATCGGGACGGAACCTGGTGACCGGTATGGCGGGCTGGCTGATGTGCGCAACCATGATCGCCTGGGCCGAGTCTCCGTCGAACGGCAGCCGGCCGGATACGGCGAAATACCCCACCACACCGAGCGAATACAGGTCGCTTCGGCCATCGACCTTGTCACCGGCGGCCTGCTCTGGGCTCATGAAGTGCGGCGTCCCGATCGCCTCGCCCACCTGGGTGAGGCCCGAGGCGGCAACCGACCGTGCGATGCCGAAGTCCATCACCAGCGCCCGGCCGGTGGAGCGCTCCAGCAGCACGTTATCCGGCTTGATGTCGCGGTGCACCACGCCGCGGCCGTGCGCATAAGAGAGGGCCCAGGCCACTTCCTGCAGCATGCGAAGGGCTTCGGGCACCGGCATCAGTCCCTGCCTTTTCACCCGCTGCGTGAGCGTTTCCCCTTCGATGTAGGCCATGACGAAGAACAGGAGCCCGGGCGTCTCTTCCACCGAGTGCACCGACACGATGTTCGGATGGGAGAAGGATGCGGCGGTGCGGGTTTCCCGGAGAAAGCGCTCGCGCAGCTCGGGGCGCACCGCGAGCTCGGGAGGCAGCACCTTGATCGCCACCAGCCGGTCCAGTTTGAGGTCGCGAGCCAGGAAGACCGCGCCCATTCCGCCCCGGCCCAGCTCGCGTTCCAGGAGATAGCGCCCGGTGATTGCCGACTGGAGCTCCCGCACGATCGGATCGTCGACAGCGCCGGGATTGGACATGTGAGAGGGGGCGGAGAGGTGAATGAGGTCGCTAGGCCGGCGGCTGGAACTGACGGAGCTCGGCGTGGCCGTCCGCGACAACCGCGTACCGATATCCGTCGAACCAGGGCCCGGGATTCAGGTACAGCGCGCCGGGCCGCGCCTCCGCCATCGCCGCGCGGTGGGTGTGTCCCATCGCCAGCAGGCAGAGTTCGGGCTGCTCCCGCAACTTCCGGAGCGCCCACTCCTCCTGGTGCCGGGCCGCTCCCGCGATCTCCGCCTCCGTCCGGGGCCGGTCGCCCAGGACACCACTCAGGCGATCCACCAGCCACATCCCCAGATCCGGGTGGATGGCCCCGAACAACGAGACCGTGGCCCGGTGCCGGGTGATCTGATGCAGCAGGCGGCCGGACCAGTGGCTCTCGGTGATTCCATCTCCGTGGATTACCGCGGCCGGCTTTCCCCCGAGCTCGAAGCGGCCCTCGCCGGGGAAGAACTCGATTCCAAGGTCCGCTTCCCAGAACCGCCCGCCCCAGCGATCGTGGTTCCCGCCTACCAGCAGGATGGGCAGGCGTCGCCGGAGCGCGCCGAGGCCCGCTACGACGGCGAGATTGCGGCGGGGCACGGCGCGGTGATAACTGAACCAGAATTCGAACAGGTCGCCGGTGACGACGAGCCCGTCGCCCAGGTCGGGGACGGTGTCCAGGAAGGCCAGGAACGCCCGTTCGGCTTCAGGAGACCCGCGGCCAAGGTGGGCATCGCCCACGAGCACGAGGCGCTGGCAGAGCACGAAGCGAAGATAGAGGTCGAACAGGAGCGGCGGGAGGGGCGCTGGGGCGAGAGCGGCGGGGGCAGGCTTATCTTACAGCTGACCGACTCAACCACCTTTCCGCCTCCCACACCCACGCCGCTGTGCACCAGGCCATCGCAGAGTCCGTCACCACCCACCGGGTGAACTACTCCGAGACCGATCAGATGGGCGTGGTCTACCATGCCCGGCATGTGGTCTGGCTCGACATCGCCCGCACCGAGCACCTGCGGCAGGCCGGCTTCAGCTACCGGGAACTGGAAACCGAGGGGGTGCGACTGGTGGTGACCGACCTGCAGCTCCGGTACATCGCGCCCGCCCGCTATGACGACGTGGTGGAGATCCGTTGTCGGGTCAAGGAAGCCCGGTCGCGCCGGGTGATCTTCGGCTATCGGCTGGAGACCGGTGGCACTCTCATCGCCGAGGCGGAGACCACGCTCATGTGCCTGGACCATAATCACCGCCTGAGCCGGCTCCCGGACGGCGTGGTCGCCGCGCTTCAGCCGCCCGCCGGCAAGGACGGTTGATGCGCTCCCTGCCGACGCGGGCCAGCCTGGTGGCCGCGGCGATTCTCGGACTCGCCACGGTCCGGCTCGCCGCCCAGGAAGCGAACGTCGAGGTCATCGCCGCGCTCCTGGCCGCGGAAGACTCCCGTCAGTTCAATCAGGCCGTCCTCCGCTCGGCCAGCAATCACCCCGACAGCACCGTGCGGAGCGCGGCGGCGATGTCCATCGGCCGGCTCCGGGACCCGCGCGGCCTGCCGCTCCTGGCCAGGCTGGTCCGCGACCCCGATTCGCTGGTGCAGGCGAACACCATGTTCGCCGTCGGGATCCTGGGTGATACCGGCGGTGTGGCTGTGCTGCTCGACCGGGCCCGCGATCCCACTCCGCTCAGCAGCCCGGCCGCGCTGGAGCTGATCACGGCCGTCGCGCGGCTCGGCGGCGACCGGGGCGCCGGGTTCATTCGCGGCGTCATCGAAGGCACCGCATTGCCATCGCGGGACGATGAGATCTACCTGGCACGGCGCGCCGCCCTCGAGGCCTGGCGGCTCGGGCCTCGGGCCCCGATCGACGCGCTGCTCGGTCTGGCGGGAGATACCAGGGAAGACACCCGCTACGCCGCCATCTACTCGCTTGGCCGGCTCAAGTCGAGGGTGGCGGCCTCGCGCATGCTCGACGCTCTCAGCGATCGGACTGCGCCGCAGGTGAGGGCCGTCGCCGCGCGCACCCTGACCAGAGCATACGCCGATTCCGCCGGGCTCAAGCCCGAAACGGTCGTTGATGTCCTGCTCCGGACCACCAACGACGCCGATCCCGGCGTCAGGGTGCAGGGGCTCCGGAGCCTCGCCACCTTTCACGCCGCGCGGGCCATTCCAAAGGTCCTGCCGCTGCTGGAAGACCCGGTCAACAACGTGCAGGTGCAGGCCGCGGACGCCCTGGGCGAATTCCCGGGGCAGGGTGCGGTGGCCGAGCTCACCCGCATTGCGAGCGGAAGCAGGGGGACGTTTGCCCGCCGCCGGACCGCGCTCCTGTCGCTTGCGAAGCTCGACTCCGCTGCCTTCTCGGCCACCGTCCCGCGCTACGAAGGCAGCAACGACTGGCGCGAGCGCGCCGCCGCGGCGGAAGGGTGGTCGCGGTTCGCCGGTGCCTCGAGAGCCCGCCTTCTCACCGATCGCGACCCCCGGGTGATCGCGGCGGCCTTTCAGGCCTGGGCCGCGCAGGTGGAAGGCCCCGATCCCGCGCTTCTGGACATGAGTCGGAAGCTCCTCGCCAGCGGTGACGCCGGTGTTCGCGCCGCGGCGGCCGACGCCCTCTCCCGTGGCGCGGATGCGAGCGACATCCCGATTCTGGTTTCCGCCATCAAGAGCGCCCGTTCCGATTCCTTCCCCGACGCGCAACTGTCGGCGCTCGGCGCGCTGATGGAGATCCGCAAGGCCTCGCCCGAGGCGGCCCGCGCGGTGGACCAGGAAGCGCTCCCCGCGATTCCGGCGCCGGAGGACTATCTGATCCGCCGGTGGGCCGAGGCAAACTGGCCCGTGGCCTCGGACGCCTGGGGAACCGCCTATCCGGTGCGTACCGGACGCTCGCTGGAGGACTATCGCGACATCGCCAGGAAGTACGTCGTTGGCCAGCTCCCGACCCGCTATCCCAAAGTGCGGCTGGACGTGGATCAGCTGGGCGTCATCGAGCTGGAGCTGTTCGGGCCCGAGGCGCCGCTGACCGTGGCCAATTTCCTGGGGCTGGTGGATCGCCGCTTCTTCGACGGCATTCGCTTTCACCGGGTGGTGCCCAATTTCGTGGTCCAGGCCGGGGACCCGCGGGGAGACGGCTTCGGCGGTCCGGGTGGCGCCATCCGGGATGAGATCAACCGCCGGCGCTACAACCAGTATGTGCTGGGCATGGCCCTGTCGGGCCCGGACACCGGCGCCAGCCAGTGGTTCATCACGCTGGGCCAGCAGCCGCACCTCGACGGGGGATACACTGTGTTTGGACAGGTGACCGACGGCGTCCCTGTCTTACTCCGTATCACTCAGGGTGACCAGATTCGCACAATCCGCCGCTGATGCCACGTTCCAGCCATGCACGGAGCGCCCTCGCCGCCCTCCTGCTCGCCCTGCTCCCGGGGTCCCTCGCCGCCCAGTTCTTCCAGGGTGACGAGAACAAGATCCAGTACCGCCGCCTGGAGTGGCAGGTTCTCAAGGGGCCGCGGGTGGACGTCTATTACTATCCCGCGGAAGCCGAGCTGGCCCCGGTGGCGCTGGCCTACGCCGAGGAGACGTACGATGTGCTGGCGGTGAAGTTCGGCCACACCGTCTCCTCCCGCGTCCCCCTCATCGTCTACGCCTCTCACAGCGACTTCGAACAGACCAACATCCTCCCGTTTACCCCGCCCGAAGGTCTTCTCGGGGTCACTGATTTTCTCAAGCGCCGGGTGACGATGCCGTTCCGTGGCAACATGTCGGAGTTCCGGCACACGCTGCGGCACGAGATGGTGCACGTCTTCCAGATCAGCCTGCTCTACGATCGCTATGTCCGGTCTCCCCGGTCCGCCCAGATTCCCCTGCCGCTCTGGTTTACCGAGGGCCTCGCGGAGTACTGGTCAGGCGGGGAAGACGCGCGGGATGAGATGATCATGCGGGATGTGGTGTTGAGCGGGCGGCTGCCGAGGCTGGAGGAGCTGGACTACGTCACCGGCGGGATCGTGTATCCGCTGGGCGGGAGAATCCACCGATGGCTGGCGGACACCTACGGCGACTGGCGCATCGCGTCGCTGTATCGTGAGCTCTGGCGTTACGACACCTTCGGCCAGGCGATGGCCGCGACCTACGGGCGGAGTTACGCCCAGCTCAACGAAGAGTTCCAGGTTGCCATGCGCCGGGCGTACTACCCGGTCGTCAACACCCGCGCCTCGCTCTCGGCCTCGGCCCAGCTCATCTCCCGGGCTGCCATCAAGCCGGTCTATTCGGCCAACGACACCACCGGCGGCGACGTGATCTATGCCTCCGCGGGCAACGGCTTCGTCACCCTGACCAGGCGGGCGCTCGACGGCAGCGGAG
>Ga0210377_10004278_pt1 | contig 12053 bp, 10 predicted proteins | sample PLM4_65_b1redo_FD_155480 | JGI IMG/M metagenome (GOLD analysis project Ga0210377, IMG submission 155480) | Groundwater sediment microbial communities from an aquifer in East River, Colorado, USA - PLM4_65_b1 redo | ecosystem: Environmental > Terrestrial > Soil > Riparian zone | place: USA: East... | reverse complement strand
AAGCAGGTGGTGGAGGAGATCCGGATGAAGAAGTAGCCGAGAGCCGGATGAGAAATTCTCAATTCTCAATTCTCAATTCTCAATTCTTTACCCACCCCGCGATCAGCGCCCCCAACTCCCCCTCCCGCCCTGTGAAGCCGTGATCGGCGTCGCTCATCACGGCGATCTCGATGTTCTGGCGCTCGGCAACCGCATCGGCGAGAACGGCCACGCACGCACCGACGTCGCCGTAGCAATACTCGTCGCGATCGCCGTACAGGATGAGCGTCGGCTTGCGCAGCGCGCGCAGATGCCGGAATCGCGGCTTGCGCGACAGACGAACGCCGCGCAGGACCTCGAGGAAAGCGAACACGTTGTAGTCGCCGTCGGGATTCGCCATGTCGTAGAACGAGCGCCAGCTCATCATCGGCGGCAACGGAGTCAGCGAGTCCGGCACGAGGCGATCGCCCTCGCCGCTGCGGATCTTCGCGCGCGCGGTCTCGAGCGCGGTGCGGAACCGGCGCGCACCGAGTTGCTCGTAGAGCAGACCGGTGTCGTCGCCGCCGCCGAGGAGCACGTAACCGCGCACGGGATTTCGCGGCTTGCGGAGGTTGTAGACGACGACCTTGTTCGCGCCTGTCGAATGCCCGACGAGATACAGGTTGCGATATCCGCGGCGTCGCAACTCGCGCACCGCGCCATCGATATCGTGAACGCACTCGCGGATCACCTCGAACGCCATGCCGCCGAGCGCGCTCTTCCTTCGCGTCCGCAGGCGTCGCACGACATGGGACCCGCGGTTGTTGAACGGAAACCACGCGATGCCGCGGGCGAGCATCTCGCGTGCGAGGAGGTTCGTTCTTCGCGAGTCGAACACGGACGCGCCGCCGGTGCCGTGCAGGAAGATCGCGGCTCGGCGGCTGCGCTTCGCCGGCTCGAACAGGAGGCCGGAGAGCGCGACGCCGTCCGTCGCGTCGAACATCACGAGACGCGCGGCCGGCTCGCCTGCAGCCTGCGAAGCTGTTCGTCCCATCGCCAGATACTCTCCCCCGTCAGATGCGCACCGCCGAGCCATTCATCGGGAACGACGAGCGCCAGATAGTCCACACTGCCGCTGATGACGTTCGCGGCGGCGGGAGTCAGCGCGATCAGCGCCTTCGGCGGCCCGCCCTCCCTCGCCTCGGTCAGCGTGATGAGAGGCACGGTGGCGCGTGCCATGGCGCGCAGTTCGCGCAACAGCTCGGCGTCGCCGAAGCCGAGGCGCGGCGGGTCGTCGTCGAAGCGGAAGAAGAGCGTGGCGAAGTCGGCCGCGCCTTTCTCCACCAACGTCAGGATGCGGTTGCCGACCGTGCCGACGCCGTTGCGTAGCGACGGGAATCGCGACGCGTGCAACGCGATGCCCTCGCGGAAGAACGGCACGTCGGACCACGACGCGATGACCGCGTTGAGCGAGGTCGGATCAGGGGACGTGTACGCGCGCCACGCCGCCGCCGCGGCCTTGGTCAGCAGCGGCGTCACCGCGGCGCGAGACTCGTAAAGCTTCGCCAGCTCCGCCTCGTCCTTCGTTCCGAGCGGGGTCGGACACCAAACCACGCTGAGGTTGCGCCGCGAGAACCGCTGAAGCAGGTAGGCAAAATGAACCAGGCAGTACAGGTCGTGCTCGAACCACAACACGATCTCAGCGTGTTTCGCCGCGTCGGTGAGGGCGCGCTCCTGCTCGAGGAGATCGGTACGCGTCTTCAACAGATTTCCACCGTACGCTTCCGACAGAAATCGCGCCCGCGTCTCCAGGTCCGGCTTCGGCGCCACCGGCCCTACGATCAGCGCCTCGCGAAAGGCGAGGTGCTCGCCCGGAATGCCGCTGCGCTTCGCAGTCATCAGCGTGCTGTCGCCGTTGTAGATTTGGATCATGGCTCCCATCGAACTCCGATCCAGAATTTGTTCCTTCCTCGCAGCGGATCATCGTAAACGTGCGCACCGCCGAGTGTGATGTAGAGCGCGGGCAATTTGATCAACGGCACCGGCGGACTCGAGGCGGCCACTTCCGCGCCGGAGAGGCGCAGGCGATCGCCCATCCGGTGCTCCTGATGAAACAGCGTGACGCCGCCGAGAGTCGCGTCGAATCGCGTGCCGTGATAGCCGTCGCCCGCCATCGTGCGGAACGGGAGCGCCGGATCGACGACTCGATACGCGCGGGCCGAGCGCGGAATGATCGACGAGAGGAGGCCTCCCACTTCGATGGTGCTCGCGTCTGACGCGCGATCGCGCTGGTACGCCGCGCCGAAACCGATCTGGCCGAGGTCAACTGCAACGCTCGCTCGCACGCGTCCGTGGCGGCGGCCCGATCCCGTCTCCGCGCTCACTTCGATCTCCTCCCGTATGCGTGCCGTCCCCCTCACCTGTCGAAGCTCCGACGCGGCCTCGACGAAGCCGAGCCGCCGGGAGTGATCGGCGAGGAGCGCGCCGCCGGAGAGATCGATCGAGCCGAGAGGGAGATGCGCGGTCCAGGTGCCGCGCAGTTCGGCTCCGTGCTCGCGTGAGCGCAACTCGTCGGCGCGATAGAGATGCGCGCTCACTTCCACCGGCCAGCCGCGCCAGGCGGTCGCGAGCGCAGCGCCATGCGGCGAATCGCCGCTGCCGATCGATGCCAGCGCGATCGTGCCGAGCCGGCCCACGACATCGCCGAAGCGCACACCCAGCTCCGACGCGTGCATCGAAGGCGCGGCGCTGCCGCTGAGGATCGTCGACCACTCCTGACGCCCGATGCCGTACGGGCGCGGCGTTACTGGTTCGGGCGCGAAGCTCACACCCTTCGCGCGAGGCGGAGGGACGACCGGCGAGCTCGCGGTGATCGCCGGTCGCGGCGGAAGCGGTGCCGCGGCGTCGAGGACTCGCAGCACGAACCCTTCCGGCTCGAGCGACATGAAAAAGATGCGGCCGTCGCGCGACGGCGCCGGATCGAACGCTCCGCCGATCATCCGCGTCAGCGGCCTCTCCTCGGATGTGCCAAAGCGATGGAGATCGATGAATCCATCGCGGAACACGGTGGCAACGACGTCGGTGCCCATCCATTCCGGGGATGCGCCGTCCGTGGTGACCTCGCGCTCGCGAGCGCCGCTCGGGTCCAGGACGTCGATGTGCCACGCCCTGCCGCGATGCACGCTCGCGACGATCCGTCCATCAGCGCCGGCGCGCGGATGCGAGTAGACGGTCTCAATCGATGCCGGCGTGAGCTCCGCGATCGCGCCGGTCGCGAGATCGACGCGGACGAGTTGCGATGCACCGCCGCGACTTCGAACTGCGACGGCCGAGCTGCCGTCCGGAAAGGGATCCGCATCGAAGACGTCGGCGAGATGCGTGATGCGGGCGCTTCGTCCGCTCTCCGGATCCCAGCGGAAGAGATCGTGGTGGAGGAAGCCATTGCCATCGGGCTGGCGTCGCGAGAAAAGGATCGACCCGTCCCGCAACCATCGCGGCGCCGTGATGTCGCGCCCGTCCGGCGCGATGTACGTGTGCAGCGGTTTGCGCGGCAACGGCATGGGATGGACAGGCGCGACATCCTCCGGATCGCGCGCGATCATTTTTGCGATCCGCTGCTCGAACTTCCGCTCTTCGTCGGTCGCCGGTGCTGTCGGCCAGATCACGATCTTCGGCGGCGATGTGCGTCGGCGGATCACGATCGCGATCTTCGTTCCATCGGGTGATACCGCCGGATCGCCGCTGTTCTCCTTGGTTTCCTGCCACACCGCGCCTTCATGGATCGGTTGACTGGCCCGTTGCACGCTCACCGCGTCCGCGGTGACGGAGGCGACGAATTCGCCATAGAGCCGCCGGGGTGAATCGCCGAATACGCCTTCGAATGCTGCGTCGAACGGGCGTCTCTGACGCGCCGTCATGCGCGCCCAGAGATCGCGCAACGCGCCGGGGCCGCGGCGCATCTCGAGCCACTCGAGAAAGGCGGAGCCGGCGAGATACGGCATCGAGTAGCCGAGGAAGCGACGGTCGCCGCTGAGTTGCGAGTAAGAAGGAAACTGGCCGGTCGCGGCCCACTGGCGCAGGATGGCGGCGCGAATCGCGCTCGGCGGGCGTCCCGATCCGGTGATGCGCCCTTCGACGACGGTTGCATACCCTTCGAGCACCCATCGCGGCGCGGCGAGCGTGATCGGATTGAGAGGGAGCAGCTTCTCGATGACGCGGACCATCGGGTTGCGCGACGGACGAAGCAGGTGGACGAGGTGTGCCATCTCGTGCACGGTCAGCAGATCGATCCAGGTGGTGTACTCGCCGATCTGGCTCTCGGGCGGCGGCGGTTCAGCCCACAGCACGAGCCGCGGCGAGTCGAGCAGCGGCAACGTTGCGCCGTTCGAAAGAGCGAGCGGATTGCCGATCAGCACATCCGTGATCTGCGGCGGATCGAATCCGACTTCCTTCACCACGGCGGCCCGAACGGACTCGAGCGTCGACCCGACGCGCTCCGCCCACTCCGCGTATCGCTTCGGATAGTGCACGCGGAAATGCACCGTCCTGATCGTCTGCCAGGGCTGATCAGGGCCTTGCGCGTTTGCGACCGAAGAGATGGCCAGGAAGAGGAGCAGAGGGATCGTTCGGTGCATCGCGCGCATGGTAGTTTACGTGGCACGCGGCAGAAGCTCTGCTACGCGTCCCGCGTGCCGCGTGCCGTTCAGGAGGTTGGATGAGAATGAAACTCGCAGGCGCGATGGTGATGATTGCCATGAGCGCCTCAGCGCAGACGCCGAAGATCATGCTCGTCATGCACGGCGGTGCCGGGACGATCACGCGCAGCGGCATGACGCCGGAGGCGGAGGCGCAGTATCGCGCCGCACTCGAGCAAGCGCTGCGCACCGGCCAGGCCGTCCTGGCGCGCGGCGGCACGAGCGTCGATGCGGTCGAGGCCAGCATCCGCGTCCTCGAGGATTCGCCGCTGTTCAACGCCGGGAAGGGCGCCGTCTTCACGCACGACGGAAAGAACGAGATGGACGCGTCGATCATGAACGGCGCGAACAAGATGGCGGGCTCGGTGGCCGGCGTGACGATCATCAAGAACCCGATCTCCGCCGCGCGCGCGGTGATGGAGAAGTCGAAGCACGTGATGATGGCCGGCCGCGGCGCGGAGCTGTTCGCGACGAAGATGGGCCTCGAGATCGTCGATCCGTCGTACTTCTGGACCGAGCGGCGCTGGAAGGCGCTGCAGCAGGAGCTGCTCAAGGAACAGCAGCAGCCTCGCGGCGATCTGGGCGTCGGCGAGCGGAAGAAGTTCGGCACCGTCGGCGCGGTCGCTCTCGATCGGAGCGGTAATCTGGCTGCGGGAACTTCGACCGGCGGGACGACGAACAAGCAGTACGGCCGCATCGGCGACTCGCCGATCATCGGCGCCGGCACGTACGCCTCGAACGACGCCTGCGCGGTGTCGGCGACCGGCGAAGGCGAGTACTTCATCCGCTGGACGGTCGCGTACGACATCGCGGCGCTGATGAAGTATCGCGGGATGACCGTGCAGCAGGCGGCCGAGGAAGTGGTGAACCACAAACTGGTGGACGCGAAGGGAGAGGGCGGTGTGATCGCGCTCGACCGCAACGGCAACTTCGCGATGCCATTCAACAGCGAAGGCATGTATCGCGGCTGGATCGGCGGGGACGGCGTGCCGCACGTGGAGATCTACAAATGAGTGACGGCGCCAGCCGAGGAGCGCTGCCGTCTCGGCGGCTGGTCCGCCGGCCTCCGGCCGGCGAGTGCGGACAAGCGAGTGAGTTGTTGCTAAAAAACGAACGTTCGTGCTATTCTCTCCGACCGACAGGAGGAACCATGAACGCCGGCTTCCACGACGATCTCTTCAACCCCAAATTCACCTACCTCAGCACCGTCCATTTCGACGAGCTCGATGCCATGCGCATGCTCCACAACGCCCGCTTCCCGGCGCACGTCGAGCGCGCCGTCGGCGCATGGTTCGCCGCCACCGGCAACCGCTGGCATCTCGATCCCTCTGACAATCCCGATCAGTTCCACGTCGTCCGCGACCTCCACGTCGAGTACCTCACCCCCTTCCTCGGTCCCGGAACGATGCGCATCGACATCTGGGTCGAGGAGCTCGGCAAAACATCCTGCGTCTACGGCTTCCTCTGCTCGAGCGAAGACGGCCGCATCCCGTACGCGCGCGGCGAACGCACCGTCGTGAAGATCGATCCGCAGTCGCACCGCCCGGCGCCATGGACGGAGGCCTTTCTCGAGCAGCAGAACGCATTGCGCAAGGACCTCCCCGCGTACGCATGAAAGGCGATCGCACGCGGCAGACGATCCTCGACCGCGCCGTCGATCTCGCGTCCGTCGAAGGGCTGGAAGGCCTGACCATCGGCCGGCTGGCCGAGGAGCTGGAGATGTCGAAGAGCGGACTGTTCGCGCACTTCGGATCGAAGGAAGAGCTGCAGCTCGCGACGGTCGATGCGGCGCGCAATCGCTTTCTCGAAGAGGTCTTCCGTCCGGCGCTCAAAGAGGAGCGCGGCTATCCGCGGCTCGTGGCGATCTGCCGCTCGTGGCTCGACTACATCAGGCGCGGCGTCTTCCCCGGCGGATGCTTCTTCGCCGCGGCGTCGTTCGAGTTCGACGGAAGGCCTGGAGCGGTCCGCGACGCCGTGGCGGCGACGATGGACGACTGGATCGGCGCGATCACCAAAGCCGTGCTCCTGGCGCAGGGCGAGGGACATCTCGATCGATCGGTCGATGCCAAGCAGCTCGCATTCGAGGTGAACGCGCTCTTTTTCGGCGCGAACTTCTCGTATCAGATGCGCGGCGAGAAGGATGCGCTGGAGCGGGCGTGGAAGGCGATCGAAGCGCGATTGCTGGCGTTGAGAAAAGCGCCGCCGCGGTCGGCGGCGCGACACGTCAAAGCGTCTCGGCCGAAACAGCGCGCACGTCGCTGAACCGCGCCAGCGCTGCGTCACGCACGGCCTGACTGCGGAACGCGCCGACGATCGTCGATCCCGAACCGGTCATGGCCGCCCACGCGGCGCCGCTCTCCAGCAACCGCTCCTTGAATCCGCGCAGGCGCGGATGGCGCGCGAAGATCGGCTCTTCGAAGTCATTCGTCAGCGACGAGGCATGGGCGAGCAGGTCGTCGTCGATCATGCGCCGGTACGCCTCGATGCCGAGCGGCTGCGAGTACCTCTTAATCGCACCGAACGCTTCCGCGGTCGACACGCGCTCTTCGGGAAGGATGAGCAGCAGCGGCACCGGCGCGGCAACGGGAAGAGGTGACAGCACCTCGCCGCGGCCCGTCGCGTACGCCGTGCCGCCGAGGAGGAAGAACGGGACGTCGCTGCCGAGCTGCACGGCGATCTCGTGAAGCCGCTCCGGCGCGGTCCGCATTTCGAACAGCGCGACGATCGCGCGCAGCGTCGCCGCCGCGTTCGAAGACCCGCCACCCAGCCCCCCGCCCGCCGGAATGCGCTTGTGCAGCTCGATCGCGACCGGCGGCGATCCGAGCGCACGCGCGGCGCGCATCACGAGGTTGCTGTCATCGGCGGGAACGTCCGGAGCGTCGCAGGTGAACGAGAGCCGGTCCGCTCGTTCGAACGTCATCACGTCCTGCAGCGTGATCGTCTGAAATAACGTCTCGATGTCGTGGAAGCCGTCTGGTCGGTTGCCCGTGATTCGCAGGGACCAGTTGATTTTCGCGTGTGATGCGATCCGCATGATTAATTGAAAATTGAAAATTGAAAATTGAAAAAGGTCGGTCGCACGTTTTCAATTTTCAATTTTCAATTCTCCCCACGATATCAAGCACCGTCACGTCCACCTGCTGTCCCGGCCGCGTCACATGCACCGCCGGCGGGTCGTACTCGATCGTCATGTCGCCGATCGCCGCGCGGCGCAGTCCAGTCGGTGTCGCCTCGTACGCCGCGTCCGCAACAGACGGGAAACCGAGGAGCAGAAGCGCCATGTCGGACGGCGCGACGTCCGGCAGGAAGATGCCGTACGTTCGCGCGAGATCTTCAGAGGTGGCCTTCACCGTTTCGCCATGGAGTGCGTCGCGGATCGTCACGCTCCGACCGTCGGACGTGATCGTCGCCGCGGTCGTGTTCAGCGGCGTGTAGATCGTCAGCTCCATCTGCTGCCGGTTGTTAACCGTCACCACCGCCTTGAACGTGTCGACGCGCTCGGTTGTCGTCACGCGCAGTCGAACCAGCGCGTGCACGTCCGTCAGCTTCATCAGGCGTTCGCGCAGTTTCGCGAGTGCATCCTCGGCCGACGTCGCCTGCAGCGGCGGGAGCGGCGCCTCATCCGGCAGACGCGCCGTGCGGCAGGCGAAGGTGAGAATCGCGAAGAGAACGAGCGTTGACAGTGGACGGTGGACAGTGGACGAGGCCCTGATTCGCGAGCGCCAGGCGCGGCGCTGCGATGGAGGGCCTTGTCCACCGTCAACCGTCAACTGTCAACCTATTTCAGTGTCGTCTGCGTCTGCTTCTCGAGCTCGGCGATCTTGTTGCGAAGGCTCAACTCGTCCTTCGCTTCCGGCTCGAGTGTCAGCGCCGCGCGATAGAGCGACAACGCGCGCGTGATGTCGCCGCGCTTCGCGAAGACGTCGCCGAGGTGCTCGTGCACCGTCGCGTCGCGCGGGAGGAGGCGCGTCGCATCGGTCAGATACTTCTCCGCGAGATCGAGCTTGCCCTGCCGGAAGTAAACCCAGCCGAGCGAGTCGACGTACGCGCCGTTGCGCGGCTCCTGATTGACCGCGCGATTCAGCATCTCCGCGGCGCGGTCGAGGTTCACGCCGTTCTCCGCCCACATGTAACCGAGGTAATTGAGAGTGGCGGCGTGATCGGGATGGCTCTGCAGAAGCTGCAGGAAGATCTTCTCCGCCGCGGGGCGATCGCCCGAGCGCTCGTACACAGAGCCGAGCTCGAACACGAGATCCATCTCGTCCGGCTTCTTCTCGACAGCGCGACGGAGCAGCTCGATTGCCGGGGGATAGACCTGGGCCTGCACGTAGGCTTCGGCTACGGCGATGGCGTTCCGCGAGCCGAACTTCTCCTGCGTCGCCGCCGCCTCCTTCGCCTTCGCTGCATCGCCCGCGCGCACGAGCATCTCGATGTAGCGCGCGTTCACGAACGGATCCGAGCCGAACTGATTGACGAGCGGCTGCAGCAGCGCGATCGCTTCGACATACTTCTTCTGCTTCTTCAGCGCTTCGAGCCCGATGTTGATGGCCTGTCCGTTCGGTTTGTCGCGGAAGACGAGAATCGGCCGCGCCATCGCCACCGCGCCTTCGGAATCGCCGGTCTGGGAGGCGATCAGCGCGAGCTGCGTCTTCGCCAGCACCTGCAGGTTGTCGGGGACGTCCGGCAGCGCGAGGAGCGCGTTGAACGTCTTACGCGCCTCATCGAACTTGCGCTGGCCGGTCTGCACCAGTCCGAAGCTGGCCAGCACTTCCGGATCGTTCGGCGTCTTCTCGAGCAGCGAACGGTAGATCCTGTCGGCATCCACATACTGCTCGAGGTCGCTCAGCGCCTCGGCCAGATAGAACTGCGAGCGCGTGTCCCTGGCGTCCGCATCGACGAGCGACTTGAACACGGCGCGCGCTTTGTCCGGCATTCCGCCGCGCAGATAGAAGAATCCCTGCTGGCGCTGCAGGTCGAGGTTCATCGGATCTTCCTCGACCAGAGGCTGCAGAACATCCGCGGCTTTCTGATAATCGTTTTCCTTCTGATAGATGTCGACGAGCTGCAGGATGGCCGGGCCGAACGTCGGATCGAGCAGCACCGCGCGCTCGAGGTACTGCTTCGACTCGTTGCCGCGGCCGAGCTTCGTCAGGACCTGGGCGTAGCTGTAGTTGAGGGCGCGCTGATCGGGCGCACGCTCGAGGAGCTGCGCGAGCACGCGCTCCGCATCGGCATTGCGTCCCATCGACACGAGGAGCTGGGAGACGGCCACGCCGGTCGGCAGATCATCCGGATTGAGGCGATAGGCAGCGCGGAGATGCTCGAGGGCCTCGTCGACGCGCGCACGGTCGTTGCCGGCGCGATCGAGGAGGATTCGTCCGAGGATGCGCTGCGCATCGTAGAAATCGGGGTGCGCCACGACGATCTTCCGCAACTCCGCCTCGGCGCGGTCCGGGCGCGAGGCATCGATCAGCATCATCGCCCGCTCGTACAGCAGCACCGGATTGCCCGGATTCCTCTCGATGACGCGGTCAATCTTCGACAACGCTTCGTCGTAACGACCATCCGCCGCGGCCATCTTGGCCAGAAGGAAGTCGTAGGGTTCGGTGGGGAACTCCTGCGCGGCAGCGACAGCGGCGACTGCGCCGAGCAGCAGCGCAAAAACGAGGTTCTTCATTGTGTCCATCGTAGCACCCGGGGTTTTCAGGCATGGAGCAGCGAAGCCATCCCTGCTACACACTCGCAACGGAAGACCAGCTCTTTTCATGCCACACAGCGACTCACCCGCCGAACAGGCAGATGGAATGTGCAGAATCGAATTAGACTAATCGCGCTTGAGCCTGGACCGGATCGAGATCACGCCTTTCGCGCTGATCGTCGGGGACATCCTGCAGAACCGCCGCACGGGATACCTCACGATCATCAAGCCTCCGGTTCGGAAGGTGCTGTACTGGTCTCAGGGTGAGCTGGTGCTGGTCACGTCGGCGGCGCCGGAGGATTCGCTCGCCGATTTTCTGGTCCGGCGCGGCATCATCGCGGCGGACCGCGCGGCTCAGATCGGCGCAGATGACGCCACGACCGCCGTCTCGAAGTTTCATGAAACTGGTCTGCTCGAGCTCGCCTGGCGGCAGACGCTTCTTCGCGAATGGACGACGTCGCAGTTCATCCCCCTGTTTTCGCTCGACGAAGGAACCGCGGCATTCACGGAAGACGCGGCGATCGAGCCGGACAAGCGCGTGTTCCTGCAGTCGACGGCTGCGCTCATTCTCGAAGGGATCCGATCGATCACGAACGGTCTCGTGCTGCGACGCTCACTCGGAGATCTGAAACGTGACATTGCAACGTCGACCTCGAGCCGCTTGAACCTCGATACGGTGCCCTTGACCGAAGGCGAGCGACAGATCGCGCTCGCATTGACCGGGCCGCAGACGATCGAGGGTTTTCTGAAACACTTCTCGCACGAATCGGTCACCGCGGCGAAGGTGGTGATCGGGATGCTGACGCTCGGCCTGTACGCCATCGTGGAAGTGCGGCCGCAGGCGGCGGCGCCGATCAGCTTCGACGAGATGCAGCGCGATCTGGAGCTGCTCGCCGCGATCGGCTCGAGCGATCAGCGCTCGCTTCGCGCGGTCGCTCTATCGCGGCAGCTCGCATCGCTCGATCATTATCAGTTCCTCGATGTCCCGCGCGCCGCGACTCGCGCGCAAGTCATCGCGCAGTCGGAGGCGATGAAGCGCGCGTATGAGCCCGGTACGTATCCGCCGATGGTGAGGGACGCGGTCATGGTCATCAACCGGCGGATCGACGAGGCGGTCAACGTGCTGAAGGACTCGGTGCGCCGCGGCGCGTACGACAAGCTGATCCAGCAGCGCGGCGGGCGCGGGGCGACCGACATGTCGGTTCAGCAACGCCTCAACCAGCGCTCGATCGCGGAGCAGAACTTCACCCGCGCCAAAGAGCTCAGCGTGGCGGGCGATTACTACGGCGCGATCGTGCTGCTGAAGCAGGCTGTTCAGTTTGCCCCTGACAACGCCGACGCGTGGTACCTCCTCGGCTCGTGCCAGGAGCGCAATCCCAAGTGGCGGCGGGACGCCGCGGAGAGCTTCCAGATGGCGCTCTCCGTCAACCCGGACTTCGTCGACGCGATCATCTCGCTCGGCGACCTCTACAAGACCGAGGGGCTCACCTCACGCGCGCAGACCTGCTATGAAGATGCGCTGAAGATCCAGCCGGAGAATCAGCAGGCCAAGTCTCGGCTCGCAGGGCTCAAGAAGCACTAGTGTTGTGTGTCGCAAATAGGCAGGCTTTCGTTGTGGGCGCCGACGGGCCGGATGCGAGTCGGCGCGACGCAGGCGATGCAGGGACATCGCTGAGGAGCGACGGCGAAGCAGACGACCCGTC
>Ga0210377_10004277_pt1 | contig 12054 bp, 10 predicted proteins | sample PLM4_65_b1redo_FD_155480 | JGI IMG/M metagenome (GOLD analysis project Ga0210377, IMG submission 155480) | Groundwater sediment microbial communities from an aquifer in East River, Colorado, USA - PLM4_65_b1 redo | ecosystem: Environmental > Terrestrial > Soil > Riparian zone | place: USA: East... | reverse complement strand
GACCGTCGAGCAGAAATAGCTCAGTTCTTCCGCGACGCGATGAACTCGTCGATCTGCCGCTCGAGCACGTCGAGCGGCACCGAGCCGTGCTCGAGCACGGCGTCGTGGAAAGCGCGCACGTCGAAGCGCGTCCCGAGCGCCGCCTCGGCGCGGGCCCGCAGCTCGCGGATCTTGAGCTCGCCCATCTTGTAGGCGAGCGCCTGGCCCGGCCAGGAGATGTAGCGGTCGACCTCGGTCGTGATCTCGTGGCGCGAGAGCGCGGTCCGCTCGGCCATGTAGTCGATGGCGCGCTCGCGCGTCCAGCCCATCGCGTGGATGCCGGTGTCCACCACCAGCCGGCATGCGCGCCACATCTCGTAGCTGAGCCGCCCGAAGTCGCTGTAGGGGTCCTGGTAAAAGCCGGTTTCGAGCCGCTCTGAGTAGAGCCCCCAGCCCTCGCCGAAGGCGTTCACGTAGCTGTAGCGGCGGAAGGGCGGCAGCCCCTCGAGCTCCTTGGAGAGCGCGCCCTGCAGGTGGTGGCCCGGCACCGCCTCGTGCAGCGTCAGCGACTCGAGCTGGTAGAGCGCACGGGTCTCGAGCGCGTAGGTGTTCACCCAGTAGGTTCCGGCGCGCGTGCCGTCGAGCGGGGCGTCCACATAGCGGCCACCGGTGTACTTGGGCGCAAGATCGTCGGGCACGGGCTCGACGCCGTAGGGCTGGCGCGGCAGGCGGCCGAAGAGCGAGGGCAGCTTGCCGTCCATCCGCTTGGCGATCCAGCTCGCCTGCTTCAGCAGCTCCTCCGGAGTCTTCGCGTAGAAGCGCGCGTCGGTGCGCAGGAACTCGAGAAACTCGGCGAAGGAACCCTGGAAGCCGACCTTGCGCACCACCTCGTCCATCTCGCGGCGGATACGCTCGACTTCGCCGAGCCCGATCCGGTGCACCTCGTCGGGGGTGATGTCGAGGGTCGTGAAGTCCTTCACCAGCCACGAGTAGTACGCCTGGCCGTCGGGCAGCTCGGAGGCGCCGATGCTGGCGCGCGCGCCGGGCTCGTACTCCTTCGTGAAGAACTCGAGCAGGCCCCGGTAGGCGGGTACCACGGCCTGCGCGATGGCCGCGCGGCCGGCGGCGCGGAGCCGCTCGGCGTCCTGGGTCGGCACTCCGGGCGGGAACGCCACGAACGGCTTCCAGAAAACGCTCTTTTCCGGGTCCGAGACGACATGCGGACGCATCGTCGCGTCGTAGCCCGCGAGTGCCACGCGCGGGCTCGTGAAGCCCGTGCGCAAGCCCTCGCGCATCAACGCCACGTGCTGGTCGAAGTAGAGCGGGATCGCGCGCAGCCGGGCGATGTAGTTCTCGTAGTCCTTCACGCGGGCGAGCGGGACCTCCTGGGCGAGGCGCGAGATGCCCGTGTGGAATCCGCTGTCGCTCGTGATCGGGATGCGCAGGGCGCGGAACTGATGGCGTGCCAGGTCGCGGCGCAGGTCGCGCTCGAACATTTCGTAGCTGACGCGGTCCTGCGGCGGCAGCGCCGCGCGGTCGATCGACTGCAGCGTGGCGAGTTGCGAGCGGGAGGCCGCCGCGCGCCGCTCGAGGTCGGCCGGGGCCATCGACGGCAGCCGGTCGTTCCAGCGGTGGTCGCCCGTCGCGGTGGCGAGCAGCGGGCTCTCCCGCTTGTCGAGCTCCCAGGCCTCGGCGAGGAGCGCGTCGAAGCGCGCCTTGGCATCCGAGTCCGCGGCTTGCGCTCGAGGGGCGGCGAAGCCCAGGGCCAGGGCGGCGGCGAGGCCGGCTCGCAGGGCCGGAGCGTGTCGCGTCATCGATTCCTCCGTCTTGGATAGCGGCCGAAGCGCGGCGGCCCAGAGGATAGCAGACCGGCGATCACGGTCGGCCGACCTGGTCGAAGGACAAGTTCAAGATCGGGTACTCGCGCCAGCTCGAGTAGTCGAAGTGCCACCACTCGGACTCGAACACGGTGAAGCCTTCGTGCTCCATCGCCGCTCGCAGCCGGTCGCGCAGGCGGCGGGATTCCGGCGAGCCTCCGGTATAGCTCGGCGACGCGCGCTCGGTCATCTCGTCGTAGAGGCTCGGCATGGAGACGGCGCGGCCGTCCCCGAGTTGGAACAGAGTGAGGTCCACGGCGCAGCCGCGGTTGTGGCGCGACCCCTGGGCGGGGTCGGCCACGAACTCATGCTTGTCCTTGGGCGTCGCGTCCCAGAACACCTTCGTGACCCACCAAGGCCGGTACGCGTCGTGGATCAGCAGGCCGAGGCCCTGCTGGCGCAGCGCCCGGTGCGCCCGAACCAGCGCTTCGGCCGCCGGGCGCTGGAGCAAGGCGCGCGCCTCCGTGTAGACGGGCGTCGAGAGGAAGTTGTCGCGCGTCGCGTAGCGGACGTCGAGGCGAATCGTCGGGTCGAGGGCGGTGAGCTCGACGAGCTCGACCGGGCGGAACGGCCCGGGCTCGGGCGGCGGGCTCTGGGCGAGCGCCTCGGCGCGCAGCTCCGCAACGGGACGCAGGGGCGTAATGCGGAAGATGCCGGGCCGTGCATCGTCCGCCGCGGCCGAGAGCGCGAGCGCGAGCGCGACGAGCGCGCGAACGAGCCCGCGCGGGATGCGGCGCAACGCGTCGTGAAACGGCATGCCACCTCCGGGAGCGGCTAAGATTGTCGCGCATGTCGGCCCGATGGCTCTCGGCCTACGAATCGGACCTGCCGCGCATCGTCTCAGACCTGGAGGCGCTCGTGCGCCTGGAGAGCCCGAGCGACGACGCCGAGCGCGTGACGGCCGTCGCCCACTGGATCCACGATCGCCTCCGCGAGCGGGGCGTGCCGGCCGAGCTGCGTCCCTGCCCGCCACGGGGCGACGCCGTGCTCGCGTCCGTGGCGTATCGCGAGGGCGGCACGCTGCTGCTCGGGCACCTCGACACGGTCTGGCCCGCGGGTACGCTCGCTGAGATGCCGTGGCGCCTCGACGCCGGCCGGGCGAGCGGACCCGGCGTCTTCGACATGAAGGCCGGGATCGCCGTGGGCATGGCCGTGCTCGGCGCGATGCTGCGCGAGTCTCGTGCGCAGCCGATCTCGCTGCTGCTCGTGCCCGACGAGGAGGTGGGCTCGGAAGCCTCGCGCGAGCTGACGGTGAGCGTGGCGCGCCGGCACCGGCGGGTGCTGGTGCTCGAGCCGTCCCAAGACGGCGCCGCCAAGGTGGCGCGCAAGGGCTGCGGCGTCTTCCATGTTCGCTTCCGGGGCCGCGCCGCGCACGCCGGCCTCGAGCCCGAAAAGGGAGCCTCGGCGCTCGTCGAGCTCTCGCGCTTCGTGTCGTTTCTCGATGGCCTCGCGGCTCCGGAGCGGGGCACCACGCTCACCGCGACGGTGGCGCGGGCGGGCAGCGTGTCGAACGTGGTGCCCGAGGCGGCCGAGCTCACGGTCGACGCACGGGCGTGGAGTCGCGCCGAGGCCGAGCGGGTGACCGCCGGCATCGGCGGCTATCGGCCGACGGTCGAAGGCGTCTCCTTCGGGCTGGAGGGCGGCTTCGACCGGCCGCCGCTCGAGCCGACCACCGCCTGCAACGAGCTCTACGCCCTGGCGCGCCGGCTGGCGGAGGACCTCGGCTTCGAGCTCGGGGCAGCGCGAGTCGGGGGCGCCTCCGACGGCAACTTCGTCGCTGCCGCGGGGATCCCGACGCTCGACGGCCTGGGACCGCGCGGCGGGGGAGCGCACGCCCGCGACGAGCACGTGCTCGTCGCGGACCTGCCCGTGCGCGCCGCTCTCGTCGCGGCGCTCGTGTCCGAGCCCTGATGCTAGCGGGGGTACGGGGGGCGCTCAGCCCCCCGAATGCCCAGTCCAGTTGTCCGTTGGCCCGTTCGCTGTTCGTGCATTCCGTTCCGCTTCCTGAACAGTCCGGCCGGGCCTAACGGCCCTCCAGCGCCGCGATCCGGACCTGGAGCGGCGGGTGCGTCGACAGCAGCGCGAGGAAACGCGAGCCGCCCGCGATCTTGAGCGTGGCGAGCTCCGGGCCACGCGCGTTGTCGACCTTTCCCTGGAACGCCTCCAGCCGCCGCAGCGCCCCGACCATGGCGCCACGCCCGGCGAGAGAAGCGCCGCCCGCGTCGGCGCGGAACTCGCGCTGGCGCGAGAACCAGGCCGTGATCATCGAGCCGATCAGCCCGAAGGCGATCTGGGCCGCGATGAACACGAGCTGGCTCGCCAGCATGCCCACGAGCGACGGGCCGCGCTCGTCGTCGCGCGCGATCAGGTTGCGCACGAGCGCCGCCACCACGTGCGAGAGGTACAGCACGAAAGCGTTCACGACGCCCTGGATCAGGGTCATCGTCACCATGTCGCCGTTGGCGACGTGCGAGATCTCGTGGGCGAGGACGCCCTCGACCTCCTGGCGGCTCATGCCCTTGAACAAGCCGGTCGAGACGGCGACGAGGCTCCGGCTCTTCGAGGGGCCGGTGGCGAAGGCGTTCACCTCGGGCGACTCGTAGAAGCCCACCTGGGGCATGGGCAGGTTCGCCTGCTGTGCGAGCTGACCGACCTTGTTGTAGAGCCAGTCGAGATCGGCGTTGCCGGTGCGGCCGTCGACGAGGCGGACGCCCATCGTCCACTTGGCCATCTGCCGCGACAGCAGCAGCGAGACGAGCGCGGCGCCGAAGCCCCACACGGCGCAGATGACGAGGAGCGCGCCCTGGCCGCCGGCCAGGTCCAGCACTCCCAGCTCGCCGAGAACGGCCAGCACGATCGAGACCATCACCATGATGGCGATGTTGGTGGCGACGAACAGGAATACCCGCTTGACCAATGCCATGCTCCTTGGGAAGAAACCGGGCCGCCATTCTCCGACAAGGACGGCCTCCGGAATCAGTCTAGCGTGCGCGTTGCGCGAGCCGCAACACCCGGGCCCTAGGGCGCGTCGCCCCGGTGAGCGTGCGCGAAGCCGCGCTTCGAGGAGCGCACGAACGCGACCCACTCGTCGACCAGGGGGTCGGCGAGCGCGGCGAGCCGCTCGAGTGCCTGCTCCAGGTGCAGGCTGGAGCGCAGCAGCAGGCGGTATGCCTCGTGCAGCGTGCGCAGCTGCTGTGCTGCGATTCCCGCCCGCCGCAGGCCGACCACGTTCAACCCGCGTGCGCGCGCCGGGTGGCCGTCGCTGATCACGAACGGCAGGCAGTCCTGCACCACCTTCGCGTTGCCGCCGACCATGGCCAGCCGCCCGACGCGGCAGAACTGGTGGACGCCCGACCCGCCGCCCAGGAACGCCCGCTCGCCGATCTCGACGTGGCCCGCCAGCATCACGTTGTTGGCCAGGATCGCCCGGTCGCCGATCCGGTTGTCGTGGGCCACGTGCACGTACGCCATCAGGAAGCAATCGGAGCCGACCAGGGTGGCGCCGCCGGGCCGGGTCGAGCGGTGGATCGTGACGCCCTCGCGGACCACGTTGCGATCGCCGATCACGAGCCGGGTCTCCTGCTCGGCGAAGGACACGTCCTGCGGCTCGCCACCGAGCACGGCCCCCTCGTGGACCCGGTTGCGCGTCCCGAGCGTCGTGAAGCGCTTCACCACGGCGTGAGCGCGAACCTCGCAGCCGTCGCCGATCGTGGCGTCGTCCTCGACCACGGCGAGCGGGCCGATCACGACGTCGCGGCCGAGCCGGGCCAGCGGCGAGACGACGGCGCTCGGGTGCACGCTCATGCGCGGCGCATCGTAGCACCGCGTCCGCAGAGGGGGTGCTGAGCCGCACCCCCTCCCCGGGCCCCGGCCTACTTCGCCGCGGAGGCCGCCGCCGGCTTGGCCTTGTTCGCTTCGATCGCGATCTGGACCTTCACCTCTTCGCCGACGAGCATCCCGCCGGTCTCGAGGGCCTTGTTCCAGACGAGGCCGAAGTCCTTGCGGTTGAGCGTGACCGCGGTCTCGAGACCCATCTTTTCGTTGCCGAAGGGGTCCTTGCCCTCGCCGAGCAAGCTCACGGGCAGCGTCACCGACTTCGTCACGCCCCGCATGGCGAGGTCGCCCGTGACCAGGAAGCCGTCCTTGCCGTTGGCCTTGACCGACGTGCTCTTGAAGCTGATCGTCGGATGGTTCGCCACGTCGAAGAAGTCGGCGGAGCGCAGGTGCTGGTCGCGCCGTGGCTCGCTCGTGTCGATGCTCGTGGCCTGGATCGTGAACTCGACCGTCGAGCTCTCGGGCCTGGCGCGGTCGACCTGGATCGCTCCGGCGTAGTCGGTGAAGCGGCCGCTCACCATGGTGAAGATGTGGCGCACCTGGAAGCCGACGTTGGTGTGCGACTTGTCGAACTGGAACGTCTCGGCGGCGAACGCGGGCGCCGCGGCCGCAAGCACGGCGGCGAGCAGGGCAAAGCGAGTCTTCGACATTTCCGTGATTCTCCTCAGGACTGGACGTCAATGGTTTCGGGTTTCGATGGCTGTCGCGTCGATGAAGCTGCGGCCTCGCGGATCTCGTCGAGCAGGCCGATGAGTGCGAGGGTGCGCGTGCGGCCGAGCGGTGCGAGAAGCTTCCGAGCGTGTTCCGCCATGGGCGATTCGAGGTCGGCCAGCAGCTGCTGCGCCTGCGCGGTCGCGTAGCACAGCACCTGGCGACGATCCTCCGGACAGCGCACGCGGCGTACGAGCCGGCGTGCCTCGAGCCGGTCGAGCAGGCGCGTGACGCCCGGGCTCTTGTCGATCATGCGCGTGGCGATGTCCAGGGTGGGGATGCCCGCAGCGCCGGCGCCGCGCAGGATCCGCAGCACGTTGTACTGCTGCAGCGTGATGCCGCGCTCGCCGACGACTCGCGACACGGCGTCCCTCACGCGATCCGCGGTGGCGATGAGCGTCACGACGGCCTCGTCGGCCGCGGACTCGAACGGCCGCGTCTGGTGGATCTCCTCGCGAATCGTGCCCATGACACGAACAGGATCGGCTCAAGTTACTTGACTAGTCAAGTAAAACACCGTAAAGACTCGAGCGCTGCAGGGCGTGGACAGGCTCAAAGCATAGATGTGACGTGGCTTAGGAGGGCTGCCTGCCTTCGCTCTGCGTGGTGTGGCCGAGCGTCATCGCACTGAAGGCCATCGTCAGCAGGCAGCAGGCCACCATCGTGACGAAGACGCCGTTCCAGCCCCAGCGGTCGGCGATCCAGCCCACGCCGGTGCCTGCGATCGCAGAGCCGAACACGTAGCCGAAGAAACCGGTGAAGCCGGCCGCCGTGCCTGCCGCCTTCTTGGGCACGAGATCGAGGGCGTGCAGGCCGATGATCATGATCGGTCCGTAGATCAGGAAGCCGATGGCGATGAGCGCCGCGTAGTCGATCCACAGCGGCCCCCGGATGTTGAGCCAGTAGGCGACGACGGCGACGAGCGTCAGGGCCATGAACAGGATGTTGGCGGGCGCCCGGCGACCCTTGAAGTACCGGTCCGATATGAAGCCGCAGGCGATCGTGCCCGGGATCGCCGCGAACTCGTAGAGCGCCCACGCGGTGCTCGACTGCTTGAACGAGAAACCCTTTGCCGTCTCGAGGTAGGTGGGGATCCAGTTCACGACGCCGTAGCGTACGAAGTAGACGAACGCGTTGGCCACGGCGATCGCCCACAGGTAGCGGTTCTTGAGCACGTGGCCGAGGAAGATCTCCCGGAACGTGAAGACGCGCTCGTGGTCCGCGCTGTAGTCGGGCGGGTAGTCGTTGCGGTACTCCTCGACCGGCGGCAGGCCGCACGACTGGGGCGTGTCGCGGAGCAGGAAGAAGACCGAGACGGCGATCGCCGCCGCGATCACGGCGTTGAAGTAGAGCTTGGCGCCCCAGTCGCCGACGAGCGTGATGCCGACGAAGGCGAAGTAGGCGACGAGCGCGCCGCCCACGTTGTGCGCCACGTTCCAGGTCGCCACGACGAGGCCGCGCTCCCGCGTGCTCCACCAGTGCACCATGCTCTTGCCGCACGGCGGCCAGCCCATGCCCTGGACCCAGCCGTTGAGCGTCTGCAGCGCCACCACCAGCACCAGCGACGTGTAGATGACCTTCAGCGTGCCGGAGACGAAGATGATCGCCGCCGACAGCAGCAGGCCGAGCGGCAGGAAGTACTTCGGGTTGCTGCGATCCGAAACCGATCCCATCAGGAACTTCGATGCGCCATAGGCGATCGAGAGGCCGGTGAGCGCCGTGCCCAGCATGGCCTTGGAGTACTGCGGGTACTCCCTGAGCAGATCGGGAATCGCGAGCGCCAGGGTGTTGCGGACGAGGTAGTAGGCGGCGTAGCCGGCGAAGATCCCGAGGAAGACCTGGCGCCGCAGCCTTCGGTATTCGGGGTCGACGCGCTCTGCCGGGAGCCGCGGGGCCTCGACCGCCGGCTTGAGCAGCCCGAACATGCAGCGGATGATAGCCCCGGCATGAACCGGGAGGAGATGCTCGAGCGGGTGCGCGACCACCACGACCCCTGGGATTTGCTCGTGATCGGGGGGGGCGCCACGGGGGTGGGCGTGGCAGTGGACGCCGCCGCGCGGGGCTACGACGTGCTGCTCCTCGAGCAGAGCGACTTCGGCAAGGGGACCTCGAGCCGCTCGACGAAGCTCGTGCACGGCGGCGTGCGCTACCTGCAGCAGGGCAACCTGCCGCTCGTGATGGAGGCCCTGCACGAGCGGGGGCTGCTGCTGCGGAACGCGCCGCACCTCGTCCGCGATCTCGCGTTCGTCGTGCCCAACTACCTCTGGTGGGAGGCGCCGTTCTACGGCATCGGCATGCGCGTCTACGACATGCTGGCCGGCCGCCACGGCTTTTCCCGCTCGCGGATCCTGACCACCGAGGAGGTGCTCGAGCGCATCCCGGCGCTCGAGCAGGAGGGCCTGCGCGGCGGGGTGCAGTACCACGACGGGCAGTTCGACGACAGCCGGCTGCTGATCGACCTGGCGCGCACGGCCGCCGAGCAGGGAGCCTGCCTGGTCAACTACGCGCCGGTCGTCCGCCTGGACAAGGACGACGGCGGGTACGTGAGCGGGGCGGTGTTTCGCGACCTCGAGGCAGGCCGGGAGCACGCGGTAGGGGCGCGCTCGGTGATCAACGCCACCGGCGCGTTTTGCGACGCCGTGCGCCAGATGGATGATCCCGGCGCCGTGCCGATGATCGCGCCCAGCCAGGGCGTCCACGTGGTCCTCCACAAGCGCTTCCTGGGCGGCGAAACGGCGATCATGGTGCCGCGCACGCGCGATGCGCGCGTCATGTTCGCGATTCCGTGGCACGGCCACACCGTGGTGGGCACCACGGACACGCCCGTCCCGGCGGCGACGCTCGAGCCAAGGCCGCTCGCCGAGGAGATCGACTTCATCCTCGAGACCGCGAGCGGGTATCTGTCGGAAAACCCGAGCCGATCCGACATCCTCAGCACGTTCGCCGGCATCCGTCCGCTCGTGAAGGCGGGCGACGCCGGCAACACGTCGGCGCTTTCACGCGAGCACACGATCCAGATCAGCCGCTCGGGGCTGCTGACGATCGCGGGCGGCAAGTGGACGACGTACCGCCGGATGGCCGAGGACGCGGTGAACCACGCGGCGACGCTCGCCGGCCTCGAGGAGCGGCCGTGCGTGACGCGGGAGCTGCGGATTCACGGCCACCACCCGGAGGCCGCGCAGTTCCGGGCCTTTGCCGACTACGGGGCCGACGCCCCCGCGCTCCTGGGCCTCGTGGAGGGGCGGCCCGACCTCGACGCGGTGCTCGACGCGGCGCTGCCGGTCCGCGCGGTGCAAGTGGTCTGGGCCGTGCGCCACGAGATGGCCCGCACGCTCGACGACGTGCTGGCGCGACGGACGCGGGCGCTGTCGCTCGACGTGAAGGCCGCCCTGCGGATGGCGCCTTTCGCGGCGCGGCTGATGGCGGCCGAGCTGGGGCGCGACGACGCGTGGCAGCAGCAGCAGCTCGCGGAGTTCGCGGCCATCGCGGAGGGGTACCTGCCCGCCTGAGCCGTCCTCACGAGCGCAACGTGCCGCTAGCGCACCCGCCCTCGCGCCGCCACGTCCAGGGTCGTCTCGACACGCTCGCCGCTCACGCCTATGAGCCGGTCGTGCAGGTTGGCGACGACGCAGGCGTGGTTCGGCAGGATGCGCACGCGCTCGCCCACGCGAAACGTCTCGCCGGGCGCGACGGCGACGACGCCGTGCTCTTCCGAGAGCTTCTCGATCCGGCTCTCGCGGCCGAGGATCCGGCCGTAGCCGCCGGCCCTCGGCCGCAGCGGGTCGCTCGACAGCGTCTTGGAGCCCGCGTCGACCACCGCCCGGTCGGCTGCCGGGACGCTCACCACCGTCGCGACGATCGTGAGCGCGCAGTCCTCGACGCCGCAGGTGCCGAGGGCCACCTGCGACGCGTCGTGGAACACGTAGTTGCCGGGCCGGCACTCGGTGACGCCGCCGACACGCATCGCCACCGCAGCCGTGGGGGTCGAGCCCACCGAGACCTCGTCGACGGGCAGGCCCGCCTCGCGCAGCCGTGTGGCCGCCTCGACCAGCCGCTCGCCCTCGAGCCGTGCGATCTCTTCCACTCCCGCCCGGTCCTCGGCCAGGTAGCCGTGGCCCGCGTGGGTGAAGACACCGCGCAGCCGCAGTCCCGCGAGCTCGGCGACCTGCCGGGCCAGCTCCACCACGTGCTCCGGCAAGACGCCGACGCGTCCGTAGCCGACGTCCAGCTTCAGCACCACGTCGAGCGTGCGTCCCGCGGCGGCGAAGGGACCCGCGAGGCTCAGCGCGCCCTCCACGCTGTCGACGCCGACCGCCAGCCGGGCTCGATCCGAGAGCGCCAGCAGCCGCCGGGCCTTGTCTTCGCCCACGATCGGGTAGGCGAGGAACACGTCGTCGAAGCCCGCGCCAACGAAGACCTCGGCTTCGCCCAGCTTGGCGAGCGAGAGCCCCCAGGCCCCCGCCGAGCGCTGCAGGCGTCCGATCTCCGGGCACTTGTGGGTCTTGGCGTGCGGCCGCAGCCTGACCCCGGCGTCGCGTGCCCGCGCGGCCATCCGGCTGATGTTGCGCTCGAGGACGTCGAGGTCGACGACGACCGCAGGCGTCGAGAGGTCATCGAGGATGAGGGGATCGCTCACGCTGGCACAAAGGCTACCAGAGCCCGAGTCGGCCTGCAGGAGGGAGCTCGCTGTCGCGGCTCGTCCTCAACTGTCCAGCTCGCCCCCTTCCACTGATTCATGCGAATCACCCGGAGTAAGCCCTCCGGACGATGGACTCGTGTCCCTCTCGGGCGCAGGCTCTGCGCGATCAGGCCGGGCGATCGTGTACATGAGGGCGGCGATGGGTTGCCCCGGGTGGTCCCAACGCGGACGGACAGCGGACGACAACGACAGGTTGGAGGGTCAGCGGGGGGGCATCCCGCCCCCCGAGCCCCCCGGGGCGTGGAGGCAAGCATGAGCGAGTCCTCGAACTGGTTCACGCGCGAGCTCGAGGCGCGTGGGGTCAGTCGCCGCGACTTCATGGGCTTCTGCAGCGGGATGGCTGCGGTGCTCGCCCTGCCGAAGACCGCCGCCGCCAAGATCGCGGCCGAGCTTCAGAAGACGGAGAAGCCGATCCTGGTCTGGCTCGAGTTCCAGGACTGCTGCGGCAACACCGAGTCGTTCCTGCGCGCCTCGCGCCCGACCGCGGCCGAGGTCGTGCTCGACACGCTCTCGGTCGATTATCACGAGACGATCATGGCCGCCGCCGGCCACCAGGCCGAGGCGCTGCTCGAGAAGACGGTCAAGGAGAAGCCGGGCGGCTACCTGGCAGTGGTCGAGGGCTCGATTCCCACGGGGGCGAAAGGAGCCTACTGCACGATCGGCGGGCGCTCGGCGCTCCAGATCGCGCGCGAGGTCTGTGGCGGCGCGGCCGCCACGATCGCCATGGGCACCTGTGCGACCTTCGGCGGCCTGCCGGCCGCGGCCCCGAACCCGACGGGAGCGCTGGGCGTCGCCGACGCCGTGCCCGGCGTCAAGAACCTGGTCAACCTGTCGGCCTGTCCGGCCAACGTCGAGAACCTGACGGCGCTGATCGTCTACTTCCTGACCTTCAAGCACTGGCCGCCGCTCGATTCCTGGCGGCGGCCGCTCTTCGCCTACGGCAAGGCGATCCAC
>Ga0210377_10004276_pt1 | contig 12055 bp, 11 predicted proteins | sample PLM4_65_b1redo_FD_155480 | JGI IMG/M metagenome (GOLD analysis project Ga0210377, IMG submission 155480) | Groundwater sediment microbial communities from an aquifer in East River, Colorado, USA - PLM4_65_b1 redo | ecosystem: Environmental > Terrestrial > Soil > Riparian zone | place: USA: East... | reverse complement strand
CGCGACGACCAGGCCGAAACCCTGCTCCTCCGCCTGCTCCGGGGGGCGGGGAGCGCCGGCCTGGGCGCGATGCGGCCGAGGGCGGGGGACGTGCTCCGGCCCCTGCTCGCCGTGTCCCACGCCCAGCTGCTCGCTCATATCGCGGCGCGAGGCCTCACGTTCCGGGAGGATCCCACGAACGCCGATCCCGGGATCCCTCGCAACCGCGTCCGACACGAGCTGATCCCCTACCTGGAGTCCCACTTCAACCCCCGGACGCGAGAGGCCCTGGCGCGTGCGGCGGGACTCCTGGCCGACGACGCCGAGACCCTCGGCCGCCTCGGCGCGGACATTGTCGATCGAGGCGCCCGACGCGAGAGCGACGGGCTTCTGTTGCCCCTCGAAGCGCTGCGCTCCGTCCCCCGGGCGCTGGCTCGCGCGGCCCTCCGTCACGCCCTCGCCTCCGTCGGTGGCCTCCGGGGCGTGGCCGCCATCCACGTGGAAAGGCTCCTGAAGCTGGCGCGTTCCGCGTCTCCCTCGGGTCGAACGCTGTCGCTTCCGGGGAGCCGCGAGGCGCAGTTCCGGTTCGGCGACCTCTGGCTCGGCCCCCGGCCGCGCCCGGCCGAGGACTACGCCCTGGAGCTCCCGATCCCGGGGCGCGTGGCCCTGCCCGGCGGCGCCTCACTCCTGGCGTCGCCTGCGAGCGATCCGGCTCGGGCCTCGGGCCGTGAGGCCATCGTGAGCGCCCCCGGACCCCTCGTGGTGCGCACCCGTCGTCCCGGAGATCGCATCCGCGCCCACGGCCGCGACATGAGCCTGAAGCGCTACCTCATGGACCATCGTATCCCCGCCTCGGACCGCGACCGCATCCCCGTCGTGGCCTCGGGCGACCGTGTGATCTGGGTCGCCGGCCTGCCGGCCGAACCCGCGCTACCCTCCGAGCTGCTGGTACGCTTGGAGCTGGTGCCGACGGAGCGGGTGGAACTGGTGACGACGACCTTGGACACGGCGGCCTTGGACGCGGCGGTGGAGCGCCCGCAGGCGGCGCTTCCTGCCCGCCCGAGCGAGATTCACTCTCGCGAGGGCGGAAACACGATGGATGGGCGCCGCCGAGGACGCGGAGTTCAGGCGCCCGAAGGGCGCCGCGTTGGGATTGCCGAGGACGCGGATCTTCGGCGGGTCTGGGGGGACGTCCCATGAGTCACCCCAGACCCGCCGTGCTTTACGACGAGAATCAGATCCGGCAGCGGATCGGCGAGATCGGCGGCGAGGTCACGCAGGCGTTTGCCGGCAAGGACCTGCGGGTCGTGGGGCTCATGAAGAGCTGCCTGCTGCTGATGGCCGACCTGATCCGCGCCATCCCCCTCGACACCACCTGCCACTTCCTCAAGGCCACGACCCTCCGGGAGGAGGCGGCGGGGATCCTGAGGACCGACATCGTGTACTCCACCGAGATCCCGTACGAGGGGCGGGACATCCTGCTGCTCGCCGACGTCATCGATACGGGGATCACCCTCAACTTCCTGTTGGAGCACATCCGCGAGCAGCGCCCGGCCAGCCTCAAGGTCTGCACCATCATCGACAAGCCGGGGCAGCGGAAGATCGAGATCCATCCCGACTGGGCCCTCTTCACCTTGAAGGAGCCCCTCGACCGGTTCATCGTCGGGTACGGTCTCGATTATGCTGAGAGCTACCGGGGGCTCCCGTACATCGGGACCATCCCCCGGCCCGCGCCGCCCCCCGAGGGGCGCACGGTGTCCCTGGCTTCGAAGGACTGAGCGGGGAGCGCATGAGAGAACCGGCCCGGAGGCCCGAAAAGTGAACGCAACGTTCAAGACGGTGTTGTTGTGGATGTCCCTGCTGACGGTCGTGGTGCTGGCCTGGCATTTCGCTCCGCTCCAGAGGAAGGACTCGAACTACAAGTTCAGCGAGTTCATGGGCAAGGTGGAGGCAGGAGAGGTCAAGGACGTCACGATCACGGGAAACGAGATCAAGGGGCACACCACCACGAGCAACGAGGCCTTCCGCACGTTCGCCCCGCTGGGCTACGACAAGCTCGTCGAGACCCTGCTCCAGAAGAAGGTCGAGTTCACGATCCAGCCGGACCAGAGCCCGCCCTGGGTCAGCGCCCTCGTCTCGGCCTCGCCCTTCATCCTGCTGATCGGCTTCTGGATCTTCTTCATGCGGCAGATGCAGAGCGGGGGCAACAAGGCCCTCTCCTTCGGCAAGTCCAAGGCCAAGCTCCTGGCCAGCCAGCAGAAGAAGGTCACCTTCAAGGACGTGGCGGGCGTCGACGAGGCCAAGGAGGAGCTGCAGGAGATCATCGAGTTCCTGCGGGAGCCCCAGAAGTTCCAGAAGCTCGGGGGGCGCATCCCGAAGGGCGTGCTGCTCATGGGCCCGCCGGGGACCGGCAAGACCTTGATGGCCCGGGCGATCGCCGGCGAGGCCAACGTGCCCTTCTTCTCGATCTCCGGTTCCGACTTCGTGGAGATGTTCGTGGGGGTGGGCGCGAGCCGGGTGCGGGACCTCTTCGAGCAGGGGAAGAAGAACGCCCCCTGCATCGTCTTCATCGACGAGATCGACGCCGTCGGGCGCCACCGCGGCGCCGGGCTCGGGGGCGGCCACGACGAGCGCGAGCAGACCTTGAACCAGCTCCTGGTGGAGATGGACGGCTTCGAGTCCAACGACGGCGTGATCCTGATCGCCGCCACCAATCGCCCGGACGTCCTGGATCCGGCCCTGCTGCGCCCCGGCCGCTTCGACCGCCGGGTGGTCGTCTCCCGTCCCGACGTGCGCGGCCGTGAAGGGATCATCCAGGTCCACACCCGCAAGATCCCCCTCTCGGACGACGTGGATGTCTCCGTGCTGGCCCGTGCCACCCCGGGATTCTCGGGAGCCGATCTCGCGAACCTGGTCAACGAGGCCGCCCTGCTCGCCGCCCGCAGGAACCAGAAGTTCGTGATGATGGCCGACTTCGAGTCGGCCAAGGACAAGGTCCTGATGGGGGCCGAGCGCAAGAGCATGATCATCACCGACGAGGAGAAGAAGCTCACGGCCTTCCACGAGGGGGGCCATGCCCTGCTGGCGTCCCTGTTGCCGCACGCCGACCCGCTCCACAAGGTGACGATCATCCCCCGCGGGATGGCCCTGGGCCTGACGCAGCAGCTCCCTACCGAAGAGAGGCACAACTGGACGAAGGAGCAGCTCGAGGACCGGATCGCGGTCTGCATGGGCGGCCGCATCGCCGAGGAGATCACCTTCGGCGAGATCAGCACCGGCTCCCAGAACGACATCGAGCAGGCCACCGAGATGGCCCGCAAGATGGTCTGCGAGTGGGGCATGAGCGAGAGCCTGGGACCGTTGACCTACGGCAAGAAGGAAGAGGCCATCTTCCTCGGCAAGGAGTTCAACCGGCACCAGGACTACAGCGAGGACACGGCCCTCAAGATCGACGCCGAGATCAAGCGCATCGTGACCGAGCAGTACGAGAAGGCCGCGAAGATCCTCACCGAGAAGCGCGGGTTCCTGGTGCAGGTGGCCGAGGCGCTGCTGGAGCACGAGGTGCTGGACGCTCAGCAGCTCAAGCAGATCCTGGCCGGGGAGACCATGAGCGTGCGGGTGCGCACGCCGCCTCCGGCCCCGGCCCCGACCCCGGCCCGCGAAGGCCGAGTCGAGGGGGGCGAGCGTGCGGGCGGGATCCTGCCGCCGCCCATGGCAGCGCCCAAGCCCACGTCGTAGCGCTTCGCTCCCTTCCGTCGGGGCCCGGCGCGCGGCGTGGCACAGAGCGTCGCCGTGGGGCAGCGGGGAAGGGAGAGCGAGATCATTCCGGCCAGACGGCTGTTCCACATCACGCTCAGGGGGACCGAGGCGGTCCTGGGCGAGCGGACCTGGGTCATGGGTGTGCTCAACGTGACCCCGGACTCGTTCTCCAACGGCGGGGCCTTCGTGGGCCTCGCCGCCGCCGTGCGCCACGGTCTCGAGATGTTCGAGGCCGGGGCCGACATGGTGGACGTGGGGGGCGAGTCGACCCGCCCCGGGGGGGGCGCCCGGGTCGCCGCCAACGAGGAAGCGGGCCGCGTGGCGCCGGTGATCGAGGCCCTGCGGAAGCGGGGCGCCGGCCTGCTCTCGGTCGACACCACCAGGGCGCAGGTCGCCCGGGCCGCCCTCGACGCCGGCGCCGACCTCGTGAACGACGTCAGCGGCTTCCGCTTCGACGCCGGCATGGCTCCCCTGGTGGCCGAGCGGCGCGTCCCCGCCGTCGTGATGCACCTGCGCGGCGACTTCGGCGGCATGCATCGGCAGCCGGCCTACGGCGACGTGATGGGGGAGGTGAGGGCGGAGCTGGAGGAAGCCCTGAGGCGCGGTGACGAGGCGGGCGTGGACCGCTCGCGGGTCATCGTGGATCCGGGGATCGGCTTCGCCAAGGAGGCGGGCCACAGCCTCGAAGCCCTGCGCCGCCTGCCGGAGCTTGGGGCCCTCGAGCGACCCGTCCTCGTGGGTCCGTCCCGGAAGAGCTTCATCGGCAAGGTCCTCGACCTGCCGGTGGGGGAGCGGTTGATGGGCACGGCCGCCGCCGTCGCGGCTTGCGTGTTCGGCGGCGCCCACGTGGTCCGGGTCCACGACGTGCGGGAGATGGTCCAGGTGGCGAGGGTCTGCGACGCCATCGTGGGGGGAGCCCCGCGATGCTGATCCAGCGCCTCGCGGCGTTCCTGGTGTCGGTGGACTTCTCCTGGTGGGACGTCGTCGACATCCTGCTGGTGGCCTTCATCATCTACGAGCTGCTGCAGCTGATCCGCGGCACCCACGCCGTGCAGATGGCCATCGGCGGCTTCCTGCTGGTGATCCTCTACTGGGCCTCCAAGTGGGCCGACCTCCAGACCGTGAACTGGATCCTGCGGACGTTCCTCCCGTACCTCGTCTTCGGCATCATCGTCGTGTTCCAGGCGGAGATCCGGAAGGTCCTCGCCCACCTGGGCAAGTTCCCGGGAACCTTCGGCGTCCAGAAGACCGCCGAGGTCGTGGACGAGGTGGTGCTGGCGGCCACAACCCTGAGCGCCCAGCGCACCGGGGCCATCATCGTCCTCGAGCGGGAGATGGGGCTGCGCAGCTACATCGAGACCGGCATCGGCCTCGACGCCCTGGTGACCTACGACCTGCTGATCAGCATCTTCAACCCCGGCACCCCCCTCCACGACGGCGCGGTGGTGGTCCAGGGGAACCGCATCGCGGCGGCGGCCTGCTTCCTCCCCCTCACGGTGAACGCCGAGCTGAGCCGCGCCCTGGGGAGCCGTCATCGCGCCGCGATCGGCGTCACCGAGGACACCGACGCCCTCGCCGTGGTGGTCTCCGAGGAGACGGGGATCATCTCCCTGGTCTCCGGGGGCGAGATCCGTCGCGAGCTGGACGGGCGCACCCTCAAGCAGGGGCTCCTCGAGGCCCTCGAGGTGGAGGAGCCGCAGCCCGAGGCCCGCGGCTCCGCCGAGGCGGCGGCGGCGAGGGACAAGTAGCTCCCCGCGATGCGCGCCCTGCTGCAGAACCTCCCCCTCAAGATCGCGAGCCTGGGGCTCGCGGTGCTGCTCTGGTTCGTGATCGCCGGCGAGAAGACTTCCGAGATGGGGCTGCAGGTCCCCGTGGAGCTGCAGAACTTCCCCAGGGACCTGGAGCTGACCGGGGACCCCGTCGACAAGGTCGAGGTGAGGCTGCGGGCCTCCCCGGGCGTCATGCAGCAGCTCGGCCCCTCGGAGGTCTCGGCCCAGATCGACCTGGCCGGCGCCGGGGAGGGTGAGCGCATCGTCCATCTGACCGCCGACGCGATCCGGGTCCCTTTCGGGGTGACGGTGGTGAGGATCACGCCGGCCATCATCACGCTGAACTTCGAGCGGACCTTGCAGAAGGTGCTCCCGGTGCGGCCCCGGGTCCTCGGCCGCCCCGCCCCGGGCCACGAGGTGGCCGAGGTAGTGAGCGAGCCCAGCGAGATCCGCGTCTCGGGGCCCAAGAGCCGCGTGATGGAGGTGGAGAGCGCCTTCACCGAGGCGATCTCGGTGGACGGGGCCCAGACCGCGGTCGTGGACGACGTGAACATCGGCCTGGAAGACCCGGTGCTCCGCATCCAGGGGAGCCCCAGGGTCCGCGTCACGGCCCGCGTGCGCGAGGCCCAGGAGAAGCGGACCTTCGAGTCCCTCGTGGTGTCGCCGCGGGGCGGCGCCGCCTCGGTCCAGCCCCAGGCGGTCAGGGTCGTCGTCAGGGGTCCTTCCGGCGTGATCAAGCGGCTCAGGCCCGGGGACCTTCGCCCCTTCGTGGAGCTCTCCGGCGGCGGCGCCGCTCCCCGCCGCGCGCCCGTGGCCGTCGAGATCGCCCCGGGCAACGCGGGCGCGACCATCGTGGAGGTGGTTCCTCCCGAGGTCACGCTGCGCCCATTGAGAGGGAAGACGGAATGAGACAGAAGGAGAAAACGCCCAGGGCGCGCCACCTCTTCGGGACCGACGGCATCCGCGGCGTGGCCAACGAGCCCCCCATGACCCCCGAGCTGGCGCTCCAGCTCGGCCGGGCCGTGGCCTTCGTGGCCGGGCGCGACCGCGCTCACGCTCCGCGGATCCTGATCGGCAAGGACACCCGGCTCTCGGGCTACATGATCGAGACCGCCATCGCCTCGGGGGTCTGCTCCATGGGCGGCCGGGTGATGCTGTGCGGCCCGATCCCCACGCCCGCGGTCGCCCACCTGACCGTGAGCATGCGCGCCGACGCCGGCATCGTCATCAGCGCCAGCCACAACCCGTATGCCGACAACGGCATCAAGATCTTCGGCGGCGACGGCTTCAAGCTCCCCGATGCGGCGGAGGCCGAGATCGAGGCCCTGATCCGGGACGAGACCCTGCTGGGCGCCCGCAAGACAGGCCGCGGAATCGGCCGGGCCCAGAAGCTGGAGGACGCCCGCGGGCGCTACGTGGTCTTCGCGAAGACCACGTTCCCGAGGGACCTGTCCCTGGAGGGCGTGCGCGTGGTCATCGACGCGGCCCACGGCGCAGCGTACCGGGTCGCGCCCCTCGTTTTCGAGGAGCTGGGGGCCAAGGTCACGGCCATCGGCGTCAAGCCCAACGGCGTGAACATCAACCGCGACTGCGGCGCCCTCCACCCCGACAGCGTGCGGGCCGAGGTGGTGCGTCGCGGGGCGCGCATCGGAGTCGCCCTCGACGGCGACGCCGACCGGGTGATCGTCGTGGATGAGAAGGGACAGCTCGTGGACGGCGACGCGGTGATGGCCATGTGCGCGGCCCGCATGATCCGCGACGGGGAGCTGAAGAAGGCCACGGTGGTGGCAACGGTCATGAGCAACCTGGGTCTGGAGCGGGCCGTCGCCGCCCTCGGAGCGAGGCTCGTGCGCACGCCGGTGGGCGACCGCTACGTCGTGGAGGCAATGCGCCAGGGGGGCTACAACCTCGGGGGCGAGCAATCGGGGCACCTGATCTTCCTCGACCACGCTTCCACCGGCGACGGGATCATCGGCGCGCTCCAGGTCCTCGCCCTGATGATGCGCACCGGCAGGCCCCTCTCGGAGCTGGCGCGCTCGGCCATGGAGCGGGTACCCCAGGTCCTCGAGAACGTGTCGCTCCCCGCCCGGCGTCCCCTCGAGGAGATGGCGCGCCTGCTCGCCGCCAGCGAAGAGGTGCGGAAAGCCCTCGGCGACGACGGGCGGGTCCTCGTGCGCTGGAGCGGCACGGAGCCCAAGCTCCGCATCATGCTCGAGGGTCCCGACGAGAGCCGGATCCGTGAGTGGGCCCTGGAGCTGGCCGACGCGGCCCGCAAGGACGCGGTCACGGCCTCGTAGGGCCGCGCCGGCGTCCACCTGGACGGGCCTTGGTATACTCGCCCGTATGCCCCGACTCGGAGTCAACATCGACCACGTGGCCGGCGTGCGCCAGGCGCGGCGGGCGCCGGAGCCGGATCCCGTCCACGCCGCGGTCCTCGCCGAGATGGGCGGAGCCGAGGGGATCACGGTGCACCTGCGGGCCGATCGGCGGCACATCCAGGACCGGGACGTGGAGATCCTGCGGCAAGTCGTGAAGACCCGTCTCAACATCGAGATGGCCGCCACCCAGGAGATGCTGCGGATCGCCCTCACCGTGAAGCCCGACCAGGCGACCCTGGTGCCGGAGCGCCGCGAGGAGGTCACTACCGAAGGGGGGCTCGACGTGGTGCTGAACAGCGCGCAGCTCAAGCCCGTGGTGCGCACGCTGCAGGAGGGAGGGATCCACGTCAGCCTGTTCGTGGATCCCGACCTCGAGCAGGTGAAGGAGGTCCACAGGATCGACGCCCAGGCGGTGGAGCTGAACACGGCCGCCTACGCCGACGCCCGCGACGAGCGCTCGCGGGAAACCGCCCTGCGCAAGATCGTGGACGCGGCCCGGCTCGGCCGGAAGCTGGGCCTGGTCGTGAACGCCGGCCATGGCCTGACCTACCTGAACGTCCGGGCCATCGCAGCGCTTCCCGAGTTGGCCGAGCTGAACATCGGCCACAACATCGTGGCCCGGGCGGTGCTCGTGGGGATGGAGCGCGCCGTGCGGGAGATGGTCGAGGCCATGCGCCCGCGCTGACGGCGCAGGATTGACCCCCACGGACAAAGCCCGTATCCTTGTCCCCACCCCCGTCCAGGGAGACCCTAAGACCGATGCTCGAGGCTGTCGGCCAGACCGACGTGGGACGCCGCCGGAAGCTCAACGAAGACAACTTCCTGGTGGACCCGGAGACCAACCTGTACGCCGTGTGCGACGGGATGGGCGGCCACAACGCCGGCGAGGTGGCCTCCCAGATGGCCATCGAGACCCTGGGGTCCTTCATCCAGAGGAGCCACAAGGAGAAGGAGATCACCTGGCCCTACGGGCTGGACGTGAACCTCTCCTTCGACGGAAACCGGCTGAAGACCGCCCTGAAGCTCGCCAACAAGAAGGTGTTCAAGGCCGCCGACAACCGTGAGGACTATACGGGGATGGGGACCACCGCCGTGGCGGCCCTCATCTCCGAGAAGATGGCCACCGTGGGCTCGGCGGGGGATAGCCGCTGCTATCTCGTGCGGGGCGGGGAGCTCAAGCAGCTGACCCGCGACGACTCCTGGGTCTCGGCGGCCTGGGCCGAAGGCATCCTGAACGCCGACGAGATCGAGAAGCACCCCCTGAAGAACGTGATCACGAAGGCCGTGGGAGCCAAGGACACCATCGAGATCGAGGTCGTGGAGCACACCCTCGTCCCGGCGGACGTGCTGCTGCTGTGCTCGGACGGCTTGCACTCGATGATCAACGACGAGGCGATCCGGAAGGCGATCACTCCGTTTCCCGAGAGCCTCGACGAGGCCGCCGCGAAGCTGATCGCGGCCGCCAACGAGGCGGGGGGGAAGGACAACGTCACCGTCGTCCTCCTGCGTTACACCGAGTAGCGGCGTGAGGAGCGCCCCGCTTCTCGCCGCGCTCCCATGAGCAATACCTTCGGCCGTTACGAGATCCTGGACAAGCTGGGAGAGGGAGCCATGGGCGTCGTGTATCGCGCCCGGGACAACGCCCTCGGCCGCATCGTGGCCCTCAAGATGCTCTCGGCCGAGCTGGGGGCCGAGGAGGAGCTGCACCAGCGCTTCCAGCGCGAGGCCGAGGCCATCGGGCGCCTCAGCCACCCCAGCATCGTGACGGTCTACGACCTGGGTGAGAGCGAGGGGCAGCTGTACATGGCCATGGAGCTCCTCGACGGCGACGACCTCCGGGCGATGATCGAGAAGCAGGCCGAGGTGCCCCTCACCGAACGCGTGCGGATCCTGGGTGAGATCTGTCAGGGCCTCGGCTACGCCCACTCCCGTGACGTCATCCACCGGGACATCAAGCCCGCGAACATCGTCGTGACCTCCGCGGGCAAGGTGAAGCTCCTGGACTTCGGCCTGGCCCGGGTCAGCACCCGCGCCACCATCACCAAGCGGGGGGTGATCCTCGGCACGCCCGACTACATGTCGCCCGAGCAGGCCATGGGGAAGCCCATCGACCACCGCAGCGACATCTTCTCGGCCGGGTCGGTCTTCTACGAGTTCATCACGTACCAGAAGCCCTTCAAGGGGAAGACCCTCCACGCGGTGCTCTACCAGATCATCTCCGAGGAGCCGGAGCCCGTGCTGACGTGCAGCCCCGACGTGCCCGCCCGCGTGGCCGCCGTGATCCACAAGATGCTGGCGAAGGAGCCCGAGGACCGCTACCAGAACATGGAAGAGGTGGGGCGCGACGTGAAGGAGATCCACGCGGCGCTCCGGCGGTCGCGTTCGCAGTCGGCGGCCCCCTTCCGGGTCGCGGCCGCGGGGACGTCCGACGAGGTGCGGACCCGCGTGCGGGATCACGTGGCTCGGGGCCGCGCCCACCTCGAGGCGGGGCGGGTCTCCAAGGCCGCCTCCGAGGTCCAGGACGCCCTGGCGCTGGAGCCCGACTGCGAGGAGGCCGCGGAGGTGCTCTGGCGGGCCGTGCGGAAACTCCAGGGCGAAGGCTCGCGTGGCGAGCCGACCCCCGGTCTCGACCGCGGCCGCGTGGAGGCCCTCCTGGCCCAGGCCGCGCCCGGCCGCACGGACGCCGAGGCCCGTCGGGCGCTTGCCGAGCTGGCCCTGATCGCCCCCGACGAGCCTCGGGTAGCCGAGCTCGTGAAGGTACGGTCCCGACCCGAAGCCCGGAAGTGATTGACAGCTACGGGTCCGGCCCCTAGCATGGCCCCGGGGAGGCCTCCTGCATGGTCGGGATTACAGACCGTGAGCGGCGCATCAGCCTCCACCTCTCCCTCGAGGCCAGCGGCGACGACGTTTCGGGGGCGCCCTTCGTCGAGGCGACACGCACCCTCAACCTGAGCGGCGGCGGCGTCCTGTTCGAGAGCCAAAAGCGCCTGCTGGTGGGGTCCCAACTGAACCTCCGGATCCAGCTCCCGCCGCCGCTCCGGAAGCACTTCGGCGGACAGAGCGAGTACCGGGCCCGGGCCGTCGTCTGTCGGGTCGAGCGCTTCGAAGGGGGCGCCGTGTCCCGCATCGGGGCGCGTTTCCTCGGCGAGGCCGGGGCCTGAGGGACGCCCACCCCACGCGCTCCCGCGCTTTCCTGATATAATCCGCAGGTTTTGGAGGTCCCCGTCCGTTCCATGGGTGACCCGAGGCTCCGCGGCAAGAAGGCGGCCGTCACCGGGGGAGGCAAGGGCCTGGGTCGCGCCCTCGTCCTCGCGCTCGCCCGAGAGGGCGCCGACGTGGCGCTCTCTTACGGGGAGAGCCGCTCGGGGGCCGAGGAGGTCGCGGCGTCGCTCACCCGCGAGGGGCGACGGGTCTTCGTGGGAGCGGCGGATGCGCGGCGGCCCGGGGAGATCGCGCGGTTCGTGGACGCGGGGGCCGAGGCCCTGGGCGGGCTGGATCTGCTCGTGAACAACGTGGGGGTGTTCCGGAAGGCGCCCCTCGAGGAGCTGACCGAGGAGCTTTTGGACGAAGCCTTCACCGTGAACGTCAAGGCAGCCGTGATGGCCTCCCGCGCCGCAGCGGTCCACATGCGGAAGCGGGGGGGCGGCGCCATCGTGAACGTGGCCAGCCTGGGAGGGCTGCAGGCCTGGCGATCCTACCTCCCGTACTGCGCCTCCAAGGCCGCGCTCCTGATGGCCACCCGCTGCCTGGCCCTGGCCCTGGCGCCGGAGATTCGGGTCAACGCCGTGGCGCCCGGGATCCTGGACGTGCCCGGGGCCCCGGGGGCCCTCGAGGAGCGGATCCCCCTGCGCCGCTTCGGGACCCACGCGGACGTCGTGGAATCGGTGATGTTCCTCGCCACGACTGCGACCTACACGACAGGCGATGTGCTGCGCCTGGATGGGGGAAGAGGGATCGCATAGAGAATCCTGCGGCGCCCGGAGGGGCCGCGTCAGAACGAGCTCGAAAGGAGTTGTCGAGGTGAACATGGCGTTGACGCGTGACGAGGACAAGCCCTGGAAGACGAACCTCGCGAGGAAGTCCGCCCAACGGCGGGAGCAGGTGCTGCGCGAGGTCGAGGAGACGATCAAGAAGGCGCCTTCCTTCGAGGATGCCCTTCGCCAGGCCGTT
>Ga0210377_10004275_pt1 | contig 12059 bp, 16 predicted proteins | sample PLM4_65_b1redo_FD_155480 | JGI IMG/M metagenome (GOLD analysis project Ga0210377, IMG submission 155480) | Groundwater sediment microbial communities from an aquifer in East River, Colorado, USA - PLM4_65_b1 redo | ecosystem: Environmental > Terrestrial > Soil > Riparian zone | place: USA: East... | reverse complement strand
CAAGGGTATAGCGCACCCTACTCGATTACGGGAAATCCCCGAATGAAGTAGTGGTATAGCCAATACGCGGGCTTCGGCCACACTTTGCCACTGTGTAGCTCCTCCATTTGATGCAGAATGCACCATCGGAACGCCGCGCGCTCACACTTGTAGCATCGCTTTTTTCGCATAGACCTCCGCAAATACAAGGGTATCCCTGTAAAAACCTGTGGCTAAGACTTCATACACTTAGCCTGCTTATGGCCTACCCTAAACTTTAGCGCCGCGAGCGCAGAACGCGCGTCCACTCGGCATCACGCACGTCTCGCGCGTTATCGCGCAGATTGCGCTCGTCGAAGCGTAGCTTGCCTGCTTGCCAAGCTAGGTCTGCTATGATACGTGGCATTAGGCCGCCACGCACTCGCATGAATTTCCAAGTGCGGTTCTGGTGCTTCTGGCGCACCGTTCCCCGGACCCCCGAAGGAGTCGCCTTCGTTCGCGAAATGCGCGTTACTGTTGCTTGGTAACGGCGCATCGTGCTTCCGAAAGGCATTCCTGTGACGTTGCGGCAGCACCCGCACATTGGTTCGTCTAGGAATCGGGCGCACAAGGCTTGACAGCCTTGGATGCCCATTTTGTTCGCTCCGCGCCCTACCTGGGACGCACTACCCTATCGTCTAGCTTGCGCTAACCTTTAGCGCCTTGCTTGAGGGTATTTTAGACTTGACTTTTCCGGCCAGTGAAGTAGCGTCGAGTGCCAGGAAAGGCTAGTTAGTGTACGCTGTTTTACTGGAAGTCAAGTCTAAGATACCTTCAAATCCCTTGCCGAGCTTATCGGCCACCCGATCGTAACCTTTACTCGGTCACCGTTTCGGGAGTTTCGAAGCATGGCAGCGACTAGAGCAACCAGCGTGCCAGGGTCAAAGATATGATATTTATGTGATAAGTAACCTCAACTAACCCTCAGTAACCGGCAACAACGCCGCAATTTGCGGTCAAGTGACGAAAAACGGCACTTTGTTATATAACTAACCTTCATTTGCATATCAAAGAATAACTTTCATATGCAATAACTCATAAATAGGGTATAATTATAAGCAACTAATGAGCTAACTATGTGTATTCATTGAAGAAAACCCTTGAAATAGCCCAGAATCAACGTCTGTTATAGTGAACCCGCGTCTATACATGTCTAGATAACAGAAGCCTTGTGTGTGTATCTAATATTACGCGCGCGTAAGAGCAAATATAATGCCAAGAATCGAGTGATCTCGTGTGTATGAATTAGATAGAGAAGTCCGTGAGTGGGAGTTATATAGGGGCGAACATCCTGGCCGAGCGCAGCGAGGCTGGCATGGGAATTGCATAATGCAATATCTATGCCATGTTATGCTCACTGTGCATTCTTATTGATAATGATTATCAATATCAATTCCCGCCGTTTTCTGAGGAAAAGGGGTAAGTATGCGAAATCATTAGCAAATACGCATATTTAGGTAGTAGAGTTGCGTAAGAAATGCGTATGGGGGGGTGGGCATTTTTTGATGAGGCTGTGACAATATATATCATCACAATTTGCCGAATTTTTGATTTTGGTGGATTGGTGGAATCCTCAACAAAATCAACTAGTTACAGCAGGTCATACCTTAAGATAAGGTATGTATCTTAACTCGTTGTTAAGGGGCGTCATTGACGCTTTTAATTAGTGGAACCGCTTCGCTCTCCACTATCAAAGGATATGATAGAATTTCCATACCTGTTGTAGATGCTCCCAGACGGCGGCCGGTAATTCAACTTTGCATAATCTGCATATGCGTATCGTATCGGCTACCTGACCGCTTAAATTGGTCATAACCGGGATTTCATGGTCATGGTCTATTCGCCATGAAGACCACATAGATGAACCCCAACGATCGTCTTCAAGGTCTACGCTCCAGCCTTTGTAATGGTATCTCATTTCTAGGTCAAATACAGGGTCTTACACACGGCCCGTAGATGATTAAAAATACTGTCCGGTAGTTCGACCTTACAAGCTCCACATCGGGTCTCTAGTCTTTGAGAGAAAGTTCTATGTATCGTACCTTTCACGCATTGATGATAAATTATATAACTATTTAGATCCATAATCCAGTCTTTATAGATGTACGAGTTCTGGAGGTCTGGCATTAGAGATATCCTTTAAAATTAGGGTCGCTTTTAAGCCAAAGTTTCAATTTTAACATAGTGGTTTCATCAGGTATAGCGCCACAATTAGGACAAGCTCCAAACTTCACCGGAAATAGGTCTCCCGAATGGGCATGTCTTAAGCGTTTTTGCCCATCTGAGAAGGTCATTAGTACCCAATTTCCGAATGGTATGGCCTCCTTGACGGTCATCGTAGTAACTTAAAAACAGCCATAAAATGCTGATGAATCTCTGCGCTCATCTCCTCTTTGCACATTTCACAGTGTCTTTGCCAAAAAGGAGTTAACGGGAAACATACGGTGCCATGAAAAAACTCGCTACAGTAGTATTGTTTTATTCTTAATGTCCAACCTTTGTATTCATAGTCTGTGTAACTAGTCGTCACGACTTGTTAAGCAACTTGTAAACGCGACAAAACATTTCGTATACCTTTTTTGGTAGCACTTCTGCGCATTCTGTACATATTAGTCTGCAACTGCCACCCTCGCTATATTCAGCCCAGATGTAGAAACTTATCGCCCAGTTTGGAAATACACAACCACAGCCTATATGCGTGAGACAGTTGCCTTCCCGGTCGCCGGCATCGCGATGGGCCTCTGAAAGCGTGTACAAAGCCCAGCCGCCGTACTCGAAGAGTAAAGGTGGGTCCGCAGCGCGGACAGTGCCCTCGGCAGAGGGCTGCCGGCGTGTCAGAGACACGTCCGGTCTTAGGTTTGAAAAGTTGCCTGGCATTTTTTGACTCCTTGAGCTAAGCTAAGCATAGCTTATGCCGCCTGAAAAGTCTAGGCGCCTGCGGGCCTTCGATCGTGGCTTGGAGCGTTTAAAAAGAGCCGTATTGAAAACTACTTCTTGGAACGATCACTGGTATGTGGACGAGAATGGCATCCCTAGGGATGTACAAGTTAAAAGGAAGGCGAATGGGAACGTGGTGGTGCGTATTGGGGGTGCATTTGTGGGAGAAGCCGCTGGTGACAACATTGACGGAGACAATCGAGAAAGTATACTCTCGGACGAGTCCAGTACGAGTTTTACGATGCGAGCGCTGCGCGCTCGTACAAGTGAGAAGCCTTTGTTAACCCCTTCGGAAATGTTGCTAAAAGCTCACTCGTATGTTGGACAAGGTAACGGTAGCACAAGAAGCTGGTTACAAGCTGCTACGATTGGCCTAGGTATCACAACTTACTTTGGATATGTGATCTCTCAGGACAACCTAGATAACGTTGAAACTCTTATTAAGGATATTAGTGGCGGCAATACTACTGTTGTTAACATGGTCTCTAAAAAGATGGACGGTATTCTACCGAAGGGCAGTAAGCAGAGCGGAGAAGCAGTATACATTTTGAACGAACGTTGTTTGGCCTACGTCAATAGTTTCGGACCTACTGCTTTTTCCTGTGCATTTGAGTTCTTCTGGGACGACATCACTGAAACAGAAATTGCTGCCTTCAAGCGATTTCAGGATCGTGAAGAGCTTAAGAAGGTTACCGAGGAAGTGCAGCGCATTTTCATGCTTGTAGACTATGGTAACGGCGATTTTAACTTCCATAGCAACAAGATTCCGCTTTCTACATTTAAAGTTGAAAACTACTCAGATGAAAACGTACAATGGATGCCTAAACTCAAGGAAGGTCTCTTTTCACCTACGTCCACGGGCCGCCTCACAATCCTTCAAGGACCTGCGGGAACAGGTAAGACTCGTTTCCTACGTGCCCTTATGCAAGAAATGGGACCGGCCGTCGCGTCCGTCGTACTCCCTATCTCTATGGCCGGCGAATTATCGCAGCCTAGAATGCTCGGGCAGATTACAGCCAATGACGACTTCGAGGGTAAAAATCTCCTTCTCATTATCGAAGATGGTGATGGCCTATTGGAAAAACGGGACCGAGCCTCCAGCGTCATTAGCGACTTTCTTAACATCGTTGACGGACTTGTGGGAGAAATTGTAAACTTACATGTTGTTGTTACCACTAATTTACAGAAGAAGGATTTTGACCCAGCCATCACTCGTCCAGGGCGTTTGCATAGCATCTTGTACTTTGATGCTATGTCTTACGAACAGGCTGCCAAGGTCTATAAACGAGAAACAGGAGCAGACCTTAACAAGGATAAGGAAGAGTACACTTTGGCTGAAATTTACGCCCTTGCAAACAATCACGCCAATGGGGTGCGCGAGAAAAAAGTAACGGGGGCTGGACAATATCTATAACCTTTGCTATAACTAAACTGTGAGGAACGACAAAACCTACTAACCAATAGTAACAAATCGTTCGCCCTGGGTGGTTCCAGGGAAATCGGCATGGATACTATACGCTATGGCGTAAAGGAAACGAAAGCCGGCAGGTGACGTGGATAGGGCCTAGGATTCCTCCCCCACCTGTATTGACTTTTAAAGGGAACAATATGAAAAGATTATCGAACAAGAAGTACGTATGGAACGGCATCCTTTGGTGCGCCGTAGGAGCCTTTGTGCTTCTAGGACTGGTACTCGTGATGGGTTGCGCTACTCCGGTATCAAAGACAGTTGAACCGGTGCCATTTTGTCAATTGTGGAATACGTTAGGAAACGAACCAAACGGCGAGCCGGTGACTGTGACTCAGCGGAAGATGTTCCATCTTGGGTATTTTTTAAGTCGTTCTGATTTCGTTCGTATCACACTTAATGAGCACTTCGATAATAGTTCATTCGTAGATAAAGTTATCACTTGCTATGAAGAAAACGCTATGTTCCTAGTAGATGAAACAGATGGCGTTTGTGCGTGTTCTTTAGAAGATAATAAGGACGCTCGCATGGATGTTTTTAATAAATACATCAATGATTGCATCAGAGAAGTTAAGACAGAGAAATAAGCCCTGTCCAATATGGCAGGCAAAGTGCGCCCGGTCCCGAGGCCAAAATATCGGGTATTAATTGTTAATAGGAGAAACAAATGAAACGTGTACTAATGACAGTCGCAATGATCCTCGGACTAGCAATGGGTGCTAGTGCGGCGGATCTCCCGGTATTCCCGGTGACCCCTAATGGGCCATATGACTTAGGTTGTCAGGATGCGAAAGCATTCAGAGGGGAACTGTTCGATAAGAATGTTGATTCGTTCAGCATGATTTTCGTTCGGGAGAATGGCGCTGAATTCTCAGAACTAGCTACAGTAGAGGTTGATGCAGTAACAGGTATTGCACGACTAGTAACTACTGTTGATCCATCAGCGGGTGATATTCGTGTTACTTGCTTTGCAATGGACAGAAGCGGGAATCGGAGTCTCCGCAGTTCGGATTCCTTTCTTGTTGATAGAACGGCACCAGAAGCGCCAACACTGGTTCCTTAAGCTAATTGAATGGCTTCGCAGACTATTCGGTCATACTACGACCATCATAGCTGTAGGCTATTAATTCGCGACGCCCAACCAGCTAGACCAAAGCAACCCAAGCCACTCGTGGGTTGAGGGCGCGGCACCGAACGGAAAGTTGGACAACTATTAGGTGTATATTATGTTAAAGAAGTATCTTTACTGTCGTTGGTTTCATCAAAAATACTTTTGCCATCCTGAAGTATGGGGGCGCGGGTTGAAAGGGCCGTGGCATTGTGCCAAGTGTCATCCTTGTGGGGAGGAATTGAATAAGTTACTAGGGAGGGTAGTCGATTAACAGGGTGTAGCGCAGCGGTAGCGTGTTTGGTTTGGAACCAAAAAGTCGAAGGTTCGATCCCTTCCACCCTGACCATTCGAGGATCGTCTAACAGCAGGACTGCACCCTCTGAAGGTGTCTATATTGGTGCGAATCCAGTTCCTCGAACCATGGGCCAGTAGCTCAGATGGGAGAGCGCCGCACTTGCAATGCGGAAGTCGTGGGTTCGATCCCCACCTGTGTCCACCAAATCTTATGGGGGTGTCGTAGAGTTATACGACTTAAATGGCTAGCAGTAATTAGCAGCCCCGTTGCCAATTCAAGCCGATGTGGTGAAATAGCAGACACACCAGCCTTAGAAGCTGGCGCCCGTAAGGGCGTGGAGGTGCGAATCCTCTCATCGGTACTTTTCGTTGTCTGTGGTGTAATGGAAGCACACGAGGCTGTGAACCTCGGGGCGTGGGATCGATACCCACCGTTCAACCCAAGCGGTATTCGTATAATGGCCGATTATGCCAGCATGCCACGTTGGAGATGAGAGTTCGATTCCCTCATACCGCACCAGTATATATGCCTAAATAGCTCAGTTGGAAGAGCGCCTCACTTGTAATGAGGATGTCGGGGGTTCGACTCCTCCTTTAGGCTCCAATAATGCGCGGTAGTACAATGGTAGTACGGGCGGCCGTTAACCGTTAGATGCAGGTTCGATTCCTTCCCGCGCAGCCAATTTTGCTATACTATAAATAGAAGGAGACTCATTGGAGTCTTTAAATGGCTAGAACACGATCTCGCACCGAGCAACCTAAACCCAAAGCTGATCCATTCAGAAACATCAGGGAGGTCGTGGCAAAGAGCGATCCCCAGAAGGCGTATCTTGATTCTATAACAAACAATACTATAACGTTCGGCGTAGGGCCTGCCGGTACAGGGAAAACATTCCTGGCCGTCTATCAGGCCCTTTGTCACTTATGGTCTAAAAAATGCCGGAGAATAGTTATATCTAGACCTGTCATTGAAGCAGGAGAGAAGTTAGGCTTTCTTCCTGGCGATCTCAATATGAAGATGGATCCTTTTATTAGACCTATCATGGATAGTATGATAGATATAATAGGCTTTGACGAGATGAAACTTAAGATGGATAAGGGAGTAATTGAAATTGCTCCGCTAGCGTTCATGCGCGGGCGAACGTTTAATGACGCATTTCTCATACTGGATGAGTCTCAGAATTGTACTTATGAACAATTGAAGATGGCTGTTACGCGATTAGGTCATAATACTAAATGCGTAATAAACGGCGATCCTGCGCAAAGCGACTTGCCTAATTCTGGGCTAAAGGCTATAATAGAAGCACTATCGAAAGTCAAAGATATTGGTACTGTTCACTTCACGGCCAAAGAAATTGAACGTAGTGAAATAGTAAAGTTGGTAGTAGAAGCGTTGGAGCGATACGAGAGGGATGATGGATAAGATCGTAGGGATGATGTGGAATAAGAATGAAGGAGATATTCTCCCATTCACCATAGCTAAAGCCTTAGAGGTAGTTGATTACCTTGTTATGGCGGACGATGGATCTACGGACAACTCTTTAGCGGTCATGCAGTCCTTTAAAGGGCACCCTAAGGTTCTGCATATTGAGAACGCAAAGTCTGGTACAGAGAAGAAAAAGACTCTTCTTAACATAATTCGTTCGAAGTTCTCCCCGGATAATACTCTAGTGCAGGTTATAGAATCCGATATAACCGTACTTGACACGGATATTCGTGCGTGTTGGGCTAAGTACAGCAATAATAACGCTGCTATGTCTTGGCATTTAATTAATGCTACAGATCCGAATATGTGGATAACAGAAGAAAAATGTTACCCTATTTGGGAGCTTCCAATTGACCAGAAAATGTCCAACGGACATTGGATGGAAGTCTTGTCACATTATACGTTTCGTCCGCTGCCTGGTGTTGAATTCATAGATGATAGTCGTCCTTGGCCTAGAGGACTTGGCACGTATATACAAGTAGACGGTATTCGTTGTACATCTGATGCTCCATTATTAGCTCACTGGGGATATAGAGGTCCTTCGCATTGGTTTACTAAATACTCCAAGGGGCCAGGATCAGTACATAGAAAACACAACTGGAAGATTGGTTCAGTTGAGGAGTGTCGAGAAAATGTGCCGTTCTTTAACGGTATATGGAATGTCAAACGAGATCAATTCCCTCTAAATAGAGAGGGCTGGAAACAATTCATAAAAGAGAAGTGGGGTAGAAACTAATGTCTAAGCGGCCTACTTTTACCGATTATCGGGACTACATGAAGTGGCGTCTAGATAGACGTGTGGAGACTATTAAGTCTAGAGTGGAGGGCGTCAAGAAGAGTTTTATTGACAAACTTAATATTAATGATCCAATCGCTAAATCTGCTGAAGATGATCGCCGTTGGCTAGATCAGTTTTGCAAAGGTAAAGGTTTAGATATAGCATGTGGTGATTTCTTATGTGGAGATGAAGAGCAAGCTTCAGGTGTAGATGGTCATGAGCGACAGATAGGCACCGACCATTTCAATGAAGGAGACGAATTGACGTTCTCGGAACCCGGAAAGATAGATTTCATAGTAACAAACTATCTTGATGCTTTCCCGAATCCGCTAAAGGCGCTCAATGAATGGTACAGGGCGCTAAAGTTTGGCGGCGGTGTTATTGCTATCGTATGTCGAGACGCAGAATTTCCTTCTAATAATAAACAACCGCAGTTAGGACCTCTATCAAACGGTAAGAGACAATCGGTTTTCACGGTCGTTACACTGTCGCAGTACATGTACCGAGCCGGATTTGTAGAAGTTAAAGTAGTAAAAACTGGCGTAGGTAGTCTTAGAGCAGTAGGTTACAAGAAGGCTGACCCTGGAAACAACTGCCCAAAGTGCGGGCAAGATAGAAGTCACCTTGTCTAACCGGATTATTATTCGTAATGATGATGTTCTATTGAGTTCTACGGCTCATTACGAGAATTCGTTTGAGCGTTTTAAATATGTTCACGAGTTAACTCAAATATCCAGTCGGCTTGTTCACGTTCCGGCTATAGTCACAGAAGAGATTCGGGCATTTCCAGAAGCTATAGAGTATATCCAGGCAGAAACTAAAGCTAAACGAATGACACCTCAACTTCACGGCTTATTACACGTCGATTACGGAAAACTGTCAAGGTTAGTAATAATTGCCCATCTTGAAGAATCTATAGAATGGTTTATTACTACTTTAGGCTATAGTCCTACGATATGGTACACACCATGGGGCGCTAATCAACCTCATCTTCACGAAGTGGCTGAAATACTAAGCCTAAAAGTAATTGATTGCTCTAATACGATCAAATTTAAGGGTCGATATGGCGTTACGCAGGTATTAAAGGAAGGTCGACCATTGTCGTTCTTTTACGGTAGTGAGATTATTATGCACTGGTGGAATGATTTAGACGTAGAACGCCTAAAGTTCTTCGCTAATCTCCTAAAAGAAGATGAAACATCTAATAATAACTAGATTTGCACTAAGATTTGACGAAAATAATCCACGAAGGCGCTATGAAAAGCCCGGTTGGATAGATTATCGTATGAATTTGCTTCAAAAATATTGTGTTCCATCTGTTTTAGCTCAAACTTGTCAGAATTTTGACTGGTGGTTTTTGATAAATCGTTCTTTTCCTGGACTCACTAAGGGTCATATCGATCTTTTGAGTAGCTTTGGGCGTATTTTAGAGGTAAATACACCGTGGAGTGAGGCTCAACCGGAAATCGGACCTCTTTTGGCCGATATATATAAGAATAAATGGGTTTGTTCGACCCGATTAGACTCTGATGATATGCTTTCTAACACATTTGTAGAAAGATTACAGCAAAAAATTTTTGAAAGAGAACAATGGTTTAGTTTTGAATATGGATATATCATTAAAGATGGTTACGCGGCATTACGGAAGTATAATGTCAATCCGTTCTTGTCCTATGTAGAATATGCAGCCCCTTTGAAAACTGTATTCCATGTAGCACATAACGTAGCGGATAGGACAAAGATTCCGTTCAATCTAGTGCCAGAAATTGGATGGGCACAGGTAGATCATGGAGACAATATCAAAAATCATGCGTTTGAGAAGGTTCGGAATTTCAGTGTAATCAAAGTACCGATCGCCGAATTAAGAGAGTTTCCATGCACATAGAAAGTTTCGAAACTATGAAGGCCAACCTAAGCCAATATGGCAGCGGTAAGGTATTAGACGTTGGTAGTTTGCAAATTAAGGCCAAACACCCGACATATAGGGAACTTTGTACAGATTATGTTGGTACTGATATTATTGCTGGGCCAAATGTGGATGTTGTATGTTCAGATATGTTGCCATTCGCTTCTCAGTCTTTTGATACGGTAGTAACGGGATCGTGCTTTGAACATGCGGAGAACCCGTTTCAACTAATAACGGAATGTGCTCGTGTCTTGAAGCCGGGCGGTTTCTTTATTGGTCTAGCCCCTAGAGATTGGCCAGAGCACCATAATCCGGATCGTTGGCGATTCCTTCCGGAAGGCTGGCAAGCGCTATTTAAATATGCTAAATTAGAGTCTATACGTACATATGTTTCTGTGATAGAGCCAAATAAGTTCTCTGATTGTTGGGGTATAGCTAGAAAATGAAGAATCCTAAGACCGTAGAAGTTGTCAACTTCCTACACGAGCTAGACCTACTTGAGGCTCATTTAGCTGAACATTCTAAGTTCATGGACCGAATTGTGGTGGTAGAGTCGGAACTTACTTATTCCGGTATGTCAAAACCGCTCTATTTCCAAGAAAACAAGAAGCGATTTGAGAAGTACGGGGTGGAATCAGAGGTTATCCCTAAATCCTTGTTTGTTCCTATTCCTGGAAACTACCCTGAATCTGAACATAAAAAATGGTTTGATGAACGGCGCAACAACCGCGAGCGCCAACAGCGTTACATATTCGAGAAATACAAAGTAGGATTTGATTATATCTGTAATACGGATACAGATGAAATCTGGGCCGAATGTAAATGGCCAGTAATAAAAGACCTTATGGAACAGGATATGTGCTATATCTCCCCTATGGTCCGGATCTTCTTTTACCACGCGGACGCCGTAGCTAAACGGCAGGATTTCTGGCGAATCACCAATTCTAAGATGAGTACCCATGTTCGCCAACGAGGCACTAAGCGGTCTTCTACCAATATGGACGTAGGTTGGCACTTTACTACTTGTCACCCTACAGGTTTCGGTATTTGGATGAAAGGGGTCGGATTAGCCCAAAGCGTTCGTTACAATGGGTGGCAGAATGTTCCTTCCCCTGAAGAGTGTGATAAGATGTTAGCGCGTGGTTTCCTGCCGTTTGTAAACCAGCAGATAAATATTAAGAAGGCGGTAATGCCTATAGATAATTTAAGTTGGCTACCTCCTTATCTACAAACTAATCCTCAGGCTCTTCGCTGGTTACCTGCCTCCTATAGAGAGGGTAAGCCTATTGCTACGTGGAGAGTTGAACAATGAATATAGTATTTGATGTAGAAGCTATCGTTAAGACTTCAATGGAAAATATAGTTCCACGTTTATTTGTTACAGGCCCACGAGATCATAGAGAACGAGATAGAATTTACGAGAAACACGAAAAACAATATGCTATGCTGACATGGTTAGGTTGGCAGTTTAACGGTATTCATATTTTGGACGTAGGGGCTAGGGCGGGCACAAGTGCATTTTGTCTGGCTGACAATCCGGCAAACAAAGTAACTGCATGTGATATTACGCCTATTTACAAGAATATCGATATTCGGCCTTTCCTATGGAAAGGCGGTATAGACTTTATTCAAGGTACAGCGGATGCGATTCCTGTAGATCTTATCAGACAAGCGCCTATTCTATCTCTAGATATAAGTCATAATGGCGTTGATGAGTTTAGATTTCTTACACGCTTAGATAGAATAGGTTATAATGGTATTGTTATAATGGATGATGTTAATTTTCCTAGAAGATTTATAGCATTGAATGAGGTCTGGAATGGAATTACAAAACAAAAACTGTTGCTACCTAGAGTCATTGCCCACGACACCGGAACAGGAATTGTTGTCTACGGACAACACACTGTTAGCGTTGCTATGCCGACTGATGAATCTAAAGGATAAACTAACTAATACTCCACTTGAAAGTGAAATAAACGAAGCATTGATGCTTTTTGATAAGGTAATGCATGGGCGGTCGTAAGAATATTAGTCTTGTTAAAGTACCACTTGGAGGAGATA
>Ga0210377_10004274_pt1 | contig 12060 bp, 13 predicted proteins | sample PLM4_65_b1redo_FD_155480 | JGI IMG/M metagenome (GOLD analysis project Ga0210377, IMG submission 155480) | Groundwater sediment microbial communities from an aquifer in East River, Colorado, USA - PLM4_65_b1 redo | ecosystem: Environmental > Terrestrial > Soil > Riparian zone | place: USA: East... | reverse complement strand
ATGAACGGAGTGGTCAGCCGCTTGAGCTGCGCGACGGCCTCGGGATCGCGCCGCGTCTGGATGGGGATGAAGAACCGCTCGCGGAACGAAGCGTGCGACCCGAGAAATCCGGGATTGAGGAACTCCATGATCGACCAGAGATCGCCGACGTTGTTCTCCACCGGCGTGCCGGTCAGAGCCATGCGGAACTCCGCACCGATCGAGCGAGCCGCCTTGGCCTGCTTGGTCTCGGCGTTCTTGATGTTCTGGGCTTCGTCGAGGATCACGCCCTTCCAATTCACTCTCCGGAGCGTCTCGATCTCGCGGTGCAGGAGCGAGTAGCTCGACACGACGAGCGCGCTCCGGCGCGCCGCCTTGACGAAGTCGTCCCCGCGCGTTCGCTCGCTGCCGTGATGAAGCATCACCGGCAGCGCAGGAGTGAACCGCGCTGCCTCGCGCACCCAATTGCCGGTCACCGAGGTCGGACAGATGAGAAGCACCGGGGCGTGCCTGGAGGCGGTCCACTCCTTCTGCAACAACGCGAGTGCCTGGACGGTTTTGCCGAGGCCCATGTCGTCGGCCAGGCAGGCGCCGAGACCGGCATCCTTCAGGAAATCGAGCCAGGAGAACCCGCGCGCCTGGTAGGGGCGGAGCGCGCCGCTGAATCCCGGTGGTGGCGGCAGCTCCTGCCATTGACGCGATCCGTCGAGGCGGCCCAACAGCTCGCCGATTGTGCCCTCTCCATCGAGAGTGTCGATCGGAAGGACGCCGGTGCTCGAGCCGAGGCGGAGGCGGACCAGCTCGCGGACCGCCATTGTTCCGCCGGCTCCCTTCGATTTCCAGAAGCGCAACGCCTCCTCGATCTCGGCCGGCGAGAGCTGCACCCATTGGCCGCGAATCTTCACCAGTGGCTCCTTTAGTTTTGCCAGTGCGGCCAGCTCCCGTTCGGTCAGCGTCTGGTCACCGACGGCGACACGCCAGTCGACGTCGACGAGAGCGTCGAGCGAAAGTCCGCTCGCACTTGCGAATCGGGAGGGGCGTGCCGTGCCGCGCAACGCGAGCCGCGGGCGTGTCCGCCGGCCACTCCACCACGACGGCAGAAAGACGGCGAAGCCGGAGCTCTCGAACGCCGCCGCCTCTTCGCTGAGGAATCGAAAGGCCTCGCTCGCGTCCATCGATGCGGCATCCGGCGCTCGATCGCGCAGGCTTGCCTCCACAGGACCGCTCAGCACCGCCGCCTGTCCCAGGGAGCGGAGCAGGAACTCGCTGGTCGAGGCCGGATCGCTGCCGGTCAGCAGCGCCAGCGCACGCTGCTGTTGGCGCGTTCCGTTCCTCCCGCCACTCCACACCAGTCCCGCAGGAAGAAACAGACTCGGATCTTCCACCCCCTGCAGCAGATAGCGTAGCGTCCAGCGCCATGCCTTCTCCGGAGGCTCCTCGAGACGAAAGGCGAGGCGGAATGGGATCTCCGATGCCGCGGTGATGGGTCGCGCCCATTCGCCGATCGCCGCCTGCAATCGCACGATCTCCGCGGAATCGCCATCGAGGATGGCGTCCTCGGATCGGAGGGCGGCGAGCCAGCGATCGTGAACCGTCTCGCCGCGAAGCACGTGCGGAGACCCACGGCAAGCGCGCCGCATCAGACGGTCCGTCAGCCCGAAAACCAACGAACGAGTCGCCTCCGCCGCGGAGACGGGTGGCGGCGCATCACTCTTGCCTCCGATCGCGAGAGCGACCGGCGGGATCGAGCGGGCGAGGGAGGCGAGCAGTTGCAACTCATGCGGCGTGAGCGCTGGAACCCATCGCCCATACCAGCGACCGCTGCGCGATTCGATGGAGGGAAGCAGATGCTCATGCGCCACCACGGCGCTGGCGAAGCGCATTGCGGTCGTGCAGAACGCCAGATCGGATCCGACGAGAATCCCGGGAGCGAGAAGCGTCTTCCCCACTGACTCGATGAGGAGATCGAGAGCGTCCTCGAAGCCGATCTCGATCATGTCGATCGTCCATGGCGCGATCCGCGGCGCGCGCCGAGAATCGAGCGCTCCGAGGAGAGGAGTCGAAGGGACGGGAGCACCGTTGATCGACGGCAACCACGCGACCGCGCTGCCGCCCTCGCCGGGAAGAGAAGGAAGAACGGCCGACAGCGCCTCGACCAGATTCTCGATCGGTGCTCCCGCGTTGCCGGGTGGCGGCAGCTCCAGCTTCCGCGGGCGGCGCCGGGGCGGAGAAGACGGCTGGGCGGCGATGGAGGTTTCAGCCCAGAGGATGAGTCCACGATCGGTGGGAGCGGCGTGAAAAACGAACATGAAGCGCGGTCATTCTAGCCCGCGTTCCTCACACGCCTTGCGGACCGCCGCGATGGTCCTTGCCACGCAGAGCGCCGGCGCCCCACCTTCGGTCGTGGCGAAGCCCTCATTGAGATCGAGGAGATGAGAAATGGGCTACTTGCGAAGATCCTCACTGTTCATCGCCATGCTGATGTTCGCCGCCATTCCGACGATCGCCCAAGACGTCACGGACTACGACATCCGTTCATCGATGCCATGACGAAGCACCATCAGGATGGCATCAGGATGGCGCAGAATGGCGGTCGACAACGCCCATCACCCTTAGCTGCGTGCACTCTTGCAGAAGACAATCGATGACCAGAAGAGCGACATCGAGAAGCTGTAGCGCTGGCGGGACGCGTGGGCGAAGGGCCAGCCGAGGAATGACGAGCAGACCGTTCAGTCCATGCCCGGCATGATGCTCGAGAGCCACATGCAGCAGATGATGCACGAGATCGAGAATGCGTCAGGGAACGAGTTCGACGTGATGCACGGAGATGATGCCGATGCATGACGACCGAGCGATCGAAATGGCGCGGGATGCGATGAGCCATGCCTCCGGGCCGGAAATCAGGGACTTCTCGCGCGAGCTCATCACGAGCAGACGAACGAGAGCACGGAGATGCGCTCCTGGCAGGTGAAGTGGCAGTCGGGCAGCGCCGCGGTGCAACGCCGGATGGAGAAAATGGTGCGCGGATCACCGCGCTCGCAGCGCGTAATGCTTCGCCAGATCCTGCGCGTCGCGCTGCACCCTGATGCTGTCCTCGATCATCCGGCTGCAGTGCGCTCGCATTTCGCGCTCAGGCGATCTTCCCAGAACGTCGATACCCGGAAGTTCGGGAAGACGGCCGGGAACCGCGCGCCGCCGGTTCGTGCTGTTCGGCAATCGGGCGAGCATTGCCGCATGGAGACCCGCTTCGTCGCCATACAGTTTCGCGAGCTGCTGGTACTGAGCCGCTCTGGCCGCGTATTCGCCTGCCGTCACCGGGGGAGCGTCAACGGGCGGCAGGAACACGGTCACGTCGCTTCCGTGTGTGCGCGACTCCAGCACCGGCAGCATCCGTTCGTAAGTGCCAATCGATTTCTCCGCATCGGAGATGTAGCGCTGGCAGAGCTCGACTGCTTTCGCGTTCCACCGGCGCTCTCTCCGCGATGATGTGGACGCACGTGCAAAGTGCGTTGCCATTTCCCGGTGTGCTGCCGCTTCGGAGCGAAGCTGCGCGATCCGTTCGAGCGCCGATTCGCGGCTGACGGCTGTCAGATCCTCTTGGGCATTCGCGTCCAACGCGAACAGGAAAACGCACGACACGGCCAGCAATGCAATCAGCTTGATTTTGAAACCCATAACGCCTCCGAAGGCTCTTTCATCCGCGTATGGAGAAGCGAGTCGACGCGCCGGCCGAAAATGAGAATGATCTCGACCAGCAGGACGGCGGCAGTCGCTGGAATCCAGTGGCCGCCGCCGCACGCGATCCCCAGCGCAGCGACGATCCAGATCGTCGCTGCCGTCGTGATGCCGGTGATCGCGTCGCGATCACGGGCGTGGAGAATCACACCGCCGCCGAGGAAACCGACACCGGCGACGATGCCCTGAATGACGCGGGTCACCGCCGCGGGATCGGCGCCCTGCGTCGAAAGGTACTGAATCGAGCAGACACTCACGAGTGCGGCGCCGAGCGCGACGAGCGCGTGCGTCCGAAATCCGGCCGGCTTGCCGCGCGCCTCGCGGTCGATTCCGACCAGCGCGCCTGCCGCCGCGGCAAAGACGAGCCGGGTGATGATCTGCAGTGCCGTGAGATCCGTCGTCATGTGTCTCCTTCAGGCATGGCCCTCGCGCGGCTGCCGTGGCGAGACGAGCAACTCCCGCAGCTCCACGAGTGCGGCGGCAATTCCGAGGACCTCTTCTTCTGCCGCGTAAGCCTCGTCGAGGGACAGAACCGAGAGCCGGCCGGAGCGGGTGAGACTCTCGATACGATCGATTGCGGCGGGAACGCGGCTCTCTATCAAATCCCGAATGCGACGGCCGGCAGCATCCCTCTCGTGCTCCGTCGATCGGGGTATCCATTCGATCGTGTGCGCGCTGACGGCAGGGCCGACGTTTCCCAAGATTCGTTGCAACTGGGCGAGCTCGTCGTCGACTCCAGGTACGGCCACGAACCAGCCGTCGCGGCAGAGCGACTCGAGCTGCATCTTGATCGTCAGCAGCGGAACCACCAGTCGTCGCCGCAAGGTGAGCTCGACAGCCAGGAGCACGCCCGCAAGGGCGACCGCTCCTCCGGCAACGTGCATGGCCACGATCGATCGCGTGAGCTCCGCAACGTGCCGTGCGCCAACGGTGTACCGAAGAATGAACGCGTCCCGCCCTTCGGACAGGCTTCTCTGCACGACCAGGCCGGAGGGCATCACACTTCCCGGTTCGACCAGATCGAGTCGCGAGCCAAGACGCGCGAGATATGGCTGGAGATGGGCGATCTCACTGCGCGCCGCCGCAACACGCCGCAGTGCCGGCATGGAGCTCAAGTGATCCAGCAGCGCCTCGGCGTGATGTCGCTCTCCGCGCAGAACCTCGTTTCGCGCGGCGATCGCGCTCGTCAACGTGAGCACCACGACCGTGATCACGAAGATCGACGCCACCGTCAGATCCATCCGATGACGAAGGCTGACGGCACGCTGCGATGGCCGCCGCTCCGGCGCTTTGGTTTTCATCGTCGATGAGGTCATGGCTCACCTCCTCATTGGATGGGCTGCACGGAAACGACACGGCCATGCGTGAACACGATGCGCAGCAGGGGAGCGTTGTGAAAACGGAAATGGCCGAGGCGCAATCGCGATGCGGGAATCAGCCTATTCGTGACCGGAAAAAAACTTCGAGCGACGGGTTCTCCGCCTGTCGCTCGCACTTCCGCCGCGCTCATTCCGGGCACGATCTCGCCGCTTGCAATAGCGGCGGCGATGTCGCGGCGCAGTTCGGGGTGAGCGGCAACGTACGCATCGGCGTCACGTCCCGGCAGATTCGAGCTCGTGCATGGCGCGGCGACGGCTGTGAGCCCCGCGACGGCCATGATTTGAAAATGACGAAACATGAATTGCCTCCGATCAGTGCGCGAGCGCATGCAGAAGCGAGTTGTGATGAATCGTTTCGATCGTGATGTCGATGGTCCGTCCGCCGCGCAGGACGGACACGACCAGATGATGTGGCGTTCCTTCGGCCGTGTCCTGCCATGGTTGCCGCCGCCACAGCGAGATCGGCGTCTTATCCACTTCGAGAATGACATCGCCACCGAGCAGCAGATGATCGTTGCCGCTCTGCACCGGCACACTGCCTCCGCGCAATCCGGCGCGGGCGGCCGGGCTCCGCGGAGCGACGCTTTGAACGAGAAGCGCATCGCTTTGCGGTACGTTCAGCGCAGCGCTCCATTCGCCGTCGAGCGCGACGGCGGAGAATCCGAGCCAGAGGCACGGGTCACCGGTCAGCAGTTTTCTGACGGCGTTGACGGCCACTCCGAACCCGAGACCTTCCGATCCGCCGCCGCTCGTGAGGATGCGTTGGGCGATCGCGATCACTTCACCGCGCCCGTTGAACATCGGTCCTCCGGAATTGCCGGCATTCATTGCCGCGTCGGTCTGGATCATCTCCGCTTCGGCATCGCCTCCGAAAAGGTGTCTCACCGCGTGCCGCCCGCTGACGATTCCGGCGGAGAGGGAGAACTCGACACCGATCGGATTGCCGAGGACGTAGACCGTCTGTCCCTTGCGAACCAGGTCGGAGTTGCCGAGCGTCGCCGGCTGTGCGCCTGCAGGAACGACAGGCACGCGAAGCAGCGCGAGATCCGCGGCGTCGTCGCTGAAAATGACGTCGACCTGCTGCTCGTCACCCGTGTAAAACCGGACAGAAACTTCGGTCGCGTCGCTGACGACGTGTGCGGCCGTCAGTACGACTCCGTCGGCGGTGAGGAGAACGCCCGATCCGATCGCCGGCTGCTCGTCGACGATCACATTCGTGCGCAGATGACGGACCTCTCGCGCGGAAACCATGATGACGGCGACGGAGCGCTCCAGCGTTTCGATGAGCGTCACGCGTTCGGTTTCCGCATCGAGCGGCTGCCGCGCGGTCGCGGCGGGCGACGGGACTGCAAGCAGCGTCAGGAGAACGGCGAGCGGCATGAGCTTCATGGCTGTTCCTTCCGAGTCATTTCAGGCTCCGGCGACGGTCATTACGCCGCGGCGCGCTTTGGCCTGCAGCATCAGCAGGCCCAGCACGGAATCCTTTGTGCCGGCGGAGCAGACGGCATCCCAGTGCAGTTCGATGTATCGATCGATGAACGCGAGAACATCGGTGTAGAGAAGGCGGCGATAGAACGCGCTACCGTCATACGTGCTGCCGAATGCCACGAGCCGCGCGCTGTGGCCGACCGGCAGAATGACCGATCCGCGATCGACGAGCTGCGAAACGACGGGATCCGAGACGCAATGACCGCAACAGCCGAAGCGGATGAGCGCCGCACGAAGCACGTCCGGATTTCTGGCCGCCGCGTTCAACTCCGCCCGCCCTTCCTTCACCTCGGCGATGATCATGTCGGGAATCGTTTCCGGGACGCCGAGAGCCGGATCGAGCGTCGGCTCCATGCGGGCTGTATGATGCCGCTCGTCGACGACACAGTCCGATGCATCCGGGAAGCGGAACGCAATGACGTCGAGGTCCGTCATCGTCCGATGTCCGTGATGGCGGTCCCCACCGATGATGGGGTATTCCGTGACCGTGAAGTAACCGTTGAGTTGCAGGTAGGTGCGAACCAGTCCGACGGCGTTGTCCACGGGATTGCTCCTTCCGGTCTCACCAGTGTTCGGGACGCACACCGATCTCCTTGAGCTTTTGTTTCATTTCGGCCAGACAGCGAACCTCACACGGGTCGACCGGCTGGTCGAAGTCGTTTCGGTGCGCGATGTCGATCGCGAGCCTGATGTCTTTTCGCATCTTGCGGCGCGGCGAGAAGCTGATCGATACATCGTACGGGTCGATCGTGGAACGGCTGGCGCGGTCGCGGGGCGGAAGAATCGCCTGTGCGATCGTCAGGAGCGCGCGATAGACCCTGTGACACTCATCGCAGCCGGCACTCGGCGGTTTCTGGGGATGATCGTGCGTTCCGATGAGATCCAGCTCGAACCCGATCTGGACCTTTTCGCCGTTCGGCCTGATGTGCCACACCGGGTAAGACTCCCAACACATCTTGTGACGCTGCACAAGTTCATGGAGAGGATCGAGACGTGGATCGACTTGTAATTCCGCTGTGCTCATGAATACCTCCGCTTTCGCCAACACCGTCACATCTCGAGCTCGGACTCTTCCATGCCCGCGCAGCCACCGCGATGTGCGGCGTTGTTGCATCCTCCGCGGTAGCAGGCATCGCCGCTGACGCCGTTGGGGTTCACGAACCCCATCCATGCTTCGGTGACCTGCTTCACCTCGGCGGCATTGGCGCCGAATTTCGAAATCGCCAGGTTGCTGAGGCCCCAGATCGTCTTCGACAGGTTGCATGGGCAGCAGCACGTGGATGCAGAGGAGTCGCGGCAGCACGCCGCGGGCATCGGGCCGAGCGCTGCCTTCTTGATCGCTTCCTGCTCCGGCGTGAGCGCGATCGTGTGGTAGTGGTGGATGAACTCCTCTGCCTGAGCTTTCGGATCCCGGAACACGATTCTGCCGTTCAGAACAGCGACGGACGGATTGGGCTCGGCTGCGGCCACGACCACGCTCGCGGGCGCGGCCGGCTCCGCGTGCGACAGGAAGAATGGAAGGCCGGCGAACAGCAGCAGTGCGGCGGCGGCGGCGAGCAGCGGTTTCTTCAGCGATTTCTTTTGTTGTGACTGCATGGTGGTCATGGCATCTCCATCCGGTTGCGATGACAGTCCGTGACGGTGCGTCTGTCAGCACGTTCGTGTCGCGTAGCTGCCGTCAGCGTCAGCAGTTCCGATTTGGTGACCACCGTGCCCGCGTAGGCGTCTGCGCACGCGACGGGTGGCGTATCGGCACCGGGACGCAGCGGCATGCGCGCGACCTCAGGTGCGAGTGTGTGGAGGCTGCTCTAGATCAACAGCGTGCACGTTCGGAGATACACCGCGACAGAATTGGACGCGACGTGGCGGCGTCGCTCGTCCGGCCGTGAGGTGTCCCTGCGCGTACGCAGGTCCGCGCGAGTCGCAACGGACGCTGCAGCATCGGGATGTTGCAGGAGCGCGACATCGATCGCGACAGCCGGCGGCGAAGACGACATCGCGGTGGTTGCTTTGTCACAGGTTCCCGCGGAGCAGTGAGTACTGGTGGCGGCAATTCCCTTCGTCATGCCGATCGCGCAGCACGGCATCGAGCAAAGCGGCAACGACCCGATCCCGACCGCCACGACGATCAGGGCGGCAAGAAAGCGCGTCAGCGCGTGAACCTTCGAGTCATTGCGCATCGGAGTCACACGATCACCATGGGTCTGGCAACGCTGCATCGGCGTGATGAGCGGCACGCGCTCGAGTGAGCGCCGTCGCGAGCGGGCTGTGTCGGGAGAGCACCCGCGCAGGGTGGCTGGTAATCCGTGTGACGATTGTCACCGGCCGATGTATCACCTTGCACGAGAGCGGCGGTGGAAGTCGCAGAGACTGCGAATCAACCATGCTCACATGAACGTGTGATGCATCGGCATTTTCCAGGAGGTCTCGATGAAATTGGCTGGTGTGGTAACCCTGATGATGATGCTCACAGTGAGCGCGTCCGCGCAGATGATGGGTGGCGGACCGCAGACCGGCAACGGCAGTCAGAGCAACATGATGTCGACGGAGCTGCTCGCTCCCGGCGCCGGGCGCGGTCCGGGCGCAGGTGGTTCGTTCTGGAGAACGGACCTCTGGATCAAGAGCGTTGCCGGCTCGAAGGTCACCCTCGAATTTCACGTCAGCGACAGCGCGACCGACGCCGCCACCGCCACCGCGGACGTTTCCGTCGCCAACGGCATCCTCTATCTGCCCGACGTCATGAAGAGCACGTTCAATCTCGATCACGCGTTCGGCAACATCGTTCTTCGATCGCGCGCGGCTCTGTCGGCGCAACTCCGGGTCTACACATCGGATGGCAGCGGCGGATACGGTGCGGCATTCATGGCCATGCCGACATCGATGGCGATGCGCGGCTCCGGCGGGATGATGGACGATGATGATCTCTATCAACTCTACGTCCTCGGTTTGCAGCCGCAGCCGCGCGCGCGTGTGAATGTCATGGTCTCGAATTCCGGGAGCATCCCGATCAGCGGCACGGTCGACATTCTCGACGCCGACGGCCTCGCGCCGAACGGAGCGCCGGTGTCTCTGCCGTTCTCGATTCGCGCCTACTCGTCGCACCAGTTCGGCAACGTGCTGGACGGTCTCAGCAGCCGCTTCGGCGATGGCAGCACGATGCAGATTCGCGTGCGGCTCGCCAACGGCTCCACCGGCATGGTGATTGTGATCGCCTCGGTGGTGGATAACATCACGAATGATACGTACACCGTGATGGGTTCGATGATGGACAGCGTTCGGGGGATGATGCCGTAGGGCCCGTTTAGGCGGTGGAAATCTCGGCGGCGATGTTTACAGGCGCGCGCGTCGCAGCAGTTGCGCGTTGACGGCGACGATGACGGTGCTCGCCGACATGAGAACCGCGGAGAACGCTGGCGCAAGGATGATTCCCTGTCGCGCCAGGAGGCCTGCGGCGAGAGGAATCGCGAACACGTTGTAGCCTGCGGCCCACCAGAGGTTCTGAACCATCTTTCGATACGTTGCGCGGCTCAGTGCAATGATCCGCGGCACGTCTCTCGGATCGCTCCTCACGAGGACGACGTCGCCGGCTTCGACGGCGACGTCCGTCCCGGCGCCGATCGCAATCGCCACGTCCGCCGTCACGAGAGCTGGCGCATCGTTGACGCCGTCGCCCACCATCGCCACGCGTTTGCCGCGGCTCTTCAGCTCCTTGATCTTGTCCACCTTCTGCTCCGGCAGAACTTCGGCGAACACGGTGTCGATGCCGAGGTCTTTGCCGACGGCATCGGCGACGGCGCGTGCGTCGCCGGTCAGCATCACCACTTCGATCTTCTGATCGTGCAGTCGCTGAATGGCATCGCGCGACTCGGGGCGCACCGCGTCAGCGACGGCGAAGGCAGCGACCGCACTCGTCGGCGTCAGCAGATACACCGAAGCCTGGCCGCGTGATGCCGCCCGCTCCGCCGCTTCGCGGACCTTCGCAGCCGGCGTGACGCCAAGCCGTCGCAGCATGGCCGGTCCGCCCATGTAGAACTCTTTGCCCTCGACCAACGCCCGCACGCCGTGACCGGCAATCGCTTCGAACCCCTCAGCTCTGGCAGAAAGAAGCCGCTTTTCTTCCGCCGTCTTGACGATGCCCTGCGCGATCGTGTGCTCCGAGTCATGCTCCACGGCTGCGGCGATGCGGAGCGCTTCATCATCGGTGAGACTTCCATCTGTCGTTAGGTCCACGACCCGGAACTGGCCACGGGTCAGCGTGCCTGTCTTGTCGAAGACGACAGTGGTGAGATTGCGAGCTTCCTCCAGGCCGCGCCGGTCGCGGACCAGAAGTCCCGATCGCGCGCCGATCGTCGTCGAGATCGCAATGACCAGCGGAATCGCGAGGCCCAGAGCATGAGGACACGCCACGACGAGCACCGAGACGACGCGCTCAACCGCGAACGCGGTCCGCGCCCCGAGAGCGATCCAGACCACCAGCGTGGCGACGCCGGCGACGATGGCGACGATCGTCAGGAAGAATGCCGCGCGGTCGGCGAGAGCCTGCGCGCGGGAACGCGACGTCTGCGCCTGCTCCACGAGACGCATGATGTTGGCGAGCGCTGTCCGTTCACCGGTGCCGGTGACTTCGACGCGCAATGAGCCCGCTCCATTGACCGTGCCGGCGATGACCTTCTGCCCGTCGGATTTTTCGACCGGGACCGACTCGCCGGTGATCATCGATTCGTTGACAGCGCTCTTCCCGCTGCGCACCACGCCATCGGCAGGAACGCTTGCACCGGGACGGACGAGGACGAGGTCGCCCTCTTTCAGTTCGGAGATCGGAACTTCATCGATCCGCTCTCCATTGATTCTCTGCGCGGTGCTCGGCAGAAGTCGCGCCAGCTCGCGAACCGCTCCGCTCGCCTGTAAGATCGATCGCATCTCGATCCAGTGGCCGAGCAGCATGATCGTGACGAGCGTCGCCAGCTCCCACCAGAGCGCATCCCCCGGATAGCCGAGCGTGACCGCGACGCTGAATACGAATGCGACGGTGATCGCCAGCGAGATCAGCGTCATCATTCCCGGCAGACGCTCGCGCAACTCGCGCGCCGCACCGGCGAGAAAGACCCAGCCGCCGTAGAGATAGACGACCGTGCCGAAGATCGCCGGGATGAACGCGGATCCCGGGAACGCAGGTGCGTGGAACCCGAACCACTTCTGCACCATCTCGCTCCAGACGAGCGTCGGAATCGTGAGCAGCAGCGCGATCCAGAACCTGTCGCGAAACATCGCTACGCTGTGGCCGGCATGTCGGTCGTGCGCCGCAGGCTGTTTCGAATGCGCTGCACCGGAGTCATGCAGCGGCTGCGGCGCGGGCGCGTGATCGTGGCGGGAGTGGTCGTGCGGGTGCGAAGGTGAATTCATAGCCTGCTCCGGAGAGACGACCTCACATCGTGCGTGCGATCGCTTCGATCGGCTTGAGGCCGTGGCCGAACCGCGC
>Ga0210377_10004273_pt1 | contig 12063 bp, 15 predicted proteins | sample PLM4_65_b1redo_FD_155480 | JGI IMG/M metagenome (GOLD analysis project Ga0210377, IMG submission 155480) | Groundwater sediment microbial communities from an aquifer in East River, Colorado, USA - PLM4_65_b1 redo | ecosystem: Environmental > Terrestrial > Soil > Riparian zone | place: USA: East... | reverse complement strand
CCTTGAGAGCCAAATTTAGGAACATTCCAAACATCACCAGGAGCCGGTGTTGACTTGTCTTTATAGACTGACTTCCAATAGGAATCCTCCATCTTTTGAATTTTAGCTTCCATATCGGAAATTGGTCCCTGCATAGACATCAAATCCCAGGTACGATTTTGAGATAGTTCTGCCATCTTTAAAGCTATATCATATTCTTTTTCTCTGAGCTTGATTAAATCTTCTCTCAGCTTAATATCAATCTTCATTTGGTCTTCATCAGCTTTAGAGATTGCAGTGTTTCTCTTAACCAATTCAATTTCTTTAAGAATTTTTACTTCGCCATCAGTTAGGCTCTTTTCCTTTTGCTTTTGGTCAATAGCAAGTAGGTTGGATTGATAAGTAGATTCTGCGGCTCTTTTCTTGGTTTCAACCAATTCAAGTTCGTAGGCAGTTTCATCCCTTAAGTTTTTTTCAACTGTGTCGAAATATTCTTGAGCACCAATTTCACCATGTTTCCATAATTCATCAAGAGCCGCAGATTGTTCTTTGAATGCAGCACGTGAAGTAGCTATTTGCTTATTAGCAATGGCTTCTTCGCCGGACCTAATAGCATCATTTAACTGTTTCATCAATTGGCCTAAGCCCTCTTGATGTCCTTTTGGACCGGCTTTTTCTGCTTTAGGAGGCATTATGTTAGGAGTAGGATGGTCCATTGAAAATGGAAGTTCTCCTGTACCTCTTTTTACAGCCAACTGCAAAGCCGCCTTATCTATGGCATCACCAGATTCATTTATTCGTGATGCATACATATTTCCAGTGGTTGTTAGTATACCTCCTTGAGCTTCTAATCTTCCTGCAATAAAAGCAGTTCTATCTGCAAGGTCTTTATCCCACTGTTTAAGTTCCTTTTCCATCTTTTGTTCATCAACATATTGCTCACCCTCAGCAAGTGGTCCTTGAATAAGACCACCTAAAATCTGCTTTCCAAGTCCGGGCTTAGGAAGTTCGACACCTTCCGGTGTTTGTCCAGTTTGTAGAGCCTTCATATTACGGTATTTTGTTTCTAAGTCAGCACTGGATAGACCCCCCATCTTTTCAACAACCCATGCAATGGCCTGTCCTAATTTAATAGCCATATTAGCAGCTTGACCCAGGAAGGTAACTAAGTTTCTAACAAAGGTGTGTACTACATCAGGATTATTTCGAATATATTCAACAAAATCAACGACAGCACCTCTTACTTGTTGCCATGCAATAGTTAAAGTAGTAGAGAGTTTTTTCCCTTCTTCGGTTAATTGACCATTCTTATAGTAAATGTCAAGTAAACCCCAACCTAATTTAACTATTTCTTGATAGGCTTGACCAAAAGTTTCAATCATCAATAAGGCAAAACCTGATTTAGCAGTACTATACAAAGAGTCGAAGGTGTTCTGCATATCATTCATGGTGTACGTCATACCCTTCATTACTTCACCGAGTAATGTAAAGATAGGAGTAGCATCCTTCATGCTGATAGCAGCAGCACGTGCTTCTTCAAACTTTGCCCTAAAGTCCGGGTCAATAGCAACAAATTGTTGTAACAACTGAGCACTTGGACGCATAGAACCTTCCAACATTTGACGGATTTCTGTCATAATTTGTTGGCGTTTGTTCATACCTTGAGTTACTGCGCCGATGAAGTCAGTCAATACACCAATTACATAAACTTGGTCTTTATTATTAGGAACGATACCACGGATAGCAAGTTGTTTAGCAGTTTCAAAGATTTCTGCCCCACCAGCCGCTACTTTACGGTCTGTTTCCAAAGAGGCTCTATACAACCATTCTAAGTATGTCTTCCATTCATCATAGGCTTTACTTAAGTCAGGTTGTATAGATGTGTCGGTAATAGAAGTTAACATACCAGCAGTACCTATGATACTTGTTCTGTATTCATCCACGGCACCAATAGCTGATGTCATAAGAGACAAGAAACCGTGGACAGCAGAAGACCATAGGTTTAATGCACCATAAACAGAAAAGGCAATACCAAGGAATGCACCAACTCCGGTAACAAGACTTCCAAGTGGACCCAAAGCAGAACTAAAACCTGCCCCCCAATTGGTGCCTGGGCCACCGCCGGCAGCTCCATCCTTGATTTTCTGAATCTCAGTTTGGGCCGCTTTAAGACCAGACTTTAATTCAGATATATCGGCTGAAAGTCTAACTACTAATGTACCAACATCTATTGCCATTATTTTTCCTCTTTGGTAAACTTCGGAAGGCTATCAAAGAATGCAAGAGTTCTTTCTGTTACTATTTGTTTAACAGGTTCTTTCTGTGTTAACAAACCATCAGAAATAGCTTCTGTCCAAGTTTCAAGTATTTTGCCTTTTCCTTTGTTAAAACCTACATCTAAGGAATGTATTACGGCAACAGCCATACCTTGAACATTACTGATAAGTTGTAATCTTTGATTTTCACGAACTGCTTTGAGCAACAATGTAACTAATTCAAATGGATAAGTATCTAAGATGTCTTCGTACTTGTGTCCTCTTGAAACTAAATCATCTATTGCTCTGATGACGGTGGTTGGGTCATAGCCCCGGTCAGAGTCGCCATCTCCCCGACTACGAGGCTCAAGGAGTTTTTTAGGTGTGCTATATTCTTAGAAAGAATCTTCAAAAGAATAACAGAACAAACTCCTGCATCAATTTCAAGTGCATCTTCTTCGGACATATCTTTGATTGAAAGTGAAAAGAATTTGGGAATGTAAGGAAGAAGAAACTCAATTATCTTCTGTGGGTCAGTTTGAAGGAGGGTTAAAAGCTCATTAGCAGTAATGGCCTTTGACCCCTCCAACCCCATTTTAGCTTGCAATGAAGCAGTTAAAACGGAAAGAAGGGGCCAAATACCAATTAATTGCTTTAGGGTCCAAGGTTTAATTGAATATTCCTTGTCTCCTACATTAACCCTGTCTTCTGAAAAAATAATACTTATATCATCTTTTTGTGGTTCGGTCATAAAACCTCCAATGAATATTTTTGTAAAACAATTTCAGTATAAAAGTATTGGTGGTATTCTCTATTGCCATTAGCTTTTGAATTGCAACGATTACACAGGGTAAGAAGATTTTTTGGTCTACAATCTTGTTTGTTGTAGTTAATATGATGTGGTACAAGGTAATTATAATTACCAGAGCAAAAAGGATTTTGACACTGATGATTATCTCTTTCTTTGATTGCTTCTTTGTATTCTTTATCAGTCCAAATTGGACAATAACCTTCGAAAGAAATACCACCTTTCCAGTTTGGGTTTCTTTCCCCAAACTGAGCACCTTTTAATGGATTGTGTTTTTCCAAGTTATGACATTCTCTTGAACAAAACAAAGAAGGCCAATTAGGGTTTCCAAGGAAGGGGTTTCCACAGGTTTTACATTCAACATTTGTACCATAAAGGAAATACCCCTTCCTTGTTAACCTAATTTTATCTAAGATTTCATAACATAATTTCATATGTTACTCTATCATTAAGGATTAAGTTTCGTAAATAATGAAACGTCCATATGGGTAATCAGGTGTAATACTTGAATTATCCAATACTTCAAGAGTCATTGTCATTTCCAATACTTTCTTATCGTCCAGGCCAATGTTTCCATCGGGTTTCATCTGACACTTAGGAATTTCAATGTCAAACTTCAAACCACGGCCAGAGGATGGGTGAACTTCCAGACGAGCAGCCCCGGTTGCGAAAGAAGAACCAGAAATCGGGAATCTCATAGCAGTAAAGGTTGCATAGGTGAAGGATACTTTAACTTCTTCACCGCTTGCCAACATTCCTGTCAAGATGTTTGCAATACGTCCAGGTAGTCTACCACCAACAGCAGCAGTACCAGGGTCCAAAGAGTAGTCCACATTCACTACACAATTTTGGCGAATAGCATTGATTGTGCAAGGAGTGGTAATTGTTCCAGCACTGAAACGAATCCAGTAAGCTTCTCTACCATTAACGGTAGTCTTACCCCAGGTAGCCAAGTCTCCAAGAATCATAACACCATCTTGGGTGAAGTCATTCTCACCAGTTGGTGAAAACTCTGTCCAGGCTGAACCATTCCAGTATTCCCATTTTCCTGTACCATAGTTACCGGGAGTGGCAACATCGAAGGCTACATTTTTAAATGGGGTAATCTTACCAATGTATAGGAAATCATCAGTTCCTTCAACCCCTGCAAAGGCAGAACCACCTGCAAGGTCAGCTTCGGTAGAGTTGTCAACATAAGCAGCACCATCGAATACTAAACAGTAATCAATGAACTGTCTTACAGTAACAACAGTAAGACCGTAGTATTGACCCACAGAAACAAAGGCAGCAGCAAGAGTAGTAAGTTTTTGGTCTGTCTTTGTAGCAGTACCAGCACCCACGTTCTCAGATGCTCCACCCTTTAAGAAGTACTTCCAGTTTTCCAAAACAGGTTCGTCCAAGGTGAACTTCATCGCCAGCTTTTCTTCCAAAGTCCAGATAGCATCCTTAGCACGTTTACCAGAACGGTTAGAATAGTGCTCCAATTCATCTGTACCTGGGGTAATATCCAAGTTGACAATATTACCTAAATCTCTTTCCCCGGTTCCATCATCAAAGAACAGCTTAATACCACCAGGGATAGTGTAGTTATTAATGTTTGGGGGCATTGCCATATCAGTAGTCCCTCCTATTAGTAGTTGGCGTTGCTAAACGCATCGCCCCAATTGTGTTGATATGTTACATTAAAAGTCATTATAAGAAGAAGGTATTCATCGTTTGGGTAGTCTTTAGTAACTGTACCCTCTAAACAACCATTAATTAGAGGATTACCAGTTAATGCACTCAAAGCCATAACTTCATGGACCCTTCCTTGTATAACATCTGCTATATTATTTGCATCGTCATAATTATCCATCAACAAAGGAACATATGCGAATACAATTAAGTCAATTATTCCAACTGCTAAACGGTTTCTTCTATCACGTTTTTCATTTTCATCATAAAAGAAAATAGCAGGTTTAGGACATACATCTAAGTCTATCCCTCTGGCAGGTATTCTTTCTACAGTTTTGACTTCTGGAATAGTCTTAAGAGCCTTTTTAATAGCATTCATCACTTGTGTTTTAATAGCTACATCACTCATTTAGACACTTCCTGTATCAAACCAATAAATTTGCTAAGAATAGCTGGTTGTGCTTCATCAACAGCATCTTGAGGATTTACCCTCTTTGAAATGGTTACGCTTGGTTTAAGAACAAATCCAGGGTCCAAACTTCTACTTTTAAAAGATGAACCAGCATAAAGTACTTGTCCTATGCGTACCATGATACCTTTCATATCTTTAGGGGCCGCAGTAGGTGCTGATGCTTTCCAAGCTGGACCACCTTTAATAGGTATAGCCAACATTCCACCACCTTTAGCTGAGATTATAGTAACTCCCTTACCAAAGTGGGTTCCTAAATACTCTCTTACTGAGTAACCCCTTTTGTTCTTAGAACCACCAGATACAGTTAAGGTTCCTTCAATGATGTCACCCTGACCCCTTGTTACCATAACTTGGGAAGCCGATACATCACGTTGTAAAGCACCACTTCGTTTGGTCAATCTGGTTTGGGCCATTGCTACTAAATGTCTTTTAACTTCATTTACACTGCTTTTTAATGCTTCTGAAACCCTTTGTTCTATTCTGCTTATAATATAAGACATAGATTGAACAGGGTCGCCTTTACCGGCAAAATCAATTCTGGTTAAAATTTTCATTTAGATATTAATCATACGGTAATAATCTAATGTAGCAGCAACTTGTGGAAGTAATTCCACCAATGGTTGCTTATAAATACTACCGTCTTTAAAGGTTACAGTACTTATACCAGCATCCTTTCTTCGTTTTACATCGTATTGAATTTGACGAATAAACGCCAACTTCAAGTCAGCAGGAACGGGAAAATCTTGAGACTCACCATCTATGGTATCGAAGCCACCTTCATATTCGACCTTAATGGCCTCTACTTTGTAGTTTTGTAGTCGCCAATTGAAGCAAAGACTCCAAATTCTCCCATCTGGAAGTAATACATAATCTTCGGGGTCAAGAAGACTATTCTCATCCCATTCTGAATTAGCATCCATCCAGATATTATTTATTTGTCTTACAGGAAGTTCCTGCAAGAATATATATTCACCAGTACCTTCATGGTACTCAATATAAGTGTTTAATTGAAACTGTCTGTTGCAATGGTTAGAGAAAGTAGCTCCTATTGCTTCCATGTAGACGTTGATTAATTCATCGTAGTCTTCATTAGTAATAGCAGGTTCATTCAATGCTTTAATTTCTTCTAAGGTTGCAAAAATCATTTCGTTACCACTCTTTTAACAGTTGTTCTAATAAACATATTCCCTCCACAATTAGAACAAAAGGAAGGGGATTTATCAGTTGCTTTTTTACATCTTTCACAAACATAGACTACTTTAACTGCTTGTGAGTTCAAAACCATATTGATTCCTTATGATACGGTTGCTTTAATTCCAGAGATGGCAGCAACACGAAGGATTAGATAGAGAGTGGTTTGACCAACAATAGCAGAAGCCGCATCAATCACCGCTTGAGCTAAAATTTGTGTCTTATATACAACACCATCCACCAGAGTCAGAACTCTTGTGGTAGCGTGTTGAGTTACTACCACGTATCCCGCATCTATCATAGTTTTCTTGGTTACAATTTCAGTATTTGCGACAGTCATAACTTATGACCTCCATTAAGGGTTTTCTTTCCAATCTTCTTGTGTTAATGTCTTTAAACGATGACAATTAGCACATAATGTTTGGTGATTCCCTTCTTCATTGTTTAAACTGTTTCCGTCAATATGGTCTACATCCAATTGACAAGGATGCAAAGCAACAAAACCACAATAATCACATCTGTCCTTCTTTATGTATACTGTGGCTATTTTCTTTCTTCTTATCCTTGTTTTACTATTTAATGTATTCCTACCATGACATTTCCAGCATACTTTTCGATATAAAGAAAGCCCCTCTACACTACGTCCCTTTGCCTCAGCAGGTCTTAGGTTACATTTTGTGCAAAGGGGCTTCAATTTTATATCTTAACCACTAAGGGTTTAGCTACCAAGAACCAACTTCACGAAACCAGCAGGTAGAGCCACTTGCACAGCCCATCTTTGGTAAATCTTGAAGCGGGTACGGTTGGTGGTGAATAGACCATAAGGGTCTACAATCAATGCGGTAGAGTCAAGTCTACGTCCGATAAACAATTGTTTCATGTTACCGAAAATAGCAGCAACCTTGCTTGAAGAATCAGTGCTATTCATCTTTACGCATTCGGTATTACCGTATCCGTAGATGGTAGAAGGTTGACCTGTGGAAATATTTCCAGGCATGAAAATAGGATTACCCACGCCGTCCTTGATTTGACGGACAAAGTGCATTACCGCCCCATTCATGTAGAATTGAGCACCTTGCTTACGCAAGCCGTCCAACTTCGCAATCATTTGAGAGAAGTAATCATCATTGATGTCGGCAAATCTTTCGCCAGCACCCATTGTCACAGCCAATACAGCACTGTTATTGACGGAAGTAATACCGTCAAAGGGGTCAGAACCACCGGCCTTACGGCCATTGAAGCCTTGGTTGTCAATTTCCATACCGCAAGCGGTAGCCAAGTTGACAAGCAACCAAGAAACGATGTCAGAACGAGCATCAGCCAATTGGTGGTTACGTACAGCAGAGTACGCACTCAATTCTTCGGCATCAAGCTCGATTTCATCAATGTCAGGGTTGCTTTCGGCTGTGGTGTTACCCCAACCAACAGAACTGTTTCCAGTTTCAATAGGCCAGCTTTGCTTAATGCTGGTCATGTCAATCACTGTTGCATCACGCAACAGAACAGACTTTTCACGAGCATACGCAAGGATTTGAGTTTCCAAAATATCAGGAACAGGGAACACGTTACCGGAGTCACCGATGACTTCACCAGACTTCATGCGGTACTTGTCTTTGTACTCACGTGCCGCAAAGGGGTCCATTTGAATCCCACCCTTAACGAAAAGAAGAAGAACTTTCGCTACTTCATCCTTAACTTCGGGAGTCATATGATACCCGCCAGGGTTTTCGAATTTGTCAATAAGGCGTTTGCCTTGGTGCGCCATAGAGAAACCACAGTAGATTTCTTCTCCGTTTGCGCCCTTGCCAGTAAGAGGTAGAGGGAAGCCCTTTGCAGCAGCTTCGTCATAAGCCGCAATCTTTGCTGCCAATTCCTCTTGCTTTTCTTTCAAGCCGCTAAGACCAGCTACCTTAGTAGCAATTTCGTCAATAACACCTTGTAATTCTTTTACGTTATCAGTTTCAGCCATTTTTTATTTGACCTCCGGTAGAATAGCAGATAGCTTCTTCAAACTATCCAAAAGTTTTGTGGTATCAAGAGATTCTGCTTCTTTGCCTTCGGGAACTTCTGTCTCTTTTTCAGGAACTTCCTCAGTAGAAGTAGGCACTTCTGGAATCCCCAAAAGCTTTACAAACTCTTGAGGTTCAACCAACGTTATTTTGTCGCCAAAAGCCAAAGCTAATCTGGCTTCTACACCAAATTCACTCTTAAGACTTTCAAGGCCAACGGGTTCTAATGTAATGTCACCAGTTCCATCAGCCGCGTTCAGCTTGAAGTAGGTAATGTCTGGATTTTTCTCTTTAAGCTCTTTCAACATGGCTTGGTCCTTTTCTTCTTGGGTTTTAACATCATCGGTAGGGTCTGTTTCAACAACTTCGCCTTCCGCACTTTGTTGGTTAATATTATAATCCTTTTTACCAGTGTTGTCAACCCCTTGCGGAACCTCTTTTTGAGTAATTTTATCAGGAACTTGCACTTGAAGACCATTATCTTCTTCTACTTCGCACTTAAGTTCTTGAAATTCCCCGGCAAGTTCCACTTCATCAATACCAATAATTTTTGGGTCCAACACTGCTTTTCCCATAGTCCAATTTACAACTTGTTGCAAATGTTCTTTGGTTGTTTGCTGATGCAAGAAGCCTTTAACTGCATTTTGCAGAGCCGCAGGATTACACGGAACAGCACAACCAGACAACTCTAACAGTTCTTGCTTAACGAATCTACGTCCAGCACCAAACATCATATCCATCTCACTTGAGTTTTCATCCATTGGTTTCCATTCACGTGGAATAAACCCAACAGAACTTGCGTTGATAATTTTCTCATTGTATAAAGAAAGAATCATATCAGCAAAAGGGTTGATTCCTTCGGTTGGAAACTGTAGTACGAAGTCCAAACGAGCCGGTGTACGTCTTTTAATAACCTTAATTGCACGTGCCAAAGGAACAGACTCAGGACCATGATAAACATGACTCCACAAGAATACGGGATTCTTAAGGAAGTTGTTTAAATCCCATCCATTAACCATGATAACATCACCATCACGGTCTACAGATTCATCTGAACCAATCATGTTCAGTTGACGGGTTTTCATATCCACACCCTTGACTACGTTATCCATCAAGGACATAAATACCGCTACACCATCATGCATGACAGGTGAATCATCAGTATTTTTAACAAAATAAGCCATTATTAATTAACCTCCATCAATTTGCTCCCGGCCTCTATGCCAAAATTTAAGGCTTTTAAGACTTCTGTATGAGCAGTATTTTTTGCTTTAGACATAGATTGATTAAAAACATCACGAATTATCCTTCCTATGTCAGTACCATCTTTTTTAGCCACCAAAAGACCTTTTTCAAGGTCTAATTTAACTTGTTCAATTAGACCTAAAAGCTTACTCTTGGGAAGATTTACCAAGTAATTTGATACTATATCGGGTCTTACTTGAATATCTTCGGGTAACAGAGAGTCTTTCTCTGTTACTGCTATTTGATAACCCGCTTCTACTGTTCCAGCAAGAATAGGGGTTACAAAACGTGTTAACATCACTTTATTACTATCAAAATTCACCATTGAAGGGGTAAAATCATCAGTAAGCCTTGTAGAAATCTCTAAAGTGTTCTTTCGCATATCAAATAACACTCTTTTAAGCTTTCCAACCATTTGCCCTTCAAAAGAACGTGTTAAATGTGCCAGTTGTGCTGATTTCGGTTCATCATCCCCTTGTGGTGGTGTTTCTGGCGGTGTGGGGTCTGCATCAGGGTTATCTTGTGGATTATTCGGATTAGGATTGTCTCCACCAACTCCACCAGGACCACCAGCAAATGGGTCAAAACCCTCTAAGTTAACTGGCATCATGTTTACAGGCATATATGCAGTATCTCCCCATTTAACATTGGGGAAGCCAAGCTCTAAGCGGGAATTTACCTCATTTCTGGTAAAACCTAATCTTAGAAGGATTTCAGCAGTTTTAGACTTCTCTGCGAAGGCTTCATGCAATGCTTCAATGGAAGAAATGTCAAATAGTAAGTCAAAGTTCAAATTCTTTTGTTCAAACAAACCAAAAGAAAAAGTATCAACAAGCAGACGCATAAGAGGAAGACAAGTTCCATGCCACCATTCTTTACGTTCTGCTGTAGCAGTAGCAAAGTTTAAGTCTCCGGTAATAGAGATAATGGACTTCTTCATACCATAAATTTGCAAAATTTCTTCGGCGTTTAATCTATGTAAATTGATAAATTCCATATCCCTTTGAGATAAACCAGTTCCCGCCCACTTCAAACCTTGTTCCAAAACCATAATCTTATGGGCTTGACCTGATTTAACCCCATATTCTTGATTTACTTGAGCTTTGGTTCTATCAAAGGTAGTCTTAGACAACTGTTTATCAGTATGCATAACACCACCAGGAACAGCACCATTTTCAAAGAATTGAGAGTTGTAATTCGCAGCCTTGTGTAAGGTTTGAATAGGTAACTTTCCAGCTTGGTGTGGAGCAAGACCTTCAACATTGTCATTCGGATTGAAGAACTTTAAATGAAGTACTTCACTTGGCTCCAACGGTATTGAAGTTCCTTGGTTAGGTTTATATAACCAACGACTTAAGTGACCATTTCCATCCTTTTCAGGGGTCATGTACTTCCAACGGACGGGCCACAAAGATTGTGGTACTCCACCCGCCGCACTATTAGGAGGAAATGGAATAATACATACATTACCGTCCAGCATCCAAAAAGAAATAAGAGTTTCTAAAAAGAAACCTCTGGACATCATATAATTGGGTTTATTTAACAGTTTTTGCCAAGGGTGAGAGGTTGCTACAGGAATTGGGTTCTCTCTGGCATCATACTTAACAACCATAAGAGGAACCTGTGCAATAGCTCTGGCAGTAGTGGAAATACAAGTATAGACCAAACTTACATTAGTGTAAGGGTCATCCATAATCGCCGCCATATCCTGACCGGGAAGGTTTCTTAAAAAGTAACGGTCTATATCAGACTTTGTTTCTGTTATAGCAGTTATAAATCTGGAAAGTTTATTCATTCTTATTCCTCAGTAGAGACTTTCTTCTTTACCTTTTCTACTACTTCTTTGGTTACATTTCCTAAGAACCAAGCAGCAGCTAAGAAAACAGTAATAATCGGTAAGCTCCAACTAATGCCATTACTTATTGTAATTAAGCAAAATTGCCACCACTCATATTGCATCATTTGTCTCCAATAGAAGTTCTTCATGTAATTCAATGTGGCAGTTAGCGCACAATAGGATACATTTTTTAACTTCCTCTATTTGTTTTTCAAAACTCAATTTAGAGAGATTTTTTGATTCTTTATCTTCTGGATTTATATGATGAAATTGTAATGCCCATAAGCTCTTAGAATAACCACAACGAACACATTTTCCACCAAGTAGTGAGACTAAGTAAGCTTTCCGTTCATTTCGTATTCTTCGTCCAGAAATTGTCTTTTGTTCTTGTTGTCTTTCACCAAGAGGGGTTCCCTTCACTTGTTTATACCTGTTTTTAGAGTGTTGTCTACTCTTATCCTTATCTTTATAAGGCATAAAAACCTCTCTTAGTTAGCCTTTCCACCGTTACGTTTCTTGGCTTTTTCTCTTTTGGGGTTTAATACACGTTTTTCCCCTTTACTAAATGAGGAAATCACATTTTGCCTTGCGGC
>Ga0210377_10004272_pt1 | contig 12063 bp, 8 predicted proteins | sample PLM4_65_b1redo_FD_155480 | JGI IMG/M metagenome (GOLD analysis project Ga0210377, IMG submission 155480) | Groundwater sediment microbial communities from an aquifer in East River, Colorado, USA - PLM4_65_b1 redo | ecosystem: Environmental > Terrestrial > Soil > Riparian zone | place: USA: East... | reverse complement strand
TTGACGCGGAACCCAGGGGAGAATTTTCGATCCATGACCAACGGCGCCTTGGCGTCGAGCACCGTGCTGCCCGCCAGCCCCCCCCGGATGGCCTGGTAGACCAGCTCCGGCTGTACCCCGGCCTTGGCGGCGAAAACGAGCGCCTCGGACATGGCGGCGATATTCAGCGCAACGACGATCTGATTGGCCAATTTCGCGACATCGCCCGCGCCGGTATCGCCCACCCGCACGACGGACGCCGCCATGGCCTTCATGACGGGGTAGCACTTTTCAAAGACGTCCTTCTTCCCGCCGACCATGACGGAGAGGGTCCCGTCGATGGCCTTCGGCTCGCCGCCGCTCACCGGCGCGTCGAGCATCTCCACCCCTTTTTCCAGAAGCAGCGAAGCGATCTCCCGGCTGGCGAGGGGCGCGATCGAACTCATGTCGATGACGGTCTTGCCGGGGCCGGCTCCCTCGATGACGCCCTGGGGACCCAACAAGACCGCCCTTACATGGGGAGAGTTGGGTAGCATGGTCACGACGACGTCGCACTTCTCCGCGACCTCTTTCGGCGACGCGGCCGTTTCGGCCCCCGCGGCCGCCAGCTCCTTCATCGGCGCGGCGTTGGCGTCGAAAACCACCAGCTGGTACCCCGCCTTCAAGAGGTTTTTCGACATCGGCTTTCCCATGATCCCCAGGCCGATAAATCCCGTCTTCATCGATTGGTCTCCTTGACTATCCTCACGACCCGGATCGACGATCAATCGATCGTGATGTTCAGCTGCTTGATCAGCTTGGCGTAGTCCGCGGTCGCCTGCTTCATGAATTTCCCGAAATCGTCGCTACCCAGGTACAAGACCGGCTGGTTCAAGCTCGCCATCAGCTTCAGGAATTCAGGGTCGTTGCAGATCTTCTTGATGTTGTCGTCGATGTACTTGACCACCTCTTTCGGCGTGCCGGCGGGCGCGGCCACGCCCTTGATGGAACCCCAGGTCGCAACGTCGAACCCCAGCTCCCTCAGGGTAGGGACGTCGGGAAGGGTCGGGTCACGCTGGGGGAGCGCCACCGCGAGTGCCTTGAAGCGCCCTGCCTTGATGTGGGGGATGATCTCGGAGGGGTGGCCGCCGCCGATCATGAGGTGTCCTCCCGCAAGGGCCGTGGTGGCCTCGGCGCCGCCGGAGAAGGGGACCGTGACGATGTTGATGCCCGCCACCTTGCCGAAGGCGGTGAGCGCCAGGTCGACCGCGCCGGCCTTCACGGACACCGCCGTCGTTACCGGCTTCCCTTCCTTTTTCGACCACGCGACCAGGTCCTTGATCGAGTTGAACTCGGATTTCGCGCCGGTGACGATGACCACGGAGTGGATGGAGACCCTCGACACGGGGACAAGGTCTTTCAACGGATCATAGGGCATCTTCTGGAGGGACGGCATGACCACGTCGTGCCCCGAACCGTACCCGAGGTAGAGGGTGTAGCCGTCCGGCTTGGAGCGGACCACCCCTTCCGTGCCGACCACCCCGCCGCCGCCGGGCTTGTTGACGACCGCCAGCGGCTGTTTCGAATATTTCGGCCAGAACTTCTCGATGGCCCTTGCGAGGAGATCCGAAGACCCTCCCGCCGCCATGGGGACAACGGCGGTAATCGGCTTCGACGGGTAGGCGTCCGCGGCCATCGAAGCGGCCGGGAACGCCACCGACGCGAACATCACTGCTGCGAATACGGCGACGACTCTTTTCATCTTCCTTCTCCTTTCAGGTGGTGGTCCGGAACCTCTTCCGCAACGTCACGGCGGATTGACTTATCGCGAGAACCGCGAACAGCCCGATCAGGGCCAGAGAAATGGGACGCGTCACGAAGATCGAGAAGCTTCCCCCCGACATCAGAAGGGATTGCCGCATCGATCCTTCGACCATGGGCCCCAGGACGAAGGCCAGCACCATGGCGCCGGGTTCGAACTTCAGCTTGCGGAGCAGGTAGCCGAACAGGCCGAATCCGACCAGGCTGTAGATGTCGAACGCCTGGCCCTGGATGCTGTACGAGCCGATGGCGGTGAAGAGGATGATGACCGGGGCCATGATCCCGAACGGGACCCGGAGGAGCTGGGCCCAGAGACCCACGAGGGGCAGATTCAGAACGAGGAGCATGACGTTTCCGATGTACATGGAGGCGATCACCCCCCAGAAAACGTCCGGGTGCTCCACGATGAGAAACGGTCCGGGGGTGATCCCCTTGATCAGAAGGGCGGCGAAGATCATCGCGATGGAGGCGTTGCCGGGAATGCCGAGGGTCAGCAACGGGATGAACGACGAACTGGACGCGGCGTTGTTCGCCGCTTCCGGGCCCGCCACCCCCTCGATCGCGCCCTGGCCGAATTCCTCGGGCCGTTTCGACACCCTCTTTTCCACGGCATAGGAGACCAGGGAGGAGATGACCGCGCCGCCGCCGGGAATTATGCCGATGAAGAATCCGACCAGGGTGCCGCGGAGGATCGCCATCCGCGATGCCACCCAATCCTTCATGGTGGGCCACACCTGGCCGACCTTGGTGGTGACGATTTCGGTCTTGATGGCGGATTCGAGCCCGTAGAAGATCTCCCCCAACCCGAACACCCCCATGGCGAGGGTCACGAAATCGAATCCGCTCTGCAGCTCGATGACGCCGAAGGAGAACCTCGTTTTTCCGGAGATGGGATCGAGCCCGACCGAGGCCAGCAGGAGCCCCAGCGCCAACATCACGAGCCCTTTGACGACGGAAGCCCCCGAAAGGGTCACCGCCATGAGCAGGCCCACGACGGCAAGGGAGAACTTCTCCGGGGGGCCGAAACCCACGGCTAACCCGGCGATCTTCGGGGCGAAAAGGGTCATGCCCACGATCCCGATGGTCCCGGCCACGAACGAAGCGATGGCGGCGATGCCGAGGGCAGCGCCGGCCCTCCCCTTCAGGGCCATCTGGTATCCGTCGATGCAGGTGACCACCGACGCCGCTTCGCCGGGGAGATTCAGGAGGATCGAGGTGGTGGAGCCGCCGTACATCGAACCGTAGAAGATCCCGGCCATGAGGATGATGGCGGTCACCGGCGCGTCGATCACGTAGATGGCCGGCATGAGCAGGGCGATGGTGGCGGCGGGCCCCAGCCCCGGGAGCACTCCGATGGCGGTGCCGACCAGCGCACCGAGAAAGGCGAACAGAAGATTGATCGGGGTAAGGGCGATGGAAAAGCCGCTGATCAGCCCACTGAATATATCCACGGCCGCTCCTTAAGAAAACCAGGTGCCGGTCGGAAGATAGACCTTGAGAAGGTAGGAAAACAAGGTGTACATGCACCCCGCGCACAGCACGGCGATGACGGCGGTCTTCCGCCATCCCTCCTTTTCCACCACTTTCTGCCAGCCGACCATGAAAAGGGCGGTGGAAACGAGGTACCCGGCCTTTTCGAACAGCCAGGCGTAGAGGATGACCAGCAGAACGCCTGGCAAAAACTTCGAGAGGATACGGCCGCGCAGCGCTTCCTTTTCCGCCGCCGCATTCACGGCGACGCGTTCCTCTCCGCGCGCCCCCGATCCACTCCGGGAGAGGCGGGTATTCAGAAACCAGATCGCTCCCAGAACGGCCAGCGCGATTCCGATCCAATACGGGAGAAACCCTGCGCCGGGAGTGATCATCTTTCCGAGCTTCAGATACTGGCGTGAATAGAAGGCCACGAAGAGTCCGAATGCGATCAGGACGATGGAGGAAACCTTCTCCGCGCGATTCATGTCAGCTATCCCCCTTCAGCGCGCCCACCTGGACCAACACGTCGCGCAACCTCGCCCGGTTGGCCTCCGTGCAGCAGGCATTCGGCAGGATCGGCATACCGACCTCGAACCCCAGCAGGTTCAGGGCCTCCTTGGTAACCACTGGGAAGCTCCCCAAATTGAACGCCATCCGCAAGGGTGCGAGGCGGAACTGTGCCTCCCGGGCCCCTTCCAGGTCGCCGGCAAGGAATTTCTCGTAAATCTCCACCACGAGGGCCGGAACGATGTTCGCCGTTGCAGCGACGCAGCCGACGCCACCGTACACTAGGGTCCCGAGGATCATGACGTCCCTGCCGGCCAGGACCCGGAACCCCTTGCTCCGGGTCCGGCGGATATACTCCGCGGTCAGCACCAGGTCGCCGCTGCTGTCCTTCACTCCGACGATATTCGGCACGTCCGCCAGCCGTTCCACGAGGGACGCCGAAAGGTTGACCCGCATCCGGTCCGGGTTGTTGTAGAGAAGAACGGGCAGATCGGTCGACTCCGCGACCGCAAGGAAGTGGCGGTACAGTTCCTCGTCGTTGGGCGAGAGGAACATGGGGGGAAGGATGGTGATCGCCTGCGCCCCCAGCGATCCGGCCATCGCGGCCGTCCGGACGCACTCCTTGGTGGAAATGGCGCCGATTCCGACGTAGACCGGAACGCGGCCCGCGGTCTGATCCATCGTCACGGCGGCGGCGCGGCGTTGCTCTTCGCGGTCGAGCCCGAAGAACTCCCCGTTGCTTCCTAGCGAAAGGATACCGTGGACCCCTCCGGCGATCACGTGGTCGACCATTCGCCGCAACGCACCCTCATCCACCCGCTCGTCGCCGTCCACCGGAGTGATGATGGGTGGGATCACCCCGCGAACAAATCCCGTATCCATGGCCGTTCCCTTTCAGCGCACCAGGCAAGGACGCTTGTTGTCGAATTTCCAGCCTGGAATCAGATACTGCATGGCCAAAGCGTCGTCGCGCGCGCCCAGCCCTTCTTTCAGATATAGCTGATGTGCTCTCTCAATTTGTGCCATATCCGCTTCCACCCCCAAGCCAGGAGTATCGGGAACGGAGACCATGCCGCCTATGATCTTGAACGGCTCTTTCGTCAGACGTTCCTGATCCTCCTGCCAGATCCAATGCGTGTCCAATGCGGCAATTTTCCCCGGTGCGGCGGCTCCGACATGGGTAAACATGGCCAATGAAATATCGAAATGATTGTTGGAGTGCGAGCCCCAGGTCAGCCCCCATTCGTGGCACATCTGTGCAACGCGGATCGAGCCCTGCATGGTCCAGAAGTGCGGATCGGCCAAGGGTATATCCACGGAATGCAACTGGATCGTATGCCCCATCTGGCGCCAATCCGTGGAGATCATGTTGGTGGCGGTCGGAAGCCCGGTTGCCCTTCGGAATTCGGCCATTACCTCCCGCCCGGAATAACCGTTTTCCGCACCGCAAGGATCTTCCACGTATGCCAGCACATGCTTTTTGTTGCTACAGAGTCGAATGGCCTCTTCCAATGTCCAGGCGCCATTGGGATCGATGGTAATGCGTGCGTCAGGAAAGCGTTCCGCCAATGCCGTCACGGCTTCGATCTCCATGTCACCGCAAAGAACTCCGCCTTTAAGCTTGAAGTCCTTGAAGCCATAGCGGGCATGGGTCGCTTCGGCAAGCCGTACGACCGCCTCAGGCGTAAGCGCTTCTTCATGCCGTAATCGTATCCAGTCGTCTTTCGCATCAGGCGCTTTCAAATAGGGCAAGTCGGTCTTGTTTCGGTCGCCAATGTAGAACAGGTACCCAAGCATCTCCACTGCGGTGCGCTGCTGGCCTTCCCCCAGCAGCGCGGCGACCGGCACTTCCAGGAATTTCCCCAAGAGATCAAGCAATGCGGCTTCCAATGCCGTCACCGCATGGATCGTGATCCGCAAATCGAAGGTTTGCAGGCCGCGCCCACCGGAATCCCTGTCTGCGAAACGCTGACGCACCGTATTGAGGATATTGTTGTAGTTACCGATGGACTTGCCGATTACGAGGGACTTCGCATCCTCCAACGTTTTCCGGATACGCTCGCCCCCGGGAACTTCACCTGCTCCCGTATTGCCGGCGTTGTCTTCGAGAATGACGATGTTGCGCGTGAAAAACGGGCCGTGCGCGCCGCTCAGATTGAGCAGCATACTGTCCTGGCCGGCGACCGGGATGACCTGCATCCCGGTAACGACCGGCGCTCCGGAGAAATGTTCCTTGACCCCTTTATTGTTCAAGCGTCTCTCCTCATGTCCCGTCGAAATTTCCAGTCAAGCACCGCCCGAGTAAATAAATGGTAGCGGTATCATTTTTCGGTGTCAACGTTTATTTCCCGGCCGGATTAATTAAAACCTCTGCATGGCATGAGTGTTTCATTATCTGTAGCATATGCTGTCTATATGTTAAATAAATAATGAAGTTCTCGATGAAAACCACCACCGTTCGGATGCGAGCTGCGGGCTGTTGACATAAGATGATGATATCGCTATCATCGTATACGGGCGCACTAATAATCCCATGCAACCCTTCGTGGAGGTCCTGCCATAAGCCGATCGACCGGCATCCTCACGCTGCGGGATGTGGCCAAACTGGCGGGCGTATCGCCGATTACCGTCTCGCGCGTGTTCAATCGGCCGGAAATGGTGGCCTCCGGCACGTTGGAACATGTTCGTCGGGTGATCGAGCGCACCGGTTACGTTCCGAATCTGCTGGCCGGAGGGCTTGCGTCCCGAAGGACCCGGTTCGTGGCCGCGATCGTACCCGCGATCTCTAACCAGATTTTCTCCGAGTCCATCCAGTCCCTGACCGATCGATTGTGGGAGAGCGGCTACCAGGTGCTGCTTGGAACATCGGGTTACCCCACGTCTCGCGAGGAAAGCCTTCTCGCCGCCATCCTCAGCAGGCGCCCCGACGGCATATTCCTCACCGGCATTTCGCATTCCGCCAAGAGCCGCCGTCGCCTTGCCGCGGCGAACATCCCGATTGTGGAAGTGTGGGACCTCACTCCAAGTCCGGTCGACATGCTCGTCGGTTTCTCCCATGAGAAAGTCGGACAGGCGGTGGCCGAGTACCTTGTCGCCAGGGGGCATCGCTGTTTCGGCGTGATATCGGCCGACGATGCACGCGCCGAAGTGCGGCGAATGGGGTTTCTGTCGGTTCTCGAAAAAAACCGGGTCGACGATGTCCAGACCGTTTACGTACCGGCGCCGTCCAATTTCCGGCTGGGCCGCGAAGGGCTGGCTCGCCTTCTTGAACGCGGATCCCTTCCGCGGGCGATCTTCTGCAGTTCGGACACTCTTGCCCACGGGGTACTGATCGAGGCGCAGGCGCGCAGTTTGTCCGTTCCGGGGGATCTGGCCATCGTCGGTTTCGCCGACCTGGACTTCGCGGCACACACATTCCCCCCGTTGTCGACGGTGCGGATCGACCGGCCCGCCATAGGCCGGCGAGCCGCGGAGGCCCTGTTGGGAAGAATCGAAGGCCGGCCCGTTGAAAGGATCGTCGACATCGGGTTTCATGTAATGGAACGCGGGACGACCTGACGATGGGGTATCGAAATGCCTCATGACGACGATGTCTCGATGAAGTCATCCCCGGAACGGGCGTTCAGCATCAAGGTCGATGATCGGGACAACGTGGCGATCGTCGGCAACGCCGGGGGATTGCCGGCGGGCACACGTCTCGACGACGGCACCGTGCTGCTCGACACCGTTTCGCAAGGCCACAAGGTCGCGCTCGCCGACATGGCGGAAGGCGCGCCGGTGTTGCGATACGGAGAGGTGATCGGAACTGCGGCCAGGACGATTGCGCGTGGAACCTGGATCGACGAGTCCCTCGTTCTCCTGCCCGATCCTCCGGCGCTCGACGATCTGCCGCTCGCGACGTCTCAGGCGCCCGATCTGCCGCCGCTCGACGGATACGCCTTCGACGGCTATCGCAACAAGGATGGCTCCGTCGGTACGAAGAACGTGCTGGGCATCACTACCAGCGTTCAATGTGTCGCCGGCGTCACGGACTTTCTGGTCCGTCGCATCAAGGAAGAGCTGTTGCCTCGCTATTCGAACGTCGACGATGTGGTCGCGCTGAACCACGCCTACGGCTGCGGCGTCGCGATCAACGCCCCTGCCGCCATCGTGCCGATCCGCACCTTGCAGAACATCACGCGCAATCCGAATTTTGGCGGCGAGGTGATGGTCATCGGCCTCGGCTGCGAAAAACTGGAGCCGGAACGGCTTCTACCCGCGAAGGGGATCCGCAACTCCGCGGCGGAACCCGAGGACCCGCCCGTCCTGCGTCTCCAGGATGAATCGTTCCACGGTTTCGACGAAATGATCGCCGCAATGATGGTGATGGCGGAAAAGCGGCTGACGCGGATGAACCTCCGGCGGAGGGAACCCTGTCCCGCCTCCGACCTGGTCGTCGGCGTGCAATGCGGCGGCAGCGATGCATTTTCCGGCGTCACGGCGAATCCCGCGGTGGGGTACGCGGCGGACCTCATCGTTCGGGCGGGCGGCACCGTGATGTTCTCGGAAGTGACGGAGGTCCGCGACGCGGTCCACCTGCTCACCCCCCGCGCGATCGACAAATCCGTCGGACGGGCATTGCTGCGTGAAATGGCCTGGTACGATCGCTACCTGGAAAGCGGCGGGGCGGACCGCAGCGCCAATCCGACGCCGGGCAACAAGAAGGGCGGGCTGGCGAACGTGGTGGAGAAGGCGCTCGGCTCGATCGTCAAGTCCGGCAGCAGCCGGATCGTCGATGTGCTCGGACCCGGCGAGCGCGTGCGGCGAAAAGGCCTGATCTTCGCGGCGACCCCGGCCAGCGACTTCGTTTGCGGCACGCTGCAACTGGCGGCGGGCATGAACCTGCAGGTGTTCACGACCGGCCGGGGCACGCCCTACGGTCTGCCGATGGTCCCGGTGGTGAAGGTTTCAACCAATACGCTGCTACACGACCGCTGGGGAGACCTCATCGATCTCGACGCCGGACGCATCGCGACCGGCGAGGCGAGCATTGCCGATGTCGGCTGGGAGCTGTTCCGCCTGATTCTCGACGTCGCGAGCGGAAGAAAACTGGTCGCCGCCGACCGGTACGGGCTTCACAACTCCCTGGTCCTGTTCAACCCGGCTCCGGTGACGTGACGGGCCGGGGGCGCCTCGCCTACGTGATGGAACGGGTGAAGGCGAAGCCCGTGTTCGGGCCGACGTCGACCGTCACCCGATCCCCCTCGCGGATCTCCCCTTCGAGGATGCGCATCGCGAGGGTGTCCTCAATTCGTTTCTGGAGGGCGCGCCGCAGGGGCCTGGCCCCGTAGGCGGGGTCGTAGCCGATCTCCGCGATCCGGGCCTTCGCCGCCGGGGTGAGCGCGATCGCGATCTTCCGTTCCGCGAGCCGGTCGTTCAGCTCCCGCACCATGATGTCCACGATTCGGGAGAGCTCCTCCTTCCCGAGGGAGTGGAACAGGACGACTTCGTCGAGCCGGTTCAGGAACTCTGGCCGGAAGGTGCGGCGAAGCTCCTCCATCACGCGGTCGCGGATCACCTCTTCCCCCTTCCCCGCGAGTTCCTGGATCCACTGGGAGCCCACATTGGAGGTGAGGATGATCACGGAATTGCGGAAGTCCACGGTCCGACCCTGCCCGTCGGTCAAACGCCCGTCCTCGAGGACTTGCAAAAGGATGTTGAAGACGTCGGGGTGCGCCTTCTCGATCTCGTCGAACAGGATCACCGCGTACGGCTTGCGGCGGATCGCCTCGGTGAGCCCCCCCCCTTCCTCGTACCCCACGTACCCCGGCGGCGCGCCGATCATCCGGGCGACCGAATGCTTCTCCATGTACTCGGACATGTCGAGGCGCACCATCGCGGCCTCGTCGTCGAACAGGAACTGCGCGAGGGCCCGCGCGAGCTCCGTCTTTCCGACGCCGGTCGGCCCGAGGAAGAGAAACGACCCGATGGGGCGGCGGGGATCCTTCAGCCCCGATCGGGCGCGCCGCACGGCGTTCGCCACGAGCCCGACCGCCTCCTCCTGGCCCACCACCCTCGCGGAGATGCGCTCCTCCATCTTGACGAGTTTCCGGACCTCTCCCTCGACCAGCCGGGAGACGGGGATCCCCGTCCAGCGGGAGACGATCTGCGCCACGTCCTCCTCGTCCACCTCTTCCTTGAGAAGGCGGTCCTCCGGGCGCTCCGCCGCCCCCGGTGTCTCCTCGACCTGCTTTCTCAGGGCGGGGAGGACGCCGTACTTCAGTTGGGACGCCTTCTCGAGGTTCCCCTCCCTCTCCGCCCGCTGCATCTCCTGGAGGGCCTGCTCGATCCGCTCCTTGATCCCCCGGCGTCCGGCGATCTCCCGCTTCTCCCGCTTCCACCGCCCGCGCAGCCCGGCGATCTTCGCGGCCAGTTCCGACAGCTCCGACTCGATCCCCGAGAGCCGCTCCCGCGACGCCGGGTCGGTCTCCTTCACCAGGGCCTGCCGCTCGATCTCGAGCTGGGTCTTGCGGCGCTCCACCTCGTCGATCTCCGTCGGGACCGAGTCGATCTCGATCTTCAGGCGGGACGCCGCCTCGTCCACGAGGTCGATCGCCTTGTCGGGGAGGAACCGGTCGGAAATGTACCGATGGGACAAGGTGGCGGCTGCGATCAGCGCGGAATCCTTGATCCGCACGCCGTGGTGCACCTCGTAGCGGCCCTTGAGACCCCGGAGAATGGCGATCGTGTCCTCCACGGACGGCTCGTGGACCGGGACCGGCTGGAACCGCCGCTCCAGCGCCGCGTCCTTCTCCACGTACTTGCGGTATTCGTCGAGGGTCGTCGCGCCGACGCACCGCAGCTCCCCGCGCGCGAGGGCGGGCTTCAGCATGTTGGAGGCGTCCATCGACCCCTCCGCCTTCCCCGCCCCCACGAGAGTGTGCAACTCGTCGATGAAGAGGATCACCTTCCCCTCGGCGGCGGCGATCTCCTTGAGGACCGCCTTCAGCCGGTCCTCGAATTCGCCCCGGTATTTCGCGCCCGCGATGAGCGCCCCGAGATCGAGGGAGAGCACCCGCTTCTCCTTCAATCCCTCAGGGACGTCCCCCGTCACCACCCGCTGGGCGAGCCCCTCCGCGATCGCGGTCTTTCCCACGCCCGGTTCGCCGATGAGGACGGGATTGTTCTTGGTGCGGCGGGAGAGGACCTGGATCACGCGGCGGATCTCGTCGTCCCGCCCGATCACCGGGTCGAGCTTGTCGCGACGGGCCGCGTCGGTCAGGTCGCGACAATACTTTTCGAGGGCCTGGTACTTCGCCTCCGGGTTCTCGTCCGTGATCCGCTGGGTCCCTCGGATGGCGGTCAGCGCGGAGAGGAGCGCCTCGCGCGTCATTCCGTGTTTCCGCAGGAGGTCGGCCACCGCCCCGGGCTCGGACACGAAGGCGAGGAGGAAGTGCTCGGCGGAGACGAATTCGTCCTTGAAGGCGTCCGCCTCGGAGAGGGCCCGCCGGAACAACGGCTCGAGGCGGGGCGACAGTCCCCGGGTCACCGCCCCGGACACCTTCGGCAGCGACGCGAGCAGCCCCTCGGCCCCGGAAAGCAGCCGCTGGGGGGGGACCCCGGCGCGTGCGAGGAGCTCCCCCATGACGCCGCCTTCCTGACGCAGGAACGCGGAGAGGAGGTGCTCTCCCCCCACCTCGGCGTGGCGCAGCGAAGACGCCAGACGCACGGCGTCCTGCAACGCCTCCTGGGATTTCACGGTGAGCTTGTCGAGGGAGATCATCGTCGCCTCCACGAACGGAAGGTTCCCGGCGGCAGGAACGGAGGGCGCCCGCGACGCCGCGCGGACGCCCCCGGTTGTGCGATTTACCTACCCGTTCTTCACCGTCAGGAGAACGCGGGCGTCGCCCCTCTCGACCAGGAACAGGGTCGTCTTGTCGGTCTTGAACCTCGCGGCCATCTTCGTGAACTCGGCCATGCCGGAGACCGGGCGGCGGTTGATCTGCCGGATGATGTCCCCCTCGTCGAACCCGGCCTCATCCGCCGGGCTGCCGTCCGCCACGCCGGTCACCACCACGCCCTTCGTGTTCTCGATGCCGAACCGCTGCGCGATCTCGGGGGTGATGTCCTGGACCGTGAGCCCGAGGTTTTTCGAGAGATCGGGCGGCGTCCCGGCCGGCTTCCCGGGTTCCCCCTCCATCTCGGCGATCGTCACCGCGATGGTGACCTCCTTCCCTTCCCTGAGAAGCCGCACGTCCACGGTCTTCCCAGGCTTCGTCGAGGCCACGGTCTGCGGGAGTTCGTGCTCGTCCCGGATCTCCTTCC
>Ga0210377_10004271_pt1 | contig 12063 bp, 10 predicted proteins | sample PLM4_65_b1redo_FD_155480 | JGI IMG/M metagenome (GOLD analysis project Ga0210377, IMG submission 155480) | Groundwater sediment microbial communities from an aquifer in East River, Colorado, USA - PLM4_65_b1 redo | ecosystem: Environmental > Terrestrial > Soil > Riparian zone | place: USA: East... | reverse complement strand
CCAGCCGGGCTCCTCGCAGCTCCGCTAGCGGCGATCTGCGGCCCAGCCCTCGGCCCCCACCAGCGCGACGAATTGCACTTCGCCCAGGTCCTCGCGCTCGAGCCGATCCGGCGCGCTGCGCGTGATCCGCATCAGCCGCTGCTCACCGCGCGCGGGGCCCACCGGGATCACGAGCCGCCCGCCGACCGCGAGCTGCGACTCGAGCGTCGGCGGCACGCGCGGCCCGCCGGCCGAGACCAGGATCGCGTCGAACGGCGCCGCTTCCGGGCAGCCGAGCGTGCCGTCGCCGATCCGGACGTGGCAGTTCGCGTAGCCGAGCGCCGCGAGGCGCGCACTTGCGAGCTCGGCGAGCTCCACATGACGCTCGATGGTGTAGACCTCGGACGCGATCCGCGAGAGCACGGCCGCCGCGTAGCCCGAGCCGGTCCCGACCTCGAGCACGCGCTCGCCGCCCTCGAGCGCGAGTGCCTCGACCATCAGTGCGACGACGTACGGCTGCGAGATCGTCTGGCCGGCGGCGATCGGGAGCGCGCGGTCCTCGTACGCCGCGGCGGCGAGCTCGCGCGGAACGAAGCGATCCCGCGGCACCTCGCGCATCGCGCACAGGACGCGTTCGTCGTGCAGCCCGCGTGCTTCGAGCTGCGTCTCGACCATCCGCGGGCGCCTCGCGTCGGTCACGCTCAGAGCCACTCGCCGCTTCGCTCGGGCAGCGCGCACGGCGCGCAGCCCCGCCCGCCGCGGTAGAGGGCGATGCCCTTGCATCCCGCGCGCCGGGCGAAGCCCACGAGCTTGCGTACGTCGGTGGCGCTCGCGCCGGGCGCGAGGTGCACCGTCTTCGACACAGCCCCGTCGACGAAGCGCTGAACCGCCGCCTGCACGCCGACCTGCGCGCGCGCGTCCAGCTCGCCGCCGCGGCGCAGGAGACGCCGATCGGTGTCGCGAAGTCCGGGGAGCTCGGCGGCGGGCACGTCCGCTGCGAGCGCGCCGAGCACCGCCTCGAGATCGGCGGCGCGCGGCTCGAGCCAGGCGCGCAGCCAGCGGTCGACGAAGCGCACCTCTCCCTGGGCGAGCGCGATCGCCCGCACCGGCTCGAGCAAGGGCTCGATTCCGCCGTTCGAGCCGGTGAGCAAGCGCAGCGTGCCGGTCGGCGCGATCGCCGTGGTCGTGGCATTGCGGCGGCGCGCGCCGCGTCCGCGGAAGGCGGGGTACGGGCCGCGCGCCTCCGCGAGCGCGAGGCTCGCGCCGAGCGCCCGTTCGGCGACGAAGCGCGCGAGCTCGCCCGCGAGCTCGCGCAGCTCGGGTCCGTCGAACGGCAGGCCGCGCTGGAGCGCGAGGTCGGCGAGCCCCATGAAGCCCAGGCCCACTTTGCGCGTGCGCAGCGTCGCGCGCTCGATCGACGGGTCGGGAGAACGCGAGATCTCGACCACGTCGTCGAGGAACCGGATCGCGAGCTCGCAGGCGCGGCCGAGCGACTCGAAGTCGAGCTCGCCGCGGCCGTCGGCGAAGGCGGGCAGGTCGAGTGAGCCGAGCACGCAGCTCTCGCCCGGCAGCAGCGGCTGCTCGCCGCACGGGTTCGTCGCGCGGATGCGGCCGAGCTCGGGCTCGGGGTTGGCTGCCTCGATCGCGTCGGCGAAGAGCAGGCTCGGCTGACCCGTCTCGACGATCGACTCACAGATCTCGTCGAGCAGCGCCGGCGCGCGCGCGAGGAACGCGTCGGTGAGCGAGAGCGCGAGGCCCATGCCCTTCAGTCGCTCGTGGTTCGCGCGCGCGGCGCGCACGAGCTCGACGGCGTCGGGATGGTCGGCCTCGAGCACGGCGAGGTGCGCGCCCGGCCGCCGCCCCGAGCGCTCGTTCACACGCGCCGAGTGCGCGAAGAGCTCGATGAACGCGAGCGGACCGGGCGTGACTCCACCCGAGCGGCGGATCGGCGCGCCGCGCGGGCGCAGCTTCGAGAAGTGGATGCCCGCGCCACCCGCGCCCTGCTGGATGCGCGCCGCCAGTCCGAGGTTCTCGTAGATCGAGGCGAGTGAGTCCTCCGGCTCGATCACGTAGCAGGCCGCGAGCAGGTTGGAACGGCCCGCGTTCGCCAGGATCGGGACGCTCGGCAGGAAGCGGCGGCCCGCGATCAGTTCGGCGAAGCGCTCGCGTGCGGATTCGCGCTCGCGCCCCGGCTCGGCCTCGGCGACCGCTCGCGAAACACGCGCGGCGACATCGCCCAGGTCGCGCTCGCCCGGCGCGGCGCAGAGCGCCTGCAGAACCGCCGCGCTCGCGTCCGCCTCGGAGCCTTGCATTGCGCCCGCCTTCTGCTCAGTCTGGCAGCAAGAGCCGTTCCCTGCGTCTCCGCGTCGCACAGCTGTGCCGGATCATCCCAGCGCGGCGGGGCACGGGCTCCGATTCCAGGCATGCAGGTTGCTCCAAGAGGCTCACCTATGTCGTTCGCGTCGATCGAGAAGCCGCGCCCGTCGTCGGGCGTGCTGCCGAATCTCGCCGACTACGAGGCAGGGCGCCGGTCGTTCGATTGGGGCGAAGCGCGGCGCTCGCTCGCGGGGCTGCCCGGCGGACGCGGGCTCAACATCGCGCACGAGGCGGTGGATCGGCATGCACGCGGGCCGCTCGCCACGCGCACCGCGTTGCGCTTCCTGTCGCGCGACGGCGGCGCGCGCGAGCTCTCGTTCGCGGAGCTGGCCGAACGGACCAGCCGCTTCGCGAACGTGCTGCGCGAGCTCGGTGTGGGGAAGGGCGAGCGCGTCTTCGCGCTCGCGGGGCGCATCCCGGAGCTCTGGATCGCCGCGCTCGGCACGCTCAAGAACGGCAGCGTCTTCTGCCCGCTCTTCTCCGCGTTCGGTCCGGAGCCGATCCGATCGCGTCTCGAGCGCGGCGACGGGCGCGTGCTCGTCACGACCGAGGCGCTCTACGCGCGCAAGGTCGAGGCGTTGCGACCGGCGCTGCCGAAGCTCGCGCACGCGCTGCTCGTCGGCTGCGACGCCGCTGCTCCGCGCCGGCCTGGGACACACGACCTGGGGATGCGCCTCGCGGCCGCGAGTCCCGTCTTCGAGATCGCGCCGACCGACCCGGAGGACATGGCGCTGCTTCACTTCACCAGCGGCACGACCGGCGCGCCCAAGGGCGCCGTGCACGTCCACGGTGCCGTGCTCGCGCACCGCGAGACCGCCGCGTCCGCGCTCGATCTCCATCCGGACGACATCTTCTGGTGTACCGCCGACCCGGGCTGGGTCACGGGCACGTCGTACGGGATCATCGCGCCGCTGGCGCTGGGCGTGACCTGCGTCGTCGACGAGGCGGAGTTCGATGCGGAGCGCTGGTACGAGATTCTCGAGCGCGAACGCGTCAGCAACTGGTACACCGCGCCGACGGCGGTGCGCATGCTGATGCGCGCGGGCGTCGAGCTGGCGAAGCGCCGCGATCTCTCGCAGCTGCGCTTCGTCGCGAGCGTGGGCGAGCCGTTGAATCCCGAGGCGGTCGTCTGGGGCCAGCAGGCGTTCGGGCTGCCGATCCACGACAACTGGTGGCAGACGGAGACCGGCGGAATCATGATCGCGAACTTCGCCTCGCAGGCGATCCGTCCCGGCTCGATGGGCCGGCCCGTGCCGGGCGTCGAGGCTGCGCTGGTCACGCGCCGGAAGGACGGCGGCGCCGATTTGATCGACGCGCCCGAAGCCACGGGTGAGCTCGCGCTGCGCGCGGGCTGGCCGTCCATGTTTCGCGGCTATCTGCACGACGATGAGCGCTATCGCAAGTGTTTTGCCGACGGCTGGTATCTGTCGGGCGACCTCGCGCGGCGCGACCGGGACGGGTACTACTGGTTCATCGGACGCGCCGACGACATGATCAAGTCCGCGGGTCATCTGATCGGCCCGTTCGAGGTCGAGAGCGCGCTGATGGAGCACCCGGCGGTGATCGAGGCGGCGGTGATCGGCAAACCCGATCCGGTGGCGGGCGAGAGCGTGAAGGCGTTCGTCGTGCTGCGCGCCGGTCACGAAGCGTCGCCGTTGCTCGCGCGCGAGATCCAGGGCTTCGCGCGCTCGCGCCTGGGGGCTGCGGTGGCACCGAAGGAGATCGAGTTCCGCGACGGCGTGCCGAAGACGCGCAGCGGGAAGATCATGCGCAGGCTCCTGCGCGCGCGCGAGCTCGGGCTGCCCGAGGGAGACCTCTCGACGCTGGAGTCCGGCGGGTGAGCGCGGAACGCGATCACGCCCACGCGCTGCTCGGCGAGATGATCCGCATCCGGCGCTTCGAGGAGAAGTGCGCCGAGCTCTACGGCCAGCAGAAGATTCGCGGCTTCCTCCACCTGTACGTCGGACAGGAGGCGGTCGCGGTCGGAGTCATGCAGTCACTGCTGCCCGACGATGCGCTGGTCGCGACGTATCGCGAGCACGGTCACGCGCTCGCGCGCGGCATCGACGCGGGCGCGGTGATGGCCGAGATGTACGGCAAGCGCGAGGGCACGAGCGGCGGTCGCGGCGGCTCGATGCACATCTTCGACGTCCGCAAGCGCTTCTACGGCGGCAACGCGATCGTCGGCGCGGGGCTGCCGTTGGCCGTCGGGCTCGCGCTCGCCGACAAGCTGCAGCGCCGTCCTCGCGTCACCGCGTGCTTCTTCGGCGAGGGGGCGATCGCGGAGGGTGAGTTCCACGAGTCGATGAATCTCGCGGCGCTCTGGAAGCTCCCGGTGCTCTTCATCTGCGAGAACAACCTGTACGCGATGGGAACGGCGCTGGCGCGCTCGGAGTCCGAGACGAACCTGTGCGTGAAGGCTGCGAGCTACGAGCTGCCGGCCTGGTCGGTCGACGGCATGGACGTGCTCGCGGTCGAGGACGCTGCGCGCCGCGCGGTCCTCGCCGTGCGCGCCGACGGTCCGCTCTTCCTCGAGGCGCGCACGTATCGCTTCCGCGCGCACTCCATGTTCGACGCCCAGCTCTACCGCGAGAAGAGCGAGGTCGAGGAGTGGAAGAAGCGCGACCCGATCACGACCTTCGCGGCACGGCTCCGGGCCGAGGGCAGCCTCGACGACGCCGACCTCGCGCGGCTCGAGGCCGCGGCCGACGCAGAGGTGGCGCGCGCGGTCGAGTTCGCCGAGGCGGGGACCTGGGAGCCGGTCGAGCAGCTCGAGCGCTTCGTGTACTGCGAAGGGAAGGGCCCGTGAGCGACACGCCCCCGACCACGCGCAAGCTCTCCTATCGCGAGGCGCTGCGCGAAGGCCTGCGCGAGGCGCTGCTGCGCGACGAGCGCGTCTTCCTGATGGGCGAGGATGTCGGCCGCTACGGCGGCACCTACGCGGTCAGCCGCGGGCTGCTCGACGAGTTCGGTCCGGAGCGCATTCGCGACACGCCGCTCTCCGAGTCGGCCTTCGTCGGCGCGGGCGTCGGCGCGGCGCTCGGCGGGATGCGGCCGATCGTCGAGATCATGACCGTGAACTTCTCGCTGCTCGCGCTCGACCAGATCCTGAACAGCGCGGCGACGCTCTCGCACATGTCGGGCGGGCAGCTCTGCGTGCCGCTCGTGATCCGCATGGCGACGGGCGCGGGGCGGCAGCTCGCCGCGCAGCACTCGCACAGCCTGGAGGGCTGGTACGCGCACATTCCCGGGCTGAAGGTGCTGACGCCGGCCACGCTCGAGGACGCGCGCGGCATGCTCGCAAGCGCGCTCGAGGATCCCAATCCCGTGCTGATCTTCGAACACGCGCGCCTCTACCCGCTGGAAGGCGAGCTCGCAGCCGACGCGGGCGCGGTCGAGATCGAACACGCGCGGCTGCGCCGGCGCGGCGGCGACGTGTCGCTGGTCTGCTACGGGGGGACGCTGGACAAGACGCTCGCGGCCGCCGACACGCTCGCGGCGCAGGGCATCGAGGCGGACGTGCTCGACCTGCGCGTGCTGCGGCCGCTCGACGAGGCGGCGATCCTCGAGACGGTCGCGCGCACGCACCGCGTCGTGATCGTCGACGAGGGCTGGCGCAGCGGCAGCCTCTCCGCCGAGGTCGCTGCGCGCATCGCGGAGCGTGCCTTCTTCGAGCTCGACGCGCCGATCCGGCGGGTGTGCTCCGCGGAGGTGCCGATCCCGTACCCGAAGCACCTCGAGGACGCCGCACTGCCGCAGGCCGAAGCGATCGTCGCCGCGGTGCGCGCGCTGGTGGGCGCGCATGGCTGACTTCCTCATGCCGTCGCTCGGCGCGGACATGGAGCACGGCACCATCCTGCAGTGGCACAAGCGGCCGGGCGAGCGGATCGAGCGCGGCGAGATCGTCGTGCTCGTCGACACCGACAAGGCCGAGATCGAAGTCGAGAGCTGGAGCGCGGGCTGGCTCGATGAAGTCCTGGTGCGCGAGGGGGACACCGTGCCCGTGGGCGTGGCGATCGCGCGCATCCGCACGGACGGGCCCGAGCCGCCGGCCGCGCGGGCGCCGGCGCCCGCGGCGACGAAGCCACCGGTGATGCCGGCGGCTGCGGTGCCGACACCCGAGCGTGTCGCGCCGTCCGCGCAGCTCCACCCGCCAGGCGCGCCGCGCGTTCGTGCCTCGCCGCTCGCGCGCCGGCTCGCCGCCGATCTCGGCGTCGATCTGCAAGCGGTCAGCGGCAGCGGGCCGGAGGGCGCGATCACGCGCGAGGACGTCGAGCGCGCCTCCGCGCGTTCGCCGGCGCCGCGGCCCGCGGCGGCGCGACCGCCCGCCGCGCGCGCCGACAAGCAGGCAACCATGCGCAGCGCGATCGCCACCGCGATGGAGCGCGCGCACCGCGAGATTCCGCAGTACTACCTGGCCACGCGCGTGGATCTCTCGCGAGCGCTCGCCTGGCTCGCCGAGCAGAACGCCGCGCGTTCCGTCGCGGACCGCGTGCTGCCGATCGCGCTCTTCCTGAAGGCGGTCGCCAGGGCCGCCGTCGAGGTTCCGGAGGTCAACGGCTTCTGGCGCGACGGCGCCTTCGTGCCTGGCGAGGGCGTCCACATCGGCGTGATCGTCTCGTTGCGCCAGGGCGGGATCCTCGCCCCCGCGCTGCACGACGTGACACAGAAGAGCGTGAGCGCACTCTTCAGCGAGCTCCGCGACGCCGTCGCGCGCGCGCGCGCGGGGAAGCTGCGCAGCTCCGACGTGAGCGGGGCGACGCTCACCGTCACGAGCCTCGGCGACCAGGGCGTCGAGACCGTCTACGGCGTGATCATGCCGCCGCAGGTCGCGCTCGTCGGCTTCGGGCGGATCTCGGAGCAGCCTTTCGCGGAGCACGGCTTGCTCGGCGTGAAGCCGGTCGTCGAGGTGACGCTCTCCGCGGATCATCGCGCGAGCGACGGGCATCGCGGCGGGCGCTTCCTCTCCGCGGTCGCGCGTCTGCTCCAGGCGCCGGAGTCGCTGTGAGCCGCGACGCGCTGCGCGCCCAGGTGCTCGACGCGCTCGGCGGGATCGCGCCCGAGGCCGATCTCGGCGCGCTGCGCGGCGATGTCGCGCTGCGCGACCAGCTCGACCTCGACTCGATGGACTTCCTGAACTTCCTGGTGGCGGTCCACCAGAGCACCGGCGTCGAGATCCCCGAGGCCGACTACGGCAAGCTCGCGACGCTCGACCAGCTGCTCGACTATCTCGAGCGCAAGGTCCGCGCCGCGTGAGCGTTGCGGATCACGCGGCCGACCGCGGCAGGCTGCGGGCCGCGTTCGTCGCGCTCGCCGCGTGCTTCGCCGTCGCCTGTGCGCCGCTCACCACCGAGCGCGAGGTCGCGCTCGGCCGCGGCGCCGCGCGGCAGGTCGAGCTCGAGATGGGCCTGGTGCGCGATCCGGAGCTCGTCGCGTACGTCCGCGCGCTCGGCGGGCGGCTTGCCGCGCTCTCACCGCGCACGGACCTGTCGTACGACTTCAACGTCGTCGACATGGCCGAGGCCAACGCCTTCGCGCTGCCCGGCGGACACATCTACGTGTCGCGCGGGCTGCTCGCGCTCTCGAACTCCGAGGACGAGCTTGCCAACGTGATCGGCCACGAGATCGGGCACGTCGCCGGACGCCACCACGCGCAGCAGCAGGCGCGGCAGCAGCAGGTCGGCGTGCTCTCCACGCTCGGCACGCTCGCGGCCGCGGTCGTCGGCGGCGCGGAGGCGGCGCAAGTCGTCGGCCAGCTCGGGCAGGTCGCGGGCGCGGGCTTCCTGGCGGCGCACAGCCGCGATCAAGAGCGCGAGGCCGACGAGATCGGCCAGGCGCTGGCCGCGAGCGCCGGCTGGAATCCCTCCGGGATGGCCGAGTTCCTGGCGACGCTGGGGCGCGAGACCACGCTTGCGCTCGGCCACAAGACCTATCCGAGCTTCCTCGACACGCATCCGGCGACACCCGAGCGTGTAGAGAGCGCCTGGGCGCGCGCCCGCTCGCTCGCGCGCGCGCCGGCAAATCCGCTGGCACGCGATCGGGTGGCGTTTCTCGGCCAGCTCGACGGGCTCGTGGTCGACGAGGATCCCGCCGCCGGTCTCTTCGAGGGCAGCGTGTTCCGCCAGCCCGACCTGGATTTCCGCGTGGTGTTCCCGCAGGGCTGGAAGACCGCGAACACGCCCAGCGCCGTCGGCGCGGCTGCGGCCGATCAATCGGCGCTCATCCAGCTCGCACTCGCGGGCAGCGGCAGCGACCCGCGCGCGGCGGCGCAGCAGGCGCTCGCCAAGCAAGAGGTGCCGGTCGTGCAGCACGGCCCGATCGCGATCGGCGCGCTGCGCGGCTACCAGGTGCGCGTGAGCCAGGCCTCGCAACAGACGAAAGTCGGCGGGCTCTTCACCTGGATCGCGCACGGCGGGCAGATCTACCGCATCGAGTGCGTCGCGGCCGAGGCGCGCTTCGCGTCGTTCGCGCCGCTGTGCGCGCGCACCACCCAGAGCTTTCGACCGCTCGACGCCGCCGACCGCGAGGCGATCCGCGTGCACGTGCTGCGCGTCGCGACGGCGCGCAGCGGCGAGAGCCTGGCGGCGCTCGGCGCGCGCACCGGGAACGTCTGGAGCCCGGAGCGGACGGCGGTCGCGAATGGCCTCGACGCCGCGTCCGGCTTGCGCCCCGATGGACGCGTGAAGATCGCCGTCTCGCTGCCGTACCGCGCGAGCGCGCGGGAACGCTAGTTGCAGAAGCACGCGAGCGAACTCTCGAGCTGTTTCACGGAGGTGCGCGGTGCCGGAGATCGAGATCCACTGGGATCACCTGGATGAGGTTGCGTACGCCCAGAGGGCTGAGGCGGAAGCGCGGCTCCGCGCCCTCGCGAAACAGCACGACGACCTGCTCTCGCTGCGCGTAAGTGGCCACCACTCCTCGCATCACCGGAAGGGCGATCGCGAGATCCGGATCGTCGGAAAGGCGAAAGGGCGCGACGTCTTCGTCGCACGCGCGCAACCGCAGCTGGGTCACGCGCTCCACGACGCGGTGGACGCCTTCGTGCACGAGATGCGGAATCTGCGCTCGCGCCGGGTGGCGCGCGCGCCGCAGCGCGGGGAATCGCCGCCGTACCTCGGATCGATCGACCGCGTGCTTCGCGACGAGGGCTACGGCTTCATCATCACCGACGAGGGCAAGTCGGTGTATTTCCATCGCAACGCCGTCTCGGGCGGGCTGGCCTTCGAGACGCTCGAGCCGGGTCAGCGCATCGGCCTGAATCTGGAGCCCGGTGACGAGGGCTTGCAGGCGACGGTCGTGGTGCCCGCGGCGCCTGGCGCTCCCTCGCCCTGACCAGGCTAAAGTGGGCTCGGGGATCGAGTGTGCAGGGGATGTTCCGGCGACGGTGCGTGGCTTGCGACGCAGGGGCGCTCATGGCAGCCGACGACGATCGCATGGAGCCGTTGGAGCCGGAGGTCGTGGCACGCCTCGCCACGCCCGATGCCTATCCCGACGACGCGAGCGCCGCGCGCGGCGTGCAGCACATCCAGACCCACCTCTCGCACGTCTTCCTGACGCAGCAGCGTGTCTACAAATTGCACAAGGCGGTGCGCTTCGGCTTCGTCGACTTTTCGACGCGCGCGCTGCGCAACGCCGATTCGCTGCGCGAGCTGCACCTGAACCGCCGGCTGGCGAAGGACGTGTACCTGGGCGTCTCACCCGTGGCGAACGAGGGCGCGGCGATCCGCCTCGGCAAAGCGTGCGAGGCGCTCGCGCCGCCCGGTCGAGCGGGCCGGATCGCGGAGCACTGCGTGGTGATGCGGCGCCTGCCCGAGGGTCGCGACGCGCTTGCGCTGCTCGACCGCGGCGAGCTGCGCCTGCACCACATCGACGCGATCGCCGAGCGGATCGCGGCTTTTCACGCGGAGAACGGGCTGGGCGCGCCCGCGCCGTTCGCGCCCGAGGCGTGGCTCGCGCTCGTCGCGGCGCCCGTGCGCGAGTCGTTCAGCGAGGTCGCGCAAGGCGGGGCGCTCGTGGCTCGCGCGGCTGCGGCCGCCGCCCGGGCGGAGGACCTGCTGCGACGCCATGCAGGGCGCTTCGAACGCCGGCGCGCCGCGGGTCGCGTCGTCGAAGGGCACGGCGATCTGCACCTCGCGCACGTCTGGTTCGAGCGCGACGACGCGCCTCCGCTCGCGATCGATTGTCTCGAGTTCCGTGACGACTATCGCCAGATCGACGCCGCCTCCGAGGTCGCGTTCCTGGCGATGGACCTCGAGTACCGCGGCCGGCGCGATCTCGCGGAGCGCTTCCTGCGCCGCTACGCCGCGGAGAGCGACGATTTCGATCTCTACGGTGTGGTCGATTTCTTCACCGCCTATCGCGCCGCCGTGCGCGCGAAGGTCGCGTGTCTGGCGGCGCGCGACGCGCGGATTCCGGCGGCGCAGCGCGCCAGCGCCCAGGCGAGCGCAGAGCGCCACCTCGCCTTCGCCGAGGGCGCTCTCGTCGAGCCGCGGCGGGGAAGCGTGGTCGCCATGGCGGGGATCGTCGGCTCGGGCAAGAGCACCGTGGCGCAGGCGCTCGCCGACGCCACCGGCGGGGTCGTGATCGCATCCGATCGCGTGCGCAAGCATCAAGCCGGGCTGCCGGCGAGCGCGCGCGGTCCCGGCGAGCTCTACACCGCCGAGCGTACCGAGGCGACTTATGCCGGCCTGCTCGAGCGCGCCGCGCCGGTCGTGCTCTCGGGCCGCGTGGCGATCCTCGATGCCACCTTCGCGCGCGCCGGTCAGCGCGACGCCCTGCGCGCCTGGGCGGCCGATCACGCGCTGCGCGCTTTCCTCGTCGAGTCCGTCTGCCCCGAGGCGCTGACGCGCGCGCGGCTCGAAGCGCGCGCCCGCGCGGGGCGCGATCCCTCGGACGCGGGACCCGAGCTCTATGCCTCGAGCGCCGCGAGCTGGCAGCCGCCCGACGAGTGGCCCGAAGCGGCGCGCGCGGTCGTGCGCACCGACGACGCCGGCTGGCGCGGCGCGATTGCGCTCGTCGCGCATCGCTTCGCGCTCGGCGAGCCCGCGGTCCGGATCGCAGGCGGGAGCGACGCCGGATGACTGCGCCCGCAACACTCGTGCGCATAGGCCCCGCGGAGTGGGAGCTGCCGAAGGGCTTCCGCGAGGGCATGCGCGTTCCCGCCCGGATCTTCGCGACGGAGAAGCTCCTGCAGGCGATGGACGCCCAGGTCTTCATCCAGGCGGCGAACGTCGCGACGCTGCCGGGAATCGTCGGCGCGAGCCTGTGCATGCCCGACGCGCACTGGGGCTACGGCTTCCCGATCGGTGGCGTGGCTGCGACCGACGCCGACCACGGCGTGATCTCGCCCGGCGGCATCGGCTTCGACATCAACTGCGGCATGCGGCTGGTGCGCTCCGAGCTCGACTTTGGCGAGGTCGAGCCCAAGCTCGGCCGGCTCGTGAACGCGCTGGCGGAGCGCGTGCCGGCGGGAGTGGGCTCGCGCGGCTTCGTCTCACTCACGCGCGCCGAGTTCGAGGACGTGCTGCGCGAGGGCGCGCGCTGGGCGGTGCGAAAGGGCTTCGGCACGCGCGAGGACCTCGCGTTCACCGAGGCGGCCGGCTGCTTTCCCGGCGCCGATCCAGAGGCGGTCTCGGCGAAGGCGATCGCGCGCGGCCTGGAGCAGCTGGGGACGCTCGGCTCGGGCAACCACTACCTCGAGATCCAGCT
>Ga0210377_10004269_pt1 | contig 12067 bp, 13 predicted proteins | sample PLM4_65_b1redo_FD_155480 | JGI IMG/M metagenome (GOLD analysis project Ga0210377, IMG submission 155480) | Groundwater sediment microbial communities from an aquifer in East River, Colorado, USA - PLM4_65_b1 redo | ecosystem: Environmental > Terrestrial > Soil > Riparian zone | place: USA: East... | reverse complement strand
CCCGGGTCAGATCCAGGACGCGCACCCCTGCCAATGGACGGTCAGCTCGCGGCACGTTGCCTCCCCTTCCACACCCGTAACGCACCGATGGTGGACGGGCTGTCATTCACGGTGGAGTTCAGCATTGCCGCGTAGTTTCGCACGAGTGCCCCTGGGGGGCGCCTTATCGGACCCCCCGGGGGCTAGTCTCGCTCAGAACCGCCTGCACCAGCGCGTTGCGTCCTGGTGGCGTTTGCCTCACAATTGGCACTACCGGTATCGCCGGTGATACCATGACCGCCGCCAAGCTTAGGAAGCTCAAGGCCCGGCTCCAGCAGTTACGTGGTTCATCGGCGAAGCCGCGGAAGCTTGAAGCTCTGGCGAAGGCGCTGGGCAGACAGCGGATGAAGCGCGGGAGCGAGCCGACCTGGGTGAGCGAAAGCTTTCCGGGCCTGCGGCCGCTGAGCATCCCGCATCATTCGAAGGAGATAAAGCGTTTTACGGCGGAGAACATCCTGGACCAACTAGAGGCCCAGGACGTTGTGGCGTGGGAGCGCCGTCTAGCAGCTGCACAGGGAGAGACACATGCCGGCCACGATGAAGACGCCTGAGGAATACCTCAAAGAGCCGTACTCGCGAATCCTCGTCCCCGCCGAGGAGGGCGGATTCTCGGCAGAGATGTTGGAGTTCCCCGGCTGCATTGCTGAGGGCGAGACGGCCGAGGAAGCATTGCAGAAGCTGGAAGCGGCGGCGCGGTCATGGATTGAGGCCGCGCTGGAGCAGGACCAGGAGATTCCGCTCCCGGCCAGTAGTCAGGGGTTCAGCGGGAAGCTCGCGCTCCGGCTCCCGCGAGGGCTTCACAGGCAAGCGGTTAGGATGGCGGCACGTGATGGTGTGAGCCTCAATCAATACCTCCTTACGGCAGTCGCCGCACGCGTCGGGGCCGACGACATCTTCAATAGAATTACCCAGCGATTGCAGCAGACGCAGTTCAATCTAAACGCGGTTGTTCTACTCTCGGCTGCGACAGATCGGCGCATCAAGCGGGCGCCCGTTGAGGTCCGGGAAGTCGTGGCGAACACTACTGTCGGGTTCGCGTCGTTCTTCACTGACCCGTCGCTGTTCGCGGGTTTGGTGCCCGCCCACACTGGCGCGGAGAATAGATGATGGCCGAAGCCAATCAGTACATGTTCCCATACAAAGAGGTGGTCGAAGCCCTAATCAAGCACCAGGGACTTCACGATGGTGTCTGGTCGCTACTCGTCAAGTTCGGAATCGGCGCCGCCAATATCGGCCCATCCGATGACACCTTGATACCGACGGCAATGGTGCCTGTGCTTGAGCTCGGGCTGACGAAAGCTACCAAGGAGAGCAACCTCGCGGTTGACGCTGCGAGGGTGAACCCCGCTCAGTCCAAGGCACCGCCCCCGGCTAGCCGCGACGTGCGCCTCACGCCACACAATGGAGTGCTCACGGGCACTGGTGGAGCGCCGATCGTCGAGGCCCCTACGCCGCAGGCCAAGAAGAAAGGGAAGACCCGCAAGGCCGCGGCAAAAGCGGGGCGACGGATCGCTCTATAGGCTAGCAGTCGCGGGCTAGATGCCGGGTAGCTCCCGGTGCTGAACGGGCCGTTTCCTCGACGGCCCTGCCCGCGATTTCCTTCGAGGCGCTCCATGGGGAGGGGCGAATTGCTCATCTGTCCGCGGTGCCCTCAGTCACGTCTGTCCACGGATGAGATTCTCCACCATCTCATCGCCGACCACCTCGTGTCGGGGCCACAGGCCGTGCGCGAAGCCAAGACCGCCAGGCCCGCGCCGGCCGCCTCCGACCAAGCCCCCAAGACCACCTCTCGGCTCACGCCCCAGGAGCGCGGTGGAGGACGCCGGGAGAAACAGCGGCTCACCGAGGTAAGTGCTGGCCCGGGCGGCCTCGTCCGCGCGCTGAACGTTCTTGCCGAGGCTGGTGAGCGACGCCATACCGATGTGGTCGGCCTGGCCCGCGAGATCCTCGAAGAGCTGCCTTCCGACATTCCAGGGCTCTCGGCGATGAAGCTGGAGGGCGAGGATGTGGCTGTATGGCTCCCGGTTGTGCACGCCATCGAAACAATCCGGGAGGCCGTGGACTACATCATCCTGGCCCGACGGCAGACTGGCGCTGACGATGACACGTGGGCGCGGGGAGCCGAGGACACCTTCAGGCTCAACGCGGAGGACGTGCCGGCAGTTGCCGTAGACATCGAGATGAAGCTAGCTAGGCAGGCGGGATGTGGCTCGCAATGTCCACGGTGGAGTGCAGATCATGCAGTATTTCCGCCGGCTGCCCGTCTTCTGGCAGCAGCGGATCAAACGGTGCGCCGAGGTAGGGTGCGGCGCGTACTTCTTGGACAAATCCCACCGCCAGCACGGCACCCTCTGTGGGCGGCATCAGGAGTAAAGAGCGAAGAAAGTCCTTGGAGTAGCTATGCCCTGAACCTGGCGTGAGTAAGACTCGTCTAGCCGTTTCGCCTAGGCTTCTCATCTGCGGCGTTCCTGGTGCCGGCAAGTCGCATTTCGTGAAGTCGCTGGCGAAGTCACACGGGTTCAGGGTGCTGCAGTACGACATTGCATCCGATCGCGCTGTCATTGTGCCGATGATTCGCCTCGCGGTTTCGGGGCAACATGTCGCCGCGCGCGCGCTTCTCGGCGCCAGAGTCGGCGTCGAGTGGGGGTTCATGCCCGATACGGAGAGCGAAGCTGTCGCGGCCGTCATCAACGCTGGCTTCGAAGGGTGGTGGTTCGCCGCTGACCTCGCCGACGCGCTTCCAGCTTGGAAATCGGAACACCCCACCACTGACGAGAGATTCTTCCACCTTCAAGCTGCGCGTATCACGTCGCATCGGGCGACGATCGAGCGACTGTTCCGGGGATACATGATCCGCACCCTTGACGGTGATGAGCACCTTACCGGTCAGCAGATTCTCGAGGAGATGGCACGACGACGCCGATGGAAGCGATAAAGAAGAAGCGCCCCGGGCGCGGTGTCACCGCGCCGGGGCCGTGGCCCCACAAACCTAGCCGTGGAGGCTCAGATGGCAGGCAAGAGCAAACACTCACCTCGCGCTTCCTGCCGCGCGACGAGGACGAGGAGGAGCAGCCGGCGTCCGCTCCGGCGCCAGGCCCTCGGCTGGCGCGCCGGCGAGAGGGAGAGCGCCTGATGGCTGACCAGGGTCGTCCGAGCCCCGATGGCCTAACGGCACCCGATCCGGTTGACGACTACCTGTCGCTCGCGATGCTGGTCTCCACGGTCGTTCCCGTCTTCGGCGGAGCAGTCGGCCACGTGTTCAGCGAGTGGGCCGCGGCGCGGCGCGTGCAGCGTCTTCGAGAGGTGCTCATCGGCGTCACCGAGGACATCAAGGCGTTGAGCGCCCAGGTACGCGAGGAGTACGTCCGCTCAGAAGAGTTCGAGGATCTGCTCGATCATACCCTTCGCCGCGTCGCCGTGGAGCGCCACGAGGAGAAGCGGCGCCTGTTTCGCGCGTTTTTGCTTGACACGATCACGACCGCGCCGGCCTACGATGAGCAACTCCGGGTCCTGCGGGCCCTGGAGGAGCTACAGGCGGCGCACATCACACTCCTCCGAGCCGTGATCCAGGAGCCGGACCCCCGCCGTGCTGACCGCATCTCGGGCTCGTTCAGCGAAACGCTGACGCGGCGCTTGCTGAATCTGAAGGCGGAGCAGATCAGTGATCTGGTGGCTCAGCTCAACGACTTACGGATACTCAACCTCGGCAGCCTCAACACCATGATGAGTGCCCGCGGTGCCGAGGATATGCGGCATGTAGTGACACTATTCGGTCAGCGGTTCGTCAAGTACCTCCTCGCGGCGGATCGCGAAGAGCAAGGCCGGGGCGGCCGGTGATCGCCGCGATCTACGCGCGCAAGAGTACCGACGACAGCGACCGTGACGCCGAGGCCCGCTCCTGCGAGCGCCAGATCGAGCACGGCCGTCGGTACGCCGTCGAACAGGGCTGGACCGTGGACGATCGGTACGTCTACCGCGACGACGCCGTGAGCGGCGCGGAGTGGAAACACCGCCCGGGCTGGACCGCGCTGGTGGCGACCCTCGACCCGCAGCCACCGTTTGCGCGGCTGATCGTCAGTGAGCTGTCGCGGATCGGCCGTGACAGCGTGCGGACGCCGGTTGCCGTGCTGCACGTGGAAGAGGCGGGCATCGAGATTCACGGCTACCTGAATCGCGCGCGCATCACGCTCGGCGACGAGGCGGGCGAGATGAGCACGATGCTCAACTCCCTGCTCGCGTCGTTCGAGCGGCGCAGGGCGAGCGCGCGGACCACCGATGAAATCGCCCGCCTGTTCTCGGTCGGGGCCGCCACGGGCGGGGCCGCCTACGGCTATCGGATCGAGCGCGCGCACGAGGGCGCGGACGCCCACTACGTCATCGACGAGGCCGAGGCGCTGGCCGTCACGCGCGTGTTCACCCTGTACGACGAGGGGCGCGGACTCGGCGCGATTGCGAAAGCCTTGACGGCAGACCGCGTGCCGGCGCCGCGGGGGGGGAACGTCCTGGGCGGTCGGGCCGCTCCGGCTGATGTTGAGACGGCCGACCTACGCGGGGCGCCGCGTGTTCCGGCGGACGATGACCCGGTACAAGGGCGGGACGAAGAATCAGTACGCCCGCCCCAGCACCACCGAGTGGCAGGAGCGCGAGGCGCCCGGGCTGGCGATCATCGACCGCGAGCTATTCGATCGTGTCCAGGCGCGGCTCGAGGGCCGGGCGGCCAGCTTCCTGCGCGGGCGTGGCGGCCGGCTGATCGGCGCCCGAGGGGCGGCGACGTCAACCCGACTCACCTGCTCTCGGGCCTGCTCTACTGCGCCCGCTGCGGCTCGGCGATCGGGCCCGTGGTCGGCCGGCCGGGATCGACCCGCTACGTCTGCGCCGGCTACCATCGCCGGGGCCGGGCCGCGTGCGGCAACGGACTGCGCGTCTCCGCCCGCGCGTTCGAGGAGGCGCTGATCGACGCCGTGGCGGCCCGGCTTGAGCCCGACGTGGTGGCCGAAGCGGCGCGCGGCGCGGTGGCATTGCTCAACACCAGTCAGGCCGAGGCCGGCGCCCGGCGGGCGGCCATTGCGACCGAGCTGGCGACCATCGCCACCCGAGAGCGCCGGCTGCTCGACGCGCTGGTGGACGGCGACGGCACCGCGGAAGCCATCCGGGGGCGGCTGCGCGCCGAGCTGGCCCGCCGGGACACGCTGGCGGCCGAGCTGGTCGCCATCGACACCGCCACGCCGATCGACGCCGAGGCGGTGGTGCGGGACGTGGAGCGGCGGACGGCCGATCTGCGGGGCCTGCTGCGCCGGCATCCGGCCCAGGCCCGACAGGTGGTGCGGCTGGTGATTAGTAACGCGCGGTTCCGGTGCGCGCCCTTCGATGATGCCCGGGGCCAGGGCTACGACGTGACGGCGCCGGGCTCCTACTCGCCCCTGTTCACCGTCCGTGACCTCCACACCCGCTTGGCGAGGCTCCGCGCGATCGCGTTGACGCGGTCGCCGGCGTGGCCGGTGCGCCGCCAGAACAGCCGCGCCCGCTCCATCGCCCCCAGGTGGGAGAAATAGTAGACGTTGTCGATCGCCTCGATCGCCACCCGGGCGCCGATCTTGAGCCCGCGGGTGTCGGCGCCGTGGCAGACGAAGCGGCCGCCGCCGCGAAGCTCGACGATGGCGATGTGCAGCGGCGAGCGGAACCCGGTGGGCGGCGTGTGCAACGTGGTGAAGGAGACCACCTCGCCGAGGCCGGGCAGCGTGGCCGGCGTCATCGCCACCGGGTGGTGCGGACAGTACGTCGCCGGCGGCGCGACGACGATGTCGCAGCGGGGGCAGCGCGACGCGGCGATCGTCTCGATCATGATTGTTGTAGCGGGGGCCGCTTGCCCGGCTCGGGGCGTGGGTGGGCTGTTCGAGGTGCGGTTCGGCTCCGCTCAACCCGGCGACTCACGCGCGCTCCAGCAGGGTGACCCAGTTGTTCGTGGCCAGGCCGCCGATGGAGTGGGCGAGGGCGTGGGTGGCGGCGGGGACCTGGCGGGTGAGGGCGCGACCGGTCAATTGCAAGACGCACTCGACGATCTGGGCGACGCCGGTGCCGGCCAGCGGATGGCCGCGCGCCTTGAGGCCGCCCGACGGGTTGATGGGCAGCCGGCCGTCGAGCGCGGTGTCGCCGTCGAGCGTCGCCCGGCCCGCCTTGCCCGGCGGCACGAGGCCGAGATCCTCGAGCGACATCAGCTCGAACGGCGCGAAGGCGTCGTGCACCTCGGCCAGGTCGATGCGCTCGGGACCGAAGCCGGCCATGGCGTACGCCTCGCGGGCGGCCGCCCGCGTGGCGGCGAAGCTCGTGAGCTCGCGCCGGTGGCGGATGGCCAGCGTGTCGGCGCCGTGCCCGACGCCGGCCACCCGCACCGTCGCGCGCTCCGCGCTGAGCACCACCGCGGCGGCGCCGTCGGAGATCGGGCAGCAGTGCAGCAGCCGCAGAGGATCGGCCACCATACGGGATTCCAGAACTTCCTCGACCGTCACCGAGTGCTGGAAGTGTGCGAGCGGGTTGCGCGCACCGTTCGCGTGGTTCTTGACGGCGACCTGGGCGATCTCGCGCGCGCTCACGCCCTGACGGGCCATCAGCACGCGGCTGACGAGGCCGGCCAGGGCCGGCATCGTGACGCCGTAGGTGCGCTCGTAGGGATCGATCGACCGACCGATGATCTCGGAGACCTTCGGCGTCGCCAGGTGGGTCATCTTCTCACCGCCCACGACCAGCACCGTACGGCGCAGGCCGGCGGCGATCTGGGCGAAGCCGGTGTAGACCGCGGCGGCGCCGGACGAGGTCGCCGTCTCGATGCGTAGCGCGGGGACGTGGGCGAAGCCCATGTGGGTGGCGACGTTCGAGGCGAAGTTGCCATCGCCCACGAACTCCTCGGGATTCATCGTGGCCACCACGATGGCCTCGGGCGCCTCGAGGCCGGCTTCGGCCAGCGCGGCGTGCGCGGCCTCGGCCATGAGCGCGGGCAACGGCTCGCTCCGCCGCCCGATTCGCGTCATCCCCACGCCCGCCACGAAGACTGGCTGCATGGCGTCTATTATTCATCGAAATGGGGCGTTCGCCGAGCCCCCTTGCCGGCGGGCGAGCGCGTCAGCCGGTGGCGCCTCGCCGGCGCGGCGGGGGCGGTGGGGCCGCCACGCCCAGGTCGCGGATCAGCCGCAGCAGGTATGTCCGCTGCAGGCCGAGGGCGCGGGCGGTGTGCGTGCGGTTGCCGCACATCTGGTGAAGGGTGGCCTCGATCAGCCGGCGCTTGAAGTCGGAGACGGCGCCGTGATAGCCGATCGGGCGCGGGAGCAGCGGCGTGGCCGTGGCGGTTGGTGCGGGCATGGTGTTCATCACGAGCGCGGAGAATCGCAACGGATGTGCCACGGCGGAAACCCGCGGATTGTCGCCCGCCCGGCGCCACGACCCGGCGCCACCTGCCCACCACGCGTGGCGGCGGTGCACAAAACGAAGGGCCCTCCGGCGAGGGCCCTGGCGACGATCGCGGTCCGGAGACGGCTAGGACTTGGTGGCCGGCTTGACGCCGGGGTTGTCTTTGAAGAACTGCTTGTTCAGCTCGGTGAAGCTCTTCCACTGGTCCGGCACTTCGTCCTCGGCGAAGATGGCCTTCACCGGGCACACCGGCTCGCATGCCCCGCAGTCGATGCACTCGTCGGGGTGGATGTAGAGCATCGTCTCCCCCTCGTAGATGCAGTCCACCGGGCACACCTCGACGCAGGCCTTGTCCTTGACGTTGATGCAGGGCTCAGCGATCACATAAGGCATCTAGGGCCTCCCGATATCGTGGGCGCTTATCCGCCCAGCGTTCAGCTTCTGGTCAGACCCGAAAGTTGTAGCGCGCTGGGCGGAGGGTGTCAAGCATTTCGATACGTTATCCACACTCGCTCGCACGCGGCTTGCCGGCTAACGCGTCGCGCTATTGAGTTCTCAGGCGCGGGTCGAGCGCGTCGCGTAGCGAATCGCCGAACAGGTTGAACGCGAACACCGAGAGGCTGATGGCAAGCCCCGGGAACACGGCCATCCAGGGTGCGGCCTCCGCGAACTCCACCGCCGCCCCCCGCAGCATCAAGCCCCACGCCGCGATGGGCTCCTGCACGCCGAGGCCGAGGAACGACAGCGACGACTCCAGCAGGATCGCCTGCCCCAGGAACGCGGTCAGCATGATCAGGTAGGGCGCCATCACGTTCGGCAGCATGTGGCGCAGGATGATGCGCCCATGGCCGAAGCCGGCCGCCCGCGCCGCGTCCACGTACGGCATTTCGCGGATCGCCAGCGCCGAGGAGCGGATGACCAGCGCCGAGCGCGGGATCATCGGGATCATGATGGCCATGATGAGGTTGGGGATCGAGTTGCCAAGGATCGCCACCAGCGCCAGCGCCAGGATGATGAGCGGGAAGGACAGGAAGATGTCCATCACGCGTTGTAGATAGAGATCGACGCGCCCGCCGAAGTAGGCGCTGGCCACGCCGAGGACGGCGCCGAGGGTGGCGCCCAGCACCGAGGCGCCGAAGCCCACCAGCAGCGCCGTCCGCGAGCCGTAGATCAGCCGCGAGAGCACGTCGCGGCCGAAGGCATCGGTGCCCAGCCAGTGCGCGCGCGAGGGCGCGGCGAGCATGGCGCCGAAGTCGTTGATGACCGGATCGTAGCGCGAGATGAGGGGCGCCAGGACCGCCACCACCAGCATCAGCGCGATGATGGCGGCGCCGGCGGCGCCGAGCGGTCGCCGGAGGCAGAAATCGCGCATCGCCTCGCCCCAGCCACCTGCCGCCCGCGCTACCTCGAGGTCGAGCGCGCGATCGAGCGGCGGATTCAGCGCCATGCCGGCCTCCTCGACGAGGGTCTCCGCATCATCGATACTTGATCCGCGGGTCGAGCCACGCGTACGCGATGTCCATCAGGAAGTTCACGATGATGAACGCCCCGGCCACCAGCATCACGAGCGCCTGCAGCAGCGTGTAGTCGCGGTGCGCCACCGCCTGTACGAAAAGCAGGCCGATGCCGTTGAGGTTGAACACCTGCTCGGTGACCACGAGACCGCCGATGAGGAAGGCGAACTCGAGCGCGACCACCGTGAGCACCGGCAGCATCGCGTTCTTGAGCGCATGGCGGGACAGGATCAGCTTCTGCATCAGTCCCTTGGCGCGGGCGGTGCGGATGTAGTCCTCGCGCAGCACCTCCAGCATCGCCGAGCGGGTCATGCGGGTGGCGACGGCCGAGTAGCGGTAGCCGACCGCCAGCGCCGGCCAGATGAGCTGGGCCAGGTTCTGGACCGGATTGACCCAGAACGGCGTGTAGACCATGGGCGGCAGCCACTTGAAGGCGACGAGCATCACGAGGATCATCACGATGCCGAGCCAGAACGACGGCATCGAGAGCCCGGCGATCGAGAAGATGCGCACGGCGTAGTCGATCCAGGTGTCCTGCTTGAGCGCGGCGAGCACGCCGAGCGGGATCGCCAGCGCCACCGCCACCAGCGTGGCCATCACCGCGAGCTGCAGGGACAGCGTGAAGCGCAGCTTGATCTCGTCCCAGATCGGGGCGCCCGTCCACATCGAGGTGCCGAAGTCGAGCCGCGCCACGCCGGTGATCCAGGCCAGGAACTGGTGCCAGACGGGCTTGTCGAGGCCGATGCGCGCCCGCTCCTGGTCGAGGATCTCCTGGGCCACCGCGCCGCGGTCGCCGGCGTACCGCAGCTCGACCACGTCGCCGGGGATGACGCGGATGAGCAGGAACGTCACCAGCGCCACCCCGAACAAGGTGGGCAGCATCAACAGGAAGCGCTTGACCAGGTACTTGTGCACGCTATTCGGACAGCCACACCGTGTCGAGCTGGTTGTTGAGGTAGTGACTGGGCGTGATGGTCCAGCCCTTCACCTTGGCCAGGTGCGGGACTACGCGATGCCACTGCAGGGTGTACATGACGTGGACTTCCTCGTCCAGGAGCCGCTTCTCGAACTGCCGGAGGATCTTCTTGCGCTCGTCGGGGTCGGTGGCCCGCCCCTGCCGGCTGAAGAGATCGTCGATCACGGTGTCCTTGTGGCGACCGAAGTTCGCGTCGGAGTTGCTGACGAAGCGGGGCAGGTCCAGGTCCGGTTCCACGATGAAGCCGCACTGGAAGTCCATGGCGACCTCGAAGTCGCCGCGCTTGAGCATGGGGTGGTAGGCGGAGGCCTCGATGACCTCCATCTTGACGTTGAGGCCGATCTGCCGCCACTGGTCGATGAGCCAGATGCCGAGGGGCTCGTAGGGGTGGGGGATGCCGCGGTTCTTGAACGTGAACGCGAAGCCGTCGGGCACGCCCGCTTCCTTCAGCAGGCGCTTGGCCTCGGCGCGGTTCTTGGCGATGTCGTGGCCGTAGCCGGCCAGCTTCTCCAGCTCGGCCGGCGGGGTGGCGTAGGGCGTGCCCGGCACCTGGATGCCGGCCACGTCCTTCACCAGGGTGATCTTCGACAGCGCCTGGGAGCCCGCGTAACGGTCGAGCGCCAGGGTCAGCGCGCGCCGCACGCGCTTGTCGTCGAACGGCTTCTTCTCATGATGCATCGCGACGAGGTTCGCGCAGTCCCACGCGCTCTCCTGCACCGCGATCTTGGGGCCGAGCGCCTGCACGAGGCTGTCCCGCTCGGGCGGACTGAAGCTGCGGAACTGGATCATGGCGCGCTCGCCGCGCACCGCCGCCACCTGCGCGGCCGAGTTGCTGATGAAGATCGCGCGGTAGCCGTCGAGGTAGGGCTTGCCCTTGTCCCAGTAGTCGGGATTCTTCTTGCCGACCCAGTGCGAGCCCTTCACGTGCTCCACGAACTTGAACGCCCCCGTGCCCATGACGTTCTTCTCGTACCAGTGCGGATCCTTCGCCAGGATGTCCGCCTTGTAGATCCAGTTCCACGGCGAGGCGAGGTTGAGCAGCATCGACGCCTCGGGGTACTTCAGCTTGATGACGAAGGCGCCGGCGTCCGGCGCGTCCACCGAGGCGATCGCCGTGTACGCCACCTTCCGCAGCGACTTCACCCCGGCCGGCGGGTTCAGGATCTTGTCGTAGGACGCCTTGACGTCCTTCGCCGTCAGCTCGCTGCCGTCGTGGAACTTCACGCCCTTGCGGATCTTGAAGGTGTAGGTCAGCTGGTCCTTCGAGATCGTCCACGACTCGGCCAGGTCACCGACCGGCTTGGTTCCCGTCTTGTCGAAGGGATCGACCCGCAGCAGGGTGCTGTAGTGGGGGGCCATGGGGTGGATCAGGCCGAACGTCTCCTCCTGATGCGCATCGTAGCCCGGCGGCTCCGAGGGGACGACGAAGACGAGCTCGCCGCCCGACCGCGGCTTGTCCTGCGCCGGGGCCGGCAGGGCGCTGGCCAGCAGCAGGGCGACGACGAGGACGATGGGGACGAGGATGGGACGGCGCATTTGCCACCTCCGGTCGCGGCGCACCCCCACGGCGGGCAGGGCCGGACGAATTTAGACCTCAAGCGGTCAAACGGGCCGCAACGGCAATAGGTTTCCGAAACGTACCCGCGGTCAGACCATGCTGTCAAGCGAGCAGACACGCCGCCCAGTGGCCGGGCATGACCTCACGCAGCGGCGGCACCTCGCCCCGGCAGCGGTCGATGGCGATCGGACAGCGCGGATGGAACACGCAGCCCGAGGGGGGGTTCAGCGGGCTGGGCACCTCGCCGACCAGGACGGAGTGCACCCGCTGCGCCTCGAGGGCCGGGTCGGGGATCGGCACCGCCGCCAGCAGCGCTTTCGTGTAGGGATGCAGCGGGCTGTCGTACAGCTCGCGGCGGTCGGCGATCTCGACCATCTTGCCCAGGTACATCACCGCCACCCGATCGGAGATGTGACGGACGACGGCCAGGTCGTGGGCGATGAACAGGTACGTGAGACCGAGCTCGGACTGCAGATCCTCGAGCAGGTTGATGATCTGGGCCTGGATCGAGACGTCGAGCGCCGACACCGGCTCGTCGCACACGATCAAGGACGGCTCGACGGCGAGCGCCCTGGCGAT
>Ga0210377_10004268_pt1 | contig 12070 bp, 8 predicted proteins | sample PLM4_65_b1redo_FD_155480 | JGI IMG/M metagenome (GOLD analysis project Ga0210377, IMG submission 155480) | Groundwater sediment microbial communities from an aquifer in East River, Colorado, USA - PLM4_65_b1 redo | ecosystem: Environmental > Terrestrial > Soil > Riparian zone | place: USA: East... | reverse complement strand
ATTAGTTGTCCTCTAAAATAATTTCGGCAGGAACCTGCCGGTACGTTTCATGTATTCGCGATATTCATCGCCGAATTTTTCGATGAGGTTGGCTTCCTCTTTTGGCGTGCGGATCGCCATGGCGATGAATGCCAGCACACCCAGCGCGGCGATGAACCAGTTATCTGCCATCATGCCGAAGGCAATAAACATGGACGATGCAACCGTGTAAAGCGGATGACGCACCCAGCGATAGGGTCCGCTGGTGGAGAGGCGGTGCTCCTTGCGTGTGGCACTGACAGGAGTGATGCCGCTGCCGATACTGCTGAAGAGCCAGTAAATTCCGGCAACACACAGAATGCCAATGCCAATCCCGAGGGTACGAGTCCAGTCGGGAAGCCCAACCTTTGACCACGCCATCCAGGCGGGATTGACCAAATACACCAGTGGACTCAGCCAGAGAATCAGCCCGCCGAACCTGATGATGTTCATCATGGCATTGCCATCCACTTTGCGGGAGAGTTTTTCGCCCGTTTCTATGTCTGCCTTGCGGCGGTAGTATATGGATATGCCACAACCTGTGAACAAGATCACAGCGGCGAGAATACGGAAAATGTTTTCGTTCATTGGGTTACCTCTAATTTCTATATTTATCATCGGTGGTCGAGTAAGGCGAAGCCCGTATCGAGACCAAAGGTTTGATTTAAATAATTTATTTTCATGTTGCTGGTGGTTTCTATACGCCTTCGGCTATCGCCTCAGGCTACTCAACCACCGGATCCCCTATAAAACCTTCGGGAGCAGGCGTCCCGTCTTTTTCATGTATTCATGATATTGGTCGCCGAAGTATTCGATCATCAGAGATTCTTCGAAGCCGATTCGTGAAGTGGTTTCCAAGATCGTCATCCCTGCCCAGCACAGCCCAATGAGCCAATTCGATGAAATGAAAAGAGTTGAACCAAGGATCAGGATGAAGGCGGTGTAAATGGGATGGCGGATCGTGCGATACGGTCCGCTGGTGATGAGTGTTTGTTCCCTCATCATGCGCGGGGTGTCGCTCCAACTTTTTCCGAGCGTGACTTGCGCCCATTGAAGCAGGGCGAACCCGGCAAGTGCGATCCCTACGCCAGTCCAGCGCAGCCAGACTGGAAAAGACAAACTGCCAAAGGCAAGCCATTTCGGGTTGATGGCATAGGCGATGATTGAGAGGAATCCGATCATGCCTAATAAGCCAGCAATCTTTGAAACGATACCTTCTTCGCGTTTTTTCAAAGTGGCGTCTTCCGGCTTGCTGTGATTTTTGACGTAATATCCACGATGCGCCGCAAACCCAACGACCAGGACGGGTAATAAAATTCTAAAGATGGTTTCGGTTTCCATTGTCATTAACTTTCTTCAATAAAAATTTTGCTTGTAATATTCAATCCGAGCACGGTCATCTTGCGACCGACTTTGACGGTCAGGTTATGGTCAAACTGTGAATATTCCTTGATCTCAATTTCTGCGCCAGGGACAAGCCCCAGACTGTCCAGATAACGGAGCAGGTCGGTGTCCGCACCTTTCACACATTGGACTGTCCCTGTTTGATCCGGGCGCAATGCCGAAAGGGGGGTTGTGTTATCGAGCGGCATCTTCAGATCCACAGTCGGGATCAACTCACCGTGCGGGTCACGCAGCTGATGTCCCATTGCTGCAGCGATGCGCCTTTCGAAGTCCTCCGAGATGACATGCTCGAGTTTTTCGGCTTCTTCATGCACTTCATCCCACGAATAACCCAGTGTTTGCACCAGCCAAGCCTCGAGCAGGCGATGATGGCGGATAACTTCCAATGCGGCGCGCCTTCCCTCTTTGGTCAACGTCACACCCTGGTGTTTTTGGTATTCAACCAATGCCGGTTTAGAGGAGGCAAGTTTTTGTACCATGCCTGTCACCGAAGCGGGCTTGACCCTGAGTTTCGCCGCGAGCGCATTGGTACTGGCGTTTTCGCCGTCCTCCGTCAGCTCGTAGATGTTTTTCAGATAATCCTGAATGGAGATGGTGAGCGTCTTTTCCATTATTGATTCCAAAGGGTGATGGTCGTGCAGGCGAAGAAGGTCAGGTAGGCGATGTTGAAGCCCGCGCCTTCCGTCCAATCTCGGACGAACTGCGGCAGGATGCGTTTGATGAGCATCCACGCGATGGTCATTGTGACGGGGTTGACCGCCGCCATCCATGCCGGGAACATCGTTTTGCCTGTTGCGACCAAAACCGAAAAAAGAATGGATGCGATAATGATGAAGATCAACAATGGCGCGTAGGTGATGATCAATACTTTGCGATGACGCCCGATCATATCCGCGATAATAATTTGCGAATGATCGTCCACTTTGTTCAACGCCTGGATGTATTCGCCCATATAGTAAAACGACCCGTGGACGAATGCGCCGATGACGGAGGCGATTCCGAATAAGCCGAAAGTTGCCAGCGGGACCCAGGTGTTCCCTCCGCCCAAGCCTTGATATACCTGCCAAAAGCCCAGCAACACGAGCGGCGTGGAAAAGACACCGATCAATGCGCCCCACATCATTCGGTTGGGGGAGAGCACGACCATCTTTTCGGCGTCCGAGAGCATTTTGGCATATGGTTTGAGTTTGGGGTAATCATCCAGAGAAGCTTTACTTGCCAGTAAAAGTACATCGCCTACGGCGTAAAGGAAGGCGCCAAGGATTGCGATAAGACCTGTGATACGAAAGACGGCTGTTTCCATATAGTTTGCCCTGATAAAAATAAAATTTAGTCTTGCCTAAATTATTGTAGCAAAGAAAATGAACCCCGTCAAGGGTCTGAAGCCCGGGAATAAATTGATTTCCGGTATGCTTGATTTTGTTGGCTTGATGGTTTTATCGCTTTCAAAAATCCTTAATAAATGCGATTTCTCATCTCAAATCATGTAATAATGATTTGAAAATTAAAAACTTTGAGGTGAAATATGCGCATTTGCGTTTTGACAGATGAAGAACTCGTCGATTTCAACCCCGCTCCGTTCATGGACGGATTTGATTGGGAGATGGTGACCATGACCGACCCGGTCATCGATGTGTTGCGCGCGCTGGACGCCCGCAAGGAATTCGACCTCTATCTGAATCTCTGCGAGGGCTATGAACGCGACGATGACGCAGATTGGGATTATCAGGGCATCGATGTGGTGAGAGCGCTCGAAGAATTGAACCTGCCTTTTACCGGTGCGCCTTCGAGATTCTTCGACCCGACCCGCGAAGAAATGCAAGCCGCGGCGGACGCGCATGGCGTGGGTTTTGCGAGGGGTTATCAGGTGAAATCTGTTGAAGAAGCGGAACGTCTGGTCAAGAACCTGCGTTACCCGATCATGGTCAAGCACCCGAAGAGCTATGGCAGCACGGGGATGTTCAAGGACTCAAAAGTGACAGCACCAGGGCAGCTCCGTGTGCAGGTGGAGCGAGTCTGTGCAGAGTTCAGCGCGGCGCGTATGGAGGAATTCATCGAGGGCAGGGAATATAACGTGCTGGTGGTGGATGACCCCGACGATCTTGAGTATCCCATTGGGTATCCGCCCGCCGAATTGATCTTCCCTCCCGGGGAAGAGTTCTGGCACACAGATGTGAAATGGGATTACAACGTCCCCTTTGATTTCAAGGAAGTGACCGACCCCGAATTGATCAAACGCCTGCATGATATCGCCATCCGTATGTACAAGGCGATGGATGGCGAGACATACGGGCGTTGCGACATCCGCATGAACGAAAAAGGCGAATTGTTCATTTTGGAGATCAATCCGAATCCCGCCATCATGCTCCAGCCCAAGGAATATGGACCGGCGGATTACATGATCCTGTATGATCCTGGCGGGTATAAACTTTTCTTCGACCGCATTTTCAAGGTCGCGTTGATGAATTACAAAATGCGTTCCCAGGCGAAGTAGGCTACTTCAAAATATTTTCGATCTCCCGCGTGCGTTCCGTGATGGAAGATGCAGTCGCAAGGATGGCTGTATCGTCCATTTTTTCTGCGCCGATCAGCAAGCCCTCGACCTCCGCCAGTGCGGCATATACCTTTCGGATCAGGCGCTTCGCTTCACTGGGAGCCTGCCCAATGGCGATCAAAGTCTTATCGATCTGAATGGTATGCTGGACGAAATGCGCCTCATACCGATGCAGGCGATGTCGGATGGGGAAGCGCGTCTCCTCCCAGAATGTGGATGGCAGATCGAGCTCTTTATCTGTAATACTGCTGAACTCTGCAAGGATTGCGGGATGGAATTCGCGATGATAAGCCAACATATTATCAAAGGGACCTTTTATCAGTGCCTGATACTCTTCTTCGGTCATGCCGGATATTCCGGAAAGCCTCGCCTCATCTTCATCCGGCATCTGATCCCGTTTCCATGTGCCGGCGCGGTGTCCTTCGAGCGCATACCGGATTACAGCCGTGAAGGCGATATCCGTCGCGAGGATGTGTGAATAGGTCTTACAAACATTCCATTCGCCCTCGGCAAAGATTTTCTCTGCATCCTCGGGAGAAAGCCCAAGGAGGGCGGCTTGCAGGTCCATGTAGGAGGCGTGGTAAAGGCTCAGGATATGCTGGGCAGGCGTTGGCTTGGTCATGAGCGATGACGAAGGAGTGGAAAGCGTCACAGCGAGTTGGCGTAATTCCTGCAGAGTCACAAAGAAGGCGAAACGTATCCCTTCTTCATCGTGGTCTTTCCAATTCCAAGCGCGTTCCAGTTCACTGTCTGGAAGATCGATAAAGAGATCTGCAATATCCTGAACTGTTCGATAAAGGTTTGTGTTCATCTGAGAATCTTTCTTTTTATGACAATTTTTGGATGATGATACTTCATTTAGGGGAATTGGTTACAGTATTGGCAAATAAACTTGACTTGTAACATATAAAAGTATATTATTTGCATATCTGTTAGTTTTTTCACAAATAGATAATATTGGGCGCGGTATGTCCACTTTAGACGTTTAGCCAAAGCATGATTCATTGGGGAGGAGGTGCTGGGCATAACGAAAGACTCGTTTGTTACAAATATAAAGCGGCGCACTTGCCCGTGCTGTTGCTATTTTATCTCAACACTATATATTCTTACTTCAGGGTGTTCCCAATAAGAATACCTGCAACCGAGAAACCGAATCTGGTTTCTCTTAGTCCATTTGGAGGGCTTCCATGTTGAAAATTAAGCTTCACCGAACGGCGACTCTTGTGGTTGTCGTTGCAATGTTGCTTTCACTGTTTACCTCGGTAGCGGCGGCTTCGCCTGCTCTTCCGGCGTCCTCTGTTACTTTTACCATCCTACACACGAACGATTTCCATGGTCAATTAGAATCCGCGGGGAGCAACCCTGGCTCCGCGCGCGTTGCGACCATTGTCAATGGTGTACGTACCTCTGTCGGCGCATCCAACGTTTTGCTGGTTGATGCCGGCGACGAAATGCAGGGTAGCCTGCTTTCGAACCTGGGTGATGGAACCGCTACCGGAAAAGGGATTCCAACCATTGCCACCTACAACGCAATGAACTACAACGTGGCGACCTTTGGTAACCACGAATTCGACTGGGGTCAAGTCAACCTCAAGAACCGCACTGACGAGGCACTCTATCCATACGTTACCGCCAATATCGTGAAGAACGATACCGGGAACTGTGCCACTGCCGGTTGGACAAAACCGGATTTTGCGGATGCTCCCTATCAGATCAAGACCATTGGCACCGCTCCGAATGTTGTCAATGTTGCTTTCATCGGTGTGACTACCACTGAGGTTCCCACCATCACTGTGGCAACAGCCACGGCTGGCTTGTGCTTTAAGGATCCGACCGTATCGATCCTTCACTATTATGATGAAATGAAGGCGGCTGCGGATGTGATCGTTGTGCTAAGCCACCTTGGAAATACTGACGGTGGTTACGGTTACGGCCTGCCTGTGACCGGCGATCAAACCCTGGCTGCCAACCTGAATACTGCTGGCAAACCCGTCAACCTGATCATTGGTGGACACAGCCATACTAACCTGACTGCAGCTCAAACAGTTGGCACAACCAAGGTCGTGCAAGCGTACTATAACGGACGCAGAGTTGGTCGCGCGGATATCACTGTTAGCCCGACCGGGAGTGTATCCGTTAACTGGTCGAGTCTCACAGTCGCTCCAGCCTCAGCAACACCTCCCACAGCTCAGGATGCCACCATCAATAGTGTTGTCAACTCCTATGCTACGAATCCCTCCTACCTGGCAATCGTCAACGCCCCGATCGGTTATTCAGCTGTGGACCTGCCTCGCCTTGGCGGGAACCTCGACAACATGATGGGTGCCTTCATCGATGATGCCATCTATGACTATCTCAACACCGATGCCGAACCAACCAACGATATTGATATCTTCTTCAATAATGCAGGCGGTATACGCGCTGACTGGTGTTATGACTCTGTCAGTGGTACATGGATAGGTACTGGCTGTGTTGGTGGCACCCACACGCCCAGTCTGTTGACTTACGGCAATATGTTCACTGTTTTGCCGTTTGGCAATGCAACAGTGGTTGGGAAAATGACTGGCGCGAAGATCCTTGAAGTGATCCAATATGGGCCCAACGTGGCTGGCGTTATTCAACCCGCTGGACTCAAATATAACTACTTCAAGCATACCGACGCAAATCCTGGTCCGCAGCCTTATGCCTGGGGCGCCTTCGATGTCATGGTTTATAACAAGGACACCCAAGCGTACGAACCCTTGGATCTGAACAAGACATACAATGTAGGCACGAACGAATTCCTGGCTCCGGCGGGCGGCGACGGCTACAGTGCCTTCAAGTACATGACCAATATCTCATACTGGGGTGATATGCTCAACGCCGTGAATGCCTATGTCGCTGCTAACTACGGCACACCTGAAAACGCTTATATGGGACCCAATGGCGATGGCACCCTCGATGGGCGTATTGTTCTTGATACGAGCATTGTTCCGCTAACCATCCTGCACCATAATGATTCTCATGGCAACCTGGCGAAGGGAACGTATGTAGGCTATACCCAGTTAGCCACGCTCATAAAGCAGGAAAAATTGCATAATCCTGCCCGTACCCTTCTGCTCAGCTCTGGTGATAATATCCAGGGTGATGCAATGAGCTATTACTTTAAGACGGCTCCCACTGGGTTCACATCAGACGGTACAGCCATTGCTGATTCCTCCCTGCACATGCAGCCGTTGATCAAAGCCTTCAACTCGATGGGTTATGACGCAATGACCCTGGGTAACCACGAGTTCAACTTTGGCTCGGATATTTTCAGCAGCGTACTTGGTCAGGCAACCTTCCCGATCCTGCAGGCAAATGTCGCCGAAGATCCTGCCAATCCCTACGGACTGGCGGAAGCGAATGTCCTGCCGTACGTGGAAAAGGATCTTGGTGATATCGATGTCGCCATCATGGGCATTGGTAATCACCGCGTTCCCAATTACGAATTACCAAGCAACATCCCTGGCTTGACCTTCTCAGACCCAATTGCCAAGACCCAGGAACTTTCCACCTTATTGCGACCTGCCAATGATGTTGTGATCGCTTTGACACATATTGGGTTTACTGAAAACCCCTCCAGCGTTGAAGTGGACGCGAATGTGGATACCAATTTGGTGGCTCAGGTTTCCGGTTTGGATGCTGTCATTGGCGGACATAGCCACACCAATCCTGCCTCTGGCTTTGCCTTATACAAATACCTGCCCAGCATCGTGCCTGACGCAGACGGGAATCCCGTGGTCGTTGCCCAGGCATACCGCTACAACAACACCCTGGGTGAAGTCTCGATCGGTTTGCGTCCTTTAGGTGATGGCAAGTATGAAGTTGTCAGCCAGACTGGGCGTTATCTCACTGTCGCCATGGCACAGGCAGAAGATGCCGATGTCAAAGCCATCGTCGATCCGTACGTTGCATTACTAAACACCTACAACAACACAGTGATTGGAACAACAACTGCCCCGATCGATGCTTTGAAGGCTTATACACAGGAAACCAACGGCGCTAACTTGCAGGCTGATGCCTCTGTGTATGAATTGGAAACCTTGCATAACATCCCGGTGGATTTCCATCTCTCCGGGGCGATGACGAACTCGAAGATCGCCAGCGCAGCCACTCCAGAGTTACCGGTCTCGCTAAAGATATCAGATATGTTCAGTGCCATGCCGTATGAGAACTCCCTGGTGGTCATGGAGATGAACGGTCCGCAACTCAAGGCAGTGCTGGAACGCGCCTACCGTAACTACTATTACTACAAGTATGTTCCGGGATATGGTGGATATTCCTACTACACCACCTGCATGATCGACACGAATTTTGGCAACCAGATCACCTATAACGATCTATATCCTGCCGCATATGACCCCACGAAACAATACGTTGTCTCGCTGGTGGTGAATGGACAGGAGATCGACTTTGATGATGCTTCCACGTACTATCGCGTCTCTACGGTCAACTACCTTGCTGCCGGATCATGCAACTTCAACAATAACGGAGTCAGTCTGTGGCCGTTGAATCAGATCGTAAACGATACGCAGTATTACGTCCGTGATGCGGTTATTGATTACGTCAAAGCCATGGAGACCGTTTCACCGGCAATCGAGGGCCGACTCAATTTCATCGCAGACACGGCCGCGCCTGCAATCACGATCACCATGCCTGAGGCAACCACCTACCAACATTCTGACACCATGTTCCTTGCGTTCAGCGCTGAGGATGTTGGGCTTGCCGGTGTAAAGAATATCTGGGCTGACCTGGATGGCGTGGAAGTATTTGACGGGCAGTCGCTCGATCTCTACACTCTGACATTGGGTGATCATACCTTGACAGTCCATTCCGTGGATAAAGCTGGGAATGAATCCGTTCAGGCCGTGACATTCCATATCACTGCTTCATTGAACAGCCTTGTCTCTGGTGTGACCCGCCTCTATCAGGAGCACAAGATTGACAACAGCGGTGTTTACAACAGCCTGATGACCAAATTGCGCCAGGCTGAAAAACCGGCTGCGGTACGCAATGCTCTCAACGCTTTCATCAATGAAGTTCGTGCCCAGAGCGGAAAACATATTGATGCCGCCTATGCAAATGCTCTCATAGCAGATGCGCAATATATGATCGATCATTTGCCGTAAGATCCGTGATGTTCAAGATTTGTTCGCAGGGGATGATGTAATACAAAACTACCCGCGGGTTCATACCCGCGGGTAGTTCTCTTTTCTCGCATTAATAGTGACAGGTGGATTATCCGAGAATGCCGCCGAAGGTTAGCAGGGCGATGGGCATAAGGACCCAGCCCATTAAGCGATGGACGTGTTTGTATATCCCGGCAAATTTGCGGTTGGGTTTAGGGTCCCATTTGCTGGCAATGCCAAGATCGATATATGGAAGGAACAGGGCAAAGCTATACAGGATGGGGCTGTAGGGCGGCTTGGCTTCACTGTCATCGAGAATGACCATATCATCCTCCTTGCGAAAGACAATTGTGCCGATCGCAATGACAATAAAGCTCCAAATGAAGGCGAAATCCGGGCGTTGACCGTAGCCGGAGAAGATGAAGAGGAACCACGACCAGAGCCAGGATCCGGTCCAGGGAGTGAGGATATCTTTCCGTTCTCGCAGTTTGCGGCTCAATTCCACATCCGCGGCCCAGTCCGGTTGACCTTTTTCGGTCAGGAACTGGGCAAGGGTGCGATATGCCTCCGGGCTGTAGGCGGACTCTTCAACCATCCTCAATAGTACGCCCCACGTGCTGTCACTTAATTCCTGATTCACCAGCCCGATATCGGAGTAGGTCATGCCGCGCAAATTGAAGGATTTGGGATCCTTGGGCCATGTGAATTGATCGTCCATTTTGAAAAAGCCGATGTTGGCATTGCTCATATCCAGCGAATAGGCGACTTTCACATTTTTGAATGTGGTTGTATCGCTCACCGTCAATCCATCCGCAAAGAACTGGTCAGTTTTGATGTTCTCCAGATTAAGGTCACTATCCACTTTTGTGGACGCCAGATTGATAAAGGCAATTGCCTGATCCTCTTTTCCAATGATAGTCAAACTTCCGAATTGATTATGCTCCAGGCTGAGACCCGCTGGAGCTGTAAAGCCATCAAACTTTACCGCCCCGTCGACCGTAGCTAATTTGACGGTAAATGGTTTGTCCAGGTAATTGTAGGAGGCATCCGTGAAGTCGAAATCTTTGCCGGCTTGCATCCCTTCGAAATCGACTTCTCCATTGAACACAGCACCTTCAAAATAAGGCCAGCCTATCTCAGTATAGGTGAAGAGAAATCCCTGATGAAAAGTGGTGAAATCGAAATCTGCGAAACGCACCACCGTCAAATAATTGAAGTTGGCTGCGCCGTTGAAGGTTGCCCCTGTAAAAGCGGCATCCCGGTCCACGGTGCCGCTTTCAAAACTGACCCAGTCTTTGAAGACAGCATCTTTAAATCCTGCAAAATTGCCCGTCTTGAAATTCTTGAAATTGGCGCTTTTCTCGAAAACAGTACCCTCAAAAACTGCATCCACACCGAATTCTGCGTTTTCAAACATGGCTTCCCCCTTAATGGTTGCACCTCTGAGTTCAGTCGTTTGCTCAACCTGGATCTCCCAAAGCTCAAATGGATAGGCGGTTCCTGGATCGACCTCTGTGCCATTGAATTTTGATCGTGCCGCAAAAAAGCTGCCTCCGATCGTTGCGTCGAAGAGCACGACCGCCTTTTCGTACGTCGATTCATATAAAGCGAGATCTTCATCGACCACAATGCGGTTCATTCTGACTGCACCGGAAACGGTCGAGTTATACATGTTGAAAGATCGGATCTTCGAGCGGATCATTTCGATCCTGCCTTCGAAGTTGCAAAACCAGAATTCAATATCAAAGGGGATGGAAAACCCGCTCGCATCTATATTCCCGTTTATGGTGGTGTTGTAAATTTTAAAGAAGGGGATTCCCTGCATCTCCGGATCCTTCCAAAGCGACGCGATGAATTCTCCGCGCACCACGCGCTGGCTTTCTTCGGTGAACGCCTCTGCGAGGTCAGCGCTTCCGTCTTTCAGGACCTCGGCTTTTAAATATTCCTCCGCAGCGGGGTTGTAGGATAGGTCCTGGGCGTTCGTCTCTGCCTTCGCCGCGATGATATTCGTTCCCATTAGGAACATTGTGACCAGCACAATCACCAGAATACGGAACATGGTCTTCATGTGTCTCTCCTCGCTATCCAGGCAGGTAATCGGTCATACATATAGATCATTAAAGAAGTTTACCAAAAAAACATTGCAAAGTTCGTCGGGCAGGGCATCCAGGACTTCATTGATGAACGCCATTTCGCTGGGAAGTTCGTTCCCGACTAAACCGGCGCTCGCCGTAAGTTGACCGAATGCCGCCTCCGGGTCCGGACCTTGAAGCACCGCGCCGACGATGGCTTTGATCGAGTCTGTGTCGATGGGTGTCATCCCTTTCACGATCTCCACACATTCGCGCATGTCTTGTAGCAGCGCGTCTACATTGTGGATGGTCCCGTGGTTGACGGAGATGTGCAGATTGCGTGGCGTGAGCGGCGTGGAGAATTGTCCCTGAATGTACCAGCCGCGCTTATTCATTTGGTCAGCGAGTTGATACACATTGATGATATCCGACTTGAAAGAGAACATGCACATGGCAGGTTCGCCCAGGACCCGCAAGCCGTCTATTGCATTAATGCCATCAATGAGTTTTCTGGTGGCTTCCTGCACTTCCTTGATGATGCGCATGTAGCCCTCTTCGCCGAGGAAGTTCAACACTGCCCACGCGCCTGCCATCGGTCCGCCTGATTTACTGCTGAGCACGGTGGGATTGATAAGTGTATAGGCAGTCGTGTCTGTGCAGGCAAAGATCTGATATTTGCGGATGCTTTTATTGCGATACATGATGACCGAACAACCCTTGGCGGCGTATCCATATTTATGCAGGTCGGTGGAGATCGATGTCACACCGGGAACGGTGAAGTCAAAATCAGGAACTTCGTAGCCAAGTTTGCGCATGAAGGAAAGATGAAGCCCGCCCACACAGCCGTCCACATGAAATAGTAAATTCTTTTC
>Ga0210377_10004267_pt1 | contig 12070 bp, 12 predicted proteins | sample PLM4_65_b1redo_FD_155480 | JGI IMG/M metagenome (GOLD analysis project Ga0210377, IMG submission 155480) | Groundwater sediment microbial communities from an aquifer in East River, Colorado, USA - PLM4_65_b1 redo | ecosystem: Environmental > Terrestrial > Soil > Riparian zone | place: USA: East... | reverse complement strand
TCGAAGGCGTGCGCTTTACCAACCCTTTCAAACGGAAATAAACATTCAACCGACTGACCGGCAGGCAGCAAAAGCCGGATAGCGTCTGGTTGCTAGAACAGAGAGAAAGATAAGGCGGAGGCGGACGACATCAGGAAAGCCCTCCTGGACTACTGCCGGCTGGACACCTACGGTATGGTTCTTTTGTGTAATAAATTGAAGGAGGCTGCTGCTCAGGACGATTTATAGTCAAATACCAACCGCGCAGATGAACCCGTTTGAGAGCAAGAAAAGCCCGGCAGAGAAGCGACTCCCTGCCGGGCTTTTTATTATTGACCGCAACGCTACTCCGCCCTCACCAGGTCCTCGAACCGGATGTCCACCCCGAACACGCCGACGATCTCGCTGTTGTCGTTGCTGATGGGCGCTGACACGGTGATGCAGAGCGCGCCGGTGATCTTCGAGGTATAGAAATCCGACACGAAGCTCTTGCCGTCCTTCATGGGGTTGATGAACCACGGCCGGTCCGAGAAGTTGTCGCCCAGGCCCGAATGCTCGAATTGGGCCTTGTACTGGATCTGGGTGATGTTCTTGGTGATCTTGCTGCCTTCGCCGTTCACCACGTAGGCGAACTGGATAAAGGGGTTCTCGTCCAGCAGTTTCTGTATAACGGACTCCTGCTTCGCGTGGTCCATGGTGCGCATCTCTTTCTTTTCCACCATTCCCTCGACGAGGTGAAGGGATATCTCCTGGGCCTTTTTCTTGAGCTTGTCCAGGTCGGATACGAAGTACTCGGGCAGGTATTTCTTCGCCTTCTCGATCAGCTCGTCGTGAGAAATGCTTGTGGTCCTTCCCTGTTCGTACTGTTCCATCACCCATTTGTGAACCTTCGCCAGGCCCGGATGGCGCTTGTCGATCTTCTTGTCCGTATCGAGCTGGAGGTGGCTGTTTACCCAGTGGGCGATGCCTGCGATGCCGGACTTGTCGGTGATGATCACGCCCATGGGCCGCCTGAGGATCTTCGAGGTGTCGAAGATATTGTAGATCTCCTCGTTCTTCATCATGCCGTCGGCATGGATGCCCGCGCTCGTTGAGTTGAACTCCGCGCCCACGAACGGATAGTTAGTCGGGATCGGGAAGCCCATTTCCCTGCGGAAGTATTCGGCCATTTCGGTGATGGCGGTGGTGTCGATGCCAGCGTCGTTGCCGGTGAGGCTGATGTAGTCGATCAGCATGGCCTCGACCGGGGTGTTGCCCGTGCGCTCACCAAAACCCAAAAGCGCGCCGTTCACCGAGGCGCATCCGTACATCCAGGCCGCGACACCGTTGATGAGCCCTTTATGGAAATCATTGTGGCCATGCCACTCGAGCTGCTCCGACGGCACGCCTCCGTCGTGAATGAGGGCGTAGAAAATTTCCGGGACGCCGCGCGGCAGCGCCGTGCCGGGGAAGGGAAACCCGTAGCCCATGGTGTCGCAGGCCCTGATCTTGATCGGGATTTTTGCTTGTTCCGAGAGTTTCATCAGTTCCTGCGCAAAGGGGATGACGAAGCCGTAGAAGTCCGCCCTCGTAATGTCTTCGAGGTGGCAGCGGGGAATGATGCCCTGCTCGAGCGCCGTGGACACGATGTCGAGGTAAGCCTTGAGCGCGTCTTTGCGCGACATATTAAGCTTGAGGAAGATGTGATAGTCCGAGCAGGAGGTCAGGATCCCCGTCTCCTTGAGCCCCATCTCCTTTACGAGCTTGAAGTCGTTCTTGTTCGCCCTGATCCAGCCGGTGATCTCCGGATACCGGTAACCGCGCTCCCTGCAGAGCCGCACCGCTTCGCGGTCCTTCTCCGAATAGAGGAAAAACTCGGTCTGGCGGATCACGCCGTTCGGGCCGCTCATGCGGTGCATGAAGTCGAAGATGTCGGCGATCTGCGTGGGCGTATAGGGCGGCCGGGACTGCTGGCCGTCGCGGAAGGTGGTGTCCGTGATCCAGATGTCCTTGGGGATGTTGGTCTGGATAAGCCGCTCTTCGAGCACGACGCGCGGGACGCTCGCATAGGGGAACATGTCGCGGTACAGGACCGGCTCCTTCACGTCCTTGAGCTCGAAGGGTGTTTTGGTCGTCTGCTTTTTGATGGTCAAGGGAACCTCCTGCAAATACAAGTTCAAAGTTCAAGGTTCAAAGTTCAAGAAAAATCTGCATTTGGCAATTCGCAAATTTCACGTGTAATTTCTTTACGCCCCGCGTATCCCCCTGATCGCGGCTGCGTAGTCCTTGGCGCCGAAGACCGCCGAGCCTGCAACGAGAATGTCTGCCCCTGCCTTGATGACCCCTGCCGCATTCGAGGGCTTTACCCCGCCGTCGACCTCGATCTCGGTCTGGAGCCCAAGGTCGTCGAACCGTTTTCTGAGCCTGGCTATTTTTTCCAGTGCCGAGGGGATGAAAGCCTGGCCGCCGAAGCCGGGGTTCACGGACATGATGAGCACCATGTCCACCTCGGCAAGGACGTAGTCCAGGCTCGTGAGCGGCGTCGCCGGGTTGAGCGCCACAGCCGCCTTGACGCCCTTGTGCTCCTTGATCGACTGGACGAGCCGGTCCAGGTGAAAAGCGGTCTCCACATGGACCGTGAGGTAGTCAGCGCCCGCCTTGGCGAAATCGGCGATGTACAGCTCGGGATTCGTTATCATGAGGTGTACGTCGAGCGGCAGCTTCGTGGACCTGCGGGCCGCTTCGACGATCAAAGGACCTATGGTGATGTTCGGCACGAAGTGGCCGTCCATCACGTCGACGTGGATGACGTCGGCGCCCGCGGCTTCGACGGCCCTGATCTCTTCACCCAGCCGGGAAAAATCAGCGGAAAGGAGCGAGGGGGCTACCTTGATTTTTTTCGTCATGTTATTTCCTCAAAAATCAAAAATGCAAAATGCAAAGTGGAAATTTCAAAATGCAAAGTGAAATCTCAGCTCGATTTTGCACTTTACAATTTGCATTTTGAACTTTGCAATGAGTTATTTACTGACCACAATATCCACTGTTGCATCGGCCGCGACCGGCGAACCCGCGGCCGGCTTCTGCTGTATGACGGCGCGTTCCGTTGCCGCAGCTTTTTCGCCGGCTGCCCTGTAAGTCACCGTGTGCTGCAGGCCCATACGGTCAATGGTCTTTACGGCCTCTTCCGCTCTTTTTCCCGTCAGCTTAGGCATAACGAACGTCTCGGCTTTCCTGCCGGAACTGATGAGCAGGTTGATTGCGCCGCCCTTGTCAAGCGGGCTGCCGGCCGGGGGATCCTGTGCGATCACAATATCGCGATCCACGCTCTCGGAGGAGACGCGCGAAACCGTACCGGGGACGAACCCCGCCTGCCGGACCATGAGGTCGGCCTTGCGATAAGGCTCCCCCGCGAGCATCGGCGTCTGCGTGTCGCTCGGGCCCTGGCTCACGACCACGTGGATTTGCCGGCCTTTTTTGATGCCGTTTCCCGCAGCGGGCGACTGAGATATCACGCTGTCGCGCGGAAGGGTCGGATGGGGCTCGCGCCGGTCGACCTTGAGCTGCAGGCCCTGCTGGGTGATGGTCTCGAGCGCGGTCACGATATCCTTGCCCGCAAGGTCGGGTACGCGCACCTCTTCCTGCTGCAGAAGCAGCGCAACGACCGCGAAGGCGCTCAGGATGCCCACACCCGCGAGCGCTAAAAATATGCCCAAACCTCTTAAAAACCGTTTCATAATCGAAGTCCTATATTATACAGAAAAGGCGGAAAGTGCAAGAGTTCTTGACAGGTTTTTTTCTATTTTGATTATGATCCGGTAAAATTTATAGCACATTACGCCCTCGGTGAAGTCGTCTGAAGAGGCGGTACAGGCAGAATTGTTTCGATAGTTCAGTTAAACTTGGGCTAAAATATGAGAAAGGCATTTATAATGTATTTTTACTTGACATTTTGCAAATTTTGCGCAATTATAAAGCAAAAACTGCAAGAGGTTAGTCATGTTAATTGAATTTTCAGTAACCAATTTTAGATCAATTAAAGAAAAACAGGTACTTAGCCTGGCTGCTGCAAAGGGAGGGGAACTAGACGAATCCAACACGTTCCCGTCGGACATTTCCAGGCTGCCTAAGCTTCTTCGCTCTGCCGTTATGTATGGGGCTAACGCGTCGGGTAAAAGCAACACAATCCTTGCGCTTAACCTCATGCAGTTCCTTGTCCTCCAGTCGTTCTCGGCTATTCAGGAAGGACAGCCGGTCCCTGTTGTACCGTTCCTTTTTGATACGGAAAGCGCAAAGTCGCCGTCAGAATTTGAAATTACCATCATCAGCGAGGGGACCCGCTATCAATATGGCTTTTCAGCAACACAACAGCGGATCACCGAAGAGTGGCTCATTGCCTACCCTGAAGGCAAGCCCCAGCGATGGTTTGAACGTATCTTTGACAATAAAACCGGCACGTATGAATGGCAGTTCAGCAGAAATTTCAGCGGCCAGAAAGAAGTCATTAAAACAGCGACCAGATCAAATGCCCTTTTTCTTTCAACCGCAATTCAGCTTAACAACGCTCAGTTGAAGCCGGTGTTTAACTGGTTTTCAACCAAACTTGCCATTATTCTGCCGGCAACGATTATCAACCTGCAATTTACAATCGATCGCTGTGCGTCTGAAAACGAGAAAAAACGCATCCTGTCGTTCATGAACGCCGCGGACATCAGCATCGCAAATATCAACCTTGAGAAACAGCTATTTAATGCGAGCATGGTGCCGCCGGTAATTTTTCCGGAACTTCGCGATAAAATGATTAAAGACCTGAGCGGCAAGGAACTAACCGCCGTCAAATTTCTTCACAACACAGAGGCGGGCGCCGTTTCACTCGATCTGGCTGATGAATCACAGGGGACCCAGAAGTTGTTTGTTTTCTCAGGGCCGTGGCTTGATGTTCTTTCTAGCGGGAAAGTGCTTGTCGTCGATGAGCTGAATACGAGTCTGCACCCGCTTCTCGTGCGGCATCTCGTAAGTCTCTTTCACAATTCAAAAACGAACCGCCAGAACGCCCAACTGGTCATCACCACGCACGACACCTCTTTGCTTGATCCTGACATCTACCGGCGCGACCAGGTGTGGTTTACCGAAAAAGACACTCATGGGGCGACCAGTCTTTACTCGCTGGTCGAGTTCAAACCCAGGAAGAATGAAGCCTTCGAACGGGGCTATCTCAAGGGGCGATACGGAGCGCTGCCTTTTATCGGAGACTTCGCATTCTGATGGGTACGGATGATCTCTTTCATAAGAAGCGCATCAGGCGAGAGCGGGCATTCGATCGTTTGCGTAAAATCCGCGCTTCGCATGATGTCGTTCTCATCATATGTGAGGGAGAAAAGACCGAACCGAATTATTTCAAGGGGCTCAGATCCATCTTGCACCTTAATAAAGAGAATATCGTTATCCATGACCGTCGCAGCGGAAGCGACCCCCTGAGCCTCGTCAACAGCGCCGAAGAAGAGTATCTCAAGGAACTCAGGCGAGACCCTGAAAAGCAAGGATATGACCATGTCTTTGTGGTTTTCGACAAAGACACGCACGGCACATACAACGATGCGTTGCAAAAGATGGCAGGCTTGAGCAAAAAATACAAAGGGAAATTCAAGGCAATCGTATCTGTCCCTTGCTTTGAGTTTTGGCTCCTGCTTCACTTCGAATATACGTCCCGGCAGTATGGCGCCTCGGGGAATAATTCTCCCTGCGACAATGTAATTCGAGATTTAAGGGCGTATATCCCCGGCTATGCGAAAGGCAGCGCCGATGTATTTGAAACGACCTATCCCCGCGTTGATGAGGCAATTAAAAATGCAGAGCGGTTGGAAAAGGGGCAGGAAGAAGCCGACACGGACAACCCGTCAACAAAAGTGCATCGGCTGGTGGAATATCTTCAAAGTTTGAAGGATAAAAATGAAGAGAGCGTTTGAGGGCAATTCGGGAAATGGCGATTCTCAAGCTGAACCCTCATTGGTCTTTATAATAAAAAAATGAAGAAAGTAAAATCCGCAATAGATATTGTAAGACTGCCGAAACAGGAACGGGATGCAATACTGCGAACCGCCGGACTTAAAGCCGAGAAGGAGTATTTGGAGAATTCCTCTCTGACTTCTTTCGACGCGTTTGCAGAAGACGAACTTTATGATGAGACCAAGTAGGGGAAGGCCGTACTTCTAGTAAGTACATAGTAAATGTAATTGAAAAAATAAGGAATTATAGCTCCGGAATATTTATTGGAATATTTTGCTTGCAATTTAACAAAATCTCCTGTACTATTTTTCCTCAACAGGAGGTTTTGATATGATTTCAGAAGAATCGGCAAGAAAGATTTTAAAACCCTACGAGAAAGACATTCAAGATTGCATCTTATCAGCCTGGAACAGTTATCATCAATATCCTTCCCGGCATATCCACACCCCGCGAACCCGCGCCTGCATAATACATGATCATATGGTTGATAATGCGCGAAGCCGGTTTGAAAATAGAGACGGCATACGCACATATGAAATAGGCGGCTTGTTTATTGTCGAGATAGAAGAAAAAATACTAATAAGATTTAAAAAACTCGACGAAGATAAATTATCCTGCAATATCCCAACCCAACAGGCCCTTGAGTTTCTCGGCCAGATGGAATTGCCATACATGCCCCCCAAGGCTACACGACTGATAGCCGGTTACGAATTAAATAGTCTTCAAACCGCAATAAACGCTGTATCAATTACTTGCCCTAACGGATCTCGAAATGAATGGTATTACGATTTGGAAACCGAGATGGCGGAGATCGTAAATTTACCAACACAATCCGAGATTGTTGAAGAAGCAGAACGTATAATTATTAAGCATAAAGAAAGCACACAAGAGGGACATGGACAAAATCATTAACCAAGACATGATAAAAATAGCCAGAGAGTCGCGAGGCTTATCTCAAAAGGAACTTGCTGAGCTTGTCTCTGTGTCACAAGGGAAAATATCTAAAATTGAAAGTGGTCTGCTCGGAGTCTCTGAAGATTTGCTTAAGAAATTGTCTGAAAAATTAGACTATCCAGAAAGCTTTTTTTCTTTTGACGATAAAATATTCGGCTATGGCATCAGCGGTATCGGGATTCTTTATCATAGGAAGCGACAAAATTTGGCGAATCAAGTTATTGACCAAATTCATGCACAAATTAATATTCGGCGAATGCATTTGATCAGATTGCTCCAGGCGGTCGAAATTAAAAATAATCTTTTTCGCCCATTGGATATTGATGATCATGATGGCAAGGTTGAGGACATCGCTCGTAATGTGCGAGCCAGTTGGTTGCTTCCAAATGGTCCTGTTAAGAACTTAACAAAAGCAATTGAGGATGCTGGCGGCATTGTTGTGGAGTTTGATTTTGGCACAAAAAAGGTCGATGCAATTAGTCAATGGATACCAGGTCTGCCGCCCCTTTTCTTTACTAATACCAATGCTCCTGGTGATCGTTTAAGATTTAGCCTTGCTCATGAGCTAGGTCACATTATTATGCATAGACTTTCTACCCCCAACATGGAAGAAGAGGCCGATAAATTTGCAGGTGAATTTCTTATCCCAAGGCATGAAATATCATCATCACTAAATTTTGTGACTTTGCAAAAGCTTGCCAACTTGAAACCGTACTGGAAAGTATCAATGGCAGCGCTTTTGTATAGAGCATCTGATCTTAATAAAGTTACCAAAAGACAATATCAATATCTGTGGATGCAAATGGGAAAAGCGGGCTATCGAATGAGCGAGCCGCCAGAGCTGGATATTCATAGAGAAAGGCCTACACTACTTCAGGAGCTAATTTCAACCTACAGAAACAAATTGAATTATTCACTTTCAGATATGAGTAAATTGCTCGGATTGAATGAACATGAAATAAAACTGACTTATTATGGAGAGCAAAAAAATAGTCATTTAACATTGGTTAAATAAAATTGAGATGCAATATGATTTCGAAGAGAGAGCGAGATGCAGCTAACTCTAATGCAAGACTAGGAGGAAACAATGAGCAAAGATGACAAAAAAATCACAATATTAATTAATCAAAAGCCCTATGAAGTTCCGAAGCCGGTGATGACGGGTCTAGAAATAAAGCAACTAGCAGGCGGGCCGTTGGATTACTGGCTCATAATGATAGTAAAATCGCCTGATGAAGCAGCCGGTGGTGATGACAAACAGATTCAAGATGGCGAGAATGTCGAATTAAAATCAGGCATGCGATTCCGTATAGTAAATGCAGCGACATTCGGGGTCTAAAAATGGGATTGCCTCCACAGCTGGAAACTGATATAAACAAGTTAAAAGAGCAGGGATACTCCGTGGATGTCCACAGAGAAAACAATCAAATTCTCGTTGTTATCGAGAAATACCGGGTCCCGTCCGGCTGGAACAAATCGGAAGCGACGCTGCTTCTGATTACAGATATCGGATACCCAAATTCTAAAATGGACATGTTCTGGACAGATTTAGATTTCAAGCTGAGCGGAGAAAGAATTCCTCAGGCGGGAGATGCTGTCCAGCCGTTCCTCGGCAAACAATGGAGAAGATTCAGCTGGCATGTTCAAAAATGGAATCCAGCCGTAGATAATGTAATAACATATTTAGGAACAGTTGATGCACGATTGAGGCAATTACAATGAAAAAAAGCTCGATTCGAATCCTCGATGATCTATGGGCGCGAACTCGAGACGAAGCTCTTTCATCGTCTGATGAGAGTGTTGCTTTTTTAACTGCGAAATGCTTTGAAACTTCTGAGAAGATCGTCTTTATTGCGGAGAATTTGGTTCCTGCTAAAGAGAAGGATTATCTGTATCGTAGTGGTGTCCACCTCGAAATTTCCCCCCTTTATACCAGTCGTGTTTTAAATATTGCCGAAAATAAGCAAAGCACGGTCATCATGGTGCACAGCCATCCCTTTGAGAAGGGCGTGCCACAATATTCACCCTCAGACAATCATGGCGAGGCTCTTACCTCTGAGACTATATCGAACAACTTAGCTGGTAATCCCCCGGTAGGAAGTCTGCTGATCGGGCAAACTAAAATAAACGCCCGCACCTGGATAGGCTCAACAAAGAAACGATTTTCATCATCAGCAACCATTTTGAATGGGAATAAATATTGGAGCAGCCATGCCGCATCAAAGAATAGCGTGAATAGTATTTTGATCGACAGGCAGGTCCGTGCATTCGGTAGCGATATGCAAGACGCAATAGAATCACTTGATATTGGAATAGTCGGCCTCGGAGGCACCGGTTCAATTATTGCCGAACAATTAGCGCGAATTGGAGTTAAACATTTAACCATTGTTGATCATGACAAGTTCGAACCCAGCAATTGGTCTCGGCTTTATGGAAGTACAATGGCTGATACGAAAAGTAAAAAATCGAAGGTATCACTCGTCAGTTCCTACTTGGGGAAAATAAGCCCAGAACTGAAAATAACTACAATCAAAGCTTCGGTGATGACAAATAGCGTTCTCAAGTCATTGGCCGCTTGCGATATCATATTTTCGTGTCTTGATCGGCACGCGCCACGTGCGGTTCTGAATGAATTATCTTACCAGTGTCTTGTTCCCGTAATAGATGTCGGAGTTGGGCTCAATAAACATACTGAAGGTGTTTTGGGTGGATCCATCCGGGCTACAATAATTGGTCCCGGGCTACCTTGCCTGTTTTGCCAGGAAATTGTAAGGCCGGAAATGATTACCTCGGAATTGCTCGCGCCTCAGGAATATGAAATGAGGCGGGTAGAGGGCTACGCGAGTAGTGCGCAAGACAAAGAGCCCTCAGTAATCACTTATACTTCTTTAGCTGGTAGCTTCGGAATGATGCTCTTTCTTGAGTTGATGGCGGGAAGTGGTTTTAATAAGTATTCGACCGTGCTCTATGATCTTGGAACAAAAGATTCAATCAAGCTGCGGTCAAGTATAAAAGAAGAATGCGTCTGTAAGAAGAGATTGGGCAAAGCACTAAGCATGCCATTTTCCGTTGCAGATTGATGGAACCTGCCAAACATAAATAAGGATATCATCGTGACTGACCTTCCAGTTATAGTTGTGTTCAAATCAAGGGGGCGAGATATTGCTCCATTGGCGCAAGCAGTTGGTAAAGACTTTTCGATTCACGTGGTCGAGGAATGCGACGATTTTATACGGTTAATTAAAAAGCACATAGTCTCATGCATCATCGTTCCGCTAGGCTCTAAAGAAGAAGGCAGTCAAAATGCGAGAAAATTCGCAGACATTGCCTCATTATATCTCCAGCCAGAAGACGCCGATTTAACTATTATATATTCAACAGAGTTTTTAACGCCAGACGACTGGTCAGGGACATTAGACCCGCGCCCAGTTCGCGATTTAAGCGAACCCCAGCTCGTTATGGATGACAGAGATTGGCGATACACTATTCCAGCATTAAGAAAAGCTAAGGATCGAGAAGCATATAGAAGGCCAGCGGTTAATCATATTGTCGAAATCGAGCTTGCTGATTTTAGGGAAGTACCTTTTACAAGCGAGGCTCATTCTATACTGAGAGCAGCATTTAAAGATATGGCAAAAATATCCATCAGCTTCCCGAAGCAAGGTCTATCCGGCTCAATTGCGGTTGTCATTACGCCAACTGGTTATGCGGGTGAACCGTGTAGAAGAAGATTCGTTAAAATTTACCCGGATCAAGAGAAGGCGTCCGAAGAACAGGGAAATACGAGATACATAAAGCCTTATATAGATCCTGTTTACTATCCAGAATACGATGATCTGAGGCGTTACCGTGGGATGGCCTATTCACTGGTAGTAACAAATCTAGTAGAGGGACCATCCGGCGAAGCGCAAACACTTAAGGATATGGTGTTGTCGGGAGAATACTCACTTAAGCAGATGAATGAGTATATCGGAGATTTGTTAACAATCCTAAGGCGCTTGCCACGACTTAAACCGCCGATGCCACTCAAATTCATGGAGACATACCTTTCCAAGTATTTAGCAGATCCACACAAAGATCGAATTATTTCTTCCTACAATGCTTACCATAAATGGTTCGGAAATTATGCTGATGGGCTGTCTCTTGCAGATAAAATTAGCGGATCTTTGCCTTCAGTTGCCTTAAACGGTACCGTATACGGTGCATGTCACGGCGATTTTCACTCAGAGAATATTATGTTACGAGTTGTAGGCGGGAAGATAATCCCTTTCCTGATCGATTTCTCTCGTTGTGGCGGTTCGCATTCAATCAAAGATTTAATTACACTTGAAATTGATATGATCATCCGCGGTTTAAGCGGGATCAAGCTGTTTTCATTGAAGGATAATATTGTGCAATATCTGCGCTCTATTAATGCTGGAGCCTTCAATATGGAAGTTTTGACAGATGCCGAGCGACTACAAGTTGAAAAAGTTAGCATGGTAATAAAGACATTAAGAGAATTCTCATTGGCTGACCATGGAGTGATGGAAATGGAATATTGTGGCGCCGCTCTCTTTAAAACCCTGGAAATTCTGAGCTATGGGAAATTGCCATATGATCAGAATGAACGGGCAACAACGTATGTAGACTACCTAATCGAGCGCATAAAATTACTGACAAAATAGGAAAGAATAAGAGAACGCAAGTTCGAAGTCAAGAGGGTATCTGCCCGCGACTCTGACGTCAAAACCTTCTACGGTTAGCGTGACCAATCTCGGGAGTAACCATTGCTGAGATTTCAAAGAGCGCCGGATGCGGTATTTCAGGCAATACTCAGAGATGGGTTGAGCTATGCAATCGATCTTATTTCCGATATGCGGTCGGACCCCGATCCTAACGGGGCTTTGTCCAAGGAAACCTTCATCGAGTCCTTTCCCGCCGCGGGCAGGGTATTTCCGCCGAGGCTGGCTGTCCTGACCCTGCGCGACATGCTCCTGCGTCTTGATAGGCCTGAAATCTACTATCTTAACGACTATCACTACCTACTGCTGTTCGACGTGCTGAATTTTTTTACGGAAATTCATAATGACGGCGTTTCCATGGAGAGAAACAAGAGGGGCAGAAAAGAGGCGTCATTTGTAGATCCGTTTTTTATCGAGACGATCGATTT
>Ga0210377_10004264_pt1 | contig 12072 bp, 13 predicted proteins | sample PLM4_65_b1redo_FD_155480 | JGI IMG/M metagenome (GOLD analysis project Ga0210377, IMG submission 155480) | Groundwater sediment microbial communities from an aquifer in East River, Colorado, USA - PLM4_65_b1 redo | ecosystem: Environmental > Terrestrial > Soil > Riparian zone | place: USA: East... | reverse complement strand
CCCTGAGCGCCAGAAGGCCTTCGTTCCCCAGGACCACGCGCCGGCCCTGTTCCGGCGCATGCTCGCGCAGCGCCTCGCCGACGAGCGCGCAACGCCCGTGCCATGATGCCGCGCAGCACAGCATGGAAAGGGGATCCGAGGCATGTTGCTCTACGACTTCAAGCAGGCGCCCAACCCGCGCCGCGTGCGCATTTTCCTGGCCGAGAAGGGCCTATCGGTTCCGCTCGAGCAGGTCGACATCTTCCAGCGCGTGAACCGACAGCCGCCGTTCCTGGCGAAGAACCCGCTCGGCGGCATTCCCGTGCTCGAGCTCGATGACGGCACGTGCATCGCGGAGTCCGTCGCGATCAGCCGCTACTTCGAGGCGCTGCACCCGGAGCCGCCGCTCTTCGGCCGCGACCCGCGCGAGCAGGCGCTGATCGAGATGTGGAACCGGCGCGTGGAGCTGGTGCTGCTGAACGCGATCGGCATGGTCTGGGGCCACGGCTCGCCGCTCACCGCGAAGGTCGTGCAGCAGATCCCCGAGAACGTCGAGCCCAACCGCAAGCGCGCCGCGCAATTCCTGGAGCTGCTCGATCGCGAGCTCGGCACGCGCGCGTTCGTCGCCGGCGACCGCATCTCGATCGCCGACATCTCCGCGCTGTGCGCGATCGACTTCGCCACGATGGTGCAGATCGTCCCGGACCCGGAGCTCAAGAACGTCGCGCGCTGGCACGCCGCGATGTCGGCCCGGCCGAGCGCGAGTGCCTGAGGTGAAGAGCGGTCCCGACGCGTTGGCTCCGCTCCTCGCCGCGCTGAAGTTCGCGGCCGAGAAGCACCGCGACCAGCGACGCAAGGGCGCCGATGCGTCGCCTTACATCAACCACCCGATCGAGGTCGCGGACCTGCTCGCGACGGTTGGCGGCGTGCGCGACGTCGATGTGCTCCAGGCCGCGATCCTGCACGACACGATCGAGGACACGGAGACCACCGCCGGAGAGATCCAAGACGCGTTCGGCACGCGCGTCCGCGACCTCGTCGAGGAAGTCACCGACGACAAGAGCCTGCCCAAGAAGACCCGCAAGCGCCTGCAGATCGAGCACGCACCGCACCTCTCGCACGACGCGAAGCAGATCAAGCTCGCGGACAAGATCTCGAACGTGCGCGAGATCGGGGCGTCGCCGCCGGACGACTGGGACGTCACGCGGCGCCGCGAGTACATCGAGTGGGCGCGCGCGGTGGTCGTCCACTGCCGCGGCGCGAACCCGGCGCTCGCGGAGGAATTCGATCGCGTCGTCACCGACGCGGAGGCCGCGCTCCCGAGCTGATGGAGCCGACCGGCTACGCGCAGGGCGCGCGACACCTCTTCGAGTTCGCGGTGGCGCGCGGCGCCAACGAAGCGGAGCTCCTGCGGCGCGCGGATCTGTCGGCGTCGTCGCTGCGCGATCCCGACGCGCGCCTGTCGATGCGCTGCTACTACGCCCTGATCGAGGCCGCGGCCGAGCTGACGCGAGACGCGCACTTCGGCCTCACGTACATCGAGACCGTGACGCCCGCCGCGATCGGCGCGGTCGGCTTCCTGGCGATGACGAGTGCGACGCTCGGCGAGTCGATCGCGCGGATCCTGCGCTACTACCGCGTGCTCGCCGACGGCGAGCGGCTCTCGCTCGAGATCTCCGGGGAGCGAGCGCTCATTCGCTTCGAGCCGTGGGGGCCGCGCCGCGCCGCGCACGCGCAGGTCTGCGAGATGTACGCGTTCGACTTCCTGGTGATGTCGGCGCGCATGACCGGCGCGCCCGTGCCGATCCTCGAGTTCGACGTGCGCCACGAGCGGGGCGACGGGGGCGACGAGCCGTATCGACGCGTCTTCGGTCGCGCGCCGCGCTTCGGCGCGGCCGAGAATCGCTTCGGCTTTCCGGCCAACGTCCTCGACCGGCCGATGCCCGCCGCCGACGCCGCGCTCTCGCGCTTCTTCGAGGGCTACGTCGAGAAGCTCGACCGCGCGCTTCCCCAGGGCTCGGTCAGCGACTCCGTGCGGCGCACGATCGCCGAGCGGCTGTGCGACGGCGAGCTCTGTCTCGCCGCACTCGCGCGCGCGCGCAAGGAGAGCGCGCGCACCTTGCAGCGCCGCCTCGCCGACGAGGGCACCTCCGTCTCCGCGCTCGTCGAGTCGGTGCGCCGCGAGCGCGCGTTCGCCTATCTCGCCGCGAACCTGCCGATCGGCGAGGTCAGCTACCTGCTGGGCTTCTCCGAGCCTCGTGCGTTCCATCGGGCGTTCCGGCGCTGGACGGGTGAGACCCCGCAGACCTGGCGCGCGTCGCGAACGTCTCCGCGGGAAGCGAGCGCTTCGCGAAGCTGAGCATGGTGCCCTCCGCGAACCACGGCGAGAGCCGCGCGATCCGCAGGAAGATCCGGTTCGGGAGACCCGACACCACGTCGCGTCGCGGCCGCCGGGCTGCGCGCACGATCGAGCCGCGCCGCGAACGCACGCGCGCCAGAAGCGCAGACCCGGCGCGCCAGAGCTTTACTTCGCGCGCCCGCCGTCGGACGATCGCGCGGTGCGCGTGCAGCTCGCGGTCGAGGAGGACGTTCCCGCGTGGCTGGAGCTCGCGCGCGAGGTCGAGCCGCTCTTCGGACCGATGGCGGAGGACCCGGGCTTCGCGCGCGCGCTGCGCAGCAACATCGCGCGTTGCTCGGCATTCTGCGTGCGGCAGGGGGACGATCCGGCGCCGGTGCCGCTCCTCGGCGCAGTCCTCTTCGACTGGCGCGAAGCGCCGCGCCACCACATCCGCTGGCTCGCCGTCAGCGCGAACGCGCGGCGCGCCGGAATCGGCCGTGCGCTGGTCGAGCGGTGCCTCGCGGGCGTGCGCACGCCCGCGGAGATCGCGGTCGTGACGTTCGGCGCCGAGGTGATCGGCGGCGCTCCCGCGCGCCGGCTCTACGAGTCGTTCGGCTTCGCACCCGCCGAGTCCGAGGAGCGCGGCCCGGAAGGCAGAACCCGCCAGGTATTCCGCATGGCGCTCGAACGAACGGCGCCGCGCTATGATGGAGACCCCGCCACTCGAAGGAGCCTCCGATGATCCCCGCGCAGGAAGACCTCTTCGTCTCGAGCCGCGAGCTCAAATGGGCGCCGTTCTCGGAAGGCATCTGGCTGAAGTGCCTGCGGCTCAGCCCCGAGACCGGCACGTGGACGGTCCTGCTGAAGGCCCAGGCGGGCGCGTCGTTCCCGCGCCACCGGCATCTCGCCGCGGGTGAGTACTTCATGATCTCGGGGAAGATGGAGCTCCGCGGCGGCAAGGAAGCGGGCGGTGTGACCGCGCTTCCGGGCGACTACGGCTGGGAGCCGGTGAGCGTGATCCACGACTTCACGCACTTCCCCGAGCCCACCGAGTTCATCTTCACGAACCACGGCGCGGTGCAATTCCTCGACGAGCACGACAAGACCGTGAGCGTGCTCGACTGGGAAGCGATCCAGGCGATCGCGTCGGCTGCCTAGCGCGCCGCGCAGCGGGCCCGAATGCGCCTCGCGATCGACGAACGCACGGTCCTGCGCACCCCGCGCGAGGACGACGCGCCGGCGCTCTTCAAGGCCGTCGACTCGGGCCGCGAGTACCTCCGGCGCTGGCTGCCGTGGGTCGACGCGACGACGACGGCCGAGTACACGCGGAACTTCTTGCGCGGCGCGATCGCGGGCGCGATCGAGAGGAAGTCGCTGATCCTCGTGATCGAGCACGACGGCGAGCCCTGCGGCACGGCGGGCTTCAACTGGATCGACCCGGTGAACGGCGGCTGCGAGATCGGCTACTGGCTGCGCGAGGATCGGCAGGGCCGCGGGATCATGACGGCCTGCTGCCGCGCGCTCGTGCGCCACGCCTTCGACGACCTCGGCCTGAATCAGGTGCGCATCGGCGTCGCGGTCGAGAATGCGCGCAGCCGCCGGATCCCCGAACGCCTCGGCTTCCACCTCGACGGCGTCATCCGCGAAGCCGAGAAGCTCCCCAGCGGGCACGTCGACCAGGCGCTCTACACTTTTCTGCGCCGCGACCGGCCCGCGTGACCTAGCGCTTGAGCTGCTTCTTCAGCTTGGCCGCGGCCGCGGCGCCGAAGTACTTCTCGGTCTTCTTCACGTTCGGGCCGTTCTCGTCGTAGCAGATCTGCACGCTCTGGTCGCAGCCGACGCCCTTCTTCTCCTTGGTGACCGTGCCGTCGACGGGATTGCCGAGGCTCTGCTGGAGCCGGGCGCCCGCCGCGTCGCCGAAGTACTTGCGGGTCTTGTTGACGTTGGGACCCTTCGGGCCGTAGCAGACCTGCGTGCGCATGTCGCAGCTCGTCTCGCCGTCGGGCTCGAAGACCCACTTGGGCTCCTTGCGCGCGTCCTTGGAGCCCTCCTTCAGGTTGCGCGCCGCGGTGTCGCCGAGGTACCGCTGCGTGGTCGCGACGTTCGCCCGGCCCTGCTCGTAGCAGATCTGCGCGGCGCGATCGCAGACCACCCCGCCCGCCGGGTAGAACATGCGACCGTCGTCGCTCACCGCCGCGCGCTGAGTCGGCGCATCGTAACGATCCGAGATCGAGTCGCCTCCCGTCGAGCAGGCGAGCGCGACGAGCACGATGAGAATCGCCTTTGTACGCATCCCCAGAGACTGTAGCTGATATATGCTGGCTGAAACCGCGTAAGCGGAGGAGGTCCCGATGCCACTCACGAATCGGCTCGCGGCGGAGTTCCTGGGCACTCTCTGGCTGGTACTCGGTGGTTGCGGAAGCGCGGTGCTCGCGGCCGCGTTCCCGGATGTGGGGATCGGGCTACTCGGAGTCGCGTTCGCCTTCGGTCTGACCGTGCTCACCATGGCCTACGCGATCGGTCACATCTCCGGATGTCACCTGAATCCCGCGGTCTCCGTCGGTCTCGTGCTGGGGGGGCGCTTCCCCGCCGCGGAGCTTCTGCCGTACGTGATCGTGCAGGTGCTGGGCGGAATCGCCGGCGCGGGCATCCTGTACGTGATCGCGAGCGGCAACCCGGGCTTCGACGTGTCGGCTGGATTTGCGTCGAACGGCTACGGCGAGCACTCGCCCGGCGGCTTCGCGCTCTCGTCGGGCGCGGTCTCCGAGATCGTGATGACGTTCATGTTCCTGATGATCATCCTGGGCTCGACCGACTCTCGCGCACCCGCGGGAATGGCGCCGATCGCGATCGGGCTGGGTCTCACCTTGATCCATCTGATCTCGATCCCGGTCACGAACACATCGGTGAACCCGGCGCGCAGCACCGGCCCCGCGCTGTTCGTGGGTGGCTGGGCGATCTCGCAGCTCTGGCTCTTCTGGGTCGCGCCGATCGCGGGGGCCGCCGCCGCGGGCGTCGCGTATCGGGCGTTGGCGGGTCCGCGCGACTAGCGGCCGGCGGTCGCGTGCAACACGCCGGCGATCAGGCGCACGCCTTCGTCGACGCCGAGCGAGCCCGTGTTCACCACCAGATCGAAGTGACGCGGGTCGTCCGGGTCCGCGACGAAGTTGCGCAGGAACGCGAGGCGCTCGGCATCGTCGGCGCGCAGACGCGCCTGCGCTTCCTTCACCGAGAAGCCCTGCGTTTGCGCGACGCGCCTGGCGCGGACTTCTTCGCTGGCCACGACAAGCACGCGTAGCGCGCGCTCCTCGCCGAGTATGAACGGGGCTCCGCGTCCGAAGATCACCGCCATGCCGCGCTCGGACAGGGTTCCCACCACGCGAACCAGCCCGCGCAGGTAGTCGCTCTCGCGAAAGCTGCGGCCGCGGAACGCATCGACCACCCAGCGCTCGATGGCGCTGCGCATGTGCTCGTCGAGATCCGCGACCAGCTCGCGCTGAACGCCGTGCGCACGCGCGATCTGGTCGACGATCTCGATCCCGAAGAGCCCGTAGTCGAGCTTCTCGGCGAGCTGGCGCGCGAGCTCTTCTCCCAGCGCGTGGGGGAGGCGCGAGATCGCCACGCAGCGGCTGAACGGCGCTCGTCTAGGCACGGCCTGGGCGGCTTGCCAGCGCTGGGCCTGTCGTTCCACCAGCTCATCGAGATTGTGTGGAGCGCGAGTCCGCATGTTCCCTCTGACGTCGACTTAGGACCCGGTGTTCGAGCCTGGCGCGTGCGCGGAGTCGAAATATTCGTCGAGGCGCGTGATGCGCCCGCCCTCGACGGAGCAGACGACCACCGCGGGTAGAACGAGCTCGCGGCCGCTCGCCTTCTCGACGCCGCGAACGACGTGCTGCTCGACGAATCCGCCCGCAATCGGCTGAAGGCGCACATCCTCGTAGCGGAGATTCGCGACGTTTTCGATCGCGAATGCCAGCATCGCCAGGTTCTCTTCGCGGGTCTTCGCGCGGCGATCGATGTTGTGCCAGATGACGGCGTCGGGCGCGTAGATCTCCCGGACGGCGGCGAGATCGCCGCGCTCGATCGCGACGAAGAAGCGTTTCGCGACGGCGAGGGCATCCGTCTCGGGCGCGGCGCGACGCGCGCCGAAGTCGAGCGCGCCCGCGCCCTCGGAAGGCGTGCACAGCACGTCGATCGCGTGCTGCGTGTCGAGGTGCTCCTCGAGCCGCAAGAACTTCCCGCCGGCGATCTGGATCCAGTACGTGTAGCGGTTGTTGTAGAGCTTCCCCGAGACGTGCCGGCCGCGCGACTCCATGTCGAGCGCGACCCAATCGCCGTCGGCCGCGAGCTTGTGCGCATGGAAGGCCAGCCCGTCGGGGAAGACCTTGAACACGTCCTTCGCGTTCGCGGCCATGTACGCGCGCCCGAACGTGCCTGCGAGCGGCCAGTCGCCGATCACGGTGTAGACGAGATCGGCGTGGTACTTGCCGACGATCCGCTCGACGTCGCCCTTCGCGAGCGCGTCGACCCAGTCGAGCACGAGAGCCTTGTTCTCGGCTTCGCCCATGCTGCTAGCCTACCACGGTGAGCTCGCCGACCCGCTGGTTCGTCTGCGCAGCGCTCCTCGCCGCGCTCGCTGCGGGGCTCCTGGTGCGCAGCTCGCAGGCGGAGCTGCGCCACCGAGCCGAGAAACGGACGATCGCGATCGCGACGGAGATGCTCGAGAGCGGAGTGTGGCTGGTGCCGACGCTCGGGGGCCGTCCACGGCTGCAGAAGCCGCCGCTGTACTCGTGGGTCACCGCGGCCGCGGCGGAGCTCGCGGGTGGGCCGTCCGTCCTCGCGTTGAGAGCGGTCAGCGTGGCTTCGGGACTCGCGCTCGTCGCACTGGTCTTCGCGTGGGGTCACTCGCTCGGGGGCTTCGGCTCGGGTCTCGCGAGCGCGCTCGCGCTCGTCGCGATGGGGCAGTTCTGGTGGTCGGCCACGCACGCCACGGCCGACATGCTGCTTGCCCTCTTCACGACCGCCGCGCTGCTCGCCTTCGAGCGCCGCATGCTGCCCGCGCTCGCGCTCCTGTTCGTGCTCGCGTTCCTCACCAAGGCGACCGCGGCGCTCGTGAACGTGCTCGTGCCGATTGCCGTCTGGCTCGCGGTCGAGCGGTCGCTGCGCACGGCGCTCGAGCCGCGCGTGCTCGCCTGGGCGGCCGTCGCTCTGCTGTGTTCCATGGCTTGGTACGCGGCCATCCTCGTACTCGTTCCCGGCTCGCCCGCCCTCCTGCGCGAGTTCTTCTTCGTGCCGCTCGGCGCGGGACACAGCGATCTCGCGAGCGACCACTACCGCTCGGTGCTCTGGTACGTCCCGCGCTTCCTCGGCGCGGCCGCGCCCGCGATCCTGCTGCTGCCGTGGCTCGTCCGCGACGGCGTGCGCACGCGCTTCTGGCGCGACGCCCCGCGCACACGCTTCGTCGCGATGAGCGCGATCGCGATCTTCGTTGCCTGGTCGCTCGTGCCGCAGAAAGGCCGGCACTACCTGCTTCCGATCCTGCCGCTGTTCGCGCTGCTGTGCGGCGAGTTCGTGATCCGCGCACGGGTGAGAGCGCAATGAGACGTCCTTCATCATCAACGCGGAACGGTGTAGGCAGAATACTCTGCGCCCGTGGGCCGGGCAGGTGCGACGAAGCGCTTCTGTTTGGCCGCATCCGTCATCGCCGTCATCGCATTCGGCCTCAGCTTCCACCTGGGCGCCGAGCGGGTCTGGCGCTCCTCCGAGAAGCGCTGCTTCGCGGTCGTGAACGAGATGGTGCGAAGCGGGGATTGGCTTGTACCCAGGATGAGCCCGGACGGTCCGCCTCGACTGCAAAAGCCGCCGCTGTACTACTGGGCCGCGACGATGTCGGCCAGACTCGCCGGCGGACCAAGCATCGTGACACTGCGCAGCGTATCCGTGCTGGCAAGCCTCGGGACGGCGCTGATCGTCTTCTTCTGGGGTCGCTCGATCGGGGGGTTCGCCTGCGGGATCGCCAGCACGCTCGTGTTGGCCGCAACGGCGCTCTTCATCGTCCGCGCCCGGTATGGCGATGCCGAGCCTCTGCTCTCGTTCGCCACCACGCTCGCACTCGCGTCCTTCGAGCGACTGTGGCGCACGCGTGACGCGCGCCAGCTTCCGGTGCTCGCGGCGTTCGTCGCGCTCGCCTTCCTGACCAAGGCCACTGCGGCACTGCTGACGATCTTCGCGCCGATCCTGCTCTGGCTCGCGCTGCACCAGGAGCTCGGTCTCGCGCTGCATCCGCGTGTCCTCGTCTGGACCGCGGTCTCCGCGACCGCGGGCCTGGCCTGGTACGTCGCCATCGTCGTCACGGTGCCAGGAGCATTTCTGCAGCTGGTCGGCTACGCCCTCGTGCCGGTCGGAGCGATCACGGCCCACCACGTGGCGACCCACTTCGAACATCTCCTCTACTACGTGCCCCGCTTTCCGCTGCAGACGCTTCCTGCGAGCCTGCTCCTCGTATGGCTGATCGCCGACGCATGGCGGTCTCGCTTCTGGCGCGATGACGAGCGGCTTCGCTTCGTCGCGACGAGCTTCCTGACGCTGTTCGCGGCCTGGTCGCTCATCCCGCAGAAGCAGATGCACTATCTGCTGCCGCTCACTCCGCTCTTCGCGCTGCTTTGCGGGCAGCGAATCACGCGCTACCTGTCGCGGGGCCGAGGCTAGCGCGAGAGAGACGCTTCCGCGTCGTGGCTGGCCGCCGGCCCGGCCGAGCTTCTTCAGCTCAGACCGGGGCATCTCCGCCGGCTAGAGCCGGACCTCTGGCGGGTCGGCGGCGCTGCGACCTGCGACACCGCCGAGCTCAACCCGTCGAGCGCGCGGCGGAGCATCGTCGCAGTCGAGCACGCGTCTGAGCCGACTTTTCACCGCCCTGGCACGCGTCGCGGTCGGACAGCGTCATGGCGCGGATGACCGTGACCGTGGCTTCGACGGCAGAGACGATCGTGAGTGTGCTCACGATCGGGTCGCTGCCCACAGGACGAGCGAGCCGCCTTCGCTACGACCCGATACGCCTCGTGCTCCCAGAGCAGGCCGAGCTCGTGGTAGTCGCTCGCGGCCTGGATCATGCACGAGACGTAGCGGCCGTGGTTGCCCCACGCGCGGCCCTGCCACAGCGGGCCAGCGCATGGGCAGAGCTGCTCGAGCGAGCAGCCCTCCGCAGAGACGGCGTCGAGCTCCGTTTGGGCACATGCGTCCTCCGCAGCGGCCACGCCGTCCGCGTCGGCGTCCGCATCGCAGATGTCGCCCAGCCCGTCGCCGTCGAAGTCGAGCTGCGTGGCATTGATCGCCAGCGGGCAGTTGTCGGTGTCATCCGGCACGAGGTCGCCGTCGTCGTCCGGATCGCAGACGTCGCCGAGGCCATCCGCCCCGAAGTCCGCCTGATCCGGGTTGTAGACCTGCACGCAGTTGTCGAGCTGGTTGGCGACGTCGTCGCCGTCGAGGTCCACGTCGCACACGTCGCCCTGTCCGTCGAAGTCGACGTCGGCCTGGGGAGGGTTCGCCGCGGAGGGGCAGTTGTCGGCGGCGTTCTCGACGCCGTCGCCGTCCCTGTCGGCGTCGCAGACATCGCCCTTCCCGTCGCCATCGGCGTCCGCCTGGTCCGCGTTCACGAGCACGGCACAGTTGTCCGTTTCGTCGGCGACCCCATCGTTGTCGTCGTCGAGGTCGCACGCGTCGCCCATGCCGTCGCCCTCGGCATCGGCCTGGTCCCCGTTCGCCAACCAGGGGCAGTTGTCGGCGTCGTCGGCTACCGCGTCCGCGTCGTCGTCCGAGTCGCAGGCGTCGCCACTGCCGTCGCCGTCGAAGTCGGCCTGGTCGGCGTTCATCGCCTGTGCGCAGTTGTCGTCGGTATCGGCCACTCCGTCGGCGTCGTCGTCCGAGTCGCAGGCATCGCCCTCGCCGTCGGTGTCGAGGTCGGCCTGGTCGGGGTCAGCGACGCTCGGGCAGACATCTTCGGCGTCGAGGATGCCGTCCCCATCTTCGTCGATGACGTCGTCGCCGAGCACGGCGAGCCATGCCTCGGTGGCGCCAGCCGGGTTCACACCGGTGCCCACCACGACGCGGCCGTCCGCCGACACGCCGGTGGCTTCCGACAGCCTCCAGCCGGTGAGGTCCAGGCCGCGCTCCTCGAGCAGCGCCGCGATCGGCCGCATGCCGCTTTCGGCGTCCCAGACGAAGGCCTCGCGGCCGAGCGCGCTCGTGCCCGAGCCAACCACCACGGAGCCGTCTCTCGAGGTGGCGTGCGCCCGGCTCGAGAACGAGCCGCCCGCTAGATCACCGAGCCCGACGATCGACTCAGCGCCCAAGCGGAATGCCTCCGTGCCCATGCTGGAGTTGCTGACTCCGACCACGATCGCGCCGTAGGCCGAGATGCCGAGCGCCTCACTAGTTCCGTTTCCGCCGGGCAGCGCACCAAGAGGCGCGATCCAGCCCGCTGAGGTCCAGACGAAGGCGAGAGGGCCCTTGGCGGTGCGGCCGGTGCCGACCACGATGAAGCCGTCCGCGGAGACCGCGTTCGCCTCGCTCTGGAAGGTGCCGCCCAGCAGATCACCGAGAGGCTCCATACCGCCGGCTTGGGTCCACCAGAAGGCCTCGATTCCAGCAGCCGAGCGGCTCGAGCCGACCACGACCGAGCCATCCTGGGAGACGGCCGTCGCCGCGCTCGTGCTGGTGCCACCGGGCAGATCGCCGAGGCCGACCATGCCGCTGGCTGAGTCGAAGCGGAAGGCTTGCGGTCCGCTCCCGGACACACTCGTTCCGACGATGACCGAGCCGTCGGCCGAGACGCCGGTCGCCTCGCTCGAGAAGGTGCCGCCCGGCAGGTCGCCGAGCCCGACCATGCCGTTCACCGCGTCCCAGCGGAATGCTTCGCCAACGGCGGAAGTCGTTCGGCTCACGCCGACCACCACCTTGCCGTCTGCCGACACTTGGCGGGCCACGCTGTGGAACACGCCGCCGGAGAGATCCCCGAGGGGGATGAAGGCCGGATCTTCGGCTGAGGCGCGGCCTGCGAACAGGAGCGCAGCGCACACGCCGAGCAGGGCACCGAGAGAGGTGCGTACTTGCAAGCTGTGACCTCGCTTACGTCGAGAGGCCCCACCTCCGCTCATTGTGGTCATCGGCCACAAGTCACACGGTCTTGAAGCGAACGGTCCATGAGAGCGCAGGGCTCAGGCAGCCGTGCGCGCAAGCGCGCATCAGTGCAGGGGCGGCGGGGACACCAGCAGTGTTGCGACAGGCCTCAACACCCTGTGGCCTAGCTCCAGAGCCGCACGATCTTCTCGCAGCGCTCGATCCGGCCCGCGTCGCCTTCGAGCACTCGCTTCGCGTGGGCTTCGAGCTCGAGCATGCTGGTGTGGATCCAGCGCGCGGCGAGCTCCGTGCGCTCCGGCGCGACGTCGGCCTGGCGCAGCAGCTCCGTCGAGACGATCACCGCGATCACCATGTCGGCCACCGCGCGCGCGGAGAGCAGCGCGTAGCCGAAGTCGCGGATCAGCGCGATGGAGGCCTCCTCGATGCGCATGATGCCCTCGAGCACGCGCTCGGCGAACGGGTGGAGGACCGGCTGCGCGAGCGCGCCGAGCTCCTTGCGCAGCTCGTCGAAGACGATCGTGAGGGCGCCCTTGCCGATCTCCTTCAGCGCGAAGCTGACCTGGATCTCGCTCGTGCCCTCGTAGATCGTGGTGATGATGCCGTCGAGATGGAGCTTCCCG
>Ga0210377_10004263_pt1 | contig 12072 bp, 9 predicted proteins | sample PLM4_65_b1redo_FD_155480 | JGI IMG/M metagenome (GOLD analysis project Ga0210377, IMG submission 155480) | Groundwater sediment microbial communities from an aquifer in East River, Colorado, USA - PLM4_65_b1 redo | ecosystem: Environmental > Terrestrial > Soil > Riparian zone | place: USA: East... | reverse complement strand
AAACGGGGTGCCGAACCAGCGCTTGGCGAAGGAGCTCACCACGACGTGGCTCACGATCCCCAGCAGGTTCAGGATGAACCCCAGCACGAACATGTAGACTGCCAGTCCCCACATTCGGCCGCGCATTCTTACTCCTGGTGAGAAAGTGAGAGAGTGAAAAGGTCGGAGAGCCCCCGACCCCACCCCTTCCTACTCTCTTACTTTCTCACTGCCTCACTATCGTTTGCCGACCCCCATCGTCGCCGCCATGACCATGCGCCGGCGCAGAAGGAGAATGACGAGGAGGCCGGCTAACTGAAATATCCCCATGATCACCGCGATGGCCGAGGCGTAGGGCATGTCGAACATCTCGAAGGCCTGCGCATAGGCGGCGATGGCGATGGTCCGGGTGGAGCCCGATGGTTGCCCCAGCATGATGGCCGAGGCGAAGGTGCCGAAGCTCATGACGAAGACCAGGGCGAACGCGATGGCCAGTCCGGGGGCGATCAGGGGCAACATGACCCGCCGGAAGACGGTCCAGGGGTTCGCCCCGAGCGTGCGCGCCGAGTTCTCGATGCTGGGGTCGATGCCCGAGATGTAGCCCAGCAGCATGAGGAAGCAGAAGGGAAATTGCTGCATGAAGAGGGAGAGCATCACTCCGGTGAAGTTGTGGGTGAGCGTCAGCCCGTCCTCCAGGACGCCCAGGCCCAGGAGCATCTGGTTGAACCACCCCTTCCCTCCGTAGAAGCCCAGGATCCCCTGGGCCAGCAGGATCACGCCGAGCGAGATGGGGAGGACCAGGATCGTGGTGATGGTCCGCTCCAGCCAGATCCCCCGGCGCATGTTGTAGGCGAAGAGCAGGCTGATAGCCACGACCACGATGGTGTTGGGGACGGCGAGGCGGAAGGTGATCCCCACGGACTTGTACTGGTACTGGTCGGTGAAGAAGGCGATGTAGTTGGCCAGGCTGAAGCCGCCCACCTTGAGCGGGTGGACGCTCAGGTAGATGCCGTAGAGGAACGGGTAGACGAACAGCACGACGATGTAAAGGAGCGAGGGGAGCAGGCAGGCGATGGCCAGCAGGTCCAGCTCGCTCGGCTCGCCGGTGCGTGCGCGCCTCATGCCGTCCCTCCGGACCCTTCCGACGGGAGGAAGATGACCCGGTCTGGCGGGAACACCACGGTCACGTTCTCCCCCGGGGTCACCCGGGCGGCCGTCCGCACCCAGAGGCGCCCACCGGCTTCCAGCGTCACGATCGCCTCATCCTCTCGCCCCAGGTATTCGACGATCTCCACCTTGGCCCGGAATGCGTTCGGACCGGCGGCGTCCCCGCCGACCACGACATCATCCGGACGGATGGCGGCTACCACCGAGGCGCCGGGGGCGAAGGGGTGCCGGGTCTTGCCCCGGATCTTCATCCCGCCGCCCGCGGCCTCCACGTCCCGGTCTGGCCCGAGGGCCACGACCTGGGTCGTGAAGAAGTTCCGGAACCCCATGAAGTCCGCCACGAAGATGTTGACGGGCTGGTCGTGGATCTCCTGCGGCGGACCCGCCTGGATCAGGATGCCGTCCTTCATCACCACGATCCAATCCGACAGCGACAGGGCCTCCGTCTGGTCGTGGGTCACGTAGATGGAGGTGAGGCCCAGGCTGGTGTGGATCCGCTTGATCTCGGCGCGCATCTCGATCCGCAGCTTGGCATCCAGGTTCGAGAGCGGCTCGTCCAGGAGCATGAGGCGCGGGTGCAGGATCAGGGCGCGCGCGATGGCGATCCGCTGCTGCTGGCCGCCGGAGAGCTGCCCCGGGTAGCGCCCCTCGAAGCCGGGAAGCTGGACGAGGTCCAGCATCTGCTGGACGCGCTCGGCGATCTCCGCCGTCGGACGGTGCTGGAGCTGCAGGCCGAAGGCGACGTTGGCGAAGACGGTCATGTGCGGGAAGAGGGCGTAGTTCTGGAAGACCATGCCGAACCCCCGCTTCTCGGGTGGCAGGTGGTCGATGCGCTCCCCGTCGATCCAGACCTCGCCATCGGTGGCGGGGATCAACCCGGCGATGATGTTCAGCGCCGTGGACTTGCCGCAGCCGCTGGGTCCCAGGAAGGTGATGAACTGCTTGCCGCGGACCTCCATGGCAAAGTCCCGCAGCACGGTCTTCGTCCCAAACCGCTTGGTGATCCGGAAACGCAGCGATTCAATCGTCTCTTTCATGGTCCCCCGCCGGTAGGCAATGAAGGGGAGGGCCGTTGGTCATGGCCCTCCCCTTCCGTGAGTATCCGCTCGCCCCGAGCTACTGCTTCTTGATCTGCTGCGCGCCGATCTCCCGGTCCCAGCGGTCCATCGCGTATGTCAGCTCCTTGAAGTCGAGCTGCGGCGCCATCTTGTACTTCTTGCCGGGGCCGATCTGGTCATATTCAGGCCGCCAGTGTTCCTTGACGAGGTCCCGGATTTCCGCCGGCGCCTTGTCGAAGGTCGCCGCCTTGATGCTCGGACCGATGAAGGCCTTCCAGGTCAGGACTTGCTGGTCGACCCGGCGCATGAACTTCATGAGGTCCAGGATCACGTCCACCTCGTTCTGGGGCACGCCCTTGGGGATCCCCCAGTAGTGGCCGTCGATGACGAAGGTGGTGTTGTCCAGGACGGTGATCTTGGCATCCGGCGGGATCACACCCTCGGCCCGGGGCTTCATGTCCCACTCCATGATGCCGGCGATCATCCAGCGCTGCTCCTGGGCGAACTCCCGGAGGGTGAACAGGGTGCCGGTGGGGTAGTACTCCATGGATTTCCCCAGCTCCTTCATGAAGGCCCAGGCCTTGTCCCAGCCCTTCTCCGGATCCTGGGGAGCCTTGTCATTCAGGATGAACGGCAACCCGGCCATGATGGACCGGCCGGGGCCGCTGTTCGCCGGGCGGGCATAGAGGAACCGGTTGGGGTTCGCCTTGACCCAGGCCAACAGCTCGTCGGCGGTCTTCGGGGGCTTCTGCACCTTCTTCGGGTTGTAGATGAACACCGGCCCGCCGGCGTTCCCCACGACCGGCATGAGCGCGCCGCCGCCCGACTCCTGCAGCACCTTCGCCGCGTCGGTCAGCTCGTCCTTGGGGAACATCTTGTCGTACTTGGGGAACAGCTCGACGAGCTGCTTGTTGGCGACGAGGACGGAGCCGGCATCCTGGCCGGTGAGGACCAAGTTGATGTCCGCCCGTCCCGCGTCCTGCTGCGCCTTGATCTTGGCGGGCGTCTCCGGGGCAGGCCCTCGCTGGATCTTGATCTCCTTCACCTTGTTAGGGAAGGCCTTCTTGTAGTTCTCGATGATCACCCCGGTCGAGGCGAGGTCGCCGCCGTTGTCGATGATCGAGATGGTGATGGGTTGCTGGGCCGAGGCCGGGCGCCCCACCCCGCCGAGAGTGAGCCCCAATGTCACGAGAGACACCAGAACCAAGAGCCCGACGAACCTTCCGCGACGCTGCATCATGACCCTCCTTTTGCGGTCTGCCTCCCACCGACCGCGCTATCGTGAGAGAACCCTGTCCTTCACCTCACCAGTCACACCGCATCGAAGCATATTCAGGGCCTTCCGGGAAAGTCAAGGCGATTCGGTTTCCTCAGCGCCTCGGCCAGACAAAGGACGCTGCTCCGACGAAGAACGGCGTCACCTCAGAACAGACCCAGGGCCTTCCGGTAGAATGGCCCGATCCTCTACCACGTCTTGAGGTCCACGTAGCCGGCCCGTGGACAAAATGCGTACGGGACGCGTTCAGGTTCGAGAAGAAGGCGAAAACCGGGGTTCGCCCCTCACCTGTTGGGACGCTGGCCGCGATCGTCCTATTCGCGTTGATGTTGCAGATCCGGACGGTCGTTGCCAAATCCGTGCTCAGGAACCGGCCTTCGTCAATGGCACACGGGCCTACCGCGGAAGTCAGATCCCCGCAGCTGCCCCCTCCAGTCCACCGAGGGATCGGCGATCTCCGCCTACCCGAAGGTAAAATCCACGTCAGCGTGGGGGGCGCTCCGAGGACCCCCACTCGCATCGCCTTTCTGGACTGCGACGTGGCCCCACCCAGCCCGTCGCCTGCCGGCTGTCGAGGTTGCCGAAGGCAGCCAGCAAGATCCAAGCGCAGGGCTCACGATCAGAGCGCAGATCGTTCTCCTGGAAGAAGGCGCCGTTGCTCGTCCCGCCCCCGTAGATGGCGCACCGAACCATCAGCATATTGCGCACCACACTCGCTGCCTCCACGGGAACCGGACGGCTACCCGTAGACGAGCCGCGGCAGCCAGAGGGCCAGGCCGGGGAAAAAGATGAGCGTCATCACCCCGACCAGCAGGATGATCACGAAGGGCCAGATCCGCCGGTACATTTGCTCCAGGGGCACGCCGGTGGCCGCCGAGGCGATGAAGAGGTTGAGCCCCACCGGCGGCGAGATGAGGGCGACCTCGATGTTGAAGATCAGGAAGAGGCCGTACTGCACCATGTCGATGCCCAGGGATTGCGCGATGGGCGCCAGGACCGGTGTGGTCATCACGTTGAGGGCGATCCCTTCCAGGAAGCACCCCAGGAAATACAGGATCACCGTGACGCCCAGCATGAACTGCCACGGCGACAGATTCGCCGACTTGATGAGCACCACGACACGTCCCGTGAAGCCGGAGATTGTCAGGGCTTTGGCGAAAACGGTCGCCCCGGCGATGATGAGGAAGATGGCGGCGGATGTCCCTGCCGTCTTCGCCAGGACGCGGGGGATGTCCCGGAGGACCAGCGTCCGGTAGATGAAGAGGGCCACCAGCAGCGAGGCGAGGGCGCTCATGGTGCTCACCTCGGTGGCCGTGAACTGCCCCGTGTAAAAGCCCCACAAGACCACGAACATGATCCCGAAGATGGGGACGAGCCGCAGACTATATCCCCACCGCTCGCCCCAGGTGTACCGCCGCTCGTCCACGCCGATCCCCCGCCGCCGCGCCACCCACGCCACGTACGCCATGTGAATCAGGCCGAAGAGGATCCCCGGGGTGATGCCCCCGAAGGTGAGGGCCCCGATGGACGTATCGGTGAGGGACCCGTAGATCACCATGGCGATGCTGGGGGGAATCATGATGTCCAGCGTGGCGGAAGATGCGACCAGGCAGGCGGAGAAGTCCCGCGGGAAGCCTTGCGTCGCCATCCCCTCCGTCCCAATTTTGGAGAAAGCAGCCGCATCCGCCGAGCTGGAGCCCGAGATCCCCCCGAAGACCATGGTCCCGGCCACCGTGACGCTGCCCAGGCCACCCGGTAGGCGGCCCAGCCATGCCCGCGCCCCGGCAAAGAGCAGGTCGATCAGGCCCCCCGCGACAAGAAAGTCCGCCGTGAGGATGAAGAAGGGGATGGCCAGTAAGGTGTAATGCTTGGGGGCGTCCAGGAAAATGCGCACGACGCTCAGAAAACTCGCCTCACCGGCCATCCAGTACGTGAAGAGACCCGACAGGAGCAGGCCGAACCCGATGGGTACCCGCAGGGCGATGAGCGGGAAGAGGATAACGAAGGGATAGAAGTCGCTGACCAGCATCGGTGTGACCTCTTACGCGCCCCCACCAGCAGCGGACCCAACCCGTTCACGAAGAACCTCGGCCCAGTGACGCACGGTCAACCACCCGAAGTGAAGCGTCCATAGCAGGATGGCGGCGGTGCTCGTCCCCGTCGGAATGGCCACGGGGAGGTCAAAGATCTCGGGAATCGTCAGCTGAATCGCCGCGGCCTGGCGTGTCACCCCGACGCCTTTGGCCACGAGAAACAGGCAAACCACCCACAGGAAAGCACTCACCGCGCCCCTCACCACCGCCCCCATGCGGCGCGGGAGCCAGTCCACCACGAAGTCAACCCCGATGTGGCCCTCGCTGGCGATGAGACCCCCTGCCCCAAAGAGGAAGGCCAGCGTCACGAGTTCCAGTGGAAGATTCAGCACCCACTCCGACGTTGGGATGAAGAGGGCGCGGGTGACGATCGTGTAGAGCGAGATGCCCAGGCTTCCGGCAATGAAAATGGCCGCGACCGCCAACTCGGCGTAGCCTGTCCAGAGCGCGATGAGGTCGCCTCGCCTCACCCAGTTCCGCGTCCTGTGCTGCACGCCCGTCCCCCTCCGTGATCTGGCTTCCTCCACTCACAGGAGGCCGGCCAACAGATCGCCGAACTCCTTCTTCCACTCCTGCATCAGCGGCTGGATGGCTGTGCGGAAGGTTTCCAGCTCCGCGGGCGTGGGCTCGTAAAACTCGCCCCCCTTGGCCGCCCGGACCGCCTGGACCAGTCCGCCGTAGTCGGCCCAGATGACCTTGTTGAACTCGGCGGTGGCCTCGTCGGCCAAGCGCCGGAGGAGCTGCTGATCTTCCGGGCGCAGGCGCCCCCACCATCCCTTGTTCGCCACCCAGACGTACATGGCCCGGCTGGGAGACAGGGTGACCTTCGGGGCCACCTCGTAATGTTTCGCGCTCACGAAGGTGTTGAAGGTTGTGTAGATGGCGTCGGCCACACCCTGCTGCAACGCAGTGTACATCTCCTCGATGGGGATATTCACCGTAGTCGCGCCCAGCGCGTTCCAGGCCCGGGCCAGCAGTTCGTGGCCCGAGGAGCGGACCTTGAGCCCCCGGTAGTCCCCCGGTGTTTTCAGAACGCCCTTGCGGCTGCCGATGATCATGGGCCCTTCGTCCCAGAGGCCGAGGAGCACCATGCCCCGCGTCTCCAGGTCGCGCGCGAAGACTTTCCCCTTCTCCCCGTACAGAAACCGGTGGAAGCTCTCGGTATCCTTGAAGATGAAGGGGATGTCCGTGGCCTTGAAGACCTTGCTGAAGGTGATGAAATGGCTCTCGGGTTCGTTGGCCATCTCCACATCACCCACGGCCGCCGCTCGCACCGCCTCCCGCGCTCCGTACAACTGGCCACCAGGGTAGACCGTGACCTTGAAGCGCCCCTGCGATTCCTTTTCAAGGCGCTGGCCGAAGTTGACCATCGTCACCACGCGGGGATGCGTGGCCCCCAGGGCCTGGGGAATCCGGACCTGGATGGCCTGTGCCCAGGCGACGCCCGTCATGCCCAAGAGGAGGCCGATGGCCGTCCCACTCGCCACCCACCGCCAGCGCTTAGCCGGTTTCCAACGGTTGAGCATTGTTTTACCCTCCCTCTCTTTGATGCACCGAGGCGGCCGGCCCGCCATCGAGGAGACCCTCCAGACGGGTCCGAATGGTGACAGGACACCTGTCCGACTGAATCACCGCTCACGCTACAAAGACCTAGCGTTGAAAGTCAAGGGAATTTGAGTGAGGGGATTTGATGGAGGACATCCGAGCGGTGTGCCGCCGGCTCGCGCGCGAAGGACGCTGCCTCGGCAGCGTCCCCCGGCGCGATCCGCGTCTTGAGGCACTGGCAGACCGATCTCCGGTCCCCAGTCGCTAGCGCCCGTTTTCAGAAGAGGCCCAGGGCCTTCCAGTAGAACGGCCCGATCCCCATCCAGATGACCAAGTTCACCAGGGACGCCACGAACCCGATCCCCCACCAGGTCTTCAGATCGGTGTAGCCGGCCCCGTAGTAGATGGGCGCCGGGCCGGTCCCATAGTGGGTGAGGCAGGCGTTCAAGCTCGAGAAGAAGGCGAGGGCCAAGGCGGCCAAGAGCGGCGGCGCCCCAGCGGCGATCGCCACCACCAGGAAGGGCACGAACATGGCCGAGACGTGTGCCGTGAGGCTGGCGAACCCGTAGTGGCTGTAGAGGTACACCAGCAGGAGCACCCCCAGCGCCACAAGCCACGCCCAGCCCTTCACGTAGCCCCCCACGACCTCGGAGAACCACTTGATGAGACCGAGCCTTCCCAACATGGTGGCCATCCCCACCAGTCCACCGAACCAGATCAGCGCGTCCCAGCACCCGCGCTCTTCCAAGACGTCCTTCCATGTGATGGCGCCAGCCGCCAGCATGAGCCCCACACCCAGTAGGGCAACCACGGTGGCGTCCAAGTTGGTCAGGGTGGCCGTGCCCCAGAGCGCCAGGGCGAGCAGGAAGACCCCGATCACCACCCACTCATCCCTGCGGATCGGGCCCATCTCGGCCAGGTGCTCGCGGGCCATGACGGTCGCCTCTGGGGTCTCCGTGATCTCGGGCCGCGCCAGCTTGTAGATCACGTAGGGCATGACGATCAGGGAGAGGAGGCCGGGCAGGAGAGCGGCCAGGGCCCACCCGCCCCAGGAGATCTGAACGTTCGTCGTCTTCTTGGTGAGCTCGACGATCAGGGGATTCGCCGCCATGGAGGTCATGAACATGGCAGAGGTGATGACATCACCCTGGTAGGTGGACAGCATCAGGAATCGGCCGATCCGCCCGGCCGTAGGGCCCGGTTCGGACTTGAAGGTGGTGGTCAGCCCACGGACGATAGGAAAGAGGACCCCACCGGCCCGGGCCGTGTTCGACGGCGTGGCCGGGGCGATGACCAGATCGGTGAGGATCAGGGAATAGCTCAGTCCCAGGGTCCGCCGCCCGAAGGCTCGAATAAACCAGTAGGCGATCCGCCGCCCCAGGCCGGTCTGGGTGAACCCCCGGGAGAACAGGAATGCCGCGAAGATCAGCCAGACGGTGGTGTTGGAAAACCCGTTGAGGGCGTCGGCGGCAGAGAGCGTGCCCGTCAGCGCTGTGGCCGTGGTTCCGATGATGACCACCGCGCCCATGGGCAACGGCTGCAGGATCAACCCGACGATCGTGGCCGCAAAGATGGCCAGCAGGTGCCACGCCTTGACGGCGACCCCGGCGGGAGGCGGCAGGAACCAAATGATGACGGCGATGAGGATCGTGACCACCCGCGGACCACATGTCCCCCGCCGGGCCGGTTTCCACTCATGAGGCTCCTCCTCTCATCTCTTCCGGAGAATGTTCTCCGGTACGAACCCTGCTTACGTCGCGCATCCGGGAACTGGATCAGTCGATCGCCACCGGCTCCTCCAGCCCCTTCTCGGCCTCCTTGAGCAGGAAGATGTGCTCGGCCACCTTCTCCAGGTGAGCCACGCCCAGTCGCTGTTCGGCTAAGGAAAAGGCCAGCTCCTCCTCCAGGAACATGTGATGGAGGAACTCCTTCACGAGGGCAACACCCTTCTCCTGGACCAATGGCGTGACCTCCTGACTGATCGGAAGGCGGGTGAGGGCCTTGAACTCTGCCAAACGGACCTCCAGGTCACGGTGCTCCCGCGTGAGCTCGGCGACCACCCCGGCCGCATCCGGCCCCGTCTCGGCCAGCGGCTGGAACAACCACCGCTCCTCGGAATTCAGATACTCCCGCAGCCCGATGTCCAGGTAGTTGGCAACGTTTTTCGCCACGATGGCCCAGTGGGGCGTCTGCATCAACAGGGCTCTGTCCAGGGACACCAGGGCCCTTCGGAGGATGTTGTGATCCCTCTGAATGATGTCGGTCGCTTTCATGTCCCCCTCCTCTCCGACTGGCGACCCGGCAACCGGGTCATCCGGCAACTCGGAGCCCCCGATTGCCAAGTCGCCAAATTACCCGATTGCCAATCACGGATACACGCCTCGCACCAGGGTCGCCTCCGCTACACGCCCGACCGCCAGCATGTATGCCGCGGTGCGCATGTCCACCCGTTCCTTCGCCGCGATCTCGCGCACCTCCTGGAAGCTCCGGATTATGATCTCCCGGAGCCGACGATTGACGTCCTCCTCGCTCCAGTAGAGCATCTCCAGGTTCTGCACCCACTCGAAGTACGAGACGGTCACCCCCCCGGCGTTCGCCAGGATGTCGGGGATCACGAACACATTGTTGGCGAACAGGATCGGATCCGCCTCGGGCGTCGTGGGCCCGTTGGCCGCCTCGGCCATGATGCGCGTCTTGATCCGTGGCGCGTTCTGCTTCGTGATGACGCCCTCCAGGGCGGCAGGGATCAGGATGTCGCACGGCAGCTCCAGGAGTTCCTCGTTGCTGAGACGATCCGCGTCGGGAAACGTCGCGACCGTCCCCGTCTTCCCCTTGTGTTCCAAGGCCCGACCTGGGTCAATCCCTCTCGGATTGAAGGCCCCGCCCCGCGAATCGCTCACGGCGATGATCCGCACGCCGAGGGCGTGCAACAGACTGGCGGCGATGGAGCCGGCATTGCCGTAGCCTTGGACCACAGCGGTGGCACGGCTGAGGTCCAGATCCAGCTCCCGGGCCGCTTCCTGGATGGTGAAGACGCAGCCCCGCGCCGTGGCCTCGTTCCGGCCCAGCGACCCCCCGATGGAGATGGGCTTGCCGGTGACCACGCCCGGGACCGAGTAGCCCTTGTGCATGCTGTACGTGTCCATGATCCAGGCCATGGTCTGGGCATTGGTGTAGACATCGGGCGCCGGAATATCCGACTCCGGCCCCAGCAGGATGGAGATCTCGGTGGTATAGCGGCGCGTGAGTCCCTCGAGCTCCCGCAGCGACATCTTCTTCGGATCGCACCGCACACCGCCCTTGGCTCCGCCGAAGGGTACGTTCACCACGGCGCACTTCCAGGTCATGAGCGCCGCCAGCGCCCGCACCTCTTCCAGCGTGACGTCGGGATGGTAGCGGATGCCGCCCTTGGCGGGCCCCCGGGTCACGTTGTGCTGGACCCGGTGTCCGACGAACACCTGGATGGTCCCGTCGTCCATTTTCACCGGGAAGTGAACGGTGAGTTCCCGCTTGGGCCACTTCAGCTTCTCACGAATCCCCGGATCGAGGTGCAGGTGATCCGCCGCGATATTGAAAAGTCGCAAGGCCGCATCCTGGAACTGTTCCCCTTTGGTCTTGGCCAACGTCTCCATCGGGTTTCCTCCTCGCTGACGAGTGCTTCCGGTGCCGTCTCAGGCAACCCGGCAATCTGGCGATCCGGCAATCTGGGCCTGAATGCCGGATTACTGGGTACCCTCTGGGTGTGCCTGATCGCCGCGCCTCAGGCCACCAGCCCCAGCTTGCCCTCGTAGATGAACGCCCGGGCGTTTTCCGCCACGACCTCCGGATCCACGTGCAGCCGCGCCACGCCGCTCTGCATGGCGGCGGTGGCCACCGCCTTGGCCACGGCCACCGGCACACGGAAGTCCAGCATGTGTGGGATGATGTAGTCAGGGCGCAGTTCCTTGTCGGTGATGAGGCCCGCGATGGCCTCCGCGGCAGCCGCCTTCATGGCCTGATTGATATCCCGGGCCCGCACGTCCAGGGCCCCACGGAAGATGCCCGGGAACCCCAGCGAGTTGTTCACCTGGTTCTCGAAGTCGGAGCGGCCCGTGGCCACGATGGCAGCGCCCCCGGCCCGGGCTTCGTCGGGATAGATCTCGGGAACCGGATTCGCCATGGCGAATATGATGGAATTAGGGGCCATGGTTTTGACCATGTCCGTGGTCACGAGGTTGGGACCGGACAAGCCGATGAGCACGTCCAGGCCTCGGAGGGCCTCGGCCAGGTTCCCCTTGACCTTGTCCTTGTTGGTCAGGCGGGCGATCTCCTCCTTGGCCCAGTTCATCCCCTCAGACCTGCCCTCGTAGATGGCGCCTTTGGTGTCGCACAGGATGACGTCGGCGGCCCCCAGGCCCATAAGCATCTTCGTCACGGCGATGCCGGAGGCCCCGCTCCCGTTGATTAGGATGCGGGTGTTCTGGAACGTGCGGCCCGTAAGCTTGAGGGCGTTGAGGAGGCCCGCCGCCACCACCACTGCGGTGCCGTGCTGGTCGTCGTGGAAGATCGGAATGTCCGTCTCCTTTTTCAACCGGTCCTCTATGTAGAAGCAGCGCGGGGCCGAGATGTCCTCCAGATTGATCGCGCCGAAGACCGGCGTGATCGCCTTGGTCACCTCCACGATCTCGTCCTGATCCTGGGTTGCGATGCAGATCGGGAAGGCCTCCACCCCTCCGAAGGTCTTGAACAGGACCGCCTTGCCCTCCATCACCGGCATTGCCGCCCGGGCACCGATATTGCCCAGGCCCAGGACGGCGCTGCCATCGGAGACGACCGCCACCAGATTTCCCTTGGCCGTCAGCTCGTATACCTTGCTTGGATCCTCCAGAATGGCTTTGGCCGGGATCGCCGCGCTCGGAGGCAAGTAGAGCAGGCTCAGAATGTGGGCATCGCGGATCGGCACCTTGCTCACGAC
>Ga0210377_10004262_pt1 | contig 12075 bp, 25 predicted proteins | sample PLM4_65_b1redo_FD_155480 | JGI IMG/M metagenome (GOLD analysis project Ga0210377, IMG submission 155480) | Groundwater sediment microbial communities from an aquifer in East River, Colorado, USA - PLM4_65_b1 redo | ecosystem: Environmental > Terrestrial > Soil > Riparian zone | place: USA: East... | reverse complement strand
CCGATGCGCGGCGCGATACGCGGCGATTGCCATGGCGCCGCACACGAGCGCATCGAGCCCGAAAAATCCTGCGCTCACGATATCGCGCCCACGAAAATAGGCCGTAACCATCGCGGCGAAATTGAGACCGAATCCCGCCGCGAACACGAGCAGCGTCACGGGCCTCACTTGCGGCGCCTCTTGAGCAGCATCCTTCCGGCCTTCATCGGCAGTGGTTGACGCTGACGCATCGAGGCGATGATCGCGTCAAGTATATAGGCCATGCAACGGTTGCAAGCATGAAAGCCTAATTCTCGATGCTGCCCCGATGCCTTGTCGCGCTTGCACACGTCGCACAGTCCAACCGGCCCTCCCGGAATCCTCTTAAACACGGTCATCTTTTTGCCCTCGTATTACAAGCCCGTTGCTTGTCCACGCTAGCCCGTGGGAGCACGTGTGCGTTACACTCTGTAACTCAGAATGTGGGGAGCGAATACAGCGATGGGGCACGCCATTAACCTCGATGCGCCCCTCGCAGTATCGCTCCCCGTCATTCATGTTAGAGCTTCGCCAGTCCGCGCCGCGCCGCGTCCAGAATCAGGCGCCGCACAGCATCGGCCGGCATACCGAGCAGTAGCTCGGCCACGTCAGGCGTCACGAGCACGGGCACCAGCTTGGGGCCGGCCGCTACTGCGGCGAGCGCAAGCGCCCCCTGAGTCCGGGCGAGTACGTCCGCCTTGCTCGGCCGGCCCAGCTTGCGAACCGTTCGCGTCTCTTTTCCTCTCGGCATGACTGATCCTCCGACATGCCCTCAAAAGGGCACGTCATCTTCGCCCGCATCCCGGCCGGCCCGGGCGCCACCTTCGGCCTGTTTCCATTCGCCGATTACCGCGTAATAATCGGGATCTTTTGCTTCCTTTTTCTTGGCGTTACGGAAAATCATCAACTTCCCGCCGACACCGAGACGGCCGGCAAAATACTTGCGGCCGGCCCGTGACGTTTGCAGCCACAACCCGCACAGATTGATGAGCCCCTTGTCATCATCTTGCCGCTCGCCTTGCGCCATTACTTATCCTTTCTGCTACGGTTGCGGTATTCCCATGCAAAGAGGATGCGTCGCAGAATAACGCCGATTGAGACGGCTTCCTGTTTCGCACGTGTAGCAAGCTCGCCCTTTTGCTGCTCAGTCACGAGCGTATGCAGTGGGACGAGCTTCACAGACGCGGCCGGCCGGCCCACGTCAGGCCCCCGCGACGGCCGCTTGCTTCGGGGCGAACCATGAAGCATTGGCGGGAAGCTCGCCCGAGACGATGGCCGACGCGATACCGAATCCATCCGAGAGTAGTTGCGGATCGACCTCGACGCGGGCGCGCACGATGGCTGCGCCGTTTTCCCGGAAGCTCTCGACGAGCGCCGCGAGGCCCGCGTACCAGTCGAGCGGCGCGAAGCTACCATTACCGGAGCCCGACTTCGACGCCTTGCGAGCTTTCTTGCGCTTGCTCTTGCGCTTGCCGGTTTCGCCCGTGCGCTGTTTCTCGGCGAGGATACGCGAGACGGAAGCCTTTGACAAACCGCACATGGTCATCACCTTGTCGCGGTCGATCTTGAAATGCCCGACTAATTGCCGAATAGCGGCATCACGCGCGTCAAGATCGAGTTTCAGCGTGCCCGACTTCATCGTCGATACTAGCTGCGCCGCGTAGGCGTCGGCCGGAGTATCGAACGTCACGACACGAACGGGTATTTTCTTGACCTTGGCGGACTTGGCCGCGTAGAGGCGATGTACCCCGTTGTTGACTTGCAGAACTTGCCCCTTGCTGTTCTTGGGAATGCGGAACACTTCCAAGGGTTCGAAGGGCCACCCTTCCGACTGGAGTGCGATGGTCGCAAGCTCTTTGCCCCATTCCTCTCGGAATCCTTTGGGACCGCGAACGTAGATATCGGGCATGGCGACTTCTGACGGCGCGACCTCGATCACCTTGTCTATCACGATGCGTTTCCCCCTGTTACAGTCTGTAACTCGGTTGTCGCGGAAATGCCGCGCCACACGACACGAAGCGGGGTCACGGCGCCCGCGCTTATGTCCCTGTCGATGAAGATGTACAACGCCGCGATGCGAAATGCTTCGTGCCACATGTAATAGTAAGTACGGGGATCGTAGGTCATGGTTTGGTTTCCTTGTGAGCTTCGCGGTAAGCGACGGCCGGCCCGGACCAGTCGAGCACGTCTTTGACCCGCGAGTTAAGATGCCGAGCGGCGATTAGCTCGCATTCTCTGATAGCGGCGCTCTCGGAATCGAACGCTCGCCAGTGAATCCATACCCCGTGACGATCCTCGAATTGCACGCTATATCTCAACATGCCCGCCATAGCCCTTCCTCCTGCCATTAAAGATACCACAAACGCGGGTTTTACTACAACTATTCAAGTGTACTGTAAGTGCTTGACAAATAAGGGTTTTTCGTGTTACACTCTGTAACATCGTGGCAAAACGCAAGGGAAAAGCCCGGAAGCCTAAGCGCCTACCACGAAAGCCCACTAAAAAGCAACGGAAAAAGCAACCCGCCCGGACGCGCGCGCGGAAGCCTCTACCACGCAAGCCTATCAAACGCAAGGCCCCCCGCCGTCCTGCGCCCGTTCGCATGGCGCCGGCGCCGTTGCTGGGGGAGCTATCGGTCGGGCCATCGTTGCTCGATTTTATTCGGTACACAATCCAATTGATAAGCACGCCGACGGTACCGACGCCTACAGAACGCTGGACGCCGCCGACAGGAGTAACCGAGGAATTCGGTTTCAATCTGCGAGAGGTTGGAACGCTCGACCCGAACCGTTTTGTTGGTAAGGGCGAGGCGACTATGACTGTCACGGTTACTCGATTTGCCGATGGTGTGCCCGTACCAATCGAGCGGGTTGTGACGTTCGATACTGGCGAAGATGATGATGATTTTTGGCGCAACTATCACGAAGCCCTGCGAGACGCGATTGATGAGACGTGGGAGGAATTTCACGAGGAATACCCTGACTATGAACGCGAGGATGGCTCGGATTCAGCGGCGGTATCGGTCGGAGCTATTGCGGCGTGACATGGCCAGCGTATCTGACATCGGAGTTACAGTCTGTAACTGACGGCACATGCTATATCGAACCTCGACATTTCCCGGAAGCTCTCGCCAAACACCGCCCGCGTGGCCAGGCGTGGCGCTACCATGGTAAATGGACGACCTATTGTCCGTCGCGGTCCCTGACGTATAAGAATGTCCGCCGTCTCGATCCCCGATCCGATGAAGATTTTTGGACGGTGCTTAGTGAAGCTCGCGCCGCGAATATGAATCCGCCGACATCATTCGCAGATTTTTTCATGTCGTGTTACCGGGCGCCGCTTGCTCGCGGAAGTGTCGTGGCGCCGTTCCGCCGTTTCACATTTGGCGGGTGGCAAACGGTATTTCAGCGTGGCGAATTTACTGGTAAGTTTTATTTGTACGATCTTAATTCGGCCTACAGGTGGGCGGCATCATGCGGGCTTCCTCATCCGGGCACCGCGTACCCCACGAAGGATTTCAGTAAACAGCAAGCAATCTATCTCGTGGAGCTTCCTATTAATGTGATCCCGTATCAGCGTGGCGGACGCCTTGCCGTTGTCACGTCTGAGGAACGTGACTTTTTCGGGTTACAGTCTGTAACTACCCTCAAGGTTCGGTATGGTGTCGCGTTCCGTAGCGAGGTATCGTTAGCAGAGACATTTGAAAAGATAGACAAGCAATTTCCGGCATCCGCAAAGCGTATTAGTCGCGCGTTTTGGGGATTATGGAATACGACGGCGGCGCCGCAACAAGTCTCATGGAAGCATGGCGAGAAAATACGAGATTTAAGAAATCCATTCTTTAATCCAATATGGTCTGCATTCGTAACGTCTCGGGTAAAGCTCCGTATGGCCCTGCACCGAACGCGGGCCTTGCGTATCTATACGGATTCGATTCTCACGACTGAGGAAATCCCAACCGGGCAAGGCATTGGCGAATTCAAAGAGGTACGCGAATTTGATAATATATGGATACGTCATGCGGGCTATTGGGGCACGCGCGATGAAACACTCGCCGCAAGCGGCGTGCGTCGCCCCGCTCACTTGACGACGTTCTAGCCTGCCATATAATGCGGGTCAGGAGGATATCATCATGGCGCGCACGCTGAAAGAGATTTTCGCGGGCCTCACGGACGAGCAAAAGGCCGAGCTACTCGGCGAAATGCCGGCGTTCGTCGCGGGCCTCACGCCTGAGCAACGCAAGGCGCTCGACATCACGGAGCCCGAACCGAAACCGCCGAAACCGACGCCGAAACCGAAAGGATTTTTCGAGTCTCTCGATGAGTGGGCAGGCATCAAATCGTGAGCCTCGGGGATACGATTCGTGATCTCGTGGGCGGTAGGGCTCGCCAAACTCCCACGCCGGGTAGTGAAGGTGCTGCATCGAGCGTGGATTCTGCTACAAGCTCTCCGGACCTTGCTGCGCTTAAGGCGGAAGCTCGGAAGGGTGGCAAGCGCGCTAGAAAGGTTGGAATCGACGAGGCGCTTGCGAATCAACAGCTTCAGTCAGCCATCGACGAGCTTTACTCGGCGGACAATTGGGACGAAATCGGGGCGCTCTATTTCGAGACGCGTTACGCGCTCACGGGTTTCGACGGTTTCCGACTCTCCGACAAGCAACGAAAAGTGATCTCGTCGTCACTTGCTATGACGATGAAAACGCTGGCGATCACGGACCCGAAATGGATCGCCATAACCATCTTTTCAATCAACTTCGGCGGACTGATCGCTCAGAAAGAAATGGCCTACGCGAAAGCTATCGCTGAGATCAAGCGCGACCGTGCGAGGAATGGCAACCCTCCACCCGGCCGATAAGGTTCGCTCGATCACGGTTGCTTTCGGTAAAACCGGGATGGGCAAAACGGTGTGGACGCAGCAATATGTTCGCACGCTAAAGCGGTGCATCATTCTGGACCCGCTCATGGAATATCGAGACGCGGCACCGTTCGATGATGCAGCCGAGCTTATCGAGCATCTTGAACGGTACCGCGTCTTTAGAGTATCCATGTGGGATGTAATGCAGTTTCCGTTACTTTGCAAGATCGCAAAGGCCGTGACGGATTGCACACTCGTCATCGAGGAAGCTCAGCGAATCCTTCCGCCGCACATGGAACTGGTGCCGGAGTTTGCTGAACTTGTCTATCGTGGCCGACATACTCGGACCTCACTGGTGATCGTGTCGCAGCGTGCGACGACCGTACATATCGCGGCGCGCTCGCAGTGGACGCGACTTATCACGTTCGCTCAGTCGGAATCGGCGGACGTGAAATGGATTCAAGATGTCACCGGGCTTGATATCGAACCGTCGTCACTTCCGCCGCTTGAGTATTTCGATGTAACTCCGCGCGGATACGAACGGAAAAAACTTGTAGTGAGCCGTAGGCGTGAGACAATATCAGAACCGAGCCCGTCACGGCCGGATGAGGAAAGGGGGCGCGCATGAATTTCGTGAAACAGGCGCTTATGACAACGGTTGTGGTGCTCGTGGTCATCTTCGTAGCGCGGAAGGTGCCTGTCATAGGGCCTTTCGTGAATCAGGCGTTGATGGGCTAGCGTTCGGGTTGTTACAGTCTGTAACCGGGGGAGGTGAAATCACATGGCAAGGGCGAAAGCAAAAAAGGAACCCGACGAGCTTACCGAGGATGATTACGTCTCGGGGAGCTACAACGTCGTGCGCCGCGATTTCTACGGCGATCCAGGCAAGAATGTGGGCGCCGGGCTCACGAAGGAAGCGGCCGAGGAATATGTACGCGTCCGCTCGCAGGAAGGTGAATCGTGTCACTACGAGGTAGTGCCCGTCTAGCAGCGCACCACAAACGCCGCCGGGTCGTGCCCGGGGAGGATTCCATGAGTCTCGCAACCGCTCTCGCTCTCATCACGCTCGGCGCGATGCCGGTTCCGGCCGAACCGTGGCACGTGACGCCGGGTGCTCGTCACTTCGGGCCGTCGCTCGTGCGCCGCGCCGCCGCTCGATACACGGATTTCGACCGCTACGGTTTCGCCCGGTATCGTGATTTCCCGATGGTCGGGGATGAGCGGGGCGATCGCTCGGAAATCGAGCGGGTCATGGTTGGAACCTTCCCGCTCACCATTGGTCAGCCGACCATCATCACGCGAGAATTTCCTGTCGGTGATCCGTGGCTCACCATGACGCTCAACCTACGCGGCGAACTGAACAGCGTCGCGGGTCCGACCGGAACCGTCGTTGCCGATGCACCGACTCCGCTGTGGGCGCTCGCGCTCACAACTGATCTCGACAAGGACGTGATCGAGCCCTCGGTGTCGTCGCGGGCGCTGTATCGGTACGCGCAAGTGGAGCAAGGAACGGCTGGTGAACTTGTCGCGCCTACGCTCGTCGCCTCGACCGTGACACCGTTTAATGCCGTGGTTCAACTGCTCTTTGCCGATCCGCGTATGCTGGTGCCCGAGGATTCGCTCCTCGACACGCGGCGGTACAACAATATCACGCTGACTGTCACAACGGGCACCATTACCGATATCGTGACTTCCCCTGTCAACGTGACGTTGCAGAACGTGTTCCTCGATCTGGAAATCACGCGACTATCGCCACGTGTGCCGCTACCCCTCGATGTCGTCAAGGTGCTGCCCTTCATCAAGCGATACGCGGCGATCACGCCGGCCGCGGATACCATCCTGCAACTCGACCGGGTACCAACGCTGGCCCTCAAGCGGCATCTGATCCTCACAACCTCGGGCTCGACGGCCGGCGTGCCCTTCACGGGCACAGGCTCAAACGCGATCCTCGACACGCTACGGATTTCCTCGAATCGCCGCGATCACTTCGGGTCCGCCGTGGGCGGTATCTCGCGGCGTGTGCTGCAAGGCGATAACAAATTCGATTACTCGCTGGAAACGTGGCCGGCCGGGTGGTATGTCGCCGACTTCGTGCTCGACAAGTCCCTGCTGTCATCGCTGGCAACGGGCGATCTCTCGGTGCTCCAGTCGATCCACGTCTACCAGGGTGGTTTGCCGGGAACACCGCAACTGTCAACGCTGTGGGCCGGCGTCCAGAAACTCCGGGGCCTCAAGGCGGCGTGAGTTACAGGCTGTAACTGACTGGCACGATGCGGGCGCGACCACGGTTCTACAGTGGACCGGGGCACGGTTTCCGGCCGTCGTGGAGCTATAGCGGCCCGCATCGTTGCCGTGAGAGGATGAATGATGGGCGACTTCGGGGATGGTTCACTGTTTCGGGAAATCGGAAACACGCTGCAAGATGTCGGGCAAGAGGTTTTGCTCGGTACCGTAAGTAGTCTCAAAACGGCGGTTGCTCGCCGCGTAGTCGCGTCTCAAGAGGGGCAGACTGTCGCCATTCAATCGGCGTTGCCCTTCATCATCCTCGCTGTCATCGCGTTCCTGCTGTTTCGTCGGTTTGTGATGAAGTAGGGGCATGCGATGAATGGCGATGCGTGGCTCGGTGACATCGGGGGCGGCGAGTGGAGCATGGGCGATCTTGAAGGTGGGGGCGGATTTTGGGGCGGTGGTGCGAGTGAACTTCCTACGCTCAGCGATGCGGAAATAGTTGCACTTCGAGACTCGGGGCTCACGACCGACACGTCTTACACGTGGGGCGGACCGAGCGGGCCGAGCTCGTCTTTCGATTGGGGCGGGTTGTTCAAGTCCGCCCTTGGTGTCGTGGGCGGTGTCGCGTCAACGGTACTGAATCGTCCGCCGCAACTACAGTATGGAGCGAACGCGCCGGGAAGTGGATACAGCTTTTTCGGGTTCGGGTCGCGGCCCGGACTTGGTGCAACAGGTGGGGCGCCCATCCTCGGACCCGGCGGCGTGGGCGGATTGTTTTCAAGTCCGCTCGTGTGGCTCGCTGCTATCGCAGGCTTCGTGCTGCTAATGATGGTGTCGCGCCGTGGCTAGTGATTTTTGGACGTCATCATGGGGGCGAGTTATCCGGCAACTTGGAATCTATGCGGCCGGTGTAATCCCCTTCGTGGGCGCTATCGCGTCAACGGTCGTGAAGTACGCGGACGCGCAAGTATTCGCGGTCAAGGCCAAGAAACCGGCCGTTGCGGCGCCACCCGCACCGGCGCGACCAACACAAGCCCAGGCGCGCATCATCCAGGGTCAGGACGTGCTATTCCAGACGCGACAAGAGGCGGACCCGACTTATCGGGAAGGAATTTCCGGGTTGCCATATTTCCCGGATGAGCCCCGGATGGTCGTACTTCCGGGCACGATCCTCCCGAATAAAACCGGCGTAACGGTACCCCCCGCTACGACGAATGGTGGGGCAAGCAGCCACGGATTTTCCGACTTGTTACAGTCTGTAACAGGCGGACAAGCTCCGGGAATAGGTTTCTACTTCGCGCTTGGCGGCGTGATCGTGTTCGCTCTATACCTCATCCTATCTCGGAGAAAGTAGGCGCCCCATGGGATGCTTCGATACAACGACCGACGACGGCAAGCCCCTCGATCTTGACGCGGCGCTTGCTGCGAAAGGTGCGGGTGGCGTTCCTGACTGGCGGAATACCTACGGAAGTCTGTTCCGGGCGCGTGGTTTCTATGACACGTCGCTACAGGCTCACGCGGAACTTCCCGATCCGCTATGGCCGAAACGCATGGCGCCCAACAAGCGTATTCCCTTTGCGCTACGGGCAGGAAGGGAGCTTTAACCGTGGCGTGGTACAACCCTACGACATGGTACGAGACGGCGGCGACAGCGGTTGGATCGGTATACAATGCCGGGCAGGCGACAACGCAATATCTCTTTGCGTCGAATCCGCAACAAGCATCGGAAACGGAATTCGGAGGGGGGCTCGGGTTGTTCGAGCCCGGTTTCAATCAGGAAATCGTTGATTGGGACCCAGCGATGCCGTATACAGATCGGCCGGGCAATCAGGGATGCCCACCCGGTTATTACACATCCTACGACTCAGGCGGGAAGGTATGTCGCCGCTACGGATACGACGGCGGTAAGCTGGTAGGTTACGATGCCACGGAATCGGAGCGTAACGCCGGGTCATTCATCGGCAACGTAACACAGAGCTTCGCCGGCATCACGGAAGCTCTAGCGGCCCCGATCCGTACAGCGGTCGCGGCGGTGCAATCAGTCCCGTGGTTCAAGGGCTCGTATGTCATCATCGGAATCTTGATCGCCGTGGCGCTCGTTCTGCTCATGGGCTCGCGGTTTCTGAGCAAGGCCGAGGGGCGGTAGTGGATACTACGCGGCCGGTTCGTCTCAAGCTGACACACGTTCCAACCGTCGTGATTATCACGCCGGAAAACGCGACCATCATTAACGCGATGGTTCGTAGCGTAATGGCGCTTGGCAACTGCCCGATGTGCAAAGCGCCGACCTACATTCCATGTCTCACGTCAGGTCTGGACGGCATCCATTCGGCCGGATCGCGGCACTACGCGAACGCGGCGCTCGATTTCCGCTCATCCGATTGGCCCCTCGGATCGCGTGATACGGTACTCCGCGCGCTCGCGGGCGAGCTTGGCAACGATTTCACGTACCGCATCGAATCGGACCACCTTCATATCGAACGGCGCGCGTGAAAACGATCATCACGGCAATCATCGGAGTCGTTATAGCGATAACACTCGTCGCGCTCTATACGCGTTATCTCGGAGGAAAGACGGGTGCCACGGTCACGTCATGGTGGCGTACTCCATGGCGCAACGCGGAAGTAGGCGGACGCGGCGGGAGCTTGCATGTACTCGGGTGGGCCGTGGACCTCGTGCCCGCGTCGCCCGATATCGAGGAAGCGGCGCGAGCGGTCGGGTTTCCTGTCGTGGTCAACGAAGGAAACCATATCCACGCGGCATGGTGGCAATCGTAAGTTACAGACTGTAACAGGAGGAATCGAATGCAGACGCGCTGGTTATCCGCTGCTATCATTGCCGCCGCAAACTCGCGCCGTTCTATCGCGTCGCCTCGCTACAATGGACCGATCTTGCTGCGCGGCGGATCGTGGGGCGGTATCTCGACAGGCGCAGCAGCCGGGCTGGAATTCGGATACATCGAGAGCACGGCGGCGACTCCCGGTAACGGTGTCGGTTTCATTCTCGAAAACAACGTACCGATTGCAACGAGCCGCGCCTATACACCGTTTAATATCCATCGCATACAGAATGATGTCAACTCCGTCGTCGAAGGTTTTCCGGAATTCGGCGGAAACACGGGGCCTACGAATTGGCGCCCGTTGCATTTCGTCGTTCCAAAATCAGGCGGTCATATCGTGATAGCGGTCTACAACGGTACGGGTGGCGGAATCACGACCGGCATCAATCTTGAGATCATCGAGGAAATTCCGCAAGCGTTCCTGGATTGTCTCAAGCATTTGGTCATGTAGCATGATCCATCACTGGTACTGGATACGGTCAGCACTTGGACGTGTTCCAGGCGCACAACAACGCTTGACGTTTCGAACCAATCTTATGAAGGGGCCTATTTATATCCTCGGCATGTACCACGCAAACCAAAATAACGCCTCGGGTTTTGAAATCGGATATGTCGATTCAGAAGTGAATGTGCCGGGAGCACCGCCGCTTAACGGCCTCGGTGCGATTATCGAGGCGCCATTCGCGCCCGGTGTCGCGCCACTTCCGACACCAATCTTCACACGATTTGATGTCGCGCTCAATCTGCAAGATGATACGAAACTCTTTGCAGCCACGAAACTCGAAGGATTTGTGCCGGATTTCGCTCCAGGATCGCCGTTGCGAGACTACACGCCGCTACGTTTGTTTGTGCCCTTGTGGGCCGGTTGCGTGTGTTTATCCTCCACATGGCAAGGCAACGGCGCAGATGATCTCAGAGTAGACGTTGCGATAGAAGTAATTGAGGATGTTCTGAGTGTGCCTGAAAATATCAGAGACGTGCTCGCGGGTGGGACGACGGATATTCTCGATCTACTCGGAGAGCTTACACTTACAGCAATCAGTCAAAATTCCCTGTTCAACTTTTTCTCTTTGCTCATTCAAAGAGGCTTTGCGCCGGGGATTCCGAATCCTGTCATCCCGGAATTGGCTGATCTATACCTGAAATTTCTGGAAGCATTTTAGATGGGCTGGCGCGATTGGTTTCCGAAACAGTCGCCATACGCTGACCTATTCTCAGGAGGGTTACAGACTGTAACTTTTCGATCAATGGGCACGTTCAATGTGCCCGTTGTTGCGGCCGGGCAAGTCATCCGTGGTCTTTTGGTCGCGCCGCCGAATCCGTATCGTCGCGGACTTCGGGTCAAGATTGCCGGGCCAGTAGGATGCAGGGTGTTCGTATCAAGTAGAGAAACAGTCTCGACATCGGATTATTTTCTTGACCTTGAATCGGAGCAAGAATTAGCGAGCGGGCCTATCATGCCGTGTGCGCTATTCGTCGCGGCGGACGTTGCCGGCGTGACAATAACTCTCGCCGAGCTACTATGAGAGCACGAGCTACAGCCGCGCCCCCAACCTATATCGAGGGGCGAGAAGTACAGATATCGCTCGATCTCGCCGGCAATCTTCGTATAATCAGCGGCGCCGTAGGTGGCGGGTTAACAGACGCGGAGTTACGCGCGAGTCCGGTTCCGGTCAGTATTCCTGGTAGTGTCGCCGTCACAGGCCCGCTTACGGACGCTCAGTTACGCGCTACCCCGGTCCCCGTGTCGGGACCATTGACCGACGCTCAGTTACGAGCGGCACGCATACCGATAATAAATGCAGCCGATCTATTTGTGACGGCGGTAGCTGCTGTCAATACCGCCTTGACTGCAACCTTGCCGGCAGGAGGCGCCGGAACCTTTCAGTATATTTCGATGATACACATAGTGAAGCGTTACAATGTGATCGGGGTAGCGGCCGGCGCGGGCGTGACAATTACCACAACTAATCTTCCTGGAACTCCGGCGTTCACAACCGAGCAGCTTGCGTCAGCGGCCGGGTCCGCGCCCGTTGTTGTAAATCTGCAACCATCACACGCTATCAAAGCAGCGGCCGCAAACACCGCAGTAACCATCGTGTGCCCGGCGCAGTTACAAACGGTATGGAGAATAA
>Ga0210377_10004261_pt1 | contig 12076 bp, 13 predicted proteins | sample PLM4_65_b1redo_FD_155480 | JGI IMG/M metagenome (GOLD analysis project Ga0210377, IMG submission 155480) | Groundwater sediment microbial communities from an aquifer in East River, Colorado, USA - PLM4_65_b1 redo | ecosystem: Environmental > Terrestrial > Soil > Riparian zone | place: USA: East... | reverse complement strand
CGCCTTGGCGTAGTAGTACGGCGCGTGGTCGCCCCCCGGCACCCAGTTGAGGATGAAATCGAGCTTGGTCTGGGCCGCGGCGGGCGTGGCCAGCGCGGCAGCGAGCGCCGCAACGAGCAATTTGCGCATGAGAACCTCCTCCAGTCCTGGTGTGGCGATGTTATCGGCGCGATTTCGCAGCGTCAATGGCTGGACGCGGTTAACCGCCCGGTTAAAATTCCCGCATGCCCCTGCACTGGTCGCGGCTGCCCGCCGCCACGCTCGAACTCCTGCGCCGCGGGACGGTGATCCCCGCGCACCCGCTGGCGCTGGACGCGGAGCGCAAGCTCGATGCGCGGCGCCAGCGGGCGCTCACGCGCTACTACCTCGACGCCGGCGCGGGCGGGCTGGCGGTGGGCGTGCACGCGACGCAGTTCGCGATCCGCGAGCAAGGACTCTACGCGCCGGTGCTCAAGCTCGCCGCCGAGACGGCGCGCGACTGGGCGCGGCGCCCGCTGGTGATGATCGCGGGCCTGTCGGGCCGGACGGCGCAGGCGAAGCAGGAAGCCGGCATCGCGCTGGCGCACGGCTATCACGCCGGCATGCTGTCGCTCGCGCCGATGAAGGGCGCATCGGTCGACGAGCTGGTGGCGCACTGCGCCGCAGTCGCCGCGGAGATCCCGCTGGTGGGCTTCTACCTGCAGACCGCGGTCGGCGGCATTCCCCTGCCGGCGGAGTTCTGGCGCCGCTTCGCGCTGATCGACAACGTGATCGCCATCAAGATCGCGCCTTTCAACCGCTACCGGACGCTCGATGTCGCGCGCGGCGTGGTCGCGGCCCAAGCCGAAGGCCGCGTCACGCTCTACACCGGCAACGACGACCACATCGTGCTCGATCTCCTCGCGCCGCTCGCCGTGATGCGCGGCGCCGAAGAGGTGAGGGTGCGCATCAAGGGCGGGCTGCTCGGCCACTGGAGCGTGTGGACGAAAAGCGCGGTCGAGCTGCTGGAGCGGATCCACCGCCAGGCGAGGGTCGACGAGGACCTGCTCGCGCTCGATGCGCGCGTCACAGACTGCAACAGCGCTTTCTTCGATGTGGCGCACGATTTCGCCGGCTGCATTCCCGGCTGCCACGAGGTGCTCAGGCGCCAGGGGCTGCTGGAGGGCATCTGGTGCCTCGATCCGCAGGAGACGCTCTCACCCGGCCAGTCCGCCGAGATCGACCGCGTCTATCGCGAGCACGCCGACCTCGCCGACGACGCCTTCGTGCGGGAGAATCTGACGCGATGGCTGTCTTGAAGACGAGGAATCCATGAACGAGAACCTGCAACGCTATTCGCTCGCGGTGCTGGCGCACGTCGCGCTGCTCCTGGCCTGGTACCTGTTCGTGAAGCTGGGCAACGTGCCGAAGTTCGTCATGCCCTCGCCGGGGGCGACGCTGGATGCGCTGCTGCAGCCGAACTACGGCTGGTGGACCAATATCGCCGTCACGGGAACCGAGATATTCGCCGGCTATTTTCTCGCGCTGGTGGTCGGCGTGGGCCTGGCGCTGGTGTTCACCTGGTCGAAGACGCTGGAATCCTTCTTCATGCCGCTGCTGGTGTCGCTCAACATGATTCCCAAGGTGGCCCTCGGCCCCCTGATCATCGTCTGGTTCAAGTACGGCATTCTCCCCAACAGCATCATGGCGTTCTCCATCTGCGTGTTCCCGATCCTGCTCACCACGGCCCGGGGCCTGCGCGAGACCGAGCCGGATCTGCTCGACCTGGTGAGGTCGCTCAAGGGCACGCGCTGGCAGCTGTTCACGAAGGTGCAGCTGCCCGGCGCCCTGCCCTACATTTTCGCCGGCATGAAGGTGGGCGCCATCCTGGCGGTGGCGGGCGCCGTCGTCGGCGAGTTCCTCGGCTCCGACAAGGGGCTGGGCTACCTGATGCTGCAGGTGCAGGTGACGCTCGATACGCCGGCGATGTTCATGGCGGTGATCATGATCACGCTCATCGGCATGCTGCTCTACGGCATGGTGCTGGCGCTCGAGCGCTGGCTGGTGGTGAAGGACGCGAGGCTGGACTGATGGAGCCCTTCATCCATCTCAGCGCGGTCAGGAAGGTCTACCGCAGTGGCAAGACCGAGCACCTGGCGATCTCCGACGCGACTTTCGACGTCATGCCCGGGGAGCTGGTGTCGCTGGTCGGCCCCTCGGGCTGCGGCAAGTCGACGCTCCTCAAGATCCTCGCCGGCCTGCACGGCCATGACGGCGGCGAAGTGCGCATCGGCTCCGCCGAGCACTCCTTCGATCCTTCACGCGACGTCGGCATGGTGTTCCAGGCGCCGCTGCTGCTCAAGTGGCGGCGGATCCTCGAGAACGTGCTGCTGCCCGCCGAGATCCTCGGGTTGCCGATGATGGAGGCGCGCGAGCGGGCCAGAGGCCTGCTCGCGCTGGTCGGCCTCACCGGCTACGAGGACAAGTACCCCTACGAGCTCTCCGGCGGCATGCAGCAGCGCGCGGCGATCGCGCGCGCCCTGGTGCACGACCCGAAGCTGGTGCTGATGGACGAGCCGTTCGGCGCGCTCGACGCGCTGACGCGCGAGAAGATGAACCTCGAGCTGCTGCGCATCTGGAAGGAGTCGAAGAAGACCATCGTCTTCGTCACCCACGGCATCTCCGAGGCGGTATTCCTCGGCTCGCGTGTGGTGGTGCTCAGCGCGGGGCCGGCCAAGATGGCCGACAACTTCGCCATCGACCTGCCGCACCCGAGGACACTCGACATGAAGACGCACCTGCGCTTCGGCGAGTACACGCGGCGCATCTACCGGCTGCTCGGCATGGAATGAAGTACCGTGCGCTCTACGGCGACATCCACAACCACAATGCGCACGGCTACGGGGTGGGGTCGATCGAGCGCTCGCTGGAGATCGCGCGCACGCACCTGGATTTTTTCGCCTTCACCGGGCACGCGAGCTGGCACGACATGCCGTCGATGGAAGGCGGGCGCGAGCGCCACTGGATCGACGGTTTCAAGCGCCTGAAGGACACCTGGCCGCGCGTGCAGCAGGTGATCGCCGAGGGCAACCGCGACGGCGCGTTCTGCGCCTTCCTCGGTTTCGAATGGCATTCCTCGCACTGGGGCGACCAGTGCGTGGTGTTTCCGCAGGACCACCGGCCGCTGTACTACGCCGGCGACCCGGAGAAGCTGCGCCGCTTCTGCCTGGAGGAGAACGCGCTGATGATCCCGCACCACCTCGCCTACCCGAAGGGGCGGCGCGGCGTGAACTGGGACGCGTTCCGCGAGGAGTGCACCCCGGTGGTGGAAATCTATTCGGAGCACGGCAATTCCGAGGACGACCGCGGCCCGTATCCGATGTTCTCGCACTCGATGGGCGGGCGCGAGACCGCCAACACCGCGCGCGCGGCGCTGGAGGCGGGATTGCGCTTTGGTTTCGTCGGTTCTTCGGACGACCACGCCGGATTCCCCGGTGCCTACGGCGAGGGGCTGATGGGCGCGCTGGTGGGCGATTTCACGCGCGAGGGCATCCTCGAGGCGATCCGCGCGCGGCGCACCTACGCGCTCACCGGCGACCGCATCGAGCTCGAGTTCACGGTGGACGGCGCGCCGATGGGCTCGAGCATCGAGGCCGGGCGCCAGGCCGAGGTCGCGTTCGCGGTGCGCGGGCGCGACGAGCTCGACGTGGTGGAGATCATCCAGGACGGGCGCATCGTGCAGCGGTTCTTCCCTTCCGAGGGGGAATTTTTTGCGCATCCGGTCCAGGTCCGGCTGGAATGGGGCTGGGGGCCCTGGGGCGCGCTTGCGCTCGATCGCGTGTGCGACTGGGCGATACAGGTCAGGCTCGAGCGCGGCCGCATCGCGCGCTTCTTCCCCTGCCTGCAGTCGATGCCCTACGACGAGCGCCGCCGCCACCGCTTCGAGCGCAATGGCGAAACCGGCCTGTCGATCCGCTCCTATACCGCGCGCCAGAACGCTTACCGCGAGAACCCCAACCAGAGCGTGGTGCTGGAGATCGAAGGCGGGCCTGAGGCCGCGCTCCTCCTTTCGCTCGAAGTTCCTTGTGTTCAGGAAAGCAGGCATACCCTCGCCGAGCTCGCGCGAGGCTCGGTGAACCGCTTCACCGGCCCGTTCCCGAAGGAAGGCTGGCAATGGCACCGCCTGGTGCCGCTCGCCGCCTCCGCGCTCGAGGGCCGCTGCGCGCTCGAGGTGCCGGCGGGCCGCTCGTACGCCTACCTGCGCGCGCGGCAGAATAACGGCCACATCGCCTGGGCGAGCCCGGTGTTCATGAACTACCGATGAGCGACGCCGCCTACGACGGCATCATCCTCGGCGCTGGCCACAATGCCCTCGTGCTGCACGCCGATCTCGGCCTGCAGGGCGCCTGGCAGAAGGCCTGAGCGTGCGAGCATGCTGACCACGGGGGGATCCTGGCTATGAGCGCCGGAATGCGCAGCGTTCACGGAGTTACGCATTACGAGACCGGCCGCGCGGCCGACGGCTACACGCTGTTCGCGCCGATGTACGGCCGCAACGTGTGGCTGATCGACATGTGGGGCAGCATCGTGCACCGCTGGCAGGTGGAGAATCTGCCGGGCAATTACGGGCAGCTGCTGCCCAACGGCCACCTGCTGTACGCCGGGCGGACGCTGCCGCACATCAAGAGCGGCAAGCTGCGCGCGCTCGCCGCCACCACCCTCAACCGCATTCCCGACCTGCCCGAGCTGCCGACGCTCGCCGAGACCCTGGCGCCCGGGTTCGACTACATCATCTGGCACGGCTTCTTCGTGCCCGCGGGCACGCCGGCTGACGTGGTGGCGAAACTCAACCGCGACGTCAACACCGTCCTGCGCCAGGCCGACGTGCGCGAGCGCCTCACCGGCCTGGGCATGGAGGTGCGGCCGGGAACCCCCGACAGTCTCGGCACCCTGGTGCGCGGCGAGATCAGGAAGTGGACAGAGGTCGGGCGAGTCGCCAACATCAAAGTCAATTGATGAAGATCGAGCGCATCGAGGTCCTTCCCGTCCGCCTTCCGCTCAAGGCGGTGGCGACACTGTCGCGCGGCGTGTCGCGCACGATCGAGGAGGGCAAGCAGCTCGTCCTCGTGAAGATGACTGCCGATGACGGCACGGTGGGCTGGGGCGAGGCGGGGCCGAGCCGGCGCTGGTCGGCCGAGACGACCCACTCCTGCTACACCTCGATCAAGCACTACCTCGCGCCGGTGCTGCTCGGACGCGACCCGTTCGACATCGCCGGCCTGCATGCGGCGATGGCGAGCGAGCTCGCGCCGGGGCTCGATCCGGGTCAGCCCATCGCGAAGGCGGCGCTCGACCTCGCGGCGCACGACCTCGTCTGCAAGAAACTGGGCATCAATCTCCAGTCCTGGCTCGGCGCGAAGGCCGCCGATCGAATCGAGCTCTCATGGCTCGTCTCCGCGCCCGACGTGGAGGGCACGGCGAAATCCGTCCAGCAGGGGCTCAAGGAGGGCTACCGTGCCTTCAAGGTCAAGGTCGGGCACGAGCCGCAGCTCGACGTAGAGCGCACGCGCAAGGTGCTCGAGCTGGCGAAGGACTGCACGGTGTGGGTCGACGCGAACCAGGGCTACGGCCTCGACGCGGCGTTGCAGGCCGCGCGCGGCTTCGCGGCGCTGGGCATCGAGCTCTTCGAGCAGCCGATCCCGATGTCGGACTTCTACGGCATGAAGAAGCTTCTCTCGACGAGCGGCATGACCATCGCGCTCGACGAGGCGGCGATGGGCCTGCCGCTCGTCGTGGACCTCATCCGCCGCGAGGCGGTGGAGGCGCTGGTGGTCAAGGTGAACAAGACCGGCGGCATCTTCTACGCGCGCCAGCTCTGCGACCTCGCGCGCAACGCGGGGCTGCGGCTGATCGGCAGCGGCCTGATGGACGCGCCGATCGGCTTCGCGGCTTCCGTGCATCTCTTCGCCGCCTACGGCATCGACTATCCCTGCGACCTGAACGGGCCGCAGCACATCGCCGCCAACTATCTTGCCGAGCCCCTGCCCATGGACGGCAGGTTCGCCCTCGTCCCACAACGGTCCGGCCTCGGCGTCGTGATGGACGAGCAGAAGGTGGCCTCTCTTGCCCTGAAGCTGTAGAACGGAGGAACTATGAAAACGTGGATTGCGCTCTTATTGGCCCTCGCCACCTCGCTCGCGCTTGCCCAGGGCTGGCCCAATCGCCCGATCCGCATGCTGGTGGGCTTCCCGCCGGGCGGCTCGACCGACCTCGCGGCGCGCGCGCTGGGCGACAAGCTCTCGCAGGCGCTCGGCCAGTCGATCGTGGTCGAGAACAAGGCCGGCGCCAGCGGCAACATCGCCGCCGAGCAGGTCGCGCGCTCGGCGCCCGACGGCCATACGCTGTACATGGCGCCGACCTCGTTCGCCACCGCGCCCGCGTTCTTCGCCAAGCTGTCCTGGGACCCGGTCAAGGACTTCACGCCGATATCGCTGGTCGCGACGGTGCCGATCATCGCCGTGACGCATCCCTCGGTCCCGGCGAAGACGGTGAAGGAGCTGGTGGCCTACTCGAAGGCGAATCCCGGCAAGCTGAACATGGCTTCGCCCGGCGCCACGACCCTCACGCGGCTTACGGGCGAGCGCTTCAAGCAGATCGCCGGCATCGAGTGGGTAACCGTGCACTACAAGGGTGGGGCACCGGCCATGCAGGACATGCTCGGCGGCACGGCGCAGATCATGTTCGCCAACATCTCCGACGTGCTCACGCAGGTGAAGGCCGGCAGGCTGAACGCCATTGCGGTGACCACGCCGCAGCGCTCGCCCGCGGTGCCCGAGGTGCCGACCTTCGCCGAATCGGGCTATCCCGAGTATGCGTTCATGACCTGGCAGGCGGTGGTCGGCCCCGCCGGCATGCCCCCGGAAGTGGTGCGGCGCCTGAATGCCGAGATCGTGCGCATCATGGCCACGTCCGAGATCAAGGAGCGCTTCGCCTCCTTCGGCACCGACGCGGCGAGCAGCACCCCGGAAGAGCTCGGGCGCTTCCTCGCCGCCGAGGTGGCGAAGATCGCTGGCGTCGCGCGGTCGGTCGGCGTGAAGGCCGACTGAGCGCCATGGCGCGCAACGGCCGCCGCGATCCCGCGCGCAACCAGGACCGCATCCTGAAGGCGGCGACGGCCGAGTTCGCGCGCTACGGCCTGGGCGGGGCGCGCGTGGACCGCATTGCGGCGCGCGCGGGCGCCAACAAGCGCATGCTGTACTACTACTACGGCAACAAGGAGGACCTGTTCCTCGCCGTGCTGGAGGCGCGCTACGCGCACATCCGCAGGGCGGAGCTGGGGCTGCACCTGCTCGACCTCGACCCGGTGCAGGGCATGCGCCGCATGGTGGAGTTCACCTGGGACTACTACCTGAAGCACCCGGAATTCCTCACGCTGCTCAACAGCGAGAACCTGCACCGGGCGCGGCACCTGAAGCGCTCGCGCGACATCGCGGCGATGCACTCGCCGCTCATCGCGCTGCTGAGGGACCTCCTCGCGCGTGGCGAGCGCGCCGGCAAGTTCAGGAAGGGCGTGGACCCGGTGCAGCTCTACATCTCCATCGCCGGGCTGGGCTATTTTTACCTGAGCAACCGCCATACACTGTCGACCATCTTCGAGCGCGACCTGCTCTCGTCGCGCAACAAGTCCGAGCGCCTGAAGCACATGACCGAGCTCGTCCTGGGTTACCTGTCCATATGAGAGAAGGAAGAACCATGCTTGCCCTTAGAACCGTCGCGGGATCAGTCCTGTTCGCAATTGCCCTCTCGGCCCATGCCCAATGGAAGCCGTCCAAGCCGATCACGATCATCGTGCCCTGGTCCGCCGGCGGCGCCACCGACCAGGTGACGCGGCTGGCCGCGGCCGAGCTCGAGCCAGCGCTCGGGCAGAAGATCGTGGTCGTCAATCAGCCGGGCGGCGCCGGCTCCATCGGCACCAAGAACGCGATGGAGGCGCCGAAGGACGGCTATACCTGGACCGCCGGGGCCGCGAAGCAGCTCGGCACCTATCCCCTGCTCGGGATGCTCAACAGCAAGGTCGACGACTTTCACCTCTACCTGTCGGTGACCAACGTGTCGATCGTGAGCGTGAACCCCTCGACGCCGTACCAGAGCCTGCAACAACTGCTCGACGACATGAAGGCGCGCCCGGGCCAGGTGAAGGTGGCAACGGCCGGAAATACGTCCTCGGGGCACTTTGCGATGGAGGCGATCTCCAAGGCGGCGGGCGTCAAGTACCGCCACGTCACCTACGACGGCGGCAACCCGGCGGTGATCGCCACCGTCGCGGGCGAGAGCGACATCACGACCCAGCTCGCCGTAGAGCAGACCGAGATGATCAAGGGCAAGCGCCTGCGCCCGCTCGCCGTGGTCGCCGACCAGGCGCTCACCATCGAGGGCTACGGCACCATCCCACCGATCACGCAGACGCTCAGGAACTTCCCTAAGATCACCACCGCCTTCGGCATCTTCATCCCGAAGGGCGTGCCGGCGGAGGTCACGGCGACGATGGACAAGCTGTGGGCCGAGCACATCGGCAAGTCCGAGAAGATCCGCCAGTACGCGCAGCAGAAGGGCGCGCTCTTCACTCCGTCCTCCGGCAAGCAGGCCCATGACCTGGTGTGGCCGACCGTGGTCGAGGACGCCTACATGCTGCAGGAAGCGGGCATGGCGAAGGTCCCGCTCGAGTCGATCGGTATCAAGCGTTGATTCTTCGCACATGAGCAGGCGCGCCGAGTTCGCGTTCTCGCTCGGCTGGGTCGCGTTCGGCGCGGCGGTGCTCGTCGGGTCCTGGCGCATGGACCGGCTGGAGGCGCTGCACATCAACCCGTGGTCGGCGCCGGGTCTGATGCCCGGCGTGCTCGGCGCGTTGATGATGCTGTTCGGCGCGGCGCTCGGCATGCGCGCGCTCGCGCAGGGTGCGTTGCGCGCGCCAGAGGACCCCGTATCCGCTTCGTCGGCGCCGCGCGTCGTGCTCGCGCTCGTGCTTTGCGGCGGCTACGCGGCGGGGCTGCTGGGGCACGGGCTGCCGTTCTGGCTCACCTCTGCCGCATTTATGTTCGCCGCAATCATCGCCTTCCGCTGGCTCGACCGCGACGCCGAATCCCGGCACAGCCTGCCGCGCCTTGCGATGCAGACAGCGTTGATTGCGTTTCTCGCCTCGATTGCAGTTAGCCTGTTGTTCGAGAAGGTGTTTCTCGTGCGGCTGCCCTGATGGAGGGCCTCGCCTTTCTCGGCAAGTCGCTCGCCGGCCTGCTCGGGCCGTGGCAGATTCTCTACGCGCTCGGCTCGACGCTCATCGGCATCGTGATCGGCATCCTGCCGGGCCTCTCGGCAACGCTCGGCATTGCGCTCTTCACGACGCTCACCGTGAAGATGAATCCCACTGACGCCATCCTCGTCCTCATCTGCGTCTACGTGGGCGCGATCTACGGCGGCAGCCGCACCGGGATCCTGCTCAACATTCCCGGCACCGCGGCCAACGCTGCGGCGACGATCGACGGCCACGCGCTGGCGAAGCAGGGCCGCGCCGGGCGTGCGATGGGTATCGCCACCACCGGCTCGGTCGCGGGATCGATGTTCGGGGTCGTGTGCCTGGCGACGCTGACACCGCTGCTCGCCGAGATGGCGCTCAAGTTCCAGGCTTTCGAGTATTTCTGGCTGGCGCTGCTCGGCGTACTGATGTCGGGTAGCCTCACCGGCAACGACCCGCTGAAGGGCTGGCTGATGGGCTTCCTCGGCCTGTTTACCGCGCAGATCGGCCTGGATGGGATCCACGCGCACGAGCGCTTCACTTTCGGCTGGAACGACCTCTCGGGCGGGATCGCGCTGATCCCGGCGCTGGTGGGCGCGTTCGGCTTCGCCGAGATCCTGCTGGTGCTCGCCGAGCCGGCGAAGAAAGCAATGATCAACACAGTCGACTCGGTCCTGCCGCGCCTCGGCGACGTGCTGAAATACTGGAAGACGATCCTGCGCTCGGGCGTGATCGGCGTCTTCATCGGCATCCTGCCCGGCGTCGGTGAGGACATGGGGGCCTGGGCCTCCTACGCCGCGGCGAAGCGCTTCTCCCGCGAACCCGAGAAGTTCGGCAACGGCTCGATCGAGGGCATGATGGCCGCCGAGACCGGCGACAACGCGGCGATTCCCGGCGCCATCATCCCGGCGCTCGCGCTCGCGATACCGGGCTCGGCGCCCGCCGCGGTTCTCATGGCCGCTATGATTATTCACGGCGTGCAGCCCGGGCCGATGCTGATGGTGAACCAGCCGCAGTTTGCCTACGACGTGGTGGCGACCACCTTCATCGCCACGCTCTGCATCCTGCTTTTCGGCCTCATCATGGTGCGGCCGCTGATGTGGGTGCTGCGCGTGCCGCGCGCGATCATCATGCCGGTCGTGTTCGTGCTCTGCACGCTCGGCGCCTACGCCATCGCCTCGCGCGTGTTCGACATCTGGGTCATGCTCGTCGTGGGCGTGATCTGCTTCTTCCTGCGGCGCCAGGGCTTTCCGGTGGCGCCGTTCGTGCTCGGCATCGTGCTCGGCGACATCGTCGACAAGAGCCTGCGCCGGGGGCTGGTTATCTCGGACGGCGATCTTTCGCCTTTCTTCACCCGGCCGATCGCCGGTATCCTCGCCACCGTCGTGATTCTTACGGTGCTGTTCCAGATACCCGCCGTGCAGCGGCTGGTCGCGCGGAGACCTTGATGCGCACAGACAAAAGGAGCGCGCTTTGAGAATCGCGCTGTGCAACGAAGTGATCGCGCCGATGCCGTTCCCGCAGCAGTGCGAGTACGCGGCCAAGCTCGGCTACGACGGCCTGGAGATTGCGCCCTACACGCTGTCGGAGGAACCGCAACGCCTCGGCAGCGCGCAGCTCGCTGCGGCGCGCGCCGCCGCCGAGGACGCGGGCATCGCCATCACCGGGCTGCACTGGCTGCTGGTGAAACCCGCCGGGCTGTCGATCTCCACGCGCGACGATGCCGTGCGCAGGAAGACCCTGGACATGATGCTCGCACTGGTGGACCAGTGCGCCGAGCTCGGCGGCAAGTACCTGGTGCACGGCTCGCCGCACCAGCGGCGCATCGACCACGGCGACACGCGCGAGGCGGCGCTGGCGCGCGCCGGGGAATGCTTCGCCCGGGTGGCCGAGCGCGCGGCCAAGGCTGGGGTCGCATATTGCATCGAGCCGCTGTCCGCGGACCAGACGCCGCTGGTCAACACGCTGGCCGAGGCCGCGGAGATGGTGGCCCGGATCGGCAACCCCGCGGTGACTAGCATGCTCGATTGCAGCTCGGCCGGGCGCATGGAGAAGGAATCCCTCGCCGCGCTGGTGGATCGGTGGCTGCCGCAGGGCATGATCGCGCACGTGCAGGTGAACGACCGCAACCGGCGCGGACCGGGGCAGGGCGAGCAGAAGTTCGCGCCTTTGATCGCGGCTCTCCTGCGGCATAACTACAAGGGGGACATCGCGGTCGAGCCCTTCGACTACGTGCCCGACGGACCGGGCGCGGCGGCGCGCGCCATCGGCTACGTGCGCGGCATCCTCGAGGCGCTGCAATGACGCCGACGCTGCCCCGCCCGCGCCCCGCGCGCGTCGTGCTCGAGGGCCGCTATGCGCGGCTCGAGCCGCTCGCGCTGGCGCATGCCGCAGGATTGCTCGCTGCGTCGGCGAGTACGAGCAGCTTCGACTACCTGTTCGACGTGCCGCCGCGCGACATGGCGGACCTGCGCGCCTGGATCGCCCAGCGTTCCGGGATGGAGGACCAGGTCACTGCGGCGGTCATTGACAAGGCGACGGGGATAGCCGGCGGCCGCCAGTCGCTGATGCGCATCGTGACCGAGCACGGCGTGATCGAGATCGGCAACATCCTGTGGGGCCCGGCGATCGCGCGCACGCGCGTCGCCACCGAGGCGCTGTTCCTGGTGGCGAAGTACATATTCGAAGAACTCGGCTACCGCCGCTTCGAGTGGAAGTGCAACAACCTGAACGAACCCTCGAAGGCCGCTGCCAAACGCTTCGGTTTCACTTTCGAGGGCGTGTTCCGCCAGCACATGTGGTCGAAGGGCGCGAACCGCGACACCGCCT
>Ga0210377_10004260_pt1 | contig 12078 bp, 13 predicted proteins | sample PLM4_65_b1redo_FD_155480 | JGI IMG/M metagenome (GOLD analysis project Ga0210377, IMG submission 155480) | Groundwater sediment microbial communities from an aquifer in East River, Colorado, USA - PLM4_65_b1 redo | ecosystem: Environmental > Terrestrial > Soil > Riparian zone | place: USA: East... | reverse complement strand
GATGGCGTCGATCTGGACGTGAGGGTTCAACCGGGAGAGGGTGCGCCGTGCCGACTCCGCCTTGTTCATCCCGATGCGAGAGTCATCATGCAGAAACTGCCGGTTCAGATTGGAGAGTTCCGGCGAGTCGAAATCACAGATCCTGATTACGCCAATTCCCGCGACAGCCAGGTTGAACGACACCGGGCTCCCGAGGCCACCTGCCCCCGCGATGAAGACCCGGGAGGCCTTGAGCCGCCGCTGGGCCTCCTCGCCCCAGTTGGGGACGATCATCTGTCGCGTGTACCGCTGCCTTTCCTCCGATGAGAGGTCACTCGCGTCTCTCGGTTGCATGGGCTGCCCCTCCTCTGGACTGCAATCGGTCGTGTCAACAGACTCCAGGGCACACACAGCCCGCCATTGCCGTGCACGGTGTCCCGGCGGTCTTGATCCATCCCGATCCAATCGGGTGGCATCTTGCCTGAAAGGCGTCAAGTGGCAGGGGATATCGGCGCGGTCTCGTAGGACGATATTCCTGATCCGGCCTTGTACCCTATGGGGAACTCAAAGTCAATGCCGTGTGCCGCCTTCCGGGTTCTGTTCGCATGGCAGCGAACCAGCGGGATCACGGCGAGCCAAACTCCCCAGACTGGACGGCCAGTCGGCCGGTGTTGAAGGCGAGGGGCAGAACGGAGACCCCGGGGGGAAGAGAAGGCCAGGGCCTCCGTCCTGTCGTGGTGGGGATGGCCTCAGTGTTTCGGCGGACTGAGACCGGCACCGAATCCCGTGGTGCCGGCCATGCCGAGAGCGTAGGCGCTCTCGTTGTGCTGGCTGAGGTCGAGCCCTATGATTTCATGCTCCTCCTCGACCCGAAGACCGATCAGGACATCCACAAGCTTGAGGAGGATCAGGGAGCCGATGAAGGCGAAAATCCAGGTGGCCAGGACGGCGACGATCTGCACTCCCAGTTGGCCTGGGTTCCCGAAGAACAGGCCGTTGCCTCCTGCGTCGTTCACCGCCTTGCTGGCGAAGAGCCCGGTGGCAATCGCGCCCCATGTCCCCCCGACGCCATGCACGCCCACCACGTCCAGGGAGTCATCGTATCCCATCTTGGTCTTGAGGTTACAGGCGTTATAGCACAGAACGCCTGCGACCGCACCGATGACCACCGAGGAGAGCGGTCCCACATAGCCGGAAGCGGGTGTGATGGCCACGAGACCCGCTACGGCGCCCGAGGCGGCACCCAGCACGGTCGGTTTGCCCCGGCTGAGCCACTCGGTGAACATCCAGGAGAGCGTGGCCGCCGCCGTGGCGATGTGGGTGGCCACGAAGGCGCTGGTCGCCAGCGCGCCGGAACTGAGCGCGCTCCCGGCGTTGAAGCCGAACCATCCCACCCAGAGCATGGCGGCCCCGGTGACGGTGAAGGGTAGGTTGTGGGGCGGCATGGGCTCGGTACCGAAGCCGCGGCGTTTCCCCACCAGAAGGGCGGCGGCCAGCGCCGATACGCCGGAGCTGATGTGCACGACCGTCCCGCCGGCGAAATCGAGGGCGCCGAGGTTCCGGAGCCACCCGCCCACCCCCCACACCCAATGCGCCAGCGGGTCGTAGATGAAGGTTGCCCAGAGCAAGGTGAAGACCAGGAAGGCCCCGAACTTCATCCGCTCCGCGAAGGCGCCGGTGATCAGGGCCGGCGTGATGATCGCGAACATGAGTTGGTAGATCATGAACGCCTGGTGAGGAATGGTCGCGGCATAGTCCGGGTAGGGTTCCAAGCCGACGCCCTTCAGTCCGATCCAGGACAGATTGCCGATGAGGTGACCGAGGTCCGGTCCGAAGGCCAGGCTGTAGCCCCACAGGACCCACTGGAGGCTGATCAGCGCCATGATGATGAAGCTGTGCATGATGGTGCCCAGCACGTTGTGGCGGCGGACCATGCCTCCGTAGAAGAGAGCCAAGCCCGGGGCCGTCATCATCAGTACCAGGAGAGACGAGGTCAGCATCCAGGCGGTGTCGCCGCTGTCGATCTTTGGCTGAGGCGCCGCCGCGGCGGTTGCCTGGGCCTGGGGCCCGGGAGCTGTGGGCCCCGGAAGCTGTGGAGCCGCAGGCGCCGCCGCCGATCCCGGCGGGGCCGCCGTGGGAGGCGCCGCCTGCTGGGCGGCCGAGGGTGCGACCAACACACAGAACGCCGCCAACAGGATGAGCGCTCCGAGAAACCATGGTTTCTCATGCATTCGCATCGCGGTTCCCTCCCTGGGTATTTTTCCTCTTGTGACTCTTGACCTTGGACGGATGAGGAGAAGCACGTCCGGACACTCGGTGCGGGCCAGAGTGTCGGTCTGGGGCGCAACACCATCGCATGCGCAGTGCAGGCATCCCGGTGGTCGATCGCGACTGCGGGACGATCTGCTGCGACGTGGAGGCTGCCCTGGCGAGTGGAGGCGATCGACGCCCATGGGTGAGACTCCAGGCGAATCCTCAAAAGTCGAGCGGCCTTGCTCAGGGCTGCGCCACGCTGCGCATAATCTGTTGTCTCAATACAGCATGCCGCGTGCCTGCCTCTGGCGAAATTGATCTCCACGCCCAGACCGATCCGAAGGGCTGGATTTTGCTGAGGGGATGGACGCCGCGCGGCGGAAAGTGCTCCAGATGGATGGACTGCCGCTTGCCTTTCGAGTGAGCACCTCCTCGCGAAGGTGCCTATCCTTTGAGCGGGATTCGTTCCATGCTGCAGAGGGCGTGCGCCGCTCTACGAGCGGTGCAGGCGCGCCTCCGCATGCTGGGCGAGGAGTGAGAGGGGATAGCTGAGGCAGAAATAGATGGCCGCGGCCAGGATGTAGATTTCGAAGGAGCGGAAGGTGCGCTCGATCGTCTCCTGGGCGGCACGCGTGAGTTCGAAGACGCCGATGATGGCGGCCAAGGACGTGTCCTTGATCAGGATGGTGCAGAGGCCCACAAAGGGCGGGAGCATGCGGCGGATGGCTTGAGGGAAGATGATGATGTCGATCTTCCCGCTCTGCAGGAACGGGATGCGGTTGCCCGAGGTAACCGCCACGAGTTCCACTTTGTTCTCGTCGTCGAAGAGGGCCTTGGCGAAGAGGTGGGCGACGTCCACGTCGAAGCCAAGATTCTTTCCCGCGCTGTCCACATACCCGAAGGGCGGAAAGTCGGTCTTGACGCCGGCGATCAACTTCCCTCGCTTCTTGACCTCGTCCAGGGTGCCGGCGGCGGCCTGGCCCGCCAGGGCAAGAGCCAGCAGCCCGGCCACAAGGATCAACCCACTTCGCGTGGCAAGACTTCGCAGGTTGCGCATCGTCCCCCCTCCGCCCTGATGAGTGTTGTGGGTGTTGGCTGTAAAATGACGGGTCGGCTCTTCCCGCCAGGTGTCGCGCGGCCCGGTCAGGCGGCCGCCGCGCGGGCCGCCTCGCGCAGCGCAGCGCGCCGGGTCGGTGCCCGCTCCGGAGACATCTTGATCTCCAGCCACTGGCTGAAGCGGGACATGCTATAGGTGAAGATCCAATAGACCACGGCGATGAAAAGGTACATCTCAAATGGGCGGATCTCTCGCTGGCTCACCGTCTGGGCTGCCTTGGTCAGATCCATCATGCCGATGATGGAGGCTAGCGAGGTGTCCTTGAAGAGGACGATGAACTGCGTGACCAGTGAGGGGATCATATTCCGGATTGCCTGGGGGAGGATGACGTAGAACGTCGTCTGGCCATAAGACAGGCCACCCGCCGTGGCCGCCTCGACCTGGCCCCGGGGGACGGATTGAATCCCGGCGCGGACGATCTCGCCGAGGTACGCCGCCTCGAAGACAACGAAGGCGGTGAGGGCCACCGTGTACTCTGGCGGGTGTTGGCCCGTGATCTGGGGAATGAGGAACCAGAACCAGAAGATCACCATGACCAGGGGAACACCTCGGAAGAACTCCACGTAGACCACCGCCGGGTAATGAATCCACGGGCGGTGGGCCAGACGGCAGAGACCGATGATGACGCCCAGGAGGAATCCCAGGATGATGGCGGGGATGGCCAGGCGCAGCGTCCCCCCGCTGAAGCTCCCAAACCCCAGGAGACCCTGGACGATCAGGAACTTCCAGTTGGTGGCAATGACCCCCCAGTCGAAGCTCAATGCTCGGCCCTCCCGACGCGGGCGATCAGGCCCGGGATGCGGAACTGACGCTCCACATAGGCCATGGTGGCGGAGATGCCGAGACACAGGACCAGGTAGATCAGCGTCCCCGCCGTCAGGGCCTCGAAGGCCTTGGCAGTGTACGTCTCGATCTGGCGACTCATGAAGGTGAGTTCGGCCACGCCGATCGTGAGGGCTAGCGAGGAGTTCTTGAGGAGGTTCAACGACTCATTGGTAGCGGGCGGAACGATCAGGCGCAGAGCGATGGGGACGATAATGAGCCGATAGGACTGCCCCACAGAGAGGCCGGTGGCGACCGACGCCTCCAGCAGGGTCTTGGGGATGGACTGGATCCCGGCCCGGATCACCTCGGACATCCGAGCCCCGTGATAGACGCTCAGACCCACGACAGCGGACCAGAACTCCGGACCGTGGACGTTCAGCCAATCCTGGGCCACACGGGGCAGCATCTGGGGGGCGCCGAAGTACCAGAAGAAGAGCCAGACCAGTAACGGGACATTCCGGAAGAATTCCACGTAGAACACAGCCAGGGCCCGCAGAGGCGCAAAGGGCACGGTCCGAAGTGCGCCCGCCAGGATCCCCAGGAAGCTGGCGAAGAGCCAGCTTAGGGCAGAGAGGCGGATGGTCATCCAGATGCCCTGGAGCAGCCAGTGCCCATACTCTCCCGTCCAGAGGATGTTCCACCGGAAATCGTACTGGATGCCGAGGAATGCGGTCAAGGGCATGGTCGGGGGCGCGCGGTCCCGGGAGGGGCCAAGTCCCTCCCGGGGTGCGCGCCGTCAGGTGCGAGTTATTTGGGGACAACCTGCATGAGCAAGAAGCTCTTGGCGCTGTCGCTCAGGGGATACGGGGTGTCGGTTTTCGGTCCGAACCATTTGTCGTAGATCTTGAAGTACTCGCCGTCCTCGATAGCCTCCATCAGGGCGTTGTTCACCACCGCCCGGAAGTCCGAATCGTTCTTCCGCATGGCCATCCCATACGGCTCGTAGGTGTAGAAGTCACCCACGACCTTCCATTCGTTCGGGTTGGGGGCCTTGAACTTGAGACCCCAGAGCTGGATGCCATCGTTGGTGTAGGTGTCAACCCGCCCCTGGACCAGAGCCGTGAAACCGGCTGCCTGATCTGGGAAAACCACAAGCTGCGCTTGCGGGACCCGCTCACGGATAGCCCGTTCGTTGGTTGATCCCTGCTGTGCCCCGACACGCTTGCCGGCCAGATCCTGGATGCCGCGAATCGGGCTGCCCTCCTTCACAAGGAACTGAGCACCGGTGACGAAGAAGGTCATGCTGAAATCCACACTGTCCCGGCGCGGGCGGGTGTCGGTCATGGTGCCGGCGATCAGGTCCACAGTCCCGCTGCTGAGCAGCGGGATCCGGGTGGCCGGCGTGCTCTCCTTCTTCTCGAGCTTGATGGCCTTGCCCAGCTTCTTCTCGAGGCTCCTGTGGACCAACTCCGCCAGGTCAATGGAAAATCCGACCAACTCGTTCTGCTTGTTGATGTAGCCGAAGGGGGGCGAGGCCGTCCGGGTCCCGATGGTGAAGACCCCGGTCCGGTTGATCTTTTCCAGCGTGCTCTCGGCCGCCCAGCCGGCCACCGCCAGACCGAGGACGATCGCGGCCACCGCCACCCCGCTCAATGTTCGTCGCATCTGCCTCCTCCTCTCAGTTCGGATTTTCGATTGAGGATCGTCGATTGCCGATTGAACGGAGACTCAAGGCAATCGGAAATCGCAAATCGAAAATCGGCAATGGGTTCAGTGGACCAGGATCTTGCTCAGGAAGGTTCGGGTCCGCTCTTCCTTCGGGTTGGCAAAGAACTCTTGCGGCCCCCCCTCCTCGACGATCCGGCCCTCGTCCATGAAGATGATCCGGCGGGACACCTTCTTGGCAAATCCCATCTCGTGGGTCACCACAATCATGGTCATCCCCTCCCTGGCCAGATTGACCATGACATCCAGCACCTCGTTGATCATCTCGGGATCCAGGGCCGAAGTCGGCTCGTCGAAGAGCATGATCTTGGGCTGCATGGCCAGGGCCCGGGCGATGGCCACCCGCTGCTGCTGGCCACCGGAAAGCTGGGCCGGATAGTTGTCGGCCTTCTCGGGAATGCCGACCTTGACCAGCAGGTCTCGGGCAATCCGCTCCGCTTCGTCCCGGGATTGCCTTCGGACCTTGACGGGGGCGAGGGTGATGTTCTGGCGGGCGGTCATGTGCGGGTAGAGGTTGAACTGCTGGAACACCATCCCGACCTCGGCCCGCAACTTGGTGATGTCGGTGGCGGGGTCGCTGAGCGACATGCCGTCCACCACGATCTCGCCCTTCTGGATCGGCTCCAACTTGTTGATGCAGCGGATCAGCGTGCTCTTTCCGGAGCCGCTGGGGCCGCAGACCACCACGACCTCCCCGACATTCACGGCGAGGTCAATGTCTTTGAGGACGTGGAGCGGGCCGAACCACTTGTTCACGCCACGGAACTGGATCACGGGGAGGGGCCTCCTTGGATGAGCGTGGGGCGGGATCGACTTCTCATCCCCGGTCCTTGTAGCAGCGCTGGCTGGCGGCGGTAGAAGGCCGATCCTGGTCCAACGCACGGTGGACCGCAGCCTGGGCCAGGATCCACGTGGGGTCAATCACGGGCACGGGCAGATCGCCGTCCTGGAGGATCAACGGCACCTCGGTGCAGCCGGCGATGATGGCCTCGGCCCCCCCCGCTTCCAGATGCTCGGCCGCCTCCCGGATCAGGCGGCGCGGACGTTCAAGGGCCTCACCGTGCTTGATCGCGTAGATTGCCTCCATCACGGTAGCGGCCTGGACCGCGGGGTCGGGCGTCAGGATCGTGAAGCCCCGGGGCTCGAAGTACGGTTCGAACAGACGGCTCTGCAGCGTGCCGGTGGTGGCCAGGAGTCCCAGGCGCCGCAGCGCTGGATGCTCACTCACTACGGCCGTCACCGTCTCGCCGATCAGGTGCAGGATGGGAACGCTCACGGCCTGCTGCAGGGCAGGATAGTAGTGATGGGCCGTGACGCACGGTATCGTGATAAAGTCGGCGCCCCCCTGGATCAACACCTCGGCGCTGGCCACCAAGATGGGGAAGGGATCGGGCCCCTCGCCTCGGATCGCGGCCGTCCGATCCGGCACCTGAGGGTTGCTGAAGATGAGGACCTTGAGATGGTCCTGGTCCGCCTTGGCTGGCGTGGCGCGAATGAGCTTCTGGTAAAAATCCGCCGTCGCCGCCGGGCCCATGCCGCCCAGGACGCCGATCATTTTGGGCATTGTCCACTCTCGGAGACACCTACACTTCCCCTTGTATCACCGCGCTTTGCCCCTGTCAAGCAACACGGATGGGCTCGTACAGAAGGGGCCTCTCCTCATGGACCCTTTCCATCGGTCGTCGGGAAAATCGGAAACACTCGCATCGCAAATGTCACGAGGCTCTCCAGGCCACCGGGGACGCCTTCACAATCGGACGATACTCTTCTTTCCATCCTTCAAAGGCGAGGGGCGACCCCCCCAGGTAGGTCGTCCTCGAATGTTCTCGGTGTCATAATCCTTGGCTGCATCGATTGTGGGCTGCAGAGGGCATAACCGGTCATCAGCAGATGGGAGCAGGAGATCACGCGGGAGGGTCTGGGCGGGCCGTTGGACATCCTGCTCCCGCAACGGTTCGTGGCGGGCCATGCGAGGCACGTCGAGAGCTTTGCCTCCTCGCCGGACATCTTGCGGCCCATGAACGAGCGAGGGGTGGTCTTCGGCCTGCGAGAGGACGGCACCGAATTCCCCGCTGAAGCATCGATTTCCAAATTCGAGGTGCGAGAGGAAAAGGTCTTGACTGTCCGGCTGCGCGACATTACCGAGCCCCGACGGGCCGAGGAGAAGCTCCTCCAGCTCGCAGCCATCGTCGAGTCCTCGGACGATGCCATCACTTGGAACGGACCTGGACGGCACCATTCTCACCTGGAACCCGGGCGCCGAGCGGCTCTTCGGCCACTCGGCTGAGGGGTGAGGGGCCGCTCCATCTCCCTCTTGATCCCCGCCGACAGCGGCGACGAGCTGTCGCTGATCTCCGACAGAATTCGCCAGGGAGACAACGACGCCGATCATGAAACCGTCCGCCTGAGGAAGGACGGCAGGCGGATCGATGTCGCCATCAGCTTCTCCCCAATCAAGGATATGTCCGGGAGGCGTGATCACGGTGGATACTGCATCGGGGCGCGGAATGACGTTCGAGATCTACCTGCCCCGATCCGACCGCCCCACCACCAACGAGGCGCCGGCAGAGGAAAGGGTTCGAGGCGGGAGTGAGCGCATTCTCATCACAGAGGACGAAACCTTCCTCGCCTATCTGTGGGAGAAGATGCTTCAGGGGCCTGGCTACAGTGTTGTCAGCACACGAACGGGCACGAGGCGCTCCAGGTTTTTCGGGCGAGCCCGCGATCCTTCGACATCATCATCACCGACCAAACGATGCCCCATCTGACCGGGGAGGTCGTCGCAAAAGAGCTGCTTCGCATCCGGCCCGACATTCCCATCATCCTTTGCACCGGCTTCAGCCATACGATGACGGAAGAGAAGGCGAAGGCGATAGGGATCCGCGCCTTTCTCATGAAACCCCTTGGTCGACGCGACCTCGCGCTGGCGATTCGCCACGTGCTGGACCAGCCGGCAGCCTGAGAAACTACCCCACGTCCCGCCTGCTGGCCGTCTAAGGACACCCCGGCGGAAGGCGACCCTTCCCGCTGGTTGACTCTCGTGTTCCTCAACGGCCCGCCGTCCGTTGATTCGATCAGGGCTTCAGCCTGACGGTCCCACAGTGATCGTACTCTCAGTGATACGTTTGACATTTCCGACCTTGACAGGGATACAAGACACGGATAACTGGTCAGACTCGACGTGCGTGCGCGATCCAGGTCATCCGTCGTACCGAGACCTTCGATGAGGGTCGGAGAGCAGCCGACATCATTCTGGAGCGCGACGACCGCCTGGCTCCTTGATTTCCTCCTGGCGCCCGGACGGGCGGTGCGAGCGAGAATGCAGGAACAGGAGTTCGCGAAAGGGGCCTCCCATGCCAGCGCTCATTCGTCGCTACGACAACAGGAACGGGCCCATCATCACGAAGAAAACGGAGGTTCTTCCCCTGACCTACCTCAACCTGATCCACCTCAGCCGAGGCGAAGAGTACCAGGCAGCAGTGGATGGATTCGAAACGGTGTACGTGGTCCTGTCGGGAAGGTGCGACGTAGAGGTGAACGGGGGATCGTTCCTGAACATCGGGTCTGGCGAGACAAAGTCCCACTGGCGGATCTTCCACATCCTCGGACACAACGCGGCAGGACGGACGGGCAATCTCCTCGTCAGCGAGCTGTACTGCGATGAGGGCTGCTGGTCCGGCTATCCTCCCCACAAGCACGATGAAGCGCGAGGATCCCAGGAGACGGCCTTCCAGGAAACGTACCACAATCGCTTCCGCTCCGAGACCGGCTTTGGGGCCTAGCTCTGCTTTCAGCCGGACAGCTCCTCCCAATGTTTCCGGACGCGGAATGGTGACACCTTTCTCCTGGAGAGAGGATATCATCCGACGGTGACGACACCAGGGCATGAGGAGTATATCTTTACCATCCTTGTCGGAAAGCATCAGAGGTTGCTCGTTTGGTATTTCAAGGAAGAGCATCGGCATCTGATGGGTCAGATCCCGGGCATCCAGGACATGGTGGACAAATTCAAGTAGACCCGGATAGGCAGTGACACGAGCCGGAAGACATTGTGATGATCGGGAGACGAGGACACGCGCCCATGACAAACCAACTATTCGATTTGACTGGTAAGGTGGCCCTGATCACCGGCTCGTATCAAGGCCTTGGGCTTGCCATCGCCCGTGGCCTGGGGCAGGCCGGGGCCAGGATCGTCCTGAACGGGAGGAACGAGGAGAAAGTTCAGAAGGCGATCTCGGCTCTGTCGGGAGAGGGCCTCCAGGTTACCGGGTGTTCCTTTGACGTTTCGGATGCAGCGCAGATCCGGCAGAGAATCCCGCCCCTCGAGAAGGAGGTCGGGCAGATTGATATCCTGGTGAACAACGCCGGGATACAGAGGCGCAGCCCGTTGGAGCAGTTCGAGGAATCGGTGTGGCAGGAGGTACTGGACATCAATCTGACCGGACTGTTTCTGGTCACCAGGCAAGTCGTTCAGGGGATGATTGCCCGGAGGTCCGGCAAGATCATCAACATCTGCTCGTTGATGTGCGAGATGGGGCGGCCAACCGTTGGGGCCTATACCGCGGCCAAAGGTGGGGTGAAGATGCTCACCAAGGCCATGGCAGTGGAGTGGGCGAAGCACAACATCCAGGCGAACGGCATCGGTCCGGGTTACTTTGCCACCGAGATGAATCGACCCCTCAAAGAGGACGCGAAGTTCGATGCCTGGATCCGGTCGCGAACCCCGGCCGGCCGGTGGGGCGACCCTTCGGAATTGATCGGGGCCGCCATTTTCCTGGCTTCCCGCGCCTCAGACTTTGTCAACGGTCAGATTATTTATGTGGATGGAGGAATCCTGGCCGCCCTGTGAACCCGCCAATACCGGCGTTCCTGGATCGACTGAAGTCCTTCCCTCGAGCCGATAACAGGCCGTTCCACAGGCTCCCGGCTCGGTCACCTTGCACACCCATTGAGGGAAGGCGCCTTGAAGAAGTCAGCGCGCCTTGTAAGACCTCGCGAGAGCTTATGGCACGCCTCGGATGCCCGTGGGAAGGCCGTTGAGGGAATCCAGACAGATATTGAGGCTTTTCCCGCAAGCATAACCTCCCGAAGAACAAGAATGTCCCGGATACCGCAGAACTTCCTCGGTTCTTGGTGACGCCCATAAACAGGATAAGCTATTGAATTCAAAATTATAAAGACACTACACGCCGCGTACGATCCCTCCTGAAGTAGACACCGCTTGGGAAATATACCACTTGGTATGCGGATTGCTTTCCATATGTTCTCACAGCCTGTAAGGTCTCATTTGTCCCAAAATCGAAGGGAGGAGGTTACTCGATGAAACTCACGCGTGGCGGCGAGTACGGTATCCGCGGGGTCCTCTATCTTGCGAGGCACGACGACGGCAAAATCAGCATGCTGTCGGCAATCGCCAAAGCACAAGATGTCCCGCCCCGATTCCTGGCCAAGATCTTTCAAGCGCTGGCGAAGGCCGGTGTCGTCAAATCCCACCGGGGGGCCAAGGGCGGCTTCTCCTTGGCTCGGCCAGCATCCGAAATCACCATCAAGGACGTGATCGAGGCGATCGAGGGTCCCATCTACCTCAACGTCTGTCTGGTAGGCCAGGGGGAGTGCAGCCGCGATAAGATTTGCCCGGTGCACGCCGTCTGGGAAGAGGCCCAAGAGAAGATGATGAGTGTTCTGGATCGGGCGAATTTCGCCGACCTCGCCAAATCCGAGGAGCAGTTGCAAATTAGGGCTTCCTAGCACCTCTTGGCCGACGGAGGCACCGCAGGGGTGGGGGCGCGCACGCCGCGTCCCCACCGGGCCACTGTCTCCGCTCCGTTACCCGCCAAGTTCTCTCGTGGTCCGGGTTTCCCGCGCCTCTCTATGCGAGAGAGCAGAGGCTTCGCCATCTTTGCGGGACCGCCTGGTATCTTCCCTGTTGGGCCCGGACGTCTCTTCCTGAAGCCCGATCGCGCCGCAAGGGATGACAAGATGCTGACCGCCGCGCACACCCGGATCGGTCTGCGGGATATATTACCGGTTCCATCGAGATGAATTGGGGCAGGCTCCACAGAGTGAAAGCGGGGGGGTGCACGACAAGATTGTGAGATGAGATCACCCTGCCGCCCGGGCCTGCGACCAGCGCTCCCAGAAATCCTCGAATCGACCTTCCAGGTTGCATTTCACCGCCCCGTCGGCTATCATGGCCATTCAAGAGGAGCAATTTATGCCAGTGGGTCCGGCTTCCCATA
>Ga0210377_10004259_pt1 | contig 12079 bp, 13 predicted proteins | sample PLM4_65_b1redo_FD_155480 | JGI IMG/M metagenome (GOLD analysis project Ga0210377, IMG submission 155480) | Groundwater sediment microbial communities from an aquifer in East River, Colorado, USA - PLM4_65_b1 redo | ecosystem: Environmental > Terrestrial > Soil > Riparian zone | place: USA: East... | reverse complement strand
CCTACCGAACGCGCAATCGGTCGTATGAAGATGCGCGCCCGTACTGTCCGTGGCTATAAATCCTGGCAGGGCATGCAAGCTGGTCTGATGTTGGCTGGATGCTACGCTCGTTAGTACTCTTCCAGCACGGATCAATCCTTTGCATCTTGTTTTTTCACATTTCGCCCACCGCCTATGTTACGGACACAGATCGATTTCACCATTGTACTTGCTTGAAAAATATTATACACTTGAGCTAACCCACTATGAAAATCGAATTCATTACCCTCCATCATATATCCATGCCGTTGGTAGCGCCGTTTGAAACGTCCTTTGGGCGCGAGACAGATCGTCAGTGCATCATTATCACCTTGCAAGCGGAAGGTCTCACTGGCTATGGCGAATGTGTCGCTTCGCGCGAGCCGGGCTACAACTACGAAACCACTGGAACCGCGTGGCATATCCTCAAGGACTTTATCGCCCCGTTGATTTTGGGAAAAGATATCAAAGACGCGCATGATTTTCAAATGCGCGTGGAAAGTATCCGCGGGCATCATCTGGCGAAGGCGGGCGTGGAGATGGCGTTGTGGGACTTGCTGGGCAAGCGCGACGGCAAATCGTTAAAGGAAATGTTTGGGGGCATGCGGGACAAAGTTGAAGTGGGAGTCTCGATCGGGATTCAAGAGTCGGCTCCGGCTTTGGTGCGAACCGTGGATTCCTATCTGAAGCAAGGTTACAGCCGCGTCAAGATCAAGATCAAGCCAGGTCGTGAAGTGGATGAGACATTGGCAGTTCGGGCTGCATATCCTGAATTGCGCTTACAGGTGGATGCGAATTCGGCGTATACGTTGGAGTCAGCCAAGATATTGAAGGCAATTGATGATCTGAATTTGTTGTTGATCGAACAGCCGTTGTTCGAAGATGACATTTGGGACCATCGCCTGTTGCAATCGGAGTTCAAGACGCCGATCTGTTTGGATGAAAGTGTGGTGTCGCCGCGGCATGCGCGCTATGCGTTGGAGATGAAGGCGTGTAAGATCATTAACGTCAAACCTGCGCGTGTGGGCGGGTTGAGTCAGGGCATCGCGATCCATGATCTGTGCATCGTTCAAAATGTGCCGGTGTGGTGTGGCGGCATGTTGGAGACGGGTATCGGACGTGCGTCGAATCTCGCACTGGCATCGCTGCCCGGATTTGTTTTGCCCGGTGATATTTCTGCCTCGGATCGTTATTATCAGCGTGACATTACGAACGAACGTTTTGTATTGAACGACGACAGCACGATTACTGTCCCTCATGGACCTGGCTTAGGCGTGACAATGAATGAAGCTGCGTTGAAAGAGTTCACGCTGGCGACAGAAACAATTATGTCACTCTGAGGGAGCGTTCTTCGCGACCGACACTTGCACCAGCACGCAAGTGCAGGTGAGAGTCTCGCTTGTTGCGTCAGAGACTCTTCGGCGCAAAGCGGCTCAGAGTGACATATCAAGGAGTTCACAATGACCATCTACGATATTTCCCTCACGATTTCTCCCACGCTTCCCACATGGCCCGGCGACCCCGCACTTGAGCTTGAACAGATCGAATCCATGGATAAAGGCGCGTCTGCCAATGTGACGCGTATCAGCGCGGCAGTGCATCTTGGCACGCATGTGGATGCACCACATCATTTCCTCAACGACGGGCGCACCGTGGAGAATCTGCCGCTCGATGTGTTGACGGGTCCATGTTATGTGGTGCAGTTGCCGGATGGCGTTGAAGCCATTACCGCAGAAATGTTGGAACGTATGGAGCTCACGTTTGATTTCAAGCGTATCCTGTTCGGCACCAGCAATTCGCATTGGTGGAAAAATGGCGAAACAAAATTTCAAACGGACTTTGTTGCCATCACCGAAGACGGTGCGGAATGGCTGGTAAAGCGCGGTGTGCAACTTGTGGGTGTAGATTATCTTTCGGTAGCGCCGTATGGCGATTCAGTGCCGACGCATACCGTTTTGCTTAAGGCAGGTGTTGTCATTGTGGAAGGGTTGAATCTTTCGCAGGTTTCGCGTGGGTTTTATGACTTATACTGTCTGCCGCTCAAAATAGCCAATTCAGACGGTGCCCCTGCACGTGCCATTCTGATACAGTCATAGTGTTATACTGCCGCGGTGTGTGCGGCAGGACTTGTCTGAAAAATAAGTTTTCGTCATTGCGCGATGCGTTGTGATCGCGGCAATGACGGTATTCCATAATGAAGGTACAAAAATCCATGAAGTGTTTAGCGCGGTTGTTCTTTTACTTTCTGATCTTTACATTGTTTTTATCCGGTTGTGGTGGGCAACAGTCAGCAATACAAAATACGCCTGAGGTTTTTACTGCTTTTACAGTGGCTCCGCTGGATGTAACCGCTACACCGTTTCAGCCGGAGGTTGTCGTTAATACTCCTACAACTTTGCCGCCTGCTGTGCAGATCGGTGCTTCAGTTCCGCCTGTGTTGCGCGCGCAAGCCGAGTCTTTAGGCGTTGATCTGATTCTGGATGTTTCGCCTGTAACCAGTTTGAATGTACCAGCGACCGAAACTCAAATCCAATGGGTTTATGTTGTGGCGGCTCCGTTCCCAACGGTGCGGGATGATGTGACCCTCGATGAATTAAAGGGCGCGTGGAGCGGCAGCACCTCTCCTGAGTTGTTCAACGGTCAACCGATCTTGATGGATGAATCCACTCTCGCTGCGTTCACGGCACTTTGGGACGCACCAGCTTCGGGGTCGGTGCGCAGCGTTGCATCCGATCAAGTGTTGGACACAGCCTGGGCTGAGTCCACATGGGCGATCATCCCTTTTGAAGATATAGCCCCACGCTGGAAAGTGTTGACGATCGATGGACAGTCGCCGATCCGCAAAGGATTTGATGTGGCGAGTTATCCACTCGTCGCCCAATTCACGCTTCAAGCTTCTGGGACAATTGACCCTGCATCCCTGAATCTTTTTTCCTCCAATTATGATTCCTCCAAACTGACAACGGTAGTGCTCACTGGTGTGACTGCGCTGGTGCGTGCCACAGCCTACCGGATGGAGAAAAAAGGGATTACCTATCCGGGCGAGGGAATCCGGGACATCTTACAGGAAGCAGACATTGCGCACATTAGCAATGAAATACCTTTCCTAACGGGCTGCCCTTATCCCGATCCTAATTCCGGACGACTGGTCTTTTGCAGTGACTCCAAATATATGGGCTTGCTTACAGATGTTGGCGTTGATGTGGTTGAACTGACTGGCAATCATTTTGCTGATTATGGTCGGGCTGCCATGGAGGAAACGCTCGCGATCTACAAGTCAAACAACGTTCCGTATTTTGGCGGTGGAGCTGATTTGCAGGATTCATTCCAGCCCGCGTTGTTTGATATCAACGGCAACAAGATCGCGTTTTTGGGATGCAACATGCCTGATGTGGGTGGCCCGAAGGTGGCAGCGGAGAATCATTCGGGCGCGGCGCCCTGTGATTTTGACTATTTCACAGTCAAGATCGGTGAATTGAAAGCCCAGGGGTATCTTGTGATCTTCACATTCCAATGGTTTGAAGATTATTACGCATCTCCCAACCTAAAGCAGGTGCGTGATTTTCAGCGTGTTGCAGATGCGGGTGCGACCATTGTGAGCGGCAGTCAGGCACACTTCCCCAAAACGATGGAATTTTATAACGACACGTTCATCCATTACGGGCTTGGGAATCTATTCTTCGACCAGATGGGGAACTTAAAATGGATGCCCGAAGGCATCCGCCGTGAATTTATTGACCGTTACGTGATTTATGATGGACAGCTGGTCAGCGTTGAGTTGCTTACCAACATGCTCGAAGATTTTTCGCGCCCGCGCATGATGACTGCAGAAGAACGGTCAGCGTTTTTGCAGGAATATTTCACTGAGAGTGGGTGGCAGCCAATTACAGATTTGCCAGCTCCGAATGGAACTTCTGTCCCCTAGGATGATTTCAGTCATGATGTTAAAACAGTCATAACTGATTGCATACGGGTATGATAAGGCTATCGCACCCCCTGGAGGAATAATGGATCTCAATAAGAAATACTTCGGTATGACCATCACACAAATCGGAATTCTGGCAGGTTTGGCAGGCTTTGCGTTGTTGCTGTTCTGCATTGTTGGCTACCTGATGTTGGGAAAAATAACCGGGTCATCCGCGTCACAATTAGCGACTCCAACTGTCTCTCCTCAACCCACAGTGACATTGGTCATGACGCCGACGCCCACAAGCACCCCGGCTGCCACACCGCTTCCATATGAGTCACTCATCCCCGCGGGTTGGGTGCAGTATCGAACTGCCTTGTTCGAGATCTGGATGCCTGCTGGTTATAAAGCCGCGAAAACGACCGACATGTTGGTAACTGGCTTGGGCGGAAGTCCCATTATGGATTTGTCCTTGATCTATTCTGCTTCAAGCAAAGCGTCTAAAAAAATTTATATGACCGTTTCCTACGAGCCTGTCGCTGCAGACACGCTCGACGCTTTTGTCACCGCGCGCCTGACGGGCTTGGGGCTAACCCCGAGTGAACGCAACAAGGTGACGTTGAATACCGTCCCAACTGTGCGCCTGGTCTTTAGTGGGCGCAAGGGCAACACGGATATCAATGAATTGACCTACGTGATCTTGGATGGCACCACGGTTTGGTATATCCAATACACTGCCGAGATCACCGATTTCTATAACGCGTTGGGCAATTTCGAATCCAGCGCAAAGACATTTCGGATGGTGAAATAACCAGCACGCTCTATCGGGGGCTAAGCCCCCGATAGAGCGTGTGCATTAATCAAAATAAATATTCAGATCCGAACAATCGAAGCGATTCCCGCAATTGGGACAAGTGACCTTGCAGTTCTTCTCAACCATCGGACTCCCGCATCGGTCACATATGTAAGCCTGCTTCAGCTTCCTGAAGTCTTCATCCCAACTGACAGGTTTTAGCAGGGCGATGTCAAATTCTCTAATTCTCTCGATCCCTAGTTTTTGCAATTCTTGAATCACCACCTCTGCATTGCGACGTAGCTCCTCCACATAAATTCCCCGACACACGTCTGCCCAATCTTTCAGCCAACGTTGACTGCGTTCATAGACCTTCACCGCGCCGTTGTAATTTCCGCGTGTGATGTGTAAGTACACCACCGCGATTTGCAAAATTCCCCGATATAAATTTCGCACTTCGCCTGTTTCTGCATTCCACGCATCTTCCAAAGCCTCATGTGCTTCGAAGTATTCGCCTGCATTAAACAAGCGGAGTCCCTCCGCGGCTTGCGGATGGAGTGGGGCGTTACAGGGGTTGTTTTCTGGATCAGTCATGTGGTGCTCAAGCTGCCGTCCTCGGCGGCGCGGACGCCGTCGAGAGCATAAATGAAACAGTTACGGAGAGGGTGTTGGGGATTATAGTCGCAATGGTAAAATTCAAACATTACCATGCGTTCCTTTTTTACGAATAAATTCTTGATCGTGCTTGTTTCTGTCCTGGCTTTGGGGGCTTTGATGGGACTCGCTGTCGGCTTGGAGAATATTCCTTTCCGCGAGGCACAAGCGTTCGGTCAGGAAGAGGCGCGCTCGACACGCACCAACCCCATAGATCTGATCAATGCCGTGATGTCCATTCCATTAAAGACGCAGTTGGGCATCTGGGTTTTGTTCGTATTGATGTTCGTTTTCATCGGCATGCTGATGTCGCCGGAGATGCGTAAGCGGCTGATCAAGATTGCGATCCGCGTGGCGATCACGTATTGGGGTTTATATATTCTCTTCACCCGCTATCGGGAAGTGCTAGCGCAGATCGGTTTGAATCTGGCGCCGTTGGGCGCAACTCCGGGTATTGGTTCCAATGGCGAACCTGCGCCGGTTTTCACGCCGCCGCAATCAGCCTCGTGGATGGCATATCTGGTGAGCTTTGGGATCATAGCGTTGATGATCCTTGTGGCATGGAAGTTGAACGCGCTCTGGAAGGAAATGAACGCGCCGGTGGTTATCTCGCCCATCAAGAAACTGGCGGGCATTGCGCGTTCCTCGCTGCGTGACCTTTCCGCAGGCCGCAACTCGACCGATGTGATCATGGATTGTTACTATCGTATGAGCGATGTTGTTTTGGATAAAAAAAATATTGACCGCAGTGCGTCCATGACGCCAAGCGAGTTTGCTGCGCAACTTGAACAGGCGGGCTTGCCATCAGATGCTGTGCGCAGGCTAACGCGTTTATTTGAATCTGTGCGCTATGGCGGGCATAAATCGGACCCGACGGCTGCGAATGAAGCGGTGGCTTGCCTCACAACGATCGTGCACTATTGCGGCGAGGTAGTATGAATCAGCGGCGCTGGTTTGCCATGGCGGGTGTGATCGTGATCGCGGCATTGCTGGCGTTTCCTTTGCGTGGGGTGGTCAATCAATTAATTCTCGTTCCGCTGGCGTATCTGCTATGGTTTTTGAAATTGGTGTACCTTTCTATGAACCAGGCGATCTGGTGGTTTGCCGCGGTTTTTGTCGTGTTGTTGATCCTGGGGCAAAGCCTTTTGCCGGATCTCAAGCCGGTGAAGAAATTGATCCCGTTCGCTAAACATGAACGTGGGAACGTAGAGACTCTGGCATTGGCGCTGGATAAATCGAAAAAAGGGATTTATTTCAAATGGCTGATCGCCAACCGATTGGGCAGGCTGGCGTACGAGATCCTGTTACAGCGCGAACATGGCAAGCCACGCTCGGTCTTTGCGCCGCTCACCAGCGAAGGCTGGGAAGCTGCTCCTGAGGTACAGGAATATCTCGAAAGAGGCTTGCACGGTTCCTTTGCCGATTACCCCAATAACGGCTGGGCAAACTTTGTAGCGCCCGAAAAAACGCCGCTCGATCATGATGTGGTCGAAGTGGTGGAGTTTCTTGAAGCAAAGCAAGGTGACAATCACCTGAGATAATTTTGCCCTCCCGAAGGACATCGGGACGATGTGAGCGGAGTGAGCCGTCAGGCGAACGAAGTCGACACTTGCGCCAGGTGCAAGTGCAGGTGAGCGCAGGTTTGCATGTTATATACGCTTCGACTGCGCTGAACGACGAACACGTTCAGCTCCGCTCAGCGCGATGTAAAAATAATGGAGAATCAACATGGCAGATATTTTAAAAGTTTCTCAAACGACAAAGCAAGTGATCGATGAAGTGGAACGTGCCGTTGTAGGTAAACGCGCCTTGCTTGAGATGATGATGTCATCCGTGCTGGCGGGTGGACATATTCTGCTCGAAGATTTTCCCGGGTTGGGCAAAACTCTGATTGCGCGCAGTTTTGCGAAAGCGCTTGGGTTGGAATTCAAGCGTATTCAATTTACGCCCGATCTTCTGCCCGGTGATATCACCGGTGGATACATCTTCAACCGCACAAAAAATAAATTCGAGCTACGTAAAGGTCCGATCTTTGCGAACATCGTGCTGGCTGATGAGATCAACCGCGCTTCACCGAAGACACAGTCCGCGTTGTTGGAGGCGATGCAAGAGGGGCAGGTGACCATCGAAGGTGAAACGCTTCCTCTTCCTGAACCGTTTCTCGTACTTGCTACACAAAATCCCATTGAATATGAAGGCACATTCCCATTGCCTGAAGCACAATTGGATCGTTTCATGTTGAAGCTGACTGTTGGTTATCCAAGCCTTGAAGAGGAGAAATTAATTCTCCGGCGCCGCCGCGAACGCAGGCAGGATGAAGTTGACCTGCGTGAGATCGCAACAGCGGAGCAATTGCTTGAATTATGTGAAGCGGTGGAAACTGTTCACGTAGATGCCGATCTTGAGAATTACATCGCGTCGCTGGTGCACGCCACGCGCACGGATCGCCGTGTTGCTGTGGGCGCCAGTCCGCGCGGGTCGCTGGCGTTCCTCAAGATGGCACGTGCGAATGCCGCGCTCGAAGGTCGCGACTTCATCATCCCCGATGACATCAAGCGTTATGCCACATCCATTCTCGGGCATCGCGTGATCCTGCAACCCGAATATTGGATGGCGCGTTCGGTCACCGATGATGTCATTCGCGATTCGATCGAGAAGACGCCGGTGCCGGTTATAAAATAAACTAACCTGCTCTCTGCGCCGTCCTCGGCGCAGAGACTTCATGTGCAACGCCGCCGGGGACGGCGTCTATAGCATAAAAAGGTTTTGTGTCAAAATCTCTGTTGCTTGGTTTCATCACTTACAGTCTTTTGCTCGCGGGCATTGCGTCCGTCCGCGGTGAGTTCATCGCGCTGGCTTTGCCGTTCGTGGTGTATTTGCTCGCGGGGTTTTTGTTTGCACCCGATAAGATTCAACTCGAAGCTACACGCCACCTGAGCACGGAGCGTACATCGCCGAATTCCGAGATCGATGTGACGGTGACTGTGACCAATCGTGGCTCGCATCTTGAAGAAGTTTTGTTGGATGATGTTTTACCAGCGGATTTAAAAGTCCGCGTCGGGCAAAGCCGACATTTGATTCGGCTTCCGAAAGACTCGACCTACACTTTTAGCTATAAGGTCACAGGTCCGCGTGGCGGGTATGGATTCGAAATGGTCAAGGCGCAGATCAATGATCATTTGCGGATGACCAGCCGCGAGGTCCAGATCGAGGCGAAGGGACAATTGTTCATCTTCCCGCCGGTGATGCGTCTGCGGCATGTTGCGATTCGTCCACGGCGGACAAGAGTCTATGCTGGGTCGATTCCCGCAAGAGTCGGTGGCAGCGGCACGGAGTTCTTCGGTGTGCGTGAATATCATCTAGGTGACCCGCCGCGTGCGATCAATTGGCGGGCGAGCGCGCATGAGGAAGATGTTTTATATGCCAATGAATTTCAACAGGAACGCGTGGCGGATGTGGGCATTATCTTGGACGGTCGTTTGCGGATGAATGAATTCTCGCATGGTCATTCGTTGTTCGAGTATTCGGTGCAAGCCGCCGCCGCGTTGACCGATGCCTTGTTGACGCAGGGCAATCGCGTGGGTATGTTGGTGTACGCCGCGTTCCTGCGTTGGACGGTTCCAGGGTATGGCAAAATTCAACGCGAGAAAATTTTGTATTCGCTGGCGCATGCCAAGCCCGGTGGCAGCGAGGTGTTTTCAGACCTTGAACATTTACCGACGCGTTTGTTCCCGCCTGAGTCGCAGATCATTTTGGTCTCGCCTTTGCAAGAAGACGACTTGATGCCGCTGGTGCAATTGCGCGCGCAGGGTTATCAAATACTGGTCATCAGTCCGAACCCGGTAAAATTTGAACTTTCATATCTGGCAAAGAATCGCAACGTGGACCTGGCTGGGCGCGTGATCCAAATGGAACGGACGTTGATGATGCAACGCGTCCAACGCGCAGGCATTCAAGTGTTGGACTGGGATGTGTCTGAGCCGTTCGATCTGGTGGTGAAGCGCAGGTTGAGTCGTCCACCCGCGTGGTTGAGAGCAGTTGGAAGGTAATGTTTTGCCACAGAGATCACAGAGATTTTGAGTTTTAAAAACTCAGAGAACTCAGTGTACTCTGTGGCTAAGGTTGGAGTTGTTAATGACAATCGTCGCAATGATATTGAGTATCATCCTTGGAACCGGTTCGCTGGCGTATGGATATTCACAAGCCGGGATGCCCGACCCCGCGCGTTGGTGCGCGCTGTTGGGTATCGTGTGGATTCTCGCACACTGGCGCAAGTATTATTGGTTCTCAGGGTTGGGGTTACTTCTTACGCTCGCCGCTGCGGCGTATGGCGTGTGGCACAGCTTCACCACCATTTGGATGTTGCTCAGCGCGCTCGGCGGCTTGCTCGGCTGGGACTTGTCCGATTTTGCGATGCGGTTAAGCTACGCCTCGCCAACTGATGATATTCGGGGCATGGAGCGTCGTCATCTGGAACGCGCAGGGATCGTTGCCGCGCTGGGTTTTGGACTCGCGCTCTTAAGTTTGGCGATTCACATCAACCGGCTGGCGTTTGAAGTGGCAGTGGGGTTGGTGTTGTTAGCCGCATTGGGGTTAACACGGCTGGTGATCGGGTTGAGGAAGTATTAGAACCTGCCTCAAAAACACCATGTCACTCTGAGGGAGCGTTCGTTGCGATCGACACTTGCACCGCACGCAAGTGCAGGTGAGAGTCTCGCGTTTTCAGGGTAGAGATCTTTCGCTTCGTTCAGGATGACATTCTTCAGTTAGTTTATAGAAACCAAAGGAACACAAAATGACAGATGCACAAAGGAATTGGGCAGGTAATTACACGTATAACGCCGCCCGTTTGCATCGCCCTACAACAATTGAACAAGTTCAAGAGATCGTGAGCCGTTGTCATAAATTGCGGGTGCTTGGAAGTCGTCACTCCTTTAATGGAATTGCCGATTCTGCTGAGGACCTTATCTCGCTGGAACATCTCAATCAAGTTATCTCATTGGATCGTGAAAACCATACAGTGACTATAGAAGGCGGAGTCAGATACGGTCCGCTTTGTGAGTATCTACACAGTGAAGGTTTTGCGTTGCACAACCTGGCTTCGCTTCCGCATATTTCTGTGGCGGGGGCTTGTGCGACTGCCACACATGGTTCAGGGAATCAGAATGGAAATCTGGCTACGGCAGTCGTGGCTTTGGAAATTGTCACTGCCAACGGTGATGTGATTACACTTTCACGCGATCATCACGCGGATCAGTTTCAAGGTGCGGTGGTTGGGTTAGGAGGGTTGGGTGCCGTTACCAAATTGACTCTGAATGTCGAACCCACTTTTGAGATGCGTCAAACTTTATACGAGAATCTGGCTCTGCCTGAATTGAAAAATCACTTCGATGAGATCACGGACAGCGCCTATAGTGTCAGTCTCTTCACGGATTGGCAAAATGCAAGTTTCAATCAAGTCTGGCTAAAGCAGCGAGTTGCGGATTCGTCAATTGAAACGGGGGACTTTTTCGGAGCCACTCCTGCACTCAGAGATCTTCATCCCATCGGAGCACTCTCCGCGGAAAATTGCACGGAACAGATGGGCATTCCCGGTGCGTGGTATGAACGCCTGCCGCATTTCAAAATGGATTTCACGCCGAGCAGTGGTGAAGAATTACAAACCGAATATCTAATCCCTCGTCAGTACGCTATCGCCGCGATTGAAGCGGTCAATCACATACGCGGACAAATCACCCCGCTTTTGCAGATCTCAGAAATTCGGACGGTTGCCGCCGATACGTTGTGGATGAGTCCTTGTTATGGACAGCCCTGTGTAGCACTACACTTCACCTGGAAAATGGATTGGGAAGCTGTGAGGCAACTGCTCCCGTTACTGGAAGAGCAACTCGCGCCATTCCAAGCCCGTCCGCATTGGGGGAAGTTGTTTACGATGCTCCCAGTGTGGGTACAGTCACTCTACGAGAGATTGCCAGATTTTCAGGATTTGCTTCGTCAGTACGATCCTCAAGGCAAGTTTCGCAACGTGTTTTTGAATAAATACATTTGAGGAAGTGTTAGTAAGCTAACGGTTTGCGTACCCGCCGGTGAGTGGGATGAGAGAACGCCATTTTGTCGGAGCCAACCTCTGTCAAGCCTGATTTTTTGCCGATACCAATTCTCGAACATCTTCGCCTCCCTGCAATTTTTCCCAGGTAACCTTTAAAGATTTCTGATTTCGCGCAGCCCAATCTAAAATAGGCTTTTCATATTTTGCAGGAATATTGCCAGCAAGTAGCTCGAAATTATCAACCGCGTAAGAAGCACTATATTGGTTCTTGTATTGGATATGAAAATGGGGACGTGAATGATTACCTTCTTTTCGCATTCTAACAGTAGTATGTTCTAAACGAAACAATATTGCTTTTTGAAATGAACTGCCAGTATTGGGTTGAGGGTCAACTAATGAGAGTTCCAATTGTAGTTCATCTACATCTTTTTGATTGACCTCGCGCTTATCTTCACCGTCAATTTCTTGCGAATCTGGGTACAGTTCTACTTCAAGTCTCGCGATTTCTTCATTGTTTACTTGATATCCCCGTGTCAAGCTCCCATTTTATATACCAATGATAAGTAGACAGCTCAGGCATTTTGAAGTGCAAATTGGCGGGGCGACAAGCCCTGTAAAGCCTCATGCGGACGGATGGTATTGTATTCTTCCAGCCAAT
>Ga0210377_10004258_pt1 | contig 12081 bp, 9 predicted proteins | sample PLM4_65_b1redo_FD_155480 | JGI IMG/M metagenome (GOLD analysis project Ga0210377, IMG submission 155480) | Groundwater sediment microbial communities from an aquifer in East River, Colorado, USA - PLM4_65_b1 redo | ecosystem: Environmental > Terrestrial > Soil > Riparian zone | place: USA: East... | reverse complement strand
GTGGCCTACAAAGCTGATCGGCTCAAAGCCCAGCTCGCTGAACTTCTTTAAAAACTTCAGGTAGATATCCTTACAACCGGCCCCAGGTTTGATCAAGTCCATAACCAGATATTTGCATTGAATGAGATTCCCCCAGATCTTTTCCTGTTCCGGCGTAGGACTCCCCACAACCGCCGTACGGCAGACGCCCGCATGATAGCCGCTCTTCACGCCGAAAATCTCCATCCGGATAATGTCCCCTGTTTGAATTACTCGTTGGGTCGGCCCGACGTTCGGAAACCGGCTTCTCTCACCGGAGGCGATGATCATAAGCTTGAACTGTTCCGCTCCAGCGGCAAAAATCCCGCCGACCAAAAGTCCCGCCAGGTCCATCTCCGTCATCCCCGCTCGCGCATGCTTGAGGGTATCGCAGATCGCCTTGTCGGTAATCTTGCTTAAACCGCGCAGGAGATCCAACTCTTCACGGCTCTTGACCTGGCGAAGCTCCTGGAAAATAACGTCGGCCGCCACCAATACGGCGCCAGGGAGCTTCTGTTGGAGCGTGGCCAGATCCTTCCCCGGAATATACTCCATCTCGATACCGATCTTCGCCCGCTCGAGCTTCAGATCCTTCAGGGACTCACAGAGCTTGTCCATGGGGTCTTCGGTGAATTCCCGATAGACTCTAAGCCCTTTTATTCCGCCATGCGCCCGGACCGTTGTCTCCTCCATATCGATCACCACCATGGTGATCTCTCCGCCGGCGGTAACCACAGCAATCGCATGCCGCCAGCGCATCAAGGACTGCGAGGGAACGACAATTCCCGTGGTGTAGGTTACATTTTCAGGGGACATCGAAATAAGGGCATCCAGCCCCCTTTCGGCCATCGCCTTTCTTTGCCTTACGATAATCTCAGGATTCATAATCACCGCTAAAAAAGCCATCCCACTTCCGATTGACCTGCATAAGAGCGAAAAAAGGTTATCTGATGATAAGCTCTTATGTCAACCGTTGTTACAAATACGAGGCTCAAATGTTTAGGCCTCTAACGCAGCGATAATGCGCCCAGCTGTAGTTCTACGACCCATTGACACGATCTCCCAAAGCGTATAATACCGGGCCGTCTTTACAAGGAGCGAACTCTCGAATGCGCGAAAAGGAAACAGCCGACCTCAAGAACAAGCTGGCAACGGCCATCAGCATCCTCAGGTGGGAACTCTGCGACATGTGGGGACACGCAAGCGCCAAAACTGCCGACGGCAAGCGCTTTCTCTTGCTGCATCTAAGACCGCCGATGGATCCCGGCATCCCTGAGGATGATGTGCTGGAATTTGATTTGGACGGGAATCTGCTATCGGGCCGGCGCAACCCGCCCGACGAGATATTCTTTTATCTCTGCGCTTACAAAGCGAACAAAAATATTGGGGCTGTCATCCACTGCCACCCGCCGATTGCTATTTCATTGACTGCGACAGGCCAGAGGATCATTCCCATCTATCAGCATGTGACACATTTCGGAAGAGGCGTTCCGGTATCTCCCTGGCTTTACGGATCCTTGCCGGCGCATGGGAAGAGGGCGGTAAAGTTGATGGGGGAAAACTGTGCGCTGATGATCAAAGGTCATGGAGCGCTGGTTGTAGGGGAGACGCTTGAAGAAGCGTGCATAAACATGGTCCGTTTGGAGCGCACATCGAAAATGATACTTTCCGCCGCGTCTGTGGGTAAACCGGCGCCGCTCCCTCCGTCGGCAGCAAGAAAGTTTCGCTCCATCTATATGGGAGAGGGCTCGAAAGAGACTCCAGGGAAAAGGAGAAAAAGCATTGGCCACGTCACGGAGTGGCACTATTACGAATCCATGATTAAAAAAGGGGAGCGGTGGAATAGATTATAGCCTAAAAATCTCACAACAAAATTCGTCACTCATCAATAAACTTCACACTTTTCTTCAGAGAGCCCGCGTCCCAACGGTTGACACCCTCCGGGTTACTTGTTATGTGGAGCTTAGCTTTTCGGCAACTAGGCAAAACCAAAAATCGCTTATGGCTCTGGAAGTTAAGCCTCCTCACGATGTCAAGTGGCCTCCTGGAGTTCGACTGCCGGTGGTTCTGACCTTTGAGCACCAGTCTGGTGAAGGCGCTCCGCTCTTTCCTGGCGACCGGCCCAATTACATGGTGGGTGGCGCGATGCAGTACGGTGCCCGCCGTGGAATGTGGAACATTCTGGAGCTGTTGGAAAAACTCAACATCAAGGCGACGTTTTTCGTCTGTGGCACCACGGCGGAGAAATATCCTGAAGCTGTGCGAGCGGCTCACAAGGCAGGACACGAAATAGCGGGGATGAGCTATAGCTTTGAGCGAGTGCGAACATCCAGCACGGAGCGAGAACAATCGCTAGTCCGCCGGTCAGTGAAGATACTGGAGGATATTGCCGGAGTCAAGGTCAAGGGCTGGCGCTGCCCGGACTATCGTATCAGCCCGCAAACGCTGGACATCCTGGCGGAAGAGGGATTTGCCTGGGACAGTAGCTTACTCAACGATGACCTTCCCTACCTCTTCGACTGCGGCGGCCGAAAGCTAGTGGAAATCCCTTTCACGACAAGCACCGCTGATAAGACATTTATCGGGTACCCGTATCCTCAGCGGGGCGGGCCGGACGGCCTGGCGAATGTCTGGAATAACGAGTTTGAAGTGCTCTATGAAGAAAGCCGGCGCGCTTCCCGTTTTCTCATCTTAAGTATGCAGACGTGGGCTGTCGGTCGGCCAGCTCCACTGCGGATATTGAAGCAGTTTGTGGAGCGTCTTGCCGGCCACGAAGAATTTTGGCTTGCGCGCTGCAGCGACATTGCCAAGTGGTGGAGTGAGCAAGTTCGGTGAAGAGCGTGGCGGAATCTTAAGGAGTTATCCATGTGGAAAGAGAGACATCCTGACCAACCGCCCCGATGGCCTCACGCCGTACGGCTTCCAATTATCATCAGCGCTCACCACCAGTCAGAAGAAATGAGTTCGCTCTTTGCCGACGGCCAGCCTGACCCTTTCGATTACAGCGAAAGACAATACGGAGGTCGCCGGGGCGCGTGGCGACTCCTGGAAATAATGGAGAAGCATGGAGTGAAAGGAACGTGGCTCATTTGCGGGGCAACATTGGAAAAGTATCCAGAGGTATCTCGAGCTGTAAAGGAGGCCGGCCATTGCATCGCCGGGCATACCTACGAGCACGAGATGATGTGCAATTTTCCTCGTGAGACTGAACTTGCTCTGATGAAGAAAACCGTCTCTGTATTCGAGGACCTGCTGGGGGAACGTCTCCGTGGCTGGCGCACCTGCTTCGCGAGCCACAATACCTTGGACTTGGTTTTGGAGCACTTTGATTTCGAATGGGACGGGAGCATGTGGAATGACGATCTACCCTATGTAGTCGAGGGACACGGCCGGGAGGTCCTGGAGATTCCTTTTGCCGCATACAGCGACGCAGCCCTTTCCGTTCAAAGATTTCTCGTCAATAACTACAGCATCTGGAATTGCACCACGCCGGACTTCATGTTTCGCGCCCTGAAGTCAGGATTTGACGCCCTTTACGAACGGGGGGCGGAGCAGGCAGTGATGATGCCTTGGACCGTCCACGACTACATAACGGGGCGGCCCTCCAGAGCAAAGGTTTTAGATGATTTCATCGCTTACGCGAAACAATTCGAAGGAGTAGTTTTCACAACGCATGACCAGTTAGCGTCCTGGTGGCGCGCTAACAATCAGCCACAGGCTCGACCCGGCTCGCCGGTTTAGAAATATCCCCTACGGAGATACGCTCATATGTTATCTAAAATTGAAATAAGAAAGCGGCGTGCTCACTCGATCACCCGTATACGGGTATCGATGGTTATAACGGGACTATTGGGTTTTGCCGCAATTGGAGGAGCAGCCACCAGACCGACGACCGTTGCCGAGATCGCGCTTTATCAGGGTCCCGACAGAGAGCAGATCTTAATCGAAGGGGCCAAAAAAGAAGGCCAGCTCATGTTCTACAACGCCAATACCTGGATGGAGACGGTGGCGCGGGAGTTCGAGAAAAAATATCCCTTCGTCAAGGTTTCGATCTGGCGTAGTGAAGGGCGAGACTTGATTAAGAGGGTAATGGAGGAATACGCCTCAGGACGCTTTCTTGCTGATGTCTTGGAGAGCAGCACCGGTATGGAGCTTCTCTATAAACGAGGGTTTTTCCAGGAGCACTATTCGCCGGAGATAAATGCCTACGCGGATGACGTGAAGGCAAAAGGAAAAACCGGGGTCTTCTACTGGGCAAATCGGGAAATCTATATCGGTCTGGGATTTAACACAAAGACAGTGTCACCAGCCGATGCGCCAAAGAGCTACAAGGATCTCCTCGACCCCAAATGGAAAGGGAGGATCGCTATTTCCGGAGGGTCTAGCGGGCCGCGGTGGGTGGGACATATCCTGAACACAATGGGCCACGACTATCTTGAAAAGCTAAGCCGGCAGGATATCAAGGTTCAAAACATCGTACCTGCCGCTCTGGCAAACCTGGTCATCTCCGGAGAAGTGCCGCTCTCTCCCACCATTTTTGACTCGAATATGTTTACGTCTAAAAAAATGGGAGCCCCTGTGGAGTGGCGCCCGCTGGAACCCGTGCTTACCAACGTGGGCTCATCAGGAATGACGACCAAGGCTCCTCATCCCCATGCCGCCCTTCTCTTCCTGGAGTATCTCCACTCCAAGGAAGGACAGCAGGTCGTAATGAAGGGAGGGCTAAGCTCCCCCCGGGAAGATATCGGTTCTGTCGAGCAGAAGTTTAAGAAAAACTATCTGGAAGCTCATTACTCGCTCGAAGAGTTTGAAAAGAATTACAGCGAGTGGGAGGAGCTGATGAGGCGGCTCTTCATCAGGAAGAGATAGGTAATGCTTCTAACCCTCCAGGCTCCCTAAGCTATTGGATTCGGAGGCATTTTTTATATGACTCCCTTCTCTCTCAAGTCACTAATCTCCTTGGGCCCATACCCCAAGCGGTGAAGGGTTTCCTCCGTGTTCTCGCCCAGCCTGGGAGGCCGCGTTGAGATTTCCGCCGGTGTTTCGCTCAGGTTGACCCCGTTTTTCACCATCTGAATAGTCCCTAACCCGGGGGCGTTGAGTCCGACCAATCGGTCAAGGTAGCGCACCTGAGGATCATCGAACACCTCATCGAAGGTCCGAAGCGGCGCGCTGGGGACATCCTTTTCTTCAAGCAGTTTCAACCAATGGTCCCGAGGGCCATTTTTAAAAACTTTTTGCAGGATCTCTCGAATAAGGTCGTAGTGCTTCATCCTACCTTCACGATCCTTAAAGCGAGGATCCTCCCCGAGATCGGGAAGTCCAACCACTTCTGTGAGGCCGGTCCAGAACTTCTTAGGGTGAGAAAGATGAACTACAAAAGCCAGCCCATCGCCCGCTACAAAGGCATAAACCTGAGCCTGGTGAAGGCGACTCACCATAGTCGGAACTTCTCCTGTAGCTAAATATTGAGTGATGGTGTAGCCGATAAAGCTCATGGTCGCCTCTAGAAGAGAAGTTTCCACCTTCTGCCCCTTTCCCGTGCGCTCCCGCGCCATGAGGGCGGCCAGGATCCCGTAGCAACCATAAATTCCCCCCAGATGATCGGAAAAAGGGGCGCCTGGTCCATTTGGAGATTTCAGATCCGTCAATATACTCAGGAGCCCGCTAAGCGCCTGGCCAATAGTGTCATATCCGGGCCTATCCCGGTAGGGTCCACTCTGGCCAAAGGCTGATATCGAGCAATAGATGATCCGGGGATTGATCTCCCTCAGCGCTTCGTAACCAATCCCCAGGCGATCCACTACTCCGGGACGGAAATTCTCGACGATCACATCCGCTTCCCGGGCAAGGCGCAAAAAAATCTTTTTCCCCTCCTGGCTTCTTAAATTAAGGGTCAGGCTTTTTTTGTTCCGGTTAAAGCTACAGAAAAGCGGGCTGTAATCCTTTGGTTCTTTCTCCCAGCTTCGAAACGGATCACCTTCCCCGGGAACCTCCACTTTAAGGATTTCCGCTCCCAGGTCGCCCAGCAGCATTGTAGCGAACGGACCCGCGATATAACTGCTCAAGTCCAAGACTCTTATTCCTTCCAACGCATGTGACATATCCTCTCCTTTGCGCCTATTCCGGCTTTCATCCGGATCGCAGTACGGTGTCTTAAAATTTTTCGATCGATCTCTTACGGGAATGGCTGATTAGCCTTGTCCGTGACCAGAGCGAATATTTCCACCATTCCTTTGTGACTGTCAAGCCAAGACACCCGACCCTGATCCGTCGATAAGGGACGCTTGCTGCGTTGTCGCTTCGGGCTCGCATCCTCACGTACCTCCCCTGTACGCTCCGGTGCAATCCCTCGCTCCGCCTTGCACCCGCCGCCTTCTCGACGGCCAGGGTTTCCAAGGTGTTGCGACCTTACCAACGGATTATGGCCCGACCTGGCTAAACCGGCCGCTGGCAGCAAAATGAATGGTTTGTCTATATCCGCGCTATTTGCTACCGTAACGACCGGGTAATGACAGTGCAAGAAAAGCTCAAAAAGATCCGCGAAGAGCTAAAACAGACCTTCCTCGAACGTGGCGAGCTGATCGATGGCGCCCTCTCCGCCCTGCTCGCCTCCCAGCACGTGCTGATCATCGGTCCTCCGGGAACCGCAAAATCGATGCTCGCCGACGAGATCTGCCGCCGCATCCAGGGGGCGAATTACTTTCAGTGGCTTTTGACCCGCTTCAGCACTCCGGAGGAAATCTTCGGGGCGGTAAGCCTCAAGGCCTTGGAGCAGGATGATTACCGCAGGGTCACTGCGCACAAGCTCCCGGAAGCGCACATCGCCTTTCTCGATGAAATCTTCAAGGCGAACTCGTCTATTCTGAACGCCATCCTGTCTCTCATTAACGAACGGATCTTCCACAACGGCAAAGAGGTTGTCTCGGTCCCGCTGCTTACCCTATTTGGCGCGAGCAATGAGCTGCCTGAGGACGACGAGCTGCTGGCTCTCTACGACCGTTTTCTCCTCCGCTTCGTGGTGAAGTATATCGAAGAAGATTTTCGCTTTCTCAGGATGCTCGAGAGCCCTTCGCAAACCGAGCGCACCACATTGAGCCTGGACGAGCTCTGCGGAATGCAGAAGCAGGTCCGCGACATCTCCATACCCGGCTATGTCTACCGAACCATTGCCGACATCCGGCGGGAGCTTGGGAAGAAAAATATTGTCGCCTCGGACCGGCGCTACCGGCAATCCCTCTCCCTGCTCCAAGCCCACGCCTATCTAGCGGGAGGAAACGAGGTCACGGAAAAAAACCTCTTTTTCCTGGAGCACGTGCTATGGCGTGACCCGGGAGAGCAGCCTCAGGTCCGCGATACCATTCGTGAGCTGCTTTTGGGTTACGAAGAGGAAGTCAAAGAGCTCCTTTACGAGTCGCGGGAGATACGGGATTCCGCCCTGCGTCCGTGGCCAACCAGCGACGAGCGCGCTCGGGCCCTCATCGAGGTTCACACCAAACTCCGGAATATCCTGGCCAAGGTTGACCAAATCCTGGAGAAGGCGCAAAAACTCGGCCGACCTCCGGAGCGCGTGGGCGCCGTCAAAGGGGAAATCGAAGAAATCCAAAAGCAGCTGCTGGAAAAATTTTAATGCCCCCTAAACGGAAAAAAATCGCTTCCCCAAAGAGAACTCTCCAGCCCTTAGCGCAAAACATTTGCTGGATTGAGAGTGATGCCTATGACCGGAGGGCCTATGGCAATCTCCGCTCTGAGGCTTCTTCCCTGCGCGCTCTGGAGGAAAACGGCTCTACTTTCATCCCCCATTTTCCATCGCTGCTGCAAGATCTTTTCTGCCTGTTTTTCAAAAATAACATCATCTTTATGCGCGACCGGGATGTCCTGCCAAGCGCCCTTTTCAACCGCATTCTGCTAAACGCCTTGCACAATGGGGATCTCTATCGCATCCTGCGCGAGTTAACGCTCCTGGATGAGGCCAAGAGCGGACTCTGCACCCTCCTCCTGGGCGAGGCGCTCCTCTCTCTGCTCAAATCGGAGAAGGTCCTTACCCGCCGCGACATGCTCGACCTGTGGGACATACAAAAACAGGAGGAGATACTGGAGGAAAAGAGGGGGGAGCTAACTGAGACTGAGAATCTTTCCGGAGAGCAACTCTCCGATCAAGCAAAGAAGCTCATAGAAAAGGCAAAGGACAGATTAGAGGGGGAATTCGATGGGGCCGAAGCCCTCCTGCGTCACAAGGCAGAGAGGCTGAAGGAGGAACTAACACGGCTTGAGCCGCAAGCTGCGAACCGCTTCCAGGCGGAGGCGATCAAGGTGGCCCAACAGCTTGAGGAGGCCTCGGAGGAGGCGGAGCATTGGGGCTTCACTCTGGGAACGGGCTATCGTTCCCCTCCCGGGCAGAAGCTGGAACTGGGCAAGAGGCTTGCCGGGAATGAGAAACTGAAGAAGCTTGCTAAAATGGTTGGCCGGATGAAATTTCACGCCTTGGCGCTGCGCAAGAAGATCTTCGAGCGCTCCAGCGAGGAAATCCTGGAAGTGGAGCGGGGCGATTTTCTGAACCGCCTTCTTCCCCACGAGCTCTTGACCCTACACCATCCGATCCTGCGCAAGGATTTTTACCGCCGCCTCCTGGATCAGGAACTTCTCCAGTACTCCCTGAAGGGAATCGAGGAGAAAGGGAAAGGGCCGATGGTGGTCTGCCTGGATGGCAGCTCTTCGATGGCCGGCGAAAAGGAGATCTGGTCCAAGGCGGTGACGCTTACCCTGCTCGAAATCGCCCGCCGCCAGCGCCGGCTCTTCCGCTCCATCTGTTTTTCCTCGGAAGACACCCCGCTCCAGGTGCTCGACATGAATCCCAGAGAACACTACCAGGTTGAGATGAAAAAAGTGATGGACCTGGCGGAATTTTTTCCCGGCGGCGGCACCGACTTCCAGAAACCCCTGGATGCCGCCCTCGAATGTTTGAAACAATCGCGCTACAAAAAAGGTGATATTGTCTTCATCACCGATGGCGAATGCCAGGTTGCGCCCGAATGGGCGGAGGAATTCCGCGACGAAAAAGAAAAACTCGGCTTCTCCCTTTTCTCGATTCTGATCGACGTCGGCCCGAGCTCCTTGGGAACACTAAAAGAATTCAGCGACCGGATCACCACGATCAAACAGCTCACGGGCGATGAGGCCAAGGATATCTTCGTCAAATTCTAATTTCGAGGCTTTTAAATAACCTGGCTGTCCCTCGATCTTCCTCCCTTCGGGTCTGAGCCTCAGGGTCGAAGACGGGACCTCGAGGTTTCGTCGTCAGCGCTCAGCCGAACGGCTCACCTCGAAAGGTAATCTCTTTTAGCGGGGGATCTCTTCCGGGCGAGGCATGGGACTCTTCCCATAGTCCTAAGTGTTGAAGGATTTTTTTTATTACCTCAGGCTGGTCGATAATGCTGATGATCCGCCCTTCGGGTCCCCTCAGGGTGGTGAGTGTGTCGAACCACATCTCCCCCCTGGCACTTGGGACAGATAAGGGGATCGGTCTCATAGTCGTTTCTGATGCAAGGGGACCAGTGCTTTCACATAAGTTTGTTGGCAACGGAAACTTAGACAAAGAGTGATCCGGCTAGTACGCTCTGCAGGTCCAAGATTGTGCGCCCCAAATGTCTACTCCTCCAACAATCATGTCTCTGGCGTCCAAGGTTAAGGAACCTCTCGCCGGGAGCACAGGCGCGCCAGGATAATTAAGAATCTGAATATTCTCATAAGGCCCCACTACCTTCTCTGGAGAGGGCAACTCGATCCAACGGTCTCGGCTGCCAGTGCTTACCACAGCATCCGCTTCAGGTAGATAGTAAAGCAAAGGAGCGTCCACCCCATCTTTTCCCCCATACTCGTAGGTGACCAATGCTGTCTTAATCCCCTTCCGTTCGCAAGCCCGAATAGTCAACATCATGTCCACAAACGCATTGCCCGAAGGAAACCAGGTAAGCAAGGCTGCATCGGCCCCGAGGGCTGATGCTAATTGTGCTGCATTCTGAGCAATTACTTCCTTGCCCTGGTGGGTTACAAAGCGGATGCGCTCCAGGATGACGCCGACAAAATTCAGCCGCCGACAGTGTTCGCGGTACAGGCCCAAGACCAGAGGATGATTCTGCCAATCCCAACTGGTAGGAAAATAGCCGATTCCTTTAGTGGCGTTTACGGCCACAGCCCCGTCCAAAAGCTCGTTGGGATGGACTACCGTAGCCAGCGAATCCCGAATAGGGAGACCGTAGTAGGTTACGCCTGAATGCGGCTGGTGACTATCGGTCCGGTAACCCTGGATGAATAGCACTCGAGGCAACTTCGGCTTCCTTCTACTCAAATCAAAAATTTCCAGCCGCTTCGGCTTGAGCCCCACCGTAACCTCTGCCAGCCTCTTTGCTACATTGTACTCCGCCTGTTGAATCGCCGTATGGGCCTCTAAATCAGAAAGCCCCTTCACCAACCGCAGGCTCAAGACCAAACCAACGAGACCGCTAAAACGCGATGCCTCAGCACCTGGACCCCACATGTCGAGAATCGCACTGCGCTGCGCTCCACTGCCAGACCGAATACTGCCTTCGTATTCCGCCGCGACCACCACTGCCATCCCGGAAAGACGATGCGTGCGTCCCTCTCCCACCGGCGCTACGGGCCCAAGAATCCCCGGAAACACCTGTCCCTTCCCATCCACCTTAACCCTCGGCTCCACCACGTCCCGTATACCGGTGACCCTTACCTTTTCACCAGGGACAACCACCTCCAGCCACGCTTCCTCTATGCGTTTGTCCTCAAGGACGGATCCCTTGAGTTCTTCGCTATCCACCTCCAACTTCCCAGAGTGGTAACGAAACGCTCTTCCAAGACGTATGTCAGTTACCGGAAACTCAGCCATCTCAAGGCGCATCTCATCTCCTCCACTCAAGCGCTTACAGCCATATGGGGCAAAAAGACGGTGGGCGCTTTTACCTCCGATTGCAGGGCTTTCAATGCAGTCTCAACAATCTCCTGGCGTAACTGGGCATCTATCTCCGCCGGCAAGCTCGGATCGCCGCAAGGATGCGGTATGCTTACCCCCTTCACGATGCGGCTTGCACCCACCTGCTCTGCCACTGGATACATCGCGCTGATAAGCGCTACCGGAAACCCCGCTCGATCAAGCTCTTTGGTAATCACAGCGCCGCTGCGACTACAGGTCCCTCACGTGGCTACCAACAGCACTCCGCCTACCCCTTCCTTGCGTAGATCCGCCGCGATCTCCTGACCAATCCGTTTCATCACCGACGGAGATCCTTGATTCCCAGGAACCACATAGTAGGCGGGATAAAGCTTCCCCTTCCCTATCTTCCCCTTGGCCTCCAGCGCCCTAAGGGCATCCAGAGGGACTCCGTAGTGAGGATTCTGATTCATATAAGAGACATTGTAACCCCCGTGGACCGCTTCCCAACGCCCCGGCTCCAATGCCCCTAACTCGGCAATGTTGTACTTTCGCCAAAATGTATTCCTGTAGGTCTTAAAACCATCCGGATTGCCCCAGGGAACCACCCCGCTGGTGGTAATAACGGCGATGGTGGCCGAAGAGGAATCCGCCAGCGGCGCGGCAGGCGCAACCTGGTCCCAAACCTCCATGGGTACCTCGGTTACAAAGGGCTGACCCGCTACCTTTTTGAGTAAAATGTCGATAGCGCGCTCTACCCCCGGACGGTCAGTTCGTTCCAGCCGCCGTATGCCGCGTGGGAGGTATCCCTCTTCCTCCGCAGACTTGATCTCCACACCACTCCCCACTCGACACGCAAACCGCGCCATCAACGAGAGTGCCTCGGGCATTCCCACTGCAGTCTCCGCCGTAGGAAGAAGAAAAACCTTCAAGTTATGATACTCCCGATACGCCGGAACCGCTGGATTCTCAGAATGCATACCCATCACACACGGTATCCCCAATCCCTCCGATACCGCCTGACATATCTCCACCGATGCAAGTCCATACCGCCCAGAATTAAATGCCGGCCCCGCTACCACTACATCGGGACGACGCTTTTCCACCTCCCGCACAATAAC
>Ga0210377_10004257_pt1 | contig 12083 bp, 11 predicted proteins | sample PLM4_65_b1redo_FD_155480 | JGI IMG/M metagenome (GOLD analysis project Ga0210377, IMG submission 155480) | Groundwater sediment microbial communities from an aquifer in East River, Colorado, USA - PLM4_65_b1 redo | ecosystem: Environmental > Terrestrial > Soil > Riparian zone | place: USA: East... | reverse complement strand
CTGGGTGCGCTGCTCACCGGTGTGTTCAACACCTGGCACATGGGCGGCACCGGCATCGTCGATTACGTGAACAACACGATCGTCGACACCACCATCAGCGGCCAATTGTGGATCCAGGCGCAGGGCGTATTGACCACCCTGATCTGGTCCGGCGTAGTGGCGTACATCTGCTACAAGGTCGTCGATCTGACCATCGGTCTGCGCGTACCGGAAGAAGCGGAACGCGAAGGTCTGGATACCACGAGTCATGGAGAACGCGCTTACAGCGTTTAGACCCTCTGATGGAGCCACTGGTGAAACTACTAGCCATCTGACTAGCCCAGCAAACAACTCTGGGCAAGTCATTGGTTATAGCCATCCGACTAAGCCCGCAAACGGGCAAGTCGTTGGTTATCCTCCGGAGCCTCAAGGCTTCGTTTCAAGGGCACCGCAAGGTGCCCTTTTTTTTGCCGGATATATCCGACCTGGAGCAAGCGGATACTATTATGAAAAGCAATAGATATTGAGTTCAATCCGCCATGGTGCTGCGCGAGAATCCGCTGCGCGAAAATTCATGATCGGTAGTCATCAGTCTGGATAGTACGGACTGCGTCGACATGCTGAATCCGCGATACAGGTCCATGTCGAAATCGGACATGCGTATCTTGTGTGCCGCATTGCCGAGATCGCTGATGAATGTCGCCCAGTCCGGGTAACGCTTATTCATGTCCTTCTCCAGTCCGCGGTGGATGACGCTGACCAATTCCGGCGGCAGTTCCTTGCGTATGGTCTTGATAGGGATGGCGGGATAATTCAATACCGCAATGCGTGCGTCGAATTCGTTATCGGCTTCAAAGGTGTTTTTTCCGGTCAACAGTCGATACAGTGTCGCAGCCAGCGAATAAATATCGGCACGTTCATCGAGCGGTTGCCCTTCCAATTGTTCCGGTGACATATAGGCAAGGCTGCCCGCCACCATTTCGCCGCTTGATCCCAACGGGATCGCGCAACCGAAATCGGTCAGCTTGGCCATCCCGTTGGGCATCAGCAATATATTTTCCGGCTTCACATCACGGTGTATCACGCCTTGGCTGGCGATGTATTGCAGCGCAAAGGCGATTTGCTCGATCACCGGCAAGACTGTGTTGATCGGCAGCAGCGTTTCGGCATTTTGATGATGATCGAGCGATACACCTTTGACATACTCCATCACCACGTAAGGTCCGTTTTGTTCTTCAAGATTTGCGCTTAACAAACGCACGATGTTTTTGTGGTGCAGCTTGATCGCCAGTTCAACCTCATTGGCGAGCAGCTTGCGGTAAGCCTCGGACTGGCGAGTCTCACGAAGTTGCTTGATGGCGACCGAGACGAATTTGTCTTCTTCGATAGCGAGATAGACGTTCGAGCTCTCGCCGACCCCGATCTGTTCGACGATGGAATAGTTGCCAATACGTATTGGTGCGGAAGGAACTGCCATCCAGGAGGTTCAGTGAAATAAGTCGTCGTATCCGACAAGCACCGGCAGAAAAGATTCCGCTTGATGCAGGCCACCTGAATACGATAGTTATGTTGGTGAGCAGTATACTTGCTTCCGTTTGCAAGTATAAGTGCAGAAGACTGGACTACAAATCAAAGCATGGTTACTTCATGCCGCTGTTCAGTGCTGCCTTCAGTGTGGCGCCAGCCCTGAACGCAGGAACCTTTGCTGCATTGATTCGCAGTGATTTGCCATTCCTGGGATTGCGACCGATGCGCGCAGCACGCTCGCGCACTTCGAAGATGCCGAATCCGGATAATGTTATTTTGTCACCTTTTTCCAGAGTGCTGCTGATAACCTCAATCAGTGCTGCAACATAACGATCTGCATCTGACTTGGTGCCGCCAGTCTTGCCGGCCAATGCGGCTACGAGTTCTTTTCTGTTCATTAATTACCTCTTGTACGTTGCTGCACATCGCAGGGTTAAGGATAGTATTCAGGTTTAAGTTTGTATCAGTAACGTCCGTGGATGCGATATATGTAATTGCTCATTTCCGTGTTCTCGGCGTTCTTGCGTCTACCCACGGCGTGCACATGCTGAATCAGATTTCGCATCACGCAATAAACGATGGATGGATGGGTATGAAGCAGAGTCTCAAGCCTGGAACGTTTTAACAATAGGACAGCACTATCCTTCTTGATTTTTATTCTGGCACTGATGCCCACAATATTGCCGCCTACAAAGCTGATGATTCTGGCCATATCTCCCGGTGCATTAAGGTGCAGCAACACCGATTCATTGCCCACCATAGCGCTTACTTCGACCTCGCCTTCGACCAGGATCATCAGGGCGTCTTTTAACGAATCGTCCAGCTCGGCAGCAAGTTCCTTGACCTCGAAGTATCGAACAGTAATAAGGTTTACCAGTACATTGATTTCAAAGTCGCGTAAATTATCCACCAACCTGCTGTTTTGTAGCGCCTTCAAAATCCGTTCGTCGGGGATAATCAAATTGCCCATGATGTGCATGGCTGCCGGAGGTTCGCCATAAAGCGTGTCGAGCTGGTTGTCAGACAAGTTCATTTCACCAATTGATATAGTTTCCTTGCAAAGGCGCAAATTCAAGTGATCGATACACTCATGCTTGCGGATGCGCGAAGCGCACTACTATCCCAGCAAGTTACATGCCCGATTAAAATCAGTACCTGCATCCCGGATATTTTCCAGTTCATAATCCCGGTCGCCAGAACTGCCGATCCGTCCAATATTGAACCGGGAAGCTGATAATCAACCAGTTGGAATGCGCACGCAGTGGAATGCAAATTTCTGGACGTCTAAAAATTCACTCATGTTTGAAATGTGATTCATAACGTCCTTCGCACCAAAACCAAGCGTAGCGCACCTTCTGTGTGCGCTGGTTGCAGCTATTGCCGGGTTGTATTAAGAAAGAGAGGAGAAATGAAAGAAGCGGGTGCTGAATGACAGATTGAAATATACAGGGTCAGGCTCGACAGATTCCGGATGCGGACTTCTCTGTTTTCATTTTGACACGATAACCAATCCTCGGGCCTTGTTGCTGGTCTTGTCGATAGTTGCGATCGCCTGGCGCAATGTGTCGATGCCGACCCACACCGGGGGATATTTGTACTTGGCCACGTCGAGTATCAGCACGCTGTCGGATTGCGCGTCATAGGCGGCCAACACCGACCAATGCCCGCCACCGACTTGTCCGAGATTGGCGCGAAGATAATTCGCCAGCACGTATTGTCCGTCATCCCCAAGCGCTTTCTGCAACAGGTCGCGCAAACTCTGGTCATCGAATGTATCACCGGCGATGGACTTGGCGGAGACTCCCTGGCGGGACAACGTCTCGGCCATTTCCTCCCGGGTCATTCCGATGGCGAGCACAGTCTCGGGACTGATGACTTTTGCGACATCGGGCGTGAAAAAGTTGCTCTGCGTGAAGTAGGCGTAGGGCGCAAAAGCCGGATCGACGGGCTTCTTGATCGGCATCGCATTGAGCACAGTGATCGCGCTGGCTACCGAACAATAAGACTGGGTGACTTGCACTGCAAAGGCGGGGATCAGTTGCCAGTAATCAGCATCGGCCGGCATACGGGATCGCAGGATCTTGCCTTCCGCGGTGTCCCAATAAACGACGGCAGGATCCGAACCTGCCAACGCTGAAACAGGTGACGCCAAGGTGAACAGAAGTAAAGCGAGTAATGATTTTTTCATAAGTGTGCCTTGAATACGCAGTGGGCAAAATATTGACGCGATGATCAAGGATAGATCGTATGCAAGTCTATCAAGATTTTATTCATGCTGTGCCGGGAAATCCGCCTGTTGGTAAATTGCCTATTGGTAAATTAATGGGATAGATCATCCGGTTTCATTGATGGAGCCTTGGCTGTCATGACGGTCATTTGGCGATCTCCGGATGCCATTTGCAAAGGATCGGCAATATCGACTATTCAAGCCTGGCCCGCTTATTGCTCGTTAAATCAGAAATGCGTGGAGTCTGGCTTGAAACGAATCCTGATTATTGATGATTTAAGAGATCGCGCTGCGTGGTTGAAGGCCAGCCTTGAGCTGGCCGGGTTCGATGTTGCCGGGATATTGGCCTGGGAGCAAGTGGATGAACATTCGATCCAGGCGGCATTGGCCGATGTGATCATCGTGGATGCCGATGCCCCCGGGCGCGACACGCTGGAGCAGATCAGCCTGATGTCCACCACGCTGGAAAAGCCGGTGGTGGTGTTGAGCGCACAAAAAGACCAGCACAGTATCCAGGAAGCGATGCGCGCCGGAGTCAGCGCCTATGTGGCGCATACCGTTCAGGGTGAGGATCTGAGCGGCATCATCCATGTGGCCGCCGCCCGTTTTGCCGAGCACAAAAAACTGCGCGACGAGTTGAAAGAGACCAAGAATCAGTTGTCAGAACGCAAACTGGTGGATCGCGCCAAAAGTATTTTGATGGCGGATCACGGTTATAGCGAACCGGATGCCTACAAGCGTATGCGCAGCATGGCGATGAACAAGGGTAAACGACTGTCGGAGATCGCCGAGGCCATCATCATGGCCAAAGAGTTGAGTACCTGAATATTGCTATTTGAGTGCACAGCCGCAAGGAAATGCACCAAAGCGTTGCGGCCGGAGTGGCTCGCCGTTCGAATTCGCGACCCAGAATAACTGGCTATACCGCTTGATACTCGGGAGTTTCAGCCGTAATCGGGATATTGGCACGGGTCTTGCGGAGTAGTTTGCAGCAACCGGATCAATGATGATCCGGCACAAGTTTGAACGGACAAAGGCGTCCCGCTGCGTAAACGCGCAGCCGGACGCCTTTTTATTCTGGTTCGATTTTTAATCCAGCTGTTTTATTCAAGGAGAGTGCAACATGAAGAGCGCAAACACCAAAGGACTGAATGGTTTCAGCACAGTCCGTCGCAGATTTTTCAAGAGCACGGCCATCACCGCCTGCATCATCGCGCTGAGCGGTATTGCGCCGTTAGGCATGCTTAACGCACAGGCTGCGATCGGCAAGGCCGAGCAGACCTCGCTGAAGTTCGGTTTTATCAAACTGACTGATATGGTGCCCTTGGCAATTGCCTATGAAAAGGGCTACTTCGAAGACGAGGGACTGTCCGTCACGCTCGAGGCGCAGGCGAACTGGAAGGTGCTGCTTGACCGCGTCGTCACCGGCGAACTCGACGGCGCGCACATGCTCGCCGGTCAACCCATCGGCGCTACCATCGGCTTCGGCACCAAGGCCGATATCATCACACCCTTCAGCATGGACTTGAACGGCAACGGCATCACCGTCTCCAACGCCGTGTGGGAAGAACTCAAGAAGAAGCTGCCGATGAAAGACGGCAAGCCTGTGCATCCGATTGACCCCAAGCATCTCAAAGAAGTCGTCGACGATTACAAGAAACAGGGCAAGACATTCAAGATGGGCATGGTGTTTCCGGTGTCCACGCACAACTACGAGCTGCGCTACTGGCTCGCGGCCGGCGGCATGAACCCCGGCTACTACGCACCAGCCAAGGGCGACACCAGCGGCACGCTCAAGGCGGACGTGCCATTGTCCGTGACCCCGCCGCCGCAAATGCCGTCGACCATGGAAGCGGGAACCATCGATGGTTACTGCGTCGGCGAACCGTGGAACCAGCAGGCTGTGTTCAAGGGGATCGGCGTGCCGGTTGCAACCGACTACGACGTGCAGAAGAACAATCCTGAAAAAGTGTTCGGCGTCTCCAAGAAATGGGCGGACAAGAATCCGAATACGCTCATTCATGTCGTGAAGGCGCTGATCCGCGCCGGTTACTGGCTCGATGCGGAGAACAACAAGAACCGCATGGAGGCGGTAAAGATCATCGCCAAGCCTAACTACGTCGGCGCAGACGAGAAAGTCATCGCCAACAGCATGACCGGCACCTTCGAATATGAAAAGGGCGACAAGCGTCCCGAACCGGACTTCAACGTGTTCTTCCGCTACAACGCGACCTATCCGTACTACAGCGATGCAATCTGGTACCTGACCCAGATGCGCCGCTGGGGCCAGATCGATGAAGCGAAGTCGGACAGTTGGTACATCAATATGGCGAAGCAGATCTACCGTCCGGACATCTATGCGGCCGCAGCAAAGGAGCTGATCGCCGAGGGCAAGATGAAGGCGTCCGATTTCCCGGATTTCGCCAAGGAGACCGGATTCAAGGGGCCGCAAAGCGGTTTCATCGATGGCGTTGTTTACGATGGACGCAAGCCGAACGCGTACATCGGCAAGTTCAAGATCGGCCTGAAGGGCAACGACCAGCCGTAAATAGTAGAACCGATTAGTACGAAGTTCCGCAGGCTGCAGATCGCTGTATTACTCCCCTCGCCCACTTGTGGGAGAGGGGCCGGGGGAGAGGGGACTGTTTAACTTTGCGGCTAATCAGGTAACAGAACGAGGTGAATCATGAGCAGCACAGCACAACTTACACTATCCATATGGCAGCGCCTGAGCGCACTGGCACAACCCAGTGCCAGCGGCGAATCGAGATCGCGGATCATTTTGCGCAGCATTGCGCCGCCGCTGCTCGGCATTGCTGTCTTTCTCGGCATCTGGCATGTCGGTGCGAGCGGTGTCCAGACATCGCTGGGCACGCTGCCGGGCCCGGTTGCGGTGATGGAGCAGGCCGGCAATCTGTATCAGGAGTATCGCAACGAGCAGGAGCGCGAGGCTGCGTTCGATGAACGCCAGAAGGAACGCAAGGCCGAATTCCTGGCCGCGAACCCGGGGCAGAAATTCGATGAGATCAAATATACCGGCCAGCCGACCTATCTCGACCAGATCTTCACCAGCCTCTACACGGTGTTCGTAGGATTCTTTCTGGGCACGATCATCGCCGTGCCGCTCGGCATATTGTGCGGCCTGAACAAGACGATCCAGGCCGCGCTCAATCCGCTGATCCAGGTGTTCCGTCCGGTATCGCCGCTCGCCTGGCTGCCCATCGTCACGCTGGTGGTGAGCGCGCTCTATGTCAGCGCCGACCCGATGTTCGCGAAATCCTTCCTGATCTCCGCGATCACCGTGACGCTGTGCTCAATGTGGCCGACGCTGGTCAACACCGCGCTGGGCGTGGCGTCCATCGACAAGGACCTGCTCAACGTCTCCAGGGTGTTGCGCCTGTCCACCAGCACCAAGGTGATGAAGATAGTCCTTCCGTCATCGCTCAAGCTGATCTTCACCGGCATGCGCCTGTCTCTCGGTGTAGCGTGGATGGTTCTGATCGCCGCCGAGATGCTGGCGCAGAATCCAGGCCTCGGTAAATTCGTCTGGGACGAATTCCAGAACGGCAGCTCGCAGTCGCTGGAACGCATCATGGTGGCCGTATTCACCATCGGCTTCGTCGGCTTCCTGCTGGACCGGATGATGCATGCCCTGCAGCAGATGGCCAGTTTCGGACAGCGCTCCGACTAAATGACTACTCAGGAAAATAACATGATGTCCAATGCTCAACTCAAAATCGCAGACCCTGCCGAAGTGAGCTTGCCACCGGTCACGCAAGTTAACGTCGCGAGCGGCATGCCCAGCCTGGAATTGCCAAGTCTGGAATTCCCAAGCCTGGAATTCCCAAGCCTGGAATTCAAGGCAGTCTCCAAATCCTACGGCACAGGCGCGCAGCGCACCGTCGTGCTGAGCGACATCAACCTGCAGATCAACGAGGGCGAGTTTGTTGCCATCGTCGGATTTTCCGGCAGCGGCAAGTCCACGCTGATCTCACTCATCGCGGGTCTGCAGCAAGCGGATGAAGGCCAGGTTCTCATCAAAGGCAAAGCGATCGACGGGCCGGGGCCGGATCGCGGCGTGGTATTCCAGAATTATTCGTTGATGCCGTGGATGACCGTGCGCCAGAACGTCGCGCTGTCGGTCGATCAGGTTTTCAAAAACGCATCCAAAGAAGAGCGCATGGCGCGCGTCGAAAAATATATAGACATGGTGAACCTCACCCCCGCGATGGACAAGCGGCCCGCCGAACTATCCGGCGGCATGCGCCAGCGGGTATCGGTGGCGCGTGCGCTGGCGGCATCGCCGGACATCCTGCTGCTCGATGAGCCGCTGAGCGCACTGGATGCGCTCACCCGTTCCAAGCTGCAGGACGAGATCATCCGCATCTGGAGCCAGGAGAAAAAAACCGTCGTGCTGATCACCAACGATGTGGACGAAGGCATCATCATGGCCGACCGTATCATCCCGCTGAACCCCGGCCCGAACGCGACGCTGGGACCGGAGTTCCCCGTCACGCTGCCGCGCCCGCGCGACCGTGCGGCGATCAATCATTCGCCGGAGTTCAAGCGTATCCGCCGCGAAGTGACGCAATACCTGATACAGGTCGGCGCTGCAAAGAATGCCGCCGCTGACGACAAGATTGTCAGCCTGCCTTCGGTACTGCCCAACACCTCGCGGGAGCATCAGCAGACCACGAGCCAGAAGTCGCGTGACACCGCTGCGCCGAATGTGGAACGCTATGTCGATTTTTCGCAGGTGTCGAAGATTTATCCGAGCCGCAAGGGGCTGATCAAAGTCGTCGATGGCTTCGATCTCAAGATACGCAAGGGCGAGTTCATTTCCATCATCGGCCATTCCGGCTGCGGCAAGTCGACCGTGCTGTCGATGATGGCCGGCCTCAACGGCATCAGCGAGGGTGTCATCGTGCTGGACGGACGTGAGATCGCCACCGCCGGGCCGGATCGCGGCATCGTGTTCCAGGCACCCAGCCTCGTGCCCTGGCTCAGCGCCTACGATAATGTTGCGCTGGGAGTGGAGCAGGTATACCCGCACGCGACCGAACAGGACCGCAGGGACATCATCGAAAACTATCTCGGCCGAGTCGGCCTTGCCGATGTGCGGGATAAAAAAGCCTCCGAACTTTCCAACGGCATGAAGCAGCGTGTCGGCATCGCCCGCGCGTTTGCGCTCTCGCCCAAGATGCTGCTGCTCGACGAGCCGTTCGGCATGCTGGATTCGCTGACGCGCTGGGACCTGCAGGAAGTGCTGATGGAAGTCTGGACGCGCACCAAGGTCACGGCCATGGTGGTCACCCATGACGTGGATGAAGCGATCCTGCTCGCCGACCGCGTGGTGATGATGACCAATGGGCCTAATGCAAAAGTCGGCAAGATACTCGAGATCGACTTACCGCGTCCGCGCACGCGCAAGATGCTGCTCGAGCATCCCGACTACTACGCGCTGCGCGAACAACTGCTCACCTTTCTTGCCGAGTGCGATCATGGCTGACCACAGCAGCGGCAGCGATGCGCCTGAACTCAAGGAGGTCAAGGTCGGCTTCATTCCCCTGACCGATTGCGCATCGGTGGTGATCGCCTCGTTGATGAAGTTCGACGAGAAATACGGCATCAAGATCATTCCCTGCAAGCAGCCCTCATGGGCGGCCGTGCGCGACAAGGTCGTCAACGGCGAACTGCATGCCGCACAGGCGCTGTATGGCCTGGTGTACGGCGTGCACCTCGGCATCGGCGGGCTCAAGAAAGACATGGCCGTGCTGATGACCATCAACAACAACGGCCAGGGCATCTCGCTCGCCAGTCGGCTCAAGGACAAGGGCGTGACCGACGGGCCGTCGCTGGCAAAGCTGATCAAAACGCAGTTCCGCGAATATACCTTCGCGCATACCTTCCCGACCGGCACCCATGCGATGTGGCTGTATTACTGGCTGGCTAATTATGGGATCGATCCGATCACGGAAATCAAAACCATCACCGTGCCGCCCTCCCAGATGGTCGCGAAAACGCGGCTCGGCAGCATGGATGGTTTTTGCGTGGGCGAACCGTGGAATGCGCGCGGCATCTACGACAAGGTCAGCTTTTCGGTTGCCTCATCCCAGGATATATGGCCCGACCACCCCGAGAAAGTATTGGGCGCCACTGCCGAATTCGTCGAGCAAAATCCCAACACCGCGCGCGCACTCGTGATGGCGATGCTCGATGCGGCGAAGTTCATCGACACACAGGCCAACCGTGCCAAGGTGGCAGAAATCATCTCAAGCCCCGATTACGTCGATGCGCCCGTCGAAGTCATCGCGGGGCGTTTCATGGGGAACTATGAAGACGGTCTGGGCAAGACATGGCATGACTCGAATCACATGAAGTTCTTCAACGACGGGAAAGTGCCCTTCCCCTATCTTTCAGACGGCATGTGGTTCCTCACCCAGTTCAAGCGCTGGGGTTTGCTCAAGGAAGACCCGGACTATCTGGCCGTCGCCAAACAGATCAACCGCATCGAGCTGTATCAACAGGCCGCATCGCAGACCAACGTGGCCGTGCCCGCCGAGGTGATGCGCAGCTCAAGATTGATGGATGGCAGGGTATGGGATGGCAAAGATCCGAAGGGGTATGCGGCAAGTTTCGAGGTGCATGCAGGTAGACCAATGGCTCTGCTATAGCCAGCAGATAATAACGCCCTCAACACCAACCTGATTTATAACGATTTTTAGCCACTATGCGGTTTATTATCCTACTCGCCAGATAATAAACTCTGCTGCTCGACAGGCTGCGCTGGCTTGGTATAAAAAGTAGCCATCAACCTTGTAGAAGAGTAATTGTGTATCTTATTCTTGACATTTAAGAAACTTTGTATAGAATGGGAAACACTATGCCAGCACGCACTCCTATCATTGCAACTACGGCCGCCAATAAGCTCATCGCCATGGGCGAGCAGATTCGTGCGCATCGTAAAGCGTTGCGAATCAACGCCACCACAGCAGCCGAGGCTGCAGGGATGTCGCGGGTAACTTTGCACCGAATCGAAAACGGCGAGCCCTCGGTCACCATGGGCGCATACCTCAACGCCATGGAGGCCCTGAACCTGGACTTCGGCATTATCAAGCCCGCCGAGGCGACCGACTATGCACTTAACGCGGACCGTGAAGGCTGGATTCCCGCGCGTATCCATTTGGCAGATTACCCGCAACTCAAGCAACTTGCCTGGCAAGTACATGGCACCGATGAATTGACGCCAGCGGAAGCGCTAAGCATCTACGAGCGCAACTGGCGTCATGTGGACGTGCAGGCCCTGGAGCCACGCGAGCGACAACTGGTCGATGCACTGCGTATTGGTCTTGGTGAACCCGGTGGAATTGTTTAATCGACCGCATCACCAGTGGATTGCCCATGTCCTGAGTGTCCTCAATGGCCCTCTGTTGAGGGAGAACAACTGCCTGTTTGGCGGTGGCACCGTAATTACACTTCGATATGGCGAATACCGCGAGTCGGTCGACATCGATCTTTTGGTGTCGGATGTTGCCAGTTATCGCAACCTGCGTCAGTTACTCACAGGCGTAAATGGAATCGCCGCTATCGTCCGCGCGGGAACGGCGCCCTTGGCACAAACCCGCGAAATACGGGCTGATCAGTACGGCATCCGGACAATGTTGCAGGTGGCAGATCAGTCGATCAAATTCGAGATCATTCTTGAAGGGCGGATTGAACTCGCGCCTCCCGGAACCAGTGATGAGATTTGTGGTATTGCAACCCTGACGCCATTGGACATGGGCACCAGCAAGTTGCTGGCGAATTCGGATCGGTGGAACGATGACGGTGTTTTCAATCGGGACATCATTGATCTTGCCATGATGAATCCGTCGCTGGCATTACTGCGATCGGCAGTGGCGAAAGCCGAAACGGCATATGGCCAGGCCATACGCAAAGATCTCGAAAAAGCGATCGATCGTATGCAAGAACGTCACGGTTGGCTTGAACGGTGCATGCAAGTCATGGCAATGAACTTACCCAAGGCAGTTGTATGGCAACAACTTCGCAAGTTGCGCAGGGTACTCAGTTAAGAACTGGGTTTTGGGTTTCGAATATATTGCGACCCCTTTAACTAGCAGGGCCGGGGCCGGATCGCGGTGTGGTGTTCCAGAATCATTCGCTGTTGCCATGGCTCACCTGTTTCGAGAATGTCCACCTCGCGGTCGAACGCGTGTTTGGCGCAACCGAGAGCAAGGTGCAACTCGCCCAGCGCACCAGTGAAGCGCTATCTCTGGTGCACCTGAGCCATGCAGAGCAAAAATATCCGCACGAGATTTCCGGCGGCATGAAGCAGCGTGTCGGCATCGCG
>Ga0210377_10004256_pt1 | contig 12086 bp, 14 predicted proteins | sample PLM4_65_b1redo_FD_155480 | JGI IMG/M metagenome (GOLD analysis project Ga0210377, IMG submission 155480) | Groundwater sediment microbial communities from an aquifer in East River, Colorado, USA - PLM4_65_b1 redo | ecosystem: Environmental > Terrestrial > Soil > Riparian zone | place: USA: East... | reverse complement strand
TCGGTCGTGCCGCGGCTCAGGCCCCGACCACGCCCCATGTTCTCACGCCATCACGTCCGCCGCGTGCGGCCCACGGGACGCCGATCCTCCCGGAGGGAGGCTCCGATTCCCGTCGACGACGATGAGCCAGATCATGACACCGACGAGGGCCGTCCCGATCGTCACACACCCCATCGAGAGCCACACGTCCGACGCCGCATCGCCGACGATCGTTCGCGACGTCAAGGAATTCAGCGCGAAACTGACCCCCAACAGGACACCCACCGACCGTCGGAGTTGGCGACGCTGACACAGGACGGCCACCACCAGCATGTAGGGAAGGATCAGCGTGATAAAGTGGGATTTGCTGCTCATCGGAGACAACAGCAACATCGCCACCAGAATGGCCGACGCGTCTAAGAGCACGGAGGCCTCGAGCCGAGCCGACCGCCGCACCACGTCCCACACGGCGATCAACACCACGAGGTACGCCGCGTAGAGCACGACCTGGAACGACGGCACGAGGCCCGCAGCCTGCACGAGGCGGTAGACGAACGACCGAAGCGATTGGTTCAGAGGGTTCTCGCCGCCGCCGAAATACTGCGCAACGGCCGCGTGTCCGCCTCCCGAGAGCGACGCCCCGGCAATCCCGGAGAGCCACCCTCCGACATACGTCGACGAACCGGTCCTCGGTGAAAAAAACAGATCCGGCAGCAGCGATAGACCGACGAACGCCACGACCGTTGCACACGCCAAGAACCACCGCTTGCGGTAGAAGAGGTAGGGGAAAAAGAGCACCGGCGTCGCCTTCAGCGCCGCAGCCCCCGCGAGACCGAGCGAGGCCAGCGCCTTGTTCCCGGTGACCATGCCGCGGATCCCGACCACGATGAGGAACAATACCAGGTAGTCGTAGGCCTGGTTCTCGAGGACCGCCAGAATGAACTTGAGACTGAGCAGCAGCGACAGGCCGCGGAACCACCAGAGGACCTGTCGGTCCCGCTCCAGGCCGGTTGCGTTCAACGTCAGGGACTCGCATAACCGGACACTCCACACGATCACTGAAATCGACAGCGCGTACCACACGAGGTTTCTCAGCCACATCGGCATGGGAACAAACGGAATCATGAGGAACGCGAACGTCGGTGGGTACGTGAACCGAGGGGCACACTCGGACATCGCTCGCTCCGCGAGAAGGCAACTCGCCGCCTCCGGATAGAGCACCATCCCGTCAGGGTTCTTGATAAAGCGCGGGTAGTACACGACGACGACCAGCAGCAATACTCCCCAGGCCATCCAACGGCCGCTCGTGTCAAACCAGGTCGGTCTGCCGCCCGTCATTGTGATGGCGCCTCGATGAATTCGACGCGCCGGCCCAACCAGTAGGCCACCAGGTAGCCCAACCCGCTGTACTCCTGCGTCCCGTCACCTGTGCTATCCAGTCGGTATGGATTCTGATTCCATTCAAACGGTCCCCGGGGCCGTTCGGACATCGGAAGCGGCTCACATGCCTGGAGGTCGCCGGTACGATCTCGCCGAGGGGAGACGCAGACGTCCGGCCGGCGGCTATTCATGCGCGTGACGCCGGGCTGCTCCAGGGGAAAGTCGAGCAAGGCATCAATCGCGGCCCGTCGCGCGGTCGCGTCCACCGGCACCCCATGCGCGGCCGCGACCGCCGTCAACAGCGCGTTGCCCTCCCGACGGGCCACGTTCCAAGTCCGGAGCAGCCCCGCGTAGTACTGTTCGCGCAAGCGGGGATCGCTCTCGTACCGCAACAGCGCGTCGTAGGCCAGCACCGCGAGATTGTTGTCCGAATGGTTCACGCCGGTCAGCGATTCCCACCAGCGGTCTCGTGCCGCCTCGGCGCGTCGCGCGTAGCCCCGGCGCTCCGCAAGATCGCGATAGACGCGCTCGTACGACCCGTCCGGCGCCACGTGGTCCGCTGTCTTGACCAGGGCCAGCGCGATCAACGCGTTGAGGTTCTCCGCGAAGAGGCCGGCGGTCAGATCGCCGTGCTTGACGCGCCGACCATCGGGCCCCACGATCCGCATGCCGTGTGCCACGATCCGATCAACGATCGCCGTCACTTCCCGCGCGATTCGATCGCGACGGGTCCGGTCGTCCGTGGCATCGAAAGCCCAGCCGTAGCCGTAGACCACGCCCAAGACCTGATCCACGCTCGTGTCGCCGAGCCACCGGTAGTCGCGGAACGGATCGCTCCCGGCGGTCCAGCCCGTTGGCGGGTCGGGAATGTCCGTCACCCGCTGGACGGCGCGTGCCGGAAATCCGGGAGTCTGCGTCACCTGCTGCAAAAGGGAGAGGCCGCCGATGACGCGATCCATCCGCCGGACGGCGTCCTCATCGCCCGTCACACGGTACCGCAGCGACTCCGCCGCCAGATAGAGGCCCGTCCAGATGGCCATATCGGGATACGCGGTCGGCGTGACGGCGTCATCGGCCTCTCGTGTCGCGGCCTGATAGGCGAGCAGCCCCTCTGCCGTCAAGTGGCGACGCCCGATCCGGTCCTCGTGCCACGCCGCTTTTTCGGCGAGCCGTTGGGCCTCCTCACGGGCGAGAGGTTCGAGGGGAACGGGTCCGAGTGTGCCGCGCTCGGGGGCCGCCACCAGGCAGGCACTGCTGGCAGCCACCGCCACCGCACCCAGGAGCCACGCCGCGAACGGAGGGGGCATCAGCGACGAGATGCGTCCCGTTGGGTGTTCCGTTCGGCATCCCACACAAGGGCATAACGCAACAACGCGAAGTACGAGCCGGAGACCGCGGCAATCAAACCGTGGATCCCATCGAGCGCCCCACGCTTGAGCACGTACACTTCCACGAACTTCGTCAGCCCCTTGGCCACCATTGAAGCGGCCGTGATACGACGACCCGGCCGCCGTTTCATCATCTCCTGAGCGCCGACCTCCGCGTAGCTGTACTGTTTGTGCACGTACTGCCTCAACGTCCGATACGTATGGTGAATCAAGGGAGACTTGAACGAACCGGTGCGGCCTTCGATGATCACGTAGGCGTGGGGGTCGATCCCGCCGAACCGGCCGCAGGATTTTCGGAACAGGCGCACCACCCGGTCCGGCCACCATCCTCCGTGGCGCATCCAGCGACCGAGAAAGTAGTTCTTTCGCGCCACCTCGTAGCCATCGAGCGCCCAGGGATCCGCCGCTACGCGGCGGATCTCCTCGGCCAGCTCCGGAGTGACGCGCTCGTCGGCATCGAGATTGAAGATCCACGGACCAGCCGCTTTATCCACGGCGACGTTCTTTTGCGCCTTAAATCCCGACCAGGGGTTCACAAAGACCTTCGCCGTGTACTCGCGCGCGATCGTCACGGTCTCGTCCTGGCTTCCGGAGTCAACGACCACGATCTCGTCCGCCCACGCGACACTTGCCAGGCACTCGCGGATGTTCGTCGCTTCGTTGAGCGTGATGATCGTCACCGAAATGCGACTCACGCGGCCCCTACGCAGACACCACGGATCGAGCGACGACAGCCGCCACGGCGGCCGCCAGACCGTACCAGGTCCGGTGCTCGCGGTGGAACATCACCAGCCCCCATCGAAAATGCCCTACCGCATCGGTCCCCGGACCCCAACGCGGGACAAATCGAGGGACGCGCTCGAGATACCGCTCGTACACCGTGCCAAATTTGGCGTGCAGAAATCGCTCCTCTTCGAGCATGGTGGGGAGGTAGATCAGCGGGAACAGGAGGAGATAGGCCAATCCGAGCCATGGGTTATGGCCCATCACGACGAACCCCAGCCCGATGACGAAGTTGCCCACGTAGAGCGGGTTACGCGTGTAGGCATAGGGCCCGCCGTTCGCAATCGTCACGTTCTTCTCCAGCGTCCCGGAGGACCAGACCCGAAGCGCCTCGCCCGCGACCACCAGCGGAAGCCCCAACCCGATTGACCACGCCGTGGGGCATGCGAAGACGAAAAACAGCGCCCCGGCCGCGAAACTCAACGCAATCCGGTGACTTCCCACATAATGCCGGAACTGCGGCCACATCGTCCGTCGCGTCAGAGCCGCACCGCCTCGTCGATCAACATGACCGGGATGTCGTCCTTGATGGGATACCTCAACCGGCACGCCGCACAGACCAGCCCGTCCCCCTTGTCGGTCAGCCGAACCTCCCCCTTGCACTTCGGGCACACCAAAATATCCAGCAACTCTCGATCGATCGCCATGGATCCTCCTTGTTAGCGGTCCACCCTGCGGGGCGCTGTGTGATGTCAGGAAGAAACTGGTCTCTTTGTTCTCGGTATGTTCTCCTGGGAAAGACGACCTGTTCTGGCAAGGAGACCGTGGCGCCATTGGTGCTGGGATGCCCGTTTGTTAGCATGGTTCCGGGTCTGACGATGAAGTCACTGGTGAAGGCCTCCACCCTGGAGCGTGGAGACTTATCCCGCTTAGAAGAGTCTTTGCAGATCGACCGACCCGGGCCAGAGCAGACCGTCCTTTATTCCACCTGGGACGACAGTATGGGCAAACACGAGAGGAAAGTAAAGGCGAAGTCATTGACGAAAAAGTCGCTGCCAGCCAGCCTTCGGCGACTCAGCCTGGATGCCGCCGGCATCGACGTCGGGGCGACCGAACACGACGTCGCGGTCCCTGCGGATCGGGACGAGCAGCCGGTGTGACGCTCTGACGCCTTCACCGCAGATTCGCAGGCCCTGGCCGAGTGGCTGACGCCGTGTGGCATTCAGACCGTGGCGATGGAATCGACCGGGGGGTATTGGATTCCGCTGTTTCCAATCTTGGAGGCGTGTGGCTTTCAGGTCTTTCTGGTCAACGCCCGACAGGTCAAGCACGTCCCCGGCCGAAAGACTGATCTCGCCGATTGTCAGTGGCTGCAACAGTCCTACCATATCAGGCGTTCGAACCGATGCCTGTGTGAAAGCAACGGCTCAGGGAAAGAATAATCTAGCGGCACGACAGCAAATTGTCCGTTTCCGAACAGGTTTCGTCGCTCATCCATGCAACGACGGATGTGCTCCAAATTAGCGATCTCAGGTGTGTTAAATTCCTGATGTGCGCATGCACTCAATTTCTCAATGATCTGGTCCGGCGTCATCAGGTAGGAGAAATGCCACCCCGCATCATCGATTGATTGAGTCCGAACGCGATTCCAGTCTCGTTTGAGGCTTCGCAGCGCTCCGGTTGCTTGATAGACTCTCAGGCATTGCATGGACCCGAACCAGCTGCGCAGCCGTGCGACAGTTGTGATTCGTACTTTGCGCCACCAGGGGTCATGCACTCCGTCGGCGGTTGCTTGGTTGTTGAAAGCATAGTAGTAGAGCCGCTGAACAAGCAACGCACTGATGTATCGCTCAGGCTTGAATTTCAGTATTGCGTCGGGACGAGGGATTTCATCTACATCTGAAAGGATGATCCAGTGGTCTTCCGGCAGCGGGCCGGCTGCCGCCCCCAGCACGGCACGTGCCAGCGCATTGCGTTGTCGATTCTCGTTATCCCAGGGAGACGACGGACTTGATTCTAGATCATCGACGACGATGTACTCGATGCGTCCCGCGTGGTCCCCGAACCGGGAGGCGTCAAACCGGAGTTTTTTCGGCTTTCCAGTTTGTGTGCGAGTCCCTTCGGCGATCACCACGCGATGGACGACGTTCTTGAGCGTCTCCAAGCGCAACCAGAGGAGTTCGTCCTCGCCGTTGTAGGTGAAGCAATCATGAATAGTTGGTACGTGGTGATTCATGTAAGCGATTCTGCCATTCATCGCAGCCGTATTGCAGGGGCTCTCTTGCGCACCCTAACGAGTCTGTAGAAAAACCCCACTCCGACTGATTGAAAACCCAGCCCCTACGGAGGCAGTTTTTTAGAAGAAGCTCCTAGCTGAACGCTCGCAGCAAGGATCAATCTTTCTCCCTATGAGCTATGAGCTGTGAGCCATGAGCTGCCCCTCCGCCATTTCCAGCACTTCATCGATCCCGATCGCGGCCATGCACGGAGGGTCGACGCACCGACGGTTGAAAAACGGCCCCGGCGTCCACCCGCACGCGCACGGGTGCTTGATGACCCGGTGACCGGTCCCGACGGGCGCGGCCAAAACGGGATCGGACGGCCCATACAGCGCGACGGTTCTGACCCCGAGCGCGGCCGCCAGGTGCAACGGACCCGTATCACCCGCGACCACCACCCGGCACCGCCGCAGTAACGCCGCCAGGGCCCCAAGGCCCGGCGGCGCGATGACGGCCGGGGCCGGGGCTATCCGCGCCGCGGCCTCCTCGACCGCCGCGCGGTCCTCCGGCCCCGCCACGAGCACGGCGTGAACGCCCGGGACTCGTCCCAGTCTCTCCGCCAGCGCGAGAAAGCGGCCGAACTCCCATCGCTTCGCCCGATGTCCCGCGCCGGGATGGATCGCCGCGACTTGATCGCCGCGACCGATTCCGTGCACCGCCAGACGCTCGGCCACCCAGGTCTCGTCAGACGGCGCCGGAACCACGTCGAACCGGGGCGACTCGGTAGGCGCTCCCAACACGCCCAGCAGACCGAGGTTCCTCGTCAGGGCGTGGACCCGTCCCGCTGGCGTGGCGTGATGGGTCATGAAGCGGGCGCTCAGCGGTTCCCGGCAATCCTCCGGCGACAGCCCGATGCGCAACGGAGCCCCCGTCAGCCACCCCGCGATGCCGCTCTTGAGTAACCCCTGGACGTCGAGGACCACGTCGAAGCGACCCGAGACGCTCCGGTAATAGCCCGCGAACCCCCGCCACGCCGTCGCCCACTCCCCACTTCGGGCCACGCGGCGCCATCCCCGCGTATCGATCGTCACGACCTCGTCTACCGCGGGATGCAGTCGCGGCAGGTCATGCAGACGGGCTTCGATGATCCAGGTGATCCTCGCCTGCGGCCGCCAGGCCTTGAGCGCCGAAACGACCGGAAACGCGTACACCGCGTCGCCCAGCGCGCCGAGCTTCACCAGCGCCACGCGCGGCGCCGGGGGCACCGTTACCATGGGCTCCCCCACGAGGTCACGACGGGTTCATCACGCACAAAGCGGCCCATTGTATCGCAGGCCGCGACCCTAGGCAATAGAACTACGGCGATCGGAGGGAAACGGACTTCGCGATCGGTACTCGGCATTCGTGTCCAGCCACGCGTGGTTGTCGGGCGCGCGTCCCCACGCCGGCTTCCGGCTGACCGCCACAATGTGGTAGGGGTAAAGCGGGTCGACGGCGAGGATCTGAAGCCCCACCCGGTCGAGCAGAGCCAGCACCGTTTCGGTGGTAAAGACATGGTGATGAAGGCACCGGTTCTCGACATTCCGCTCCGAACGCCGCTTGAACTCCTCGAAGCTCGGTCTCGATGCATCTTTAGATCGATCGTGCAGGGCGAGGATTTCCGGAAGGTGGGTGAGGTCGTCCTCGCTGATACCGCGTTCTTCGTCTTCCACGAGATGGGCCAGCGGCGTCACGGGCCGGCAGTGGTCGAACGCGCCATCCTTATGGGGCGCGACTAGCACGAGCACGCCGTCGTCCTTCAGCACCCGGAGCCACTCTCGCAGCGCCCGCAGTGGGTTGGCGATGTGCTCGATGTTGTGAGAAGACAGGACGACGTCGTAATGCGCAGAAGGAACCCCGTGCAAATCGACCGCCTCGCGCACATATTGGTAACCCAGAGGACGTTTCGGAGCGTAGGCAAAGTGTCGGCCTTCACGAATCGACTCCCTCCACACCGTCTGGTGTGCAAAGTCACAGTTATCGAGGCGGTCGACGAGCGAATAGAGCGACAGCGCGCCGATGTCGGCGAAGATCTCACTCGGGCCGCCGATTTCCAAGCCGACTTTGCCTCGGACCACGGTGCGACACACCGTGAGGCTGCGCGTGGGCCAGAACGTGTGGCGGACTTTGGCGCGAAACGATTTCCATCGTCTGGTCAGCGCCTTCATGTCGCTTTCCTTGCCACCAGGGTGAAGTCCCTCCCAGGATAGAACAGGCAGACCAGATTCCGAAACAACCCGACGAGAGGAATCGGTTTCAACGCATTCCGAACGTAACTCGAAGGATGTCGCTTGAGCGCGATGACCTCAAACCCACACTTCACAAGTAAGCGCGACAGCGACCCCGGGGTGAAGTGCCAGAAGTGGTAGGGCAGCTGCCATCCCTGCCAGTCCGGCCCGGACCGTTTGGCATCGATGCTCTGATAGTTGGGCAGCTCGATAAAGAGCCAGCCGCCATCGCTAAGCACACCTCTCGCGGCCGTCAGGTCGGCGATGGGATCGCGCGTATGTTCGAGCACATGCCACATCGTTACGGCATCGAAACGTCGGTCGCTGCCCGCCAGTCGATGGATGTCGCCGATGTGGACCGGGCCCCCGAGCCTTCGGATCGCCTCATCGGCCGCCCATGCGGAGTACTCCACACCCTCGACCTCAAACCCCCTTCGCTTCGCCGCGACCAAGAAATCGCCGACCGCGCACCCGACATCGAGCAGCCGACCGCCGCGGACGAAGGACCTGACGAGCGCCACCCGCTTCCGCTGGGCTCGGAGCCCTCGATCGGCTTCGGCCGCTGAGCGGTGCCGCATCTCTTGGGCCACAAAATACGGTTCTTCGTAGAGGGTCGACAGCTCGGAGGGATCAGGGCGCGGCGACAAGATGCCTAACCCGCAGTCGCGGCACTCCACGACGGTCCAGCGGTCGATCGCCACCAGCGGATCGAGCCGATCGGCACCGCAAATGAGACAGGTGCTCAGCGATTCCACTCCCGCATCCTCCTTATCCCTTCAGGGGGCTTGGCGTGCCACCCGAACCCGTTCATTGACGACCATGCTCCAACAGCCAGGTCACCGCCTCGAAAACGTCGCGAGCCACGTAGTGGGGATGCACGTCGGCCGCTAAGCCCGAGGCGGTCTCCCGCCCCTTACCGGTCAGGACCAACACCGCCCGGCCGCCGAGTCGATGCGCCAGCGCCACATCCTCCGGTTTGTCACCGATCATCGCCGAGCGGGCGGGATCCACGCCCAGGTCACGGGCCGCCCGGAGCGCCAGCTCGGTGCCCGGCTTCCGGCAGGCGCATCCGTGCTCGGGCCGGTGGGGACACACGAAGATCCCGTCGAGGCTCGCCCCGCCGGCCGCGAGCAACACTCTCAACCGCTCATGAATGCGAGCCAGGGCCTCCTCCGTGATCAGACCGCGGCCCACGCCGGACTGGTTCGTCACCACCACTGCCTTGACGCCGGCCGCGTTCAGCGCCGCCACCGCCTCCGCCGCGCCGGGCAGCAGCACGAGGCCGTCCGGGTCGGCGAGGTAGCCGCCGTCGTCGCGGTTCAACGTGCCGTCGCGGTCCAGAAACACGACCTCCAGGCCGTGTCGCACGGGTCGGCAACCGCGAGCGTCCGTCGTCATCGGCGAAACAGCACCGGATCGAACCGCACCGAGCGGAGCACCTCGTCGGCCGACACGCCGGTCATGCAGGCGTGGTCGATCGGACACTCGCGATACCGGCACGGCGCGCACTCGACGGGATGCTGGAGGACGGTCACGCGCTCGCCGACCGGGCCGGTGATCCGGGGATCGGTCGGCCCGAACACGGCAGTGACCGGCACCCCCAGCGCAGCCGCCACGTGCATCGGCCCCGAATCGTTGGTGACGAGGTGCCGGCACCACGTGAGCAGCGCCATCGCCTCCCGCAGCGTGGTGCGGCCCATCGCGTTGACCGCGGCGGCCCCCAGGCCCGCGGCGATCTCGTCACCCAGCGCGCGTTCCCCGGCCGCCCCGAACAGGATCACCCGCGCGCCGTCCCGGATGAGGCGACGGGCAACCTCGGCGAAGCGGGCGGCGGGCCAGCGCTTGGCCGACCCGTACGCCGCACCGGGATTCATGCCCACCAGCGCCTCGTCCGGCCCCACCCCCCACTCCGACAGCCGCGCCCGCGCCGCGTCCCGTTCCTCATCGCCGACGGCCAGGCTCACCGCACGGGGATCGCCGGCGAGGGTCCACGGCGCGAGCAGGTCCAGATAATACGCGGTCATGTGGGGCGTCCGCGCCCGCGGCGGCGCGTGCAGCGGCACCGTCAGCAGGAGGGCCCGGCCGTCGGTGCGATAGCCGATCCGCCGCGGGACCCCCGCCAGGGCCGCCACAAGTGCGGATTCGAAGGAGTTCGTCAGCAACAGCGCCGCGTCGAACCCGCGGCGCCGCACGTCGGCCGCCAGCCGAAACCGACCGATCACGCCCGCGTGCCGCCCGCGACGCTCCTCGACTAGCACGTCGTCCAGCGCGGGGTGTCGGGCCAGCGCCTCGGCGACCGGCGGCCGCGCCCACGCCGTGATCCTCGCGCGCGGACACCCCGCCCGCAGCGCCGTCAACGTCGGCGTCGCCATGACGGCGTCCCCGATCCAGTTGGGGACGCGCACCACCAGCGCCCGCCACGCCGCCGGATCCCCCTTCACCGCGCCACGCCCTTCGCGACGCGGTCGATCAGCGCGTTCCACTGCACGGCGTCCTCCACCCGCGCTTCGACGCGCGCCGCCCAGAGCGACTCTCCGGCGCGAACGAGCGACTCCAGCTTGATCGCGTCCTTCTCGGTCGTCACCACGAGCTCCGCGCGCGCGTCATGCGCCCGCTCCAGGATGCGGTCGAGGTCCGCGCGCCGGTACGGGTGGTGATCCCGAAACGGCACGGCGTCCGCGACCGACGCGCCCGCCCGTTCCAGCGACGCGACGAACGACTCGAAGCGGCCGATCCCCGCCGCCGCCAGCACGCGGACGCCCTTGAGCCGGTCGAGCGGAGCGGCGCGGCCCGAACCGACCTCGACCAGGCCGGTGAGCGCGAACCGGGCATACAAAAGCGGGAGATCGGACCGGACGCGTCGGACCAGCGTTTTGATCGCGTCCACCGCGCCAGGAGCCGCCTGATCCACGCGCGTCACGACGACCGCCGAGGCGCGCGCCAGCGCCGACAGCGGCTCGCGCAGCCGCCCCTTGGGCAGAAGCGCGGCGTCGGCGTAGGGCTCGGTCGCATCCAAGAGGAGCAGGTTCTCGTCCCGGGCGATCGCCAGATGCTGAAAGCCGTCGTCCAGCAGGCAGACGCCCGGGCCGAGCGCGGGGGCAACGCGCGCCCAGATGGCCGCCCGGTCGCGGCCGACGATCACCGTCGCCCGCGGCAACCGCCGCGCGATCAGCGCGGGTTCGTCGCCGGCCTGCGTCCAGTCCGCAAGCGGGCGCCCCGAGCCGTCCGACACCAGCCCACCGGCTCGCTCCAGCGCGCCGCCGTATCCCCGGCTCAGCACGGCGACCCCCACCCCGCGCGAAAGCAGCGCCTCTCCCAGCGCGATCACGATCGGCGTCTTGCCGGTTCCGCCGACCGACAGGTTGCCGACCGACACGACGGGACGGCCGAGCGATCGGACCCGCCCCCCGCCGACCCGATACCACCAGAGTCTGGCGCGCACGCCGGCACCGTAGCACCAGGAGGCCGCTGTGAACGGGATGTCAACCAATCGTGTCATCGATTCGCAGGGGCGACTCTCGTCTTCGCCCCGACTAGGAGTCTGTCCGAGTCATCGGGCGTTTGAGCCTGTTCAGGAATGCGTCAGATGCAAGGCGCCGCGAGCACCGGAGCGGAGCGTACTCCGTGTGTACGTGAGCACCGGAAGCGCAGCGGCAACGCCGCAGATGACCATTCATGGACAGGCTCCTGGTCAGTCCACCAACCACGGGTGCACCAGCGCGAGCGTTCGATCGACCGCGCCCCGGTTCCTCGCCACCATCTCGAGCCCCTGGCGCCCCATCCGCGCTCGAAGCGCGCCGTCGCCGAGCAGTCGGCCCACTTGAGCAACCAACGCCTCTGTGGAATCGACCCTGACCCCGGCGCCCGCCGCGAGCAGCGTCCGCGCGATCTCCTCGCACTTGTGCGTGTGGGGGCCGAACACCACCGGCTTGCCCCGCGCCGCCGGCTCGAGCAGGTTGTGCCCGCCCACCGGGGCCAGCGTTCCGCCGACGAACGCCACCTCGGCCTCGGTATACAGCGACGCCAACTCTCCCAGGGTATCGAGCAGAATGACCCGGGGCGTCGCGCTCGACGCCGGGCCCGCCGAGGCCGAGCGCCGGCCGCCTATTGGTGCCGTTCTACGTACGGGC
>Ga0210377_10004255_pt1 | contig 12090 bp, 12 predicted proteins | sample PLM4_65_b1redo_FD_155480 | JGI IMG/M metagenome (GOLD analysis project Ga0210377, IMG submission 155480) | Groundwater sediment microbial communities from an aquifer in East River, Colorado, USA - PLM4_65_b1 redo | ecosystem: Environmental > Terrestrial > Soil > Riparian zone | place: USA: East... | reverse complement strand
TCGCCGCGTAGACCGCCTCGTCCAGCCGGCCGTCGACCCTGATCGGCTCGGCGACGCGATGCGCGGTGACGGTGGGCGGCGGCGTTTGCGCGACGGCTGGCACGGCGATCAGGGCGAGGGTGGCGCAGGCAAGGGCGGCGCCGGACGGAGTGCGCATCGCCGGATCGTAACCCTAGTAACTTGCATTTTGCAAGTTACTGGACGCCGCGCCGCCCGCCTGCTAGACTGCGGCTGGTCCCCAATGCCTGCCCGCTCCCGGCCTGCCTCCGCGCGCCGCTCCCGTTGCCCGGTCTCCTGCACGCTCGACGTGCTCGGCGACCGCTGGTCGCTGCTGGTGGTCCGCGACATCGTCCGCGGCAAGCGCCGCTACGCCGAGTTCCTCGATTCGTCCGAGGGCATCCCCACCAACATCCTGGCGGAGCGGTTGAAACGGCTGGTGGCGAAAGGGATTCTCAGGCCGCGCCGCTACAGCCGCCACCCGCCGCGCGTCGAATACGCCCTCACCGCCATGGGTGAGGACTTGCGCCCGATCATCAGGGCGATGGCGGAGTGGGGGGTGCGGCACGCGGGCGGGCGGATGCCGCCGCCGGTGGTGCCGGCAAGTCGAGAATCCTCAGCACCTGTCGCCAGGTCCGAATCAATTCGTGCACGGCGCAGGAGGCCACGAACAGCATGAAGGCCGCAAGGGCGACGAGCCCGCTGAAACTCCCGATGTGCGCCATCGCTGTTGGCGACAGCCGCCGGCCGGTAAGCAGGAATCCGACCGCCACCGGCAGCGCCATCAGCAGTACGCTTGGCACGAACGACAAGGCGTTCGCCCACGTCCGGGCGACGTAACCTGGACTCGGCTGCATCGGCTCGACATCTTTCGAACGCCGCAGGAACCTGAAGCACGCCTCTCGCAGGCGGTAGGGGAACGACCGCAGGTCGCGCCAGTTCAGCCCCCGTATCAATTCGATCGTGATGCGTTTGGTTGGGCCGCCGCGGATTAGCCGCTGGAAGAACGCAAGAGAGCCGATGATCGGCTTCGGCCAGACGAACAGCGCCGTGGCCGACAGCGTGAGCCAGCTATGGAAGGCGCGGGCGACCAGCGCGCAATAGATACTCGCGAATACCACGGCCCCCAGCCACCAGAGCCATTGCGCGCGCCGGAGCACCCTCTTCGATTCCCGGCAGTGGGCCTCGGCGGTCCTGCCGACAACCTCGAGGGGGCCTCCGGAGTCGAGACCCGCGGAGCGAAGGAGAATCCGGATGAAGCCGCCCTTGTCGTTCAGGTACTCAGTGTGGGAGCGTCCGACCAAGCGGACGCCGGCCCGTCCGAAAAACCGCTGCGCGACGGCGCCGCCCTGCAGCCAGCCGCCGACGTCGGCTGCCGGAGCTGACAGGTCGACCGCCGCGGCCGGGAACGACGTGGCGATCGGATCGACGCAGTTCACGACGTTGATCCATGACACCACCCGCCGAATGCCGGTCGTGTTGCTGACCGGCCGCCAGCAGAAATACTGGTCGCCCGTGTCGATCGGCTTCGTGATGTCCATGTCCGTGAAGTCCAGGAACAGCCACAGCCACATCAAGAGCCCGATCGGTGAGCCGAACGTAATCAGATTGTCGGGAAGCCGCTGCGGAGCATTCCATTGCCGGACCAGGAAATTGTGGGTGACCACACTGCCGAGCGAATGCGCGGCGATGACGAGACGGTCGGCCGGCGCCATTTTCGCGAGGATCTTCGACATCGTCTGGTCGAAATGCGCGGAGATCAGCCGCTCGCCGTTCTTGTCGAGCGCATAGGTGGCAATGTCTTCGAAGAAGCGCGTGAACGTCGCCGCGAAGGTGCCGATGTATTGACGGAAGATGATCGACGGGATGCCGATGATGGGCACGGTGCCCGCGGCGAGGACGCTGGACGCGCGCTGCACCGCGTTCCCCAGTCTTACGGTGTCGCCGCCGAGGACCGACCATGACCCGGTCGCGGTCCGCTGTCGCGCTGCGCACACGGCAAGGTCGAGGCCGAGGAAGAGTGTCGTCAAATCGATCGGATGGTTCCGCCGGACGACACCAGCAAGGCCGGAGTAGTTCACTTCGTACAGGAAAACGGCGCCAACGCTGCCCGGCCCGGGCGCCGGTTTGTTTTCAGGCTCGAGCTTCAGGAACGGCGGCGCATCGCTTTCTTCGAATTGTGCGAGCCGCCACCCCGGTATCTGGTCCTCGGCGATCGACGGCGCTTCGACGCTCGTGAGATTCGACCGCAGAGTCTGGTAAGTGCGAAGCAGATTGGAGAGGTGGTCGTGACTGCCGACACCGTGCACCACCAGCAGGTGCACCGAGGGTAAGGGGGGTGATCCTGTCACGGGCCGAGCCCTAGACGACGATCGCTCCCTTGGACTGGGCCAGGACGGTGCGCTGGACGTATTCCTTCAGGGCGGCGGCGTCCGTGTCGGCGGAGAAGCTGGTCACAGGTACCACCGCCTTGACGACTGCCTGGTTCCTGGCAAGATCGCGGTACCAAACAACGAGAAAGCGGCGATTAGAAACCGGTGTGACAAACGCGTCGGGGTCGAACTGCCTGGCCCCTTCCTCGGGGTTCCTGCGGAATTCGTCTCGAATCTCCTGGCGGGCGTAGCGGTCCCGGTCGAGCAGCAACTGGAGCGCATCGTCTTCCCAGACGACCTTGAGAGCCATATCCGTTCCCCCTGAATCGAGTGTAGCACCGCCGAGATCGCCGCGGCCGAATCACCTTCTCGCGACAATCGTGGCGAAGCAGGCTTGCCGCAGCACGACGTCGACGCGAAACCCGGCGTCGGCGAGCCAATGCAGTTCCTGATTGAGCGTGAAGTAAACGTCTTCTCTTGCCCAGGCTCGCAGGAACTGCTCAGCCTTCTTCGGCGAGTATGCCTTGCGGAGATGCTCGATCCAGGCGGCACGATCCTTTCGCCGAAGGGCGGCATCCGTCGAAAGGAAGCAGTCCGCGGTCACCAACAGGCCTCCCCGCTTGAGCGAGGCCCCGGAGCGTTTGTAGAGTGCCGCCTTCCGACGCGCGGTTCGAATGTGATGCAGCGCGAACGATGCGGAGATGACGTCGCACGGCGGAATCGGCCACCGCTCGAAGTTGCCGGCCGCCGTCGTAATACGTCCGTGCAGCCGCTTTTCAGCCATCGCCAGCATCCCGGCGTCTTCGTCCACGCCGGTGATCCGCGCGCGCGGCCGGACGGCCAGCAGGCGCGACGCCAGCGCGCCGGTGCCGGTACCGAGATCGATCACGGTGGGACGGCGCGGCCCCAGCGTGTCCACCGCTCGAGCCGCGGCGTCCAGGAGACCTTCATAGTACGGAATCAGCGTACGGATGACCGCATCGTACTCGTCGAGTTTGATCCCAAGGTGCGCCGCAACCCCCACTGGTCAGCCCCCGGCCTTGCTCGCGAAGGTCGCACTCGGCAGGCCTACGCCGAATGCGTGGATCAACAGGCCGTTGATGAAGACCGGCAGCACGAAAGGCCCGCCCGACCGCGCGTGTGATAACGGCACCACGCCGTAGGTCATCACGAAGTAGGCGACGATGCCATAGGCGACGCCGCAGACGACAGGCCGTCGCCGCAGGACCGGAATCACGCGGCTCGCGACGAAGTAGATCGTGGCGATGATGAAGGCGATCAGGAAGTGTAGGAAGAATCCCAGCACCGCGGTCGGCAGCCCTCCATCACGAGCCGCCGCGGGCCCGATCAGTCCGGACGCAATGCCATGAAGAATGGCCACCGGCCTGGCGCCGCTGCGCAGGTAAAAGAACACGAAGGCGTCAGTCAGGTCGAGCGCCCCGACCGTGAGGCCGCCGTAAACGACGGCCTTCAAAGGCGACAGTGAGCGGGCCATGAAGTGGCTCGGATTATACTTCCCCCGATCTCAACCACATCGACGCGACGTTCCTCTCGTGTCCCTCGACGACGTGCAGCCGCCGTCACAATTTTCGTCACACGCTGATACTTCGGGCGATGATCTGGCGAATCAGTGTGCATCGGTCCGCAACCCTGGAGGTCTGGTAATGAAACGACTCTCGCACTTCGCAATCCTGGCGGCACTCGTAATCGGCTCCAACGCGATGGCCGTCGCCGAGCAGGCGCCACGGCCGCCGGCCACCTACGAATCCACCATCGTCAACTCCTGGAAGAACGTGCACAACAAGATCCTGGCGATGGCCAAGGACACGCAGTTCCCGGATGCCAAGCTCGGTTGGAAGCCGCACCCCGATTCGCGGAGCGTGCTCGAAGAGCTGCGCCACGTGACCATCGGATTGGAAATGACGACCGCGGTCGCCAAGGGCGAGAAGTTCGACTTCGAGGCGCGCGAGAAGGCGGACGCCGGCAAACCGAAGACCCGCGCGTCGATGGTCGCGGAGATGAAAGCGGCGATCGCCGCGTCGTTCCCGATGGTTGAGGCGAAGCAGTCGCCGTCGCTGATCGGCTGGCTCGAACACCAGGGCGAGCACTACGGCAAGCTCGTGACCGCGTATCGCGTGAACGGGATCGTCCCGCCGATCAGCCGCAAATAAAGTGCTTATCGTGCGTACGGTTAGCGGGGTGCGTACGGTGCGAGGCCGAGACCGGGCACGCGCTTGAAGGGCTCCACGTTTCTCGTGACGAGGGGCATGTCATTGTCAAGTGTGTGTTCTTGAAGGCTTTAGTCCTTCGCAGCGGTCGATGGGCGGCCGTCGGAGTTGGCCAGATCCCAGCTCGCTTGATGGATCAATCGTGCGATCTTTTCCACCTTCGCGTAATTGATCTTCTCGGGACGATCGTAGACGGTGTGGTAGTCCGGGTGCAGTCCGGTCATGAAGCCGAGGCCGGGGACGCCGCGCTGCAGAAACGGCCACTGATCGCTGCGGCGCACGAGGTTCGAGGTGTTGTTGTCGTAGCGTTTTTTGATCTCGAGTCCGATGCCCGCGTTGGCCTTGTCGACGGCAGCCGCCACATCCGGCGCGCGCGTGAACCCCATCATGTTGACGGCGTTGCTGTTCGATTCCGCCGTCTGCACCTCGAGCCCGTTGAATCGCCCGCCGCCGCCCACTTGCACCTCCTCGTTGCGGCCGACCATGTCCATGTTCAGCACCGCCGCGATCGTCGAAAGCGGCGCCAGCGGCGCTTCGGTGTAGGCCCAGGCGCCGAGCAGTCCGCGCTCTTCGGAATTCCACGCGGCGAACAGGATGCTCCGGCGGGGCCGGCGCCCCTGCTGCGCCGCGAGCGCGTAGGCGTCCGCAATTTCGAGCAGCGCCACCGTGCCCGAGCCGTTGTCGTCGGCGCCGTTGAAGATCTGCGTGCCATCGGTGCCGTTGTGATCGAAGTGCGCCGTGACGAGGACCCATTCGTTCTTCAGCACCGGGTCGCTGCCCTCGAGCAGCGCGACCACGTTACGGTCGGCGACGATATGGCGATCGACGGCGGTGGTCAGATCGAGCCGTGCGCCGGGGAGCGCCAGCGGCGACCAGCCGCGCGCGGTCTCCGCGGATTTCGCCAGGTCCTCCAGTGTCTTGCCGGTGCCGGCGACGAGCGACTGGGCTACGGCCGGGGAGATCTGGGCCGCCGGGATGTGGATGCGATCCGCCCATGCGGCCAGCGTGTAGTTGAGAATCCGCGGCGGTTTCTCCGGCCACGCATTACGCGCCGCCTGCTCGAAATTGGCCGTTCCCGGGTGATTGTGCACGTCGCTCACGAAGATGATGGCGGCCGCGCCCTTCTCCTGCGCCGCCAGCGCCTTGCGCCAGCCGCTGGCGGGTTCCGACGTGACCACGCCGTCAAACGGACTGTTCGCGTCGCGCTCGCCAGGCTCGTGGTCGAGCGCAAGCACGATCTTTCCCTTGATGTCGCCGTTGTAGTCGTCGTACTGCAAGCGCGGCGAGGTGATGCCGAAGCCCACGAACACCACCGGCGCCGACACGTGGCCGCTGGCGCCGAAGCGCTGCGGGTAGAATTCCTGGCCTTCGCGCAAGCGCCGTGCCGCGCCGTCGGCGCCAAGCACGTCGAGCGTGTTGCCGTCGCCCAGCGTGGCGGTCATCAGGCTGTAATTCTGGAAGTAGGAGTTGCCCGGCGCTGCCGGCTTGAAGCCGTTGCGCTCGAAGCGCGACCGGATGTAGTCGGCAGTCGCGCGGTTTTCTTCGGTGTCGGTGAGGCGGCCGCGCATCGCGTCGCCGGCGAGGAAGAAGAGGTCGGCGCGCAGGTCGTCCTGCTTGATCGACTCGTTCTGCGGCGCGCGCTCGCGTTGTTGCGCGGAGAGGGACACCACGAGCAGCACCGCCGACGCGGACACCAGCAATCGTTTTGACATTGGAACCTCAGAATCTCACGAACGCTGAGGCACTCCTGAAGGGGTGCCCTACGTATCGAGCGTGCAAGCAGGTGCCCTACGGCGTGACGGTGACCTTGACCATCGCCGTCGTCCAGCAGCAGCCGGTCTCGCCGCTGCCGCGCCCAGAGAAATCATCGACATTCAGGTGGAGCACGTACTCGCCAGCCGCGCTGAAGGTGGCGGTGGTGGAGGCCTCGCCGCGGAACTCCACGCCCACGGGGCCGCCGGCCAGGATCGTCACGGCGGGCTTCGCCTTTTCGAACGTCACCGTGCCCGGCCCGCGGTACTTCGACCAATCGAGCTCGATCGGCGGCGGCAGGTTGCGCGGCTGCGCGTTTGAACCGCTCGTGTACTTCCCGTCGTCGGTGGCCGACATCGGCAGCGACAGCGGTTGCCCGACCTTGGCGGTCATGGCGACGGCGCGCGAGATCGCGGCGATCGGCCCCTGGAACGTCGGGCCGGTCGGCGAGAACCTGATGATCGGCGGGGTGTTGCCGACGGCGACGTCCCTGAACGGCTGGAGAATGTAGTCGGGCGTGAGCTTGAGCGGAATCGAGTTGGTACGGCCGTTGACGGTGATGGTCCAGGTCAGTCGCTGCTGGGCCGTGAACTCCTTGGGCACCGTCACCGTGAACATGCCCAGCTGCCGGTGGGGCATGAAGTGCGTGGGCTGCCCGTAATCCGGCCCGCCCGGTTCGATGCTGTTGTTCGGGCCGATCGGGACGTCGATCTCCCGCTTGGCGTTGCGATTCAGGTAGCCGACGATGAAGGTGTGGCTGCCGTCGGGATTGTCGAACCACCCTTCCATCGATCCCGTGACGCTGGTGCCGAACTCGCGCGGCGGCTCCATCGGCAACTGAATGGGCGCCTGGGCAGACAGCAACACCGGCCCGGCGGTGAGCGTCGCAACAGCGCAAAGCTTTGCCAGCGATGGTCGAAGCATTGTTCGAATCCTTTGGAAGAACAACGGCGCCCATAACGGGCGCCCTACAAACGAGGCGCCCCCAATGAGGGGCGCCTTGCAAAACACTAACTACTGTTGCTGCTCGCGCTCAGTGGTCGTCTTGGCCTTGCGTTCGGCCAGGAGGGCCTTGTACTCCGCGTCGTCCAGGTAGACGACGTTCATCCAGGCGTGGGCCATTTCGTCCACGGTGCGATCGCCGTAACCGACCCACTGCTCCGGATCGGGATTGGTCGGATTGTTCTTGGTGTTGTCGTACCACGCGCTGACGTGGATCACCGTGCCCTTGGGGAACGCCGGGGCCGCGTCGTCCGTGTAGATGTAGTTGGTCATCCAGTTGAAGTTGAAGTTGCCGACGTAGCTGACGATCTGTCGGGCGCCGTCGGGCAGGATCGCTTCAACCTGCATCGCCTTGCCACGGAGGTGGAAGTGCGGCTGGAAGTTGGTGATGATCGTGTTCTCCTTCAGGACCGTGAAGCCCTCGGTGAACGCGAGCGAGTTTGGCGGAATATCGAGGAAGCCGCGCTCGCGCAGGCCGGTGAAGCCGATCAGGTAGCTGCGCTTCTTGGGCTCCTGGCCTTTCGGATAGAGCCACAGGCCGATCTCCGAGCCGCTGTCTACATCCTCTGAGGCGGCGTGAATGTGCTGGTCCCACGAGATCTTTTCGCCGGGGAGGATCAGCTTGCCGGTGCCGGGGCGGAACGCGTCATAGCCCTTGCCGATGGCCCATTCCATGAGCTGCGGCCGGCGCGCCACCAGGTCGTCGCGCGAGGCAGCCGGCGCGGGGCCGTTGGCCGTGCCGGTGTTCACGGCGTCGGGGTCGTCGTTGAGCATCAGGTAGGCGATCGAGTGATGAATCGTCTTGCGCGCCTTGAGGTTCGACGGGCGAATCTCCACGAGCTTCACCCAGCGGGGCTCGGTGATCGGGATGTCGTTCTGCGGGCGGTACCACACGTCCTGGTGCTTCGCCGGCATCTTGTATTCGCTCGACTTGATCACGATGTCCGGCGGCCCGAAGCCGTCCTTCACCGCGAGCCACTCGTTGTCGTTGGCGATGGCCCTGGCGGGCGGCATGTCCTTGGGGTCGCCCTGCGGCGCACCGGCATCAACCCACGCGACGATGGTGTCGATTTCCTTCTGCGAGAGCGACATGTCGTTCTTGAATTGCTGAACGCCCACGCTCTGGTCGATGTGCCACGGCGGCATCTGACGGGTCGAGACGCGCTGCTTGATCGAGCGCGCCCACGGACGGCTCTCTGCGAAGTTGACCAGCGACATCGGCGCGATCGAGTTCGGCTGATGGCAAGCCTGGCACTTGGCTTGGAGAATCGGCGCCACGTCCTTGGAGAACGTAGGCGCGGAGGTTTGCGCCATGGCTGGCGTTGCGACCAATCCGCCGAAAATGAACGCCGCCGAAACCGCGAGCCAGATTCCTCGGACCGTCATAGGGCCTCCCAACGGGGTCATTCTACACAAGTCTGGCGGCCAAAATGGGTACAAACGCCTCTATTCGCTGCGCTTATGGGGCCATCGGCATCGGCGCGCCATTGTCATGATATTGGCCTGCATCTCGATGCCTTCCCAGGGGTTACCCAGGTCCTCGGCCGGAGACGCCGTGCGCCATCACCAGCATCAGCGCGCCGTCGAGCATCGGTGTTGGTTCATTCACTGGGATCTCCTACTTCGAGGCTCGGGTTCGATACCACCAGGTGAGCAACCCGCTGGTTGCCATCACCACCGTGAGCGCGCTCGCCAGCGACATCAGGATCCTGCTCGGCATGCCGAACACGTCGCCCGTGTGGATGGCGCGATTCAGGATCACGGCGCGCGTGCCTGCGGGCCCCGCGCGCGAGGATTCCGCGAACACGACCTCGCCGGTGTACTGATCGACCTCGACGCGGCTGCGTCCGCCGGGAGTGAGGTCTTCGGGGAACCGCGCCCGGATGGCGTATGTGCCGTCCGGCTTGGGAATGGAAATCTGAAATGGCGTTGCCCCCGGCACCGCCGCGCGCGCGATCGCCATGGCGCGATCCAGCGAAATCCGCCCGGTGAGCAATGGGGTCACAACATGAGCGGGCCTGGGGGCCGGCGCCGATCGCGTGACGCGATACGCCAGATCCTCCGCGCTTTCGAACGCGATCGCCGCGCCGGTGACGCCGAGCAGGAGGAGAAACCCGAAAACGCCGATGCCGGTCACCGCATGGACGCCGAGCCAGCGCCGTCGCCGCGACGCGTTCCAGACGATCGTGGTTCGCCTGAGCGGCCACCACAGGTAGAGACCCGACAGCACGAGGAACAGCATCGCGATGTCCATCCAGCCGACGATCTTCCTGCCGGCGTCGGGGTGCGACAGCCACAGCAGGCGCAAGTGCAGTTGGTGGATCTTCGCCAGGATGTCCGGGTTGCCGGCGCCGAGGCCGATCACCTCGCCGTTGTAGGGATTGACGAACACCGTCTTGCCCGGCAGCAGCACGCGGGCCGCGAGGTCCGGGGCCTCCGCCACCCACGCGCCCGTGGCTTGCTCGCCCGGATAGTGCTCCGCGGCCTTCGCCACGAGATCCTCGAGAAAAAGCTGGGAGCCCTGCGGCTCAACGTGCCAGAGGCCACGATGGATCGCGTGATCGAGCTCGGGCTCGAACGCCATGATGCTGCCGGTGACGCCGAGGATGACGACAACGACTGCCGCGACCAGCGCGATCGAAAGATGCAGCGTGCGGACGATGGTTCGCATCGGCCGCCATTATTCACCGGTTTATCGGAACGACGCGATGCGGCCCAGCGGATGGCGATGGTGGGGCAGGCCGTCTTCGGTACCACGGCCGATAGCAACCAGCGCCGGCACACGGACGTGCGGCGGCAACGCCAGCGCGGACTTCACGGATTCCGCATTGAACCCCAACATCGGCGACGTCTGGTACCCGGCCGATTCCGCGGCCAACAGCAGGTAGCCGAGCGCGATATAGGCCTGGGCGGCGCCCCACGTTTCGCGTTCCGCATCGGTCTTGGCGCCAAAGGCCCGCTCGATCGAGTAGCGCGCGCGATCGCGCCGCTCAGGGGTGTGATTCGGGTGCAGCACCTCTTCGCGGGCGGTGACGGCATCAGTCGTGTCAGTGTAGAGGACGATCACCGCGGGCGCCGAGCTGATTTGCTGCTGGCCGCCGGCCGCGGCGGCGACCTGCGCTTTCAGCTCGCGATCCTCGACGACGACGAATCGCCACGGTTGCAGATTGAACGCCGACGGCGCCAGGCCGGCGATCTGGAGGATCGCTTCGAGGTCCGCGCGCGGCACGGGCGTGGAATCGTAGTCTCGGATCGATCGGCGCCGCTCGGCGGCCTCGCGAACCGTCAACCCACGCACCGTGGTGGCCGTCACCAGCGCGTGCTCGCTTCGGAGATGCGTCCCGGCAGTCCCAGGTCCGGAGGTTGCTGCGCCCTCCGGTAGGGCGCGATCACCTGTTCACCGAACCGTTGCATCTCTTCGAGTTGCGGACTGCACTGCAGCAACAGCAGGTCCACGCCGGCCGCCTCGAACGCCCGCACCTGGTCGATCACCCGCTCGGGTGTGCCAATCAGCCCCGACCGCAGGCCGCGATTGGAAACCGAGTAGTCCTCGAGCGACACGCGCTGTTCGAGCTGGGTGTTGGCGATCCACTGCTGATAATTCTCGTAGCCGGCGGCCGATTGCCTGACATCGGTGATCCGCGCCCGTTCCTGTTCGGCCTCGCGCTCCGAATCCCGCACGATGGTGTAGCCGGCCACGCCGAACGCGAGTGCTGGCTTGCCGGTTCGGGCGCGGCGCTCGGTCATGTCCTGCACGCGGCGGCCGATGCGCTCCGGATCGTCGCCGTGCATCACGTAGGCGTCGCAGCGTCCGGCGATCATCGCGCGCGCCGCTTCAGATTCGCCGCCGGCATAGATGGTGGGCCGCGGGTGGGCCAGCGGCTTGGGCTCGAGGATGGCGTCCTGCACGTCGTAGTAGCGGCCCTTGAAGGAGAACTTCGGCTCGTGCCAGAGCCCGTCGACCACCGACAGCCACTCGACGGTTCTCGCGTAGCGCTCGTCGTGCTGATCGAACTGCACGCCGTATTGCCGGGCTTCGTCGGCCCACCACGACGACACCACGTTCAGGGAGAGGCGTCCGCCGCTGATGTGATCGATGTTCGACGCCTGTTTCGCCAGCAGCGCCGGTTCGTGGAACGTTGGCCTCACCGCCACCATCAATTCCAGCGTGGTGGTCACCGCCGCCAGCGACGCGGCCGTTGACCACGCGTCGAGCGACGGCGCCTGCACGCCCTTGATGTCGTTGAGGTTCAATTCGGCGATCAGGGTAAGGTCGTAACCCCACTCCTCGCTGCGACGGGCCAGCCGCTTCACGTAGTCCCACGTCGGCGCCATCCGCTCATCGTCGACGTTGCGCAGCCAACCGCCGAACATCGGTAGCCAGTAGCCAAACCGCATCAGCGCGCCTCCTGCTCCAGGAAGTCCGCCAGCCGGACGAAGGGATCGAAGCCGACGACGCGCGTGGCGTCGGCGACGAAGTTGGAGAGCGCGTTGATGTCGTAGTAGTAGCGCTGGCCGTCGCGGTCGTCGATGAAGTACTCGACGCCGCCGATCTCGATGCCGGCCGTGCGCATGATGCGTTCGACGTCGGCGATCACGTCCGGCGGCGGCGTGACGCCCTCAACCCGCAGGTTGTTCTTCGGCGCGTCGGCGGGGCAGGCCGCGCGGATCAATTCGACGCCGTCGCTACCCTGGCAGATGTCTGCGGGGCAGAGGTTGAAGCTCTCGCCCGTGCTGTA
>Ga0210377_10004254_pt1 | contig 12092 bp, 19 predicted proteins | sample PLM4_65_b1redo_FD_155480 | JGI IMG/M metagenome (GOLD analysis project Ga0210377, IMG submission 155480) | Groundwater sediment microbial communities from an aquifer in East River, Colorado, USA - PLM4_65_b1 redo | ecosystem: Environmental > Terrestrial > Soil > Riparian zone | place: USA: East... | reverse complement strand
ATATACCATTCTCCATACTTACACGTAACCATCTCCTCATCATTTATATCAAACAAGCAAATCATAGCTGATCTTCTGATACCTCCTGCCAACACGCTGTTAGCAATGTGACAGAGTATATCATGACACTCAAGAGGAGTTAGCTTTTCCCCATCCTTCTTCCTCTCCAGAATTGCCTGAACGTGTGCAATACACAACTTCAGTGGTTCTGGTCCGGGGGCCTTTCCCCCTGCTGTTACCAGCCTTGCACCTTTTGGACGAATATCCCTGTAATCGAATTCTGGGATTGTTCCAAGACCAAAATAGCCCTTCACTAATACTTTGATTGCATCGGCCCATCCTATAATGGAGTCCTGAATCAGGTACTTCCTAATCTTATCACTCTTCTTAATCTCGGGAAGCTGTTCAACATGATGCTTCTGCACACTGTACCCGACACCAGATCCACCTAATAATAGGAACATAACCTCACTAAAGGCATGATAGTTATCAATTGGCAGATACGCACAGTTGAATCCCCTAGCATTGTTTACCTCCAAAGCTGGTCCTGCAAACTGCAGAGCCCTCATAGAAGGTAAAACCCTCTTTTCTCGTATTAATCCTATGTTGTTGCTAATCTGAGCTTTAAGCATAGGGTATTTCTTCCACATCATAACCTCATAACGATCAACAATTTCATCCCAAGTTTCCCTTCGTCCAACCTCCGGTAAGTACTTGGCATACTTACTAAACACAGTGACGTCACTTAACGCCTTAAGTCCTAAATCCATACTCATATATTTTGCAAATTAAAAAGCCGGGGTGGTTAGAATCCCCGGCTTGGTCTACTAATCTACACAATTTCTTACCGTCCACCAAATTAATCTTGTTCATCTTTACCGTTAAAAACAAGGTATTTTATAGCCTCTTTGAGAAGACTAATATCATCATTAAAATTACCTAAAGAAACATTGCACTTGTTACAAAGTAAACCCCTAATTTTACCAGTTTCATGACAGTGGTCCACAGAAAGCCTCTTGGGTAATGTGCCCTGATGCTGTTTGCATATAGCACATTTTCCTTCTTGCTTGATAAACAGGTAGTTATATTCATCAGCTGTGATTCCATAAGCAGATTTTATCCAATTAGCATGAATTTTGTTACCGTTCTTGCTTCGATAGGTCTTGTTTACTGCTCTTTTCTGGTCACTATTTTCATCTCTTCTTTTCCTTTGTTGTTCATTTATCTTCTCTCTATTTTTCCTTCGCCACTCCTTCTGGTAGGCTATTGGGTCAAACTTTTTCTTGTTCATTATCTTTTAACGTAAAATATGAATAAAACATGGCATTGCAAAGAATATGTCCGATATGGTGTAGGTTTGATTCAGGATCATTCATCTCTCCATCCATCAACTTTACTAGATGTCTCATCATAGACTCCAGAATCTCATCTTTCTTCAGACCCTTTTGCCAGTTGAAAGGCTCGTACTTTCTTGCACCGAACTCCAAAACTCTTACCATTGGTTCTAATGATGCAAAGTGAACATAGCTCCATTTTAGCTTATTGTCATTAAATCGGAGCCCTTGTGTTTCTCCTCCTTCTGTAAACATAAATACTCTTTTAAGTTTTCAAAAACTGTAGGATCTCTATCAATCTTTCCTACAAACCAATTACATTGTGCACATAATAGACCTCTCACTTCTCCTGATATATGAGAATGGTCTACGTGAAAGTTTTTATCCTGCTCTCTTCCACAAATCTTACACACTCCTCCTTGATACCCAAGGATTTCCTTATACTTGTCGTCACTAAGCCCATATTTCTTAAGGGTTTTATTTCTCCTCTGCTTAATTCCTTCAGGTGTAGTTTTCAGCTTTTCGTTCCTTTTTTGTTTGTAAGCTGTGTACTTACCACCGGGGTCAGAGTCTCTCCACTTCTTCTGGACTTCTTGTTGCTTTGCCTTATAAGCAGGATTATTTTCACGTAGCCATTTGTCATAACAGCTATTGCACATTCCTCGTGCTCGTACTTTTCTATCTGGGTGATTTATACATGTTTTCATAAGTCCAATATAGAGAATTTCTACGAATTCACCAAACATGTACTGTTAATAAACTGTTAAAGCTTCCGGGTTTTTTGCATGATAAGATGCTTGATTTCAGCCATTTCGTCTTCTTCCCATAGACTTTTTAATACAGCTTCACCTCCCGGCATTGTCTTATCATTATCAACAATCCAAGCTCTTGATACTGCTAATAGTTGATCTAGTGGACTATTATATCCTGAACCACTCTTCTTAACTTGTTCATTTTCAATCTTCATCCTTTCAATCTCCAAATCATCTGCTATTTTGCTGTAGGATAGTTCTTGCTTTTTGATGTCTATCTCAACTTCTTTAAGTAGAATCTCTACTTTCTCCTTCTCCGGAGACGAGGGTTCCTTCTTTTCCAATGTTTCCTTCGGAGTGTTCGGTACTTGTTCCATTTTGTTTCCAGTTTAAAGCGTTACTAATAATTGGTAATTCCTTGATAAACAGAGACTTAATGTCTTTGGCTATCAACTGCACCTCTTTCTTGGTGCTTAAAAATTCTCCTGACAAGCTCTAAAAACTGTTCAGGAGATAAGTTTCTCTTTGCTTTATTGCAGTCCTCACAGCAAGTGACAGAGTTATCAAGAGTATACCCTTCCATACTGTCAAGTCTGTCAATTCCGTTAAAATATACTCTTGACAAACCCTGCCTTGATTTAGCTCTGTCCATTCTACACATCTTTGGCTCAAGACCACAATAGTGACAATCCTGAGTAACAAGATTTTTAAATTCCTCAAAGTTTAACGACATTCCCCATCCTTTCCTTTTAGCTCTACTCTTATAATTCGAGTAGACTATAGAACATTTAGCTTCTACAGGGTCATCATATTTCTTTGATGAAACTTTGCTCCTTATTCCTAAATCTACTCCTCTACAAGCTTTGCAACTATAATCTTTGGCTTGCAAAAGAGTATGCTTTCCTGTAACTCCTTCATTACCACAGTCACATTTGTAATTGTAGAAATAGTACTCTCTTTCTTTCTTGTCCCTTTTTTCAGAATGAGAGAAAGAAGTAACTACTACTTTTCCAAACCTTTGCCCTACAAATTTCTCATGATTTATCTTTTTCATATGTGATGTTTTCCGTTATTTATACTGTAAATATACGAAAAATCTCACACATTTCCAAATTAATCTTGAAGCCATCCAAGAGCCCTGCTAATTATAGGAAGTTCTTTCACAAAGATTTTCTTAATCTCTTGGGCCACCCTTTGAGCCTCAAGCTGACTGTGTGCATCATCCCTAATATCAAGCATGTGGATCCAGCTTCGAACACTACCAGTCATGTAAATGGTTGTAGTAGTGGCTATTGGAAGAATCATTCGAGCACATTCCTTGGCAACTCCTGCTTTCAAGAGCTTCTTGTAGAGTCTCAGGATTCCTTTGAGAGCTTTTGCTACTTCATCAAAGAGAAAGAATAAATCTATCTTCTCAGATGATGGCTCATAATCCTGAATAAAAGTCTTACACTCGTCAAGATTCACAGTTATAGAACCGAGAATATTCTCACTACTCTGCCTGTTCTTGTCTGCTTGCTTTCTGAACTCAATCTCTTCAACAGAGTCTACCTCAGCATATCGTTGGCTAAACTCTTGAAAAGTAAAGCTTAAATGCCTAAGTAATTGAATACCAATGGCTTTACTTGTAGTTATTTCAAACGTCAGGTACGAATGCTGGAACGGGCTCCAGTGCTTGTTCTTAATGAGGTAATTTATGAGTCCCTCTGGCTTCTCGGTTTTATCCTGCCTGTTGGAACTAACTCTTGCTATCTCCACAATATTTACCTCTGCATTGGGAGTAATGCTTTTTAGTGCTACTTTCATCTGCCTGTTGCAATTAGAATTATCAAAAGTAGTACCAATATAATACCTAATGGTATCCACAATGGAGCTGTTACCCACCACCACGACCAATTAATATTTCCTGTTAACTTAAGAACAAGAAATATCAGGAATAGAATTGTACCAAGTTCCATCCCTTTTGCTTTTGCTTCATTATTGTCACTCATAGTCAATGTTTAAGGCCATTTGACCTTTGTTTTTAAATGCTTGTTTTGAACAACTCCACTCATCATTCTCTTCTGCCCATGCAATGTCTTCCACCAATTCATTAACACCCCTGTAAAATACTCCTCTCCGGGAGAATCCTTTCAATCCTCTCTGTACATCCATAATTGATGTTTCATAAACCAATGGTCTCCGGTTGTTAGAACTTGTATCACCTACCACAAACTTCATAGGTTTGACTTCATAATTTGACATTTGATTTGAATCTGCCCACTCTCTGACTGCCTTCCAGTAGAAAGCATTCTGAAGATAGTAAGCATTTTTCATATACATCATGTCAAAACTTTCATTATCATAGGTTGTTTTCAAATCCATAGGCTGAATAATCTTGTCCTCATGATCAATCAACATCATATCTACCTCAGCCTTACATGGAATAAACCTCTTTTCATCCAGCTTAAAGTTAAACTCAATAGGAAAGTGTGTCACAAACTCCTGATCGTCATTACCTGCAAAGATATTACTGGTAAATGGATCCTTCTTTAGGTTCTTTGCAACCAGCTTAGCCTTGTCTATGATAGAGACATCAACTACAGTCTTACCTATAGCTACCATCTTAACATCAAAATACTCCTTGCCATTTGCCAGAAAGTCTTCCAAAATCTTCTCATCAGACTTTCCTTTGTACTTTTCCTCAGCACGTATCCGTTTCACTGCCTCTGCAAACCTTGTTTCAAAGCTACATGTCATCTCACCTATGTCATTAACACAGTTCTCAGTTTCCTCAAAGAGATAATCAGCAAGTATAAATACCTGCCCAGTTCCCTTTACTCCATTAAACATAGCAAATTTCTCATCAAAGCGTATGTCAAACTCATTATCATCCCCTCTGCACTCCAAAAGGTGGAAATCCACGAGGTCTCCAATCATCAGAGCCACATTCTTCTTATCCCTCCTCTTCTTACCCATCTTGAACTCTTCAAAGAACTTAACTGGGTCAGAATCAAAGAGTTTCAGCATGCTCTGGTTAAGAGCATCCAACTTCCTATAGTTGACACTTGGTTTGTCAATGAATTGTTTTGGTTGAATCTGCTTTCCCTTAATCATTCTATTTGAATTTTAACCTCACCTTCAATCACTTCAAAGACATAGTTCTCTAAAGCGTTACCCCACAACTGGCCAAGCTCAATACTGACAAAGGGCTTACTGTTCTGGTCTGTCTTCATGAGAATATCTCCAAGGTTAGAGGCATCTTTATGTCCTATAACCTTCACGATGGTTCCAGCTTTCAGCTCAAACGCATCTACCCCAGTCACTGTCTTGGGGGTTCTAATTGTTAATCTGTTCATTCTGAAAAATTTAGTACATCAATTTGTGCTGCAAGCATAGCACCTGCAGCTATCAGTCTGTCTTCCAAAGGCTTGCTGCACAGTTTCTTACAGCTTGCCTGATCCCATGACTTTGGCATCTGCTCTGGGTTTCCATTAAGGACTCCCTGAGCTGCTTGTATTAGCTCAAAGTCTGGATATGCTTCATAGTCACTTTTGATTGAGTGACCATGTTTTATCTTTTGCTCCAATCGTTTTTGAGCTATCTTTTCTATACCTGTCATAGATTTTATTTTTAATCTGTTAATAAAAGCTCTTGTTTCTTCAAGGAAAGCTCCAAAGTCTTGTTTCTCGGGAACTTGAAATTCTCCGTCACTCATTTTACTTCGATTAGGGTTTTGTCCTCAATTGCCTTACGTATCCATCTCATGAACGTAATAGCTTTATCACAATTTTGCATAGTTGCTGTTCCAATATCATCAAGGGAAACAGGAAACTCATAGCTAACATTTCCTACTCGTAGGGAGTAGACAAAAAAGCCCTGACGATATGACTGAAAATGAACCCAGTTATTCTTTATCAGAAATTTAATGTCCATTGGTACTATCACTTCCTCCATCACTCATTATATTTTGTGTGAATCTGTTCTTGAAAATTTTACAACTGATCCACCCGTTGTAGGAATTACCTTGTAGCACATCGTGTGCTATCTGCTCTTTGACCTCAAAGTAAGACAACTGGGCTTTATTGAAGCACAAATGCAATATCTCACGCTTGAAGTATTTCTCTCCAAAGTTATTAACATCCTCAATTAATTGCTTAGCACTACCAAAATAGCCCAGCCACTTACTGTCTACAGTAGTTCTCTGAATCCTCTTCTTAGTGCCTGTCTCCGCTCTCTTCTTCTTACTTATTCTTGTCCTCTTGTTGTAGACGAATGCCTTCTTACCGATATAGATTCTACCACGCATTTCTTTTGGTAGATCATCTGAGTCAGCTACAGTTATTTTGTATACAAAACCATAGTACTCAAGGGGTTGTCTCTTGAGACACTTTCCCTTTAGGAGCCAACAATTACTCATCAATTACGAATTTAGTTTTTTCGTACTTCACTCCCTTTGGTGTCTTGTATTTCAGACCCACTATAACTCCTTGAGGATCAAGGAATCTCTCATCACTTTTGTCACCATCCACGACAGTGAAGCCATTATACGTCAAAGGTACAACATTTTTGAATACAACAGTTACATTAGCTACTTTATTTTTTAGAGCCACTTCACACTGTTTCCAATTGTGTCCAGAATACGATAACGTAAGATGGTAATTTGCTAACTTGTTTCCAAGAGCCTTGAAATGATCCTTGGTATAATCATAGAACTGAATGTTCTCAAACGTCTCAAGTCCGGGTAAGGATTCATTTTGGAACTCCTTTTCCCAGTCAACATCACTAAGAAGGTTCAATCTAACAGCACATTTACCTTTCTGGTTCAAGTCATAGAGTTCACCCCATAACTTTCTTAGAAAAATATCCTTATATTGCACAAAAAACTCTGTCTTCCTACTCCTACTCTGAACCACATTATCAAATGATTGCCTACCAGCAAATTGGAGACATGCAGTACGGCACTCTTTAGTGCTAAACTTACACAAGTTTTCTCCTTTTGAGTTTAAATCTGTGGGTTGCAGTGAGAGATAGTAGCTTTTTATACTATTCTTAGCTGTCTTCGTGTTGCTCTTTCCATCTGTCAGGAGAGCCTTCTTCTTAAAATACTCTAATAAATCCATAAAGGAAAAGGTCCCCTGTATAGGGGGACCTGTATACTTAATTGCGAATCAACGACTTATTTTACTTGGTAAGTCTTACCAGATACGGTAATGGAATCTACCTTAGCCAATTTGGCAGCAGACAGATAACCAAGAGGTGATTTCTTCTGAGCACGGATGTCAGAACGAGTTACCAGTTTACCTGAAATACTTACACTCTCGAAGTTTGGATCACTCACATAGCTGTAGGCCAGTGAACGATTGATAGCTGTCTGAGTGAAAGATGTGTTCTGATTCTTCCGAGGACGTCCTCTTCCTCTTTTAGGAGCCTGCGTAGGTTGCGTACCTGCAACTTTAGCTATTCCACTACCAGAACTTATTACAGTTTGCTGGTTAGAAATAGATTTGCTAACAGGGCCTGCTGTCTGAGCTACCTGAGCAGGTGTAGCCAGACTATAGGTACGATAGGTACCATTATCAGCATAAGTAAATATACCATCACCAGCAAGCTGAGACATGTAGTCAGATACGGCCTGTTGGGTCCAGAAGTAATAAGGGTAATCCCTTCTTAATTCCAATTTGATTTCCAGAGTTGTTACTGTGTTGTTTGCCTTGCAGAGACCTTTGGCTACTGCTAATACGGCATCTTTCATTGCTTTCATTGCGTTATCTTTAAAATAGTGAGTAAACGGTTTGTGTAATGTGTGCTTGCTTATCTTGATACAGTTTCCCTGATCGTCATGAACATCAAAGAAACCATCTTCAAAGTCTTTGAATACTTTGACTGGCATAATAAGCTGTGCCAATTCTCCTACTACAGGCTTCCATTTTGGTGGAGGCGGTGGTGGGTTTAGTGCTTTAAAAATGTCATCAATAGGGAGCATGTATGGCTTTTTAGCTGCGTAATCACCAGCTCCATAAGGATTTATATCACTAAATAAAAATTCCTTATCCACAGGGCCACCTTCAAACCAAAATCTGCCATCTTTTCCATTACCCCAAGGATAAGTACTTTTTATCTGGACCCTCTTACTGAGCCACTGATCCATTGAACCATCCTTGCTCCAATGTGAGGGTCGTGTTGACTTGAACACAACCCATTCACCTTTTTGTTTTATGTCAGCCATATAATATATTTTATTCTGTTCTGAGACTCCTTGTAGGCTATAATCTCACTATTCTGGAGTCCATTTCCGGGCTTCACATAAGTAGAATCATATCCTCTTTTGCTTAATTCTGCATAATTCAGGTTGAAGCTATTACCATTGTACCATCCGTTATATACGTATGGATTACCAGTATGAACTTCATATACAAGAATTACTTTATCCGTGTCCCAGCCAGTATATCCCAAGGACTTCTGCATGTGCTCGGAGAAGTAGTTACCATCTCCATAAGCTTTTCCAGAGAACTGGAAGTTACCTACTGGCCTGATTTTCAATCCTATCTCAAGAATAGGAATGACTGAGGTGCACTTCGTACCATGAATCAAGATTGAAGTCTTCTGATTCTTTTGCTTCTCAAGCCATGCATCAAAGACTTTATCTTCTGCAGTTTTATTAACCTCGAAGATAGCTTTAACTGTTTGGCCATGCCTTTGTTTTACCAGATACTCCACTTCTTTAGGAACTCCAGTAGCTTCCGTCATGGTAATACCCAATTTATCCAAAAGCGTGCCTGCAACCTTTGCTTCAGCCTTCTGTTTCTTGGTAGTCACAGGTTTAAGCATAGATACCTGAGTTGCCATAGCATCCAGATTGTTTTGCTCCTGATCCATGTGAGGTCCCAATTTGATGTTGGGCAATAAGTTATCCCGTACCTGACCCATATACCGAGGGATAATAGTATACAGCTCAATTAGTTTCTCATTGATGGATTTCTGTGCCTTAGCATCCATCCCATTAATTTCATCAATAAGCTTTTGGGCTGCATCTACCTGCTTTTGGCTAACTGCTTCAGCCTTAACTGAATAGGTACTCTGAACCAGTCCATCCATATACTTCTTCATTGTGGTCAAGAAGCTATTGACCATTTTTTCTGCTACGTCCAGTAGAGATTCTTTCTTAGTCTTAACTTCCTGTACATCAACAGTTACCATATCAGTAACATCTTTGTACCCCTTGTTAACTTTCTCTCTGTACTTCGAATCCCACTTACCTATGGGATATGTAGCTGTGGCAGCCGTACTTTCAATACGACCGTACTTTACGGTGAAATTGGAACCACCACTCCAAGTCATTTCATAATACTTGTTGTTGTTGTCCCCCGTCACCATGATAAGCTTTGCGTACTTGCTGTTGTTGCTCATTTGCCTGATTTAATTGTGTTTCAAGTACTCCTACGTCGTAAGTTCCTCCGTCCCAAAAGCCAGTGAAGCGGGGATCCCACTTCAACATGGCTCTGAGAAAGATAGTATAGTTCTTCTGACCGGGAGCACATTCGTTTTTAATCATCCAGTCTTGGAGCCATACTTGTTTACTCATATTCCGCTCGATTTAATTTGATTACATAAGGAAAACGGGGAATACCATCAGGAGTCCTATTTTGATACTTAACAGTTGCCATTGTACCAATATACTGCTTATGGTCTTTCCATACCTGTTTGAGAAAGTCAAAGTTTCCTTTCACATTGGATTTGAATGTCTTATTAGGATCTTTATCATGTTCCAACACGAAAAAGCCTATCGTATCTGCACGTCCACCTTCACCTTCCTCAGCTCCTATGATCTTAAACTCTTCATCAATAAAGTCCTTCTTTTTGAGTAATTGCTTGCTCCTTTTGTTTTCATAGTCACCAAGATCCAGCCTGAACATAGAACCTTCAAATCCTTGTTCAAAGAACATGATATGATATTTCTCTGCCTCTGCCATATTCTTAACCTCAAAGGTTGGAACCAGCTTGAAAGCAGGTCCAAATCCAAGAGCCAGAACTTTCAGATGCTCATATCTCTTACTGAATGGTCCTTTTACGGATGGAATATCATAACACCAGAATTGTACGTTCTTCTGTTGTTCTGCTAGTTCTGAGGCATCAGGGTTCTGCTTCTTACAAAGACTTACGATCTTATTGAAGTCATCATAGAAATCATGATTATAGAGCTCACCATCCAATTCCCACTTGTTTTGATACAAGTGTGGAATTATATATGGCTTTCCATTTCTGCTTGTTAGCTTGCTGTCAGCATTATAGGCCCTAAGACCATCCAGCTTTGGTTGAATGAATGTACGTACAGTAAATAGCAACTTTTCGTACTTGCTAACTTCATGAGCCAGCATAGGTTCAAAGAACTTCTTCTCCTTTGTAAGTACCTCATTATAGCCACTATCCACTTTCTTCTGCCATTTAGCTTGAGCTTCGATAACAGCTTGCTCAGCAGGTGTTGTAGCGTTTGATCTACCAACATTCTTAGCCTTGCAATATGTTGGTTTCGAATGAGTTAGTTTACCACCAACAATACCTTCTATAGTATAAAAAGTATCATCCATAGTAACTATTTGCCACTCCTGAACCTGACCTTTACTAGTATACTTGTATAGTTTTGGAGATTCAAATTGTTTTGTCATAGTAATGCTTTAAGTTCATCAAGATTGTTAAATTTCAATAAATGCTCATAACCATAGAAGCCTGTCTTTGTACCCTTTGCTCTCAACTTGTGGTTGAGGATAAGTTTATCATCTTGGTACGCTTGCAGTATCTCTACGGTTGCCAAGCCACAAACCAGAAAGGTTGTTTCATCGTACCTGACCATCATAATTTCAGGTCTCTTGCCATTCTTATGAACGACATGATACTTGAACCAGTCTGCAGTTTTCACTCCAATACCCAAGGAATCTATATCAGATACGTCATACTTCTTGGAGTTACTAATAGTAAAGTCCTGACTATCAATTCCTAAGAATTGGTTTGCAGCAGCTTCACCTAAGAAACCTGTCTGAAATCTACTTCCCATCTGATCATTGTCTTTCTGATAATGACCTTCGTCCATCTTAGCATCAATCATTCCATCACAGAACTTATTGATCTTATTAATAGTCTCCTGTATTACTGTAACTCGTGGGAGTTTCTCCATGAAAGCTTTACAGTCCAGCTCCCAGTCCCTTTTTCTTTTTGCTTTTATCATATTGTTATTACTAATGGGTTGGTTACCAATTGTTCACCAGCATTTGATACTACCGCTCCATTTGAGAATAGCACTCTGCGGTTATTACTTACATGCTCAAGTATCACACCAACCTGATCATGAATATGACCTGAACAGTGAAGTTTTAGATTTAGTAATCTCTTCTGAATAACTCCAAGAAGGTCTTTACAACCTCTATGTACATCATCACCCTCATTAAACTCCAGATACGATTCTGGAATAGAATCCAGAAACCCATATACGGGAGTATGAGTAATAAGGACATTTACATCAGTTGGAATCTTTGCCCAGATTTTAGAGATCTCTTCTCCTCTGTCTGCATTAAAAGCCCAATGTTCCTTATGAAAGCTTGGACTATAAGGAGAACCCCAGAACTTAACTCCTTCAAATACATAATCTGTGTTCATCAAATACTTGACTACATAATTACCTATCAAGTCCATAGCCTGCTGGTGACGTTGAATCGCAAGCATTTGCATTACCGTATCCGGACGTGAGTGAGCCCACTTTTTGTCCAGAACTAAGTCATGATTACCTCCAATCCAGATCTTCTTCTTAGCAGGTTGCTTTTCAAACCACAGCAAGAACTCCGTAAGTTCCAGAAGGTCTGTTCTTCCTCCAATATCTCCTGAGTGAATGAGCACATCACACTCAGGTACGACCACCTTTGTATGCCATTTTGGCCCATGTGTGTCACTAATATGGCAAATCTTCAAGTTTTACCTCCTTTAAATAATTGTTTCGCCCCCTATATCGGATTACTCCGGGATGCTCAAGGTCAGC